>Ga0207814_100790_pt1 | contig 13396 bp, 4 predicted proteins | sample TtaePargueraPR_7_FD_187755 | JGI IMG/M metagenome (GOLD analysis project Ga0207814, IMG submission 187755) | Aerobic enrichment media microbial communities from Bioluminiscent Bay, La Parguera, Puerto Rico - Tt and P1 (2) (SPAdes) | ecosystem: Environmental > Aquatic > Marine > Unclassified ... | reverse complement strand
TTCGCGGGACGGTGACCGGGGTGATGGCGGGGGAGCGGGTGAAGCACACCCGCCGTCCGTTCGAGCGGATGCACCGCATTCACGAGGCGATCCGGAGCGGCCGGCTGCCGAACTGCAGCTCGCTGGCCAGGGAGCTCGAGGTCACCCCGAAGACGGTGATGCGCGACATCAGCTTCATGCGCGACAGTTTCAAGCTGCCGCTCGAGTACGACGGCGCGGCGCACGGCTACCGCTACACCGGGGAGGTCAGCGACTTTCCGGAGTTCGAGGTGGGGGCCGAGGAGCTGGCGGCGCTGTTCCTGGCGCGGACGGCGATGGACTCGATCCGGGGAACCGCCCTCGCCGACAAGCTGCGCGGGGTGTTCGGCTCGATCACGCGGTCGATCCAGGAGCGGGTCCGGCTCGACTGGGCGGATCTCGACGAGGCCTTCACGCGCAAGGTGCCGGAAGTCCGGGGGCGCGACGTGAAGCTGTTCGGCCAGCTGGCCGACGCGGTGGTGCGGCAAGTCGACGTCGACTTCCACTACCGCAAGCTCGGAGCCGACCGGGCCACGGGGCGGCGGGTCCAGCCGCTGCACCTGGGGGAGGTCGACGGCGGGTGGTACCTCATCGGGCGGGACCTCGACCGCGAATCGCTGCGGACCTTCGCGTTGGCCCGGATCACCCGCCTGAGGGTTGGCGGGCAGCGCTTCGAGCGTCCGCCGGGCTTCGACGGCAGGGAGCACCTGCGCCGGAGCTTCGGGATCTGGGGCGCGGCGGGCGACGGCTCGCTGCAGCTCGTCACCGTCCGGTTGAGGGACTACGCCGCCCGGCTGGCCCAGGAGCGCCGCTGGCATCCGACGCAGGAGGTGAAGGTGCTCGACGGCCGGGGCGAGCACGTCGAGCTGTGCTTCGAGGCGGGAGCGCTCGAGGAGGTGGTCCGCTGGGTGCTCAGCTTCGGCAGCAAGGCGCGGGTGATCGGGCCTCCCGAGCTCAAGCGACTCGTCCGGGAGGAGGTGCGACGGATGGGCGCCTGAGTCATCATGGCAGGCTTGGAGGTTTCCAGGGCCACCGGATTGGGGGATTCCTCTGGCGGCGCCCGATGCGTTTGCTTGACTCCCAGCGACCCCCGGGTCGTCCCCACGAATCCACGCCTTTGTCCATGAAAGTCATCCACGCCCCGTCCCCGAACGAAACCGCGGTGCTCGACACCACCGGCCTGCGCGAGTCCTTCCTCGTCGAGGAGCTGTTCCAGCCCGGCGAGCTGAGCCTGGTCTACACCGACCTCGACCGCGCCATCGTCGGCTCCGCGGTGCCGACCGACGCCCCGCTCGAGCTCGCCGCCGGCGACGAGCTGCGCGCCGAGTACTTCTGCGAGCGGCGCGAGCTGGGAATCCTGAACATGGGAGGCAAGGGCACGGTGACCGTCGACGGCACCACCCACGAGCTCGACAAGTGCGACTGCCTCTACGTCGGCCGCGGAAGCAGGGCGATCGCCTTCGCCAGCGCCGACGCGGGCAGCCCGGCCGCGTTCTACCTGATCAGCTACCCGGCGCATGCCGCCCATCCGACGACCAAGGCGACGCCGGCCGACGCCACCCGGGTCGAGCTCGGCACGCCCGAGGAGTGCAACGAGCGGACCATCTGCCAGTACATCCACGAGAACGGCATCAAGAGCTGCCAGCTGGTGATGGGCTACACCGAGTTCAAACCCGGCAGCATCTGGAACACGATGCCGGCCCACACCCACCTCCGGCGCAGCGAGGTCTACTGCTACTTCGACGTGCCGGAGGGCCACGCGGTGCTCCACATGATGGGCGAGCCGCACGAGACCCGTCCATTGTGGGTGCAGGACAAGCAGGCGGTGCTGTCGCCGGCGTGGTCGATCCACTGCGGATGCGGGACCACGGCCTACCGCTTCTGCTGGGCGATGGGCGGGGAGAACCAGGCCTTCACCGACATGGACAAGGTCGAGATCGCGGAACTGCGCTGAGTCGGCCCGAACCACCGAAATCACGGAACAGGATGAGCATTCTATCGAAATTCGACCTGAGCGGAAGGACCGCGCTGGTGACCGGCTGCAAGCGAGGGATTGGCTTCGCCATGGCCGAGGCACTGGCGGAGGCCGGCGCGGACATCATCGGCGTGAGCGCCTCGCTCGAGGCGGGCAGCGAGATCGAGCAGGCGGTGACGTCGCTGGGTCGCCGCTTCACCGCCTACCAGTGCGACTTTTCCGACCGCGGGGCGGTGAAGGACTTCGCCGACCGGGTGCTCGCCGGGCACGGGACGCCGGACATCCTCGTGAACAACGCCGGGACGATCAAGCGGGCGCCGGCCGCGGAGCACCCGGACGAGATGTGGTTCGAGGTGATCGAGGTGAACCTGAACGCCCAGTTCCTTTTGAGCCGGGCGATCGGCGGGAAGATGGTCGAGCGGGGGTCGGGGAAGATTCTCTTCACCGCGTCGCTGCTGACCTTCCAGGGCGGGATCACCGTGCCGGGCTACGCGGCGTCGAAGGGCGGCATCGGCCAGCTGACCAAGGCGCTGGCCAACGAGTGGGCGTCGAAGGGCGTCAACGTCAACGCGATCGCGCCGGGGTACATCGCCACCGACAACACCGAGGCGCTGCGCAACGACCCGGTGCGCGCCGAGCAGATCCTGGCGCGGATCCCGGCGGGGCGCTGGGGCGACCCCGAGGACTTCAAGGGTCCGGCGGTGTTCCTGGCCAGCGACGCGGCCAACTACGTCCACGGCGAGATCCTGCTGGTCGACGGCGGCTGGATGGGACGCTGAGCGCGGAGGCGTCGCCCGCTCAGTCGGCGTCGAGCGCCTCGCAGTCGAGCCGGAAGAAGCCGGTCGGGCGGTCGGTGAGGTCGTGGTGGATCACGACGGAGCCGTCGCCGACCGCCGTCGACAGCGTTTGCCAGGCCGACAGGTCGTCGCTGTGCAGGACCCGGCTCCGGTAGCCGGGGACGATGCCGAACTGCAGCTCGAGGCGGGGCTCCCCGGGGATCCGGCGGAGGACCAGCCGGGGGGCTTCAAGAACCTCCATGGTGGTCGGTACGAAGGTGATCTCGTCGTCGAGGGTGAGTCCGCTGGTGGTGACGAAGACGTCCTCCTCGGGTCCGGCGGTGCGGTACAGGTCCAACTCGAGCTCCAGCACGCCGGCCCGCAGGGGAACCAGCCGGATCCGGAACAGCTCGGTTCCCGCATAGGGCGGGGGAGGTCCGTTGGGAAGGGCCACGTTGCCCTTGGCGGCGAGGTCCGGCAGGCTGACGAGGGCGCCACCGGCGAAGCCCGAGTGGTCGAGCTCGGGCACCACCTCGATCGCCTCCGCCCGGAGCGCCACCGTGGTCGTTGGCAGCAGGCGGACGCCGAAGCTGAAGAGGTCCGGGGTTTCACCGGCGGCGTAGCGGAGCTCGACGCTGAACTCGGCCGCCTGGCCCGCGACCAGCGCGGCTTCGGGGGCCTTCAAGGCGACCTCGAGGGCGGGGGAGGTCGAGACCAGGGCCATCGCGAGCCCGGTCCGGACGGCGAGCGGCAGGCGATCGCGGCAACTCCTTCGCGGCATCGGGCTTTTCTTTAGCAGCACAGGCTGGCCGGGCAAGGGCTTCATGAGCCGGCGGCCGGCCTTCGTCGGCGCAGCATGGCGGCGAGGCCGGCGACCCCGAGCAGGCTCGCGCTGCCGGGCTCGGGGACGACCGTCACGCTCGTGGGCTCGAAGGTGATGGAGTCGTCCAGCGACAGGCCGTTGCCGGAGACGAAGATGTCCTCGGTGGGGCCGAGGGTGTTGAAGGCCCGGGGGGTCAGGGTGTAGCGTCCGTTTTCCGCAAAGGAGAACACGTAGCGCGCGAGCGTGCCGCCCGCATGGGGCGGTGCGGCGCCGAGGACATCGACGCTGCCCTTGATGCCGAGCACGCCCGGGGCGGCGTCGATGAAGGCTCCGGGTCCCGCGGTCCCGAAGAAATCGAGGGCCGGCACCGCGGTGAGGGTGTCGAGCACGACCTCGCCGGGTCCGCTCACGTCGATCCGCACCCCGAAGCTGAAGAGCGTCGTCGGCTCGCCGCCTTGGTAGGCGATCTCGACATCGATCGCCAGCGGCGCGCCGAGTTCGGTCACCGTCTGCAGCGGGGCAAGGCTCACGACGACCGCTCTCGCTTGCGCGAGAAGCAGCAGCGAGGCGAACACGCCAACGACCGTGCGGGGGGATCTCATGAAACCTTGGATACGATATGAACCACGTCCGGTCGCGGGACGTCAATCGCATCGTCCGCCAAGGGGCAGCCCGGCGGTGGACCGATCCCGCGCAAAACAGGTCGATCGCTCCGGGGCGCGGGGACTTGGTTCGGATCTCCGGATGCCCGATCGGTTGTTGAAGTCATGGACCCGAGTTGAGTTTCCGTGGCGATTTGCACGCTTTGGCAAATCGTTGCGCAATTTGGTTTGACCGAATTTGGGAGTTTTGGGTAACGCTCAGAAGATGCGTTTTTCCCCCCAGACGCGATCGTGAAGAGGTTCGGGTCAGACCCGACCCCGGACGAAGACTGGCTCGGTCTGGATGCAGGCCGGGCGGAGCATCGTCGCCCCGCCGCAAGTGCTGCCAGGGACGAGAACTGGGACGGCTTCGAACTCCAGACCCTGGAGCCGCGGATCCTGCTGTCGGCCGCGGACGCTCCGGCTCCCGATCTCGGGGATGCGGCCGGGGAGGCCGTTTCGGAGCGCCTGATGGTCGAGGACGACGAGTTGTTCGAGGCCGCATCGTCGGACGACGCGCCCTTCTCCTACGAAGCCGCGGAGGATGACATCTGCGGCTGCGCATCGGGCGAGCACGAGGCGTCGGACGACGAGGGCGACCCAGGGCTCGAGGCCCCGGCCGATGTCGAGGACGCCCTTGCTCCGGCGGCCGTCGACCCGCTCGGACGGGAGACGCCCGCGACCGAGCCGGCGTCCGATCTTTCCGCCACCGCCAACCCGCTTGCCGGGTCGGTGATGGCCCACCGGATGGTGGACTCCCTCGACGCCGCCAACGGTCCCCCGCTGCTCCGCTTCGCCTCCCTGCCGGAGGACGAGCCGAGTTTTGACTGCTACATTCCAGGGCTTCGCACGGTGTCGGGAACGATCGCCGCGGACGAGGTGTGGAGTGGCACGGTCCACGTGACCGGCAACCTGACCATCGGCGCGGGCGTGACGGTCACCATTCAACCGGCCACCGTGATCAAGGTCGATCAGGGGCAGTGGATCCAGGTCGAGGGCACGCTGGCCGCCAAGGGCACCGAGGATTGCCCGATTCTTTTCACCTCCTACAGGGACGACTCGATCGGCGAGAACGTCTCCGGCGCCGGCGACGAGTCGGCGGCGATCGGCGACTGGGAGGCGCTCTACTTCGACTCCGGCTCCGACGCCTCGGTTCTCGAGTGGGCGCAGGTCCGCTACACCGGCCGGGACTTCGGCCCCGGATCGGGCGGGGTGAGATCCGCGGTCTACCTGCGTGGCGATGCGTCGCCGACCTTCCGGGACGTCACGGTGTGGCGCTCCGACGGCCACGGCATCGAGGTCCAGGGCAGCGGTACGCCGGTGCTCGAGCGGATCCATGTCCAGGAGGTCGGCCTCAGTGCGTTCTTCTTCTCGCTCGCCAGCGAGCCCGTCGCCAGCGGGCTGAGCGCCACCGGCAATGGCTTCGATCGCATCCTGCGGGCGGGAGGGGATCTGTCGGGCTCGCGCACCTGGGGCGACGAGGGCGGTCTGCCGATCCACCTGAGCTCGAACCTCACGGTCGCGGCAGGGCAGGAGCTGACGCTGGTTCCGGGGACCGTGCTCAAGTTCCCCGACGGCCAGTATCTCCAGGTCATCGGCACGCTCCGCGCCGTCGGCACCGCCGCCCAGCCGATCATCCTGACCGCGGACGACGACGACAGCGTGGGGGGCGATTCCAATGGCAACGGGGACGCCACGACCCCGCTGCGCGGCCACTGGGAGTCGGTCTACCTCGACAGCGGCTCGGACGCCTCGGTGCTCGAATGGGTGGAGCTTCGCTACACCGGTCGGGACTTCGCACCGGGCAGCGGCAGCGCCGACCCGGGCATCTGGATTCGCGGCACCGCGTCGCCGGTCCTGCGCGACGTCCGGGTTCGGGAGACCGACCAGCACGGCGTCTACGTCGAGGGCAGCGGCACGCCGGTGCTCGAGCGGGTCCACGTCGAGGGCGCCACCCACTCGGCCTTCGTCTTCTCGCTGGCGAGCGAGCCGGTGGCCAGCGGCCTGACGGCGAGCGGAAACGGCGCCGACCGGATCCTGCGGATCGGCGGGGACTACTCGGGGGCGCGCACCTGGGGCGACGAGGGCGGCCTGCCGATCCACCTCTCGGAGAACCTGAGGATCGAGGCGGAGAGCGTGCTGAACCTGGTCCCGGGCACCGTGGTCAAGCTGCCCGACGGGCAGTACCTGTGGGTCTACGGAACCCTCAACGCGGTGGGAACCGCGCTGCAGCCGATCGTCTTCACGGCGGACGACGACGACAGCGTGGGCGGCGACTCGAACGGCAACGGCGACGCCACCGCGCCGCAGAAGGGCAGCTGGGACCGCTTCGTGTTCGAGGGCGCCGATGCCAGCGGCTCGGTGCTGGAATGGGTCGAGGTCCGCTACAACGGCCGCGACTTCGCCCCGGCCAGCGGCAACGTCCACCCGGGGATCTCAATCGACGCCTCCTCGCCCACGCTTTCCAACGTGCTGGTGCGGAGCACCGACGGAACCGGGGTCTCCATCGTCGGCGATGGCGCCGAGCCGATCCTGAGCGACGTGCGGGTCGAGGATTCCCGCGATGCCTACTACATCGCCCGGGCGGCGGACCCCTCGCTGACCCGTCTCTCGGCGGCTGGCAACGCCTTCGACCGCATCCTGCAGCAGGGCGGCACCCTGCAGGGCGACCGGACCTGGGGCGTCAGCGGCCCGCTGCCGATCCACATCACCTCGGACAACCTGGTGATTCCCGCGGGCCTGACCCTGACGCTGGTTCCCGGGACCGTGCTCAAGGTTCCGGACGGGCAGTACCTCTGGACCGATGGCGGCGCGATCGACGCCCGGGGGACGCTGAGCAGCCCGATCGTGATCACCGCGGACGACGACGACACCGTGGGCGGCGACTCCAACGGCAATGGCACGGCCACGGTCCCCCAGCGGGGCGCATGGGAAGGGATCTACCTCGACTCCCCCGATGGCCTGACCGTGGTGGAGCACGCCGACATCCGCTGGGCGGGCCGCGATTTCGCTCCGAGCAGTGGCAACCTGAGGGACACGATCGAGATCCGCCAGGGCTCGCCGGCGATCCGGAACACCCGGATCTTCGGCGGGGACGGGATCGGGATTTCGATCGAGGGTGCCTCGACCCCGGTGCTCGACGACGTCCGGGTCGAGAGCTCCGGCGGGGTCGCCTATTCGATTGCCGCCGCGGCCAACCCGGTGCTCAGCGGCCTGACCGCCCGCGACAATGCCTTCGACCAGATCCGCCAGGAGACCGGCACCCTGCAGGGCGACCGGACCTGGGGCACCGGCACCGACCTGCCGATCCACACCACCAACAACCTGACCATCCCGACCGGACTCACCCTGACGATCCTGCCCGGCACGGTGATCAAGATCGAGAACGGGGACTACATCTCCGTCGAGGGGACGCTCCTCTCGCAGGGCACGGCCGGCGATCCGGTGGTGTTCACGGCCGATGACGACGACACCGTGGGCCGTGACTCCAACGGCAACGGCGCCGCCAGCGTGCCGCTGCCCGGATCCTGGCAGGGGATCTACTTCGAGGAGGGTTCCGACGCCTCGCTCGTCGAGCACAGCGAGTTCCGGTACGCCGGAAGGGACTTCGCCCCGGCCAGCGGGGGTGCGATTCCGACGGTGTTCATTCGCGGGGGGGGCGTGACCCTGCGCGATGTGCTGATCCGCGACGGCGACCTCCACGGGGTGCAGGTCACCGGAGCCGACACGGCCCCCACGCTGGAGCGCATTCACGTGGTCGACTCGAACGGCAGTGCCTTCGTGTTCGCGCTGGGCTCCGAGGTGGCGATCAGCGAGCTGAGCGGCGAGGGCAACGCCTTCGACCGGATCCTGCAGAATGGCGGCACCTTGTCCGAGGACCGGACCTGGGGGCAGTCGGGCGACCTGCCGATTCACCTCGACGACAACCTGACCGTGGCCGCCGGGGTGACGCTCACCCTGGTCGCCGGCACGGTGGTCAAGATGCCCGACGGCGACTACTTCGACGTCAATGGCAACCTGAGGTCCCTGGGCGTGGCGGGCGACCCGGTGATCCTGACCGCCGACGACGATGACACGGCGGGCGGCGACTCGAATGGCAATGGCGCCGTCACGCTTCCGGTGGCCGGCGGGTGGCAGGGCCTGTATCTCGACGGTAGTGGAACCGAGAGCGAACTGCGCTTCACCGAGGTCCGCTACGCCGGCCGTGACTTCGCGCCGAACAGCGGCAACCGGCATTCCTCGGTCTACCTCGCCGTGCCGGTGGTGGCGGAGGGGTTGGTCGTCCGCGACGGCGACCTGCACGGCGTCCAGATCGAGAACGGCGGCACGCTCCAGCTGGAGGGCGGTCACTTCTTCCGCAACTTCGCGGCCGGCATCCTGGTCGAGAACGGCGGGACGCTCGAGGCGAGCGATGCCGGGTTCTTCTTCAACGACCTCGGTGTCCAGGTCCTCGCCGGCGGTTCGGCGGTGGTCGGCGGATCGAGCTTCGGCAATCACGGGACCCAGGCGGCCCGGCACGACGGCAGCGATGCCGCCGCCGCCGACTTCCGCGGCAACTGGTGGGGCGATGCCGGCGGCCCCCACGACCCGTCGGACGCCGATGGCGTGACCAACGACAACCCGGCCGGCGAGCCGGTGGGCGACCACCTGCTCTACGATCCGTTCCTCACGAGCCCGCCGGCCCTGGCGATCGGGCCACGGGTCCTCCTGGTGCAGCCGCGCCTGGAGAATGAAGCGCTGCTGTCCGTCGAGGTGATCTTCTCCGAGCCGGTCGACCTGGCCACCTTCGACGGGGCCGACGTCGCGGTCACCGGGCCGGGGGTCGTGCCCGCCGTGAACACGATCCAGCTGATCGCCGGCGCCCGCTACGAGCTGGTCTTCAGCGCGCCGCTCTCCGCCGAGGGCAACTACGAGATCACCATCGGTCCGGGCATCGCGGCGCTGGCCTCGGGGCTGCTGCTCGACCAGGACGGCGACGGCATCGGCGGCGAGCCGGGTGAGGACCTCTTCATCGCCCCCCTCGAACTGGACCTGACGCCACCCGAGGTCGTCGGGCACACGCCGGATGGAACGGTGAGCGTGGCGACCGAGTCGATCACCGTGAGCTTCAGCGAGCCGGTGGACGCCGCGAGCTTCACCCCGGCCGACGTGGTGATGACCGGGTCGGGAGGCGGCGCCATCCAGGTGCTCGCGGTCGACCGGCTCTCGGACACCGAGTTCCGGCTGCGGTTCCCGGTGCAGTTCGTCAACGGCACCTACACCCTGGAGATCGGTCCCGAGGTGACCGATCCGGCGGCGAACCCCATGGCGGCGTCCTACAGCGCCAGCTTCGCGATCGACCGCCAGCCGCTGCGGATCGTGTCGCAGGTCCCGTCCGGGGTGATCGGCGAGGCGATCGAGGAGGTGGAGGTCACCTTCTCCGCGCCGATCAACGGGAGCACCTTCACGGCGAGCGACGTGACCCTGGTCGGGCCGTTCGGCTTCGTCCCGGTGAACGAGGTGATCGAGGTGGACTCCCGCACCTTCCGGGTGCGCTTCGACCTGCTGACCAGCGACGGGGAGTACCAAGTGCGGATCGGCCCGGAGATCGAGGACCTGGCGGGCATCCTCATGGACCAGGATGGCGACGGAACGGTGGCCGAGCCGGAGGACCGCTTCATCGGAAGCTTCATGCTCGACGGCGTCGGGCCGCGGCTGGTCGGGCAGTCGGTGACGGGTGTCGTCGCGCCGGGGATCGACTCGATCGACCTGACCTTCACCGAGCCGATCGACGAGGACAGCTTCACCAACGGCGACGTCGTGCTGACCGGGCCGCTCGGCGCGATTGTGATCGCGAGCGTGGAGAAACTCGCCGACGAGGTGTTCCGCGTGCACTTCGAGGCGCAGACCGCGGACGGACTCTACACCCTCGCCGTCGGTCCGCAGGTCACCGACCTCGGCGGAACCCCGATGAACCAGGACGGCGACGCGATCGAGGGCGAGGATCCGGACGACGTCTACACCGGCACCTTCCAGGTCGACGCCGTGGCGCCGAGGGTCCTGTCGGTGGCCCCGGCCGGCACGATCCAGAGCGCGCTTTCCGCGGTCGAGATCCAGTTCAGCGAGCCGCTCGACCTGGCGAGCTTCGATCCCTCCGACGTGGTGGTCGAGGTGCCCGGCGGCGGGCTGGTCGCCGGGGCGGGCATCGTCGCGCTGGGCGGCGGTCTCTATCGCGTGACCTTCAACCCGGCACCGAGCGCGAACGGCGAGTATCTCCTGACGATCGGCCCGGACCTTGCCGACGGGGTCGGCAACCCGATGAGCGGGGCCTTCGCCTCGACCGTCACCGTGTCGCTCCCGGACTTCCTGCTGCGCGATGCGGCCGCCCCGGGGTCGGTGACGCTCGGCGAGACCCTGGTGGCGAGCTTCACGGTCGAGAACACCGGCACCGCCGGGGCGCAGGCCCCGTGGACCGACCGCCTGGTGCTGTCGCCGGACGGGGTGCTCGGCAACGCCGGTGACATCGTGCTCGCCCAGCGGAACCGCACCGCGGCGCTCGCCGCGGGGGGCGCCTACGACGTGAGCTTCGAGGCCTTCGTGCCCTACACCCTCGCGGCCGGGGACTACACGCTGTTCCTGGTCGCCGACGGCGCCAACCGGGTCGCGGTGGCCGGTACCAGCAGCCGGGTTCACTCCGCCGCCCTCAGCGTCGTCGATGCCGGATCGCCGAACCTCGTGGTGGACGGGGTCTCCTTCACCGGCACCGCGGTGGCCGGGCAGGAGCTGACCCTGGAGGCCACCATTCGCAATGCCGGCGACGGGCCGGCCTCCGGTTCCTGGACCGACCGCTTCTTCCTGAGCGAGGATGGCGTCTTCGACCCGGCGGCCGACATCGAGCTCGGAAGCGTGCTGCGCGACTCCTCGCTGGCCGCGGCGGGCTCGTACCTGGCGAGCCTCACCGTGCCGCTGCCGGAGCGCCTGGGCGGCGAGGGTTTCACGGTCTTCGTGCTGGCCGACGCCGACGCCACCCTGGTCGAACCCGGTGCCGGGGAGGAGGACGACAACCGGGGATCGGCCCCGCTCGACATCGCCTATCCGCCCTCGCCGGACCTCGCGGTCACGAGTGTCGGCGCCCCGACGCAGGTCATCGGCGACCCCGCCGACCTGCCCGTCACCTACACGGTTCGCAACGACGGCGACGCGACCGCCTCGGGCGGGTGGACCGACCGCCTCGTCCTTTCGACCGACGAGATCTTCGGCGACGCCGACGATCGCGTCTACGCGACGGTTGCCATCGACGCGCCGCTGCCGGCCGGGGCGAGCTACACCCGCGACGTGGTGCTGATGCTGCCCGGGGCGCTGGTCGGCCGCTTCTACCTCTACGTCGAGACGGACTTCGGCGATGCGCTCGACGAACTGCCGGACGAGGCCGCCAACCTGGGTCGCGCGAGCGACGCGGTGGACGTTCTCGACCAGCCGTATGCCGACCTGGTGGTGACCGACCCGCCGGTCATCCGGACCGGATCGCCGGTATCCGGAAGCCAGCTCGAATTCACCTACACGGTCACCAACGCGGGCATCGGAGTGACCGACAGCGCCTCGTGGGACGACCGGATCCACCTGGCGAGCAACCCGGACGGCAGCGGCGTGGTGGCCACCGCGAACATCTCCCACCTCGGCCAGGTCGGGGTCGGCGAGAGCTACACCCGCGACGCCTCGATGTCCCTGCCGCTGGGGATCGGAGGGGAATTCTACCTCTTCGTGGAGGCCGCCCGCGGCGGCAGCCGGCCCTTCGAGTTCCTCTTCACCGGAAACAACGCCAGCCCGGTGGCCGGTCCGTTCAACGTGATCTTCGTGCCACTGCCCGAGAGCGACCTGGCGGCGCGAACGGTCGAGGTCGAGAACGACACCAGCGAACCCTTCCGCGACGGCGACGCGATCCGGGTGAGCTGGGAAGTCGAGAACCTCGGGCCCAACGTGATCGCCGACGGGCAGTACACCTGGACCGACCGCGTCTACCTGATCAACGAGACCCCCGGGGCGGAACCCGAGGAGGTGCTGCTCGGGTCGTTCAACCGCTCGCTGGGCGTGCTCGCCGATTCCGGCGCGCCGTACCTGCGGACCGAGACCCTGGTGTTGCCGAAGATCACCGGCACCTACCGGGTGGAGGTGCGGGTCGACGTCAACCGCCGGGTGCCGGACCCCGACCGGAGCAACAACACGCTGGCCTCGCTGGGCACGCTGCAGGTGCTCGCGCGGCCTCGCCCGGACCTGCAGGCGGTGATCGACTCCGCGCCCACCCAGACCGTCACCGCGGGATCGGTGATCGACGTCACCTACACCGTGTCGAACTTCGGTCCGGCCGCGACGCCGTCCGGGGGCTCGCGTTGGACCGATGCGGTGTACCTTTCCACCGACAGCATCTTCTCGACCAGCGACCGCTTCCTCGGGCGCTTCGACAATCTCGGGGCTCTGGCCCTGCCCGGGGACCCCGGGGGCGCCGACAGCTACCAGAACACGGTCGCGGTGACGCTGCCGCAGACGCTGACCGGCCAGTTGTATCTCTTCGTGGTGGCCGACGACACCCGCCGCGTCGACGAGTTCCCGGCCAACGAGAGCAATGCGAGCCAGGCGGTGGCGATCGCGGTCGACGCGGTGCCGGTGATCCCGCCCGACCTGGTGGTGGTCGGTTCTCCGGCGGGGCCGCCGAGCGTGTTCGACGGTGGCCAACTGACGGTCCGCTACATGGTCGAGAACCGCGGCCCGGGGCCGGTGCCGGCATTCCGCGGCTGGGCCGACCAGGTCTGGCTGACGCTCGCCGAGGACCGGCCGAATGCCGAGCGAGGCGACATCTACCTCGGCGCGATCGGGCGCTCGAGCGGCAGCGGGGGACTCGCCCCGGGCGATTTCTACGAGGTGCAGGGAACCTTCACCGTGCCCAAGAACCTCAGCGGAGAGTATTTCCTGACCGTCTTCGCCGACGCCGGCGACAGCGTCTTCGAGGTGGCCACCAGCGACAACGTCAACCCGAACCTGCCCAACGACATCGAGGGCAACAACCTCGCCTCGGCGCCGATCACGGTGTTCCTGACGCCGCCCGCCGACCTCCAGGTCGACCGGGTCGCCGTTCCGGACGGGAGCGCGCGCCAGGGTGGCCAGCGGATGACCGTCGAGTGGCGGGTCA
>Ga0207814_100788_pt1 | contig 13419 bp, 15 predicted proteins | sample TtaePargueraPR_7_FD_187755 | JGI IMG/M metagenome (GOLD analysis project Ga0207814, IMG submission 187755) | Aerobic enrichment media microbial communities from Bioluminiscent Bay, La Parguera, Puerto Rico - Tt and P1 (2) (SPAdes) | ecosystem: Environmental > Aquatic > Marine > Unclassified ... | reverse complement strand
CCTCGTTGACGGCGGCGGCGTAGTCGAGCGCCATATCGGCCAGGCTGTCATAGTGGTCGTTCTGGGCCTGCTGCGACATCGTGAAGGGCCCGGGAATGGTCATCTTGATGCGCCGGTCGGTATTGGCGCGCAGGAACTGCGTGTCACGCACCTCGACGGGATGCATGCGGCGGATCTTGCCGGTGACGCGCGGCACCGGGTTGGGATGGCCGGAGCGGTCGAGCGCGGTGCCCGGATTGTCGATGTCGACGCCTTCGAGCGCCGTGGCGAAGCGGTTCGAGTAACTCTCGCGGCGCATCTCGCCATCGGTGATGATGTCGAGGCCGGCGCGTTCCTGGTCTCGGATTGCCAGCAGGGTGGCGTCGTCTTGGGCCTCGTCGAGAAATTCCGGCGCGACCCGCCAGATTTCCCGGGCGCGCACCCGCGGGGGGAACCGGCCGCGCAGGTTTTCCTTGTCGATCAGCCAGTCCGGCTGGGCGTAGGAGCCGACCAGCGAGGTAGGCAGCAGCGTGTTGACACTCGACATCGGGTTTCCTCCGGTTTTGTTCAGCTGCCGACGGCGCGATCGGCGACGGCGTTTATTTCCTGCGTGACCCGGTCCGGGATCGTGATCATGGCGTCATGCATAGAGGGCAGACGACCGGTGCGCCACGCCGGATCGTCGACATAGCGCTCGTAGAACGGCCAGAAGGGCGAAGGCCGGTATTCCTCGCAGACCAGATAGGTGCGGTCGGCGATCGTCTTTTCGGCGCCGGTCAGCTTCACCGGCTCGGTGAAGCATCTGATCGGGTTCGGCGTCGTCAGGCGTTCGAGCATGGCGCGCTCCTCGCGCCGGCTCGACCAGGACGGGATCAGGGCCTGTGGCGGGATCTGCCAGCCGTTATAGGCCTCCGCCGCCTGCTTGAGTTCGCGGACGCGCCAGTCGGGCGAATGATCGAACAGCGCCGTATCGGATTCCTCGATGTTGAAGGCGTCGAGATAGACGATGGCCCGGATCCGGTCGGCGAGCTCCGAGGCGACGCCGGTGATCACCGCACCGCCATAGGAATGGCCGACCAGCACGATGTCGGTCAGTTCGTTGAAGCGGATGTGATTGGCGATGTCGTCGATATGGGTCGACAGCCCGATCTGCGGCGTGGCCAGGTGAATGCGCTCGCACAGGCCGGTCAGAGTCGGGGCATGAACGTTGTGACCGGCGGCGCGGAGCCGCTCGGCGACCGGTGTCCAGCACCAGCTGCCATGCCAGGCACCGTGGACAAGCACGATATTCGCCATTGCGGTCTCTCCCCCTGAGCGCAGGCTATCCCGTTTCGCCGGTCATGCCGGTTCGATGCCCTCGTCGCGCTCGCGGCGCGCCCCGATATATTCGTAGGCTAGCACGGCGACCGACAGGATCAGCCCGCCGAAATCCGTCCACGCCGCCCAGACGCCGATTTCCGCCGGCACCAGCAGGCAGGCTCCGCCGACGATCAGACCGGTGCGGGGGATGGCCCCCAGCGGCCGCATCGCGTAGCCCGTCATGCCGGCGGAGACGATCCAGACGCCGGCGACCGCCGAGGAGACGGCGATCACCGTCGACACCGAGGCGCCGCCCTGAAGCATCAGGCTTGGCGAGAACACGAACAGGAACGGCACGATATAGGCGGTCCAGCCGAACCGCATGGCGGTAAAGCCAGTGCGCATCGGCTCGGCGCCGGCAAGGCTTGCGGCGAAGAACGCGGCGATCGCGACCGGCGGCGTGATCATCGACATCATGCCGAGATAGAGGATGAACATGTGGGCGGCGAGCGGCGAGATGCCGACCTCGACCAGCGACGGCGCGATCAGCACGGCCAGCAGCACATAGACGCCGAGCGTCGGCATGCCCATGCCGAGCACGATGCAGAGCAGGGCGGCGATGATCAGCAGGGCGACGATGCTGCCGGCACCGAGCTTGACCAGGAACAGGGTCAGTGCGAAGCCGAGGCCGGTGGTCTGCAGGATGCCCATGATGAAGCCGGCGGCGGCAGCGATCATCAGGATGTCGAGCGACCCGATACCGGTGGCGATGATGCATTCCCAGACCTTGCCGGGTTTCATGCGCTCGCCGCCGTAACCGACCGCGACCCCGAGCACGAGTACGGTGATACAGGCGTAGAGGGCTGCCAGTTCCGGCGCCGAATTCATCCAGAACAGAGCGTAGATCAGGGCGACGAAGGGCAGGGCGAAGAACCAGCCCTTCCGCATCACGTCACGCAGCCGCGGGATCTGGGCTTCCGGCACCCTGCGGATGCCGAGCTTGGCGGCTTCGAGATCCGCCTGGATGAAGATCGCCACGTAGTAGAGCAGCGAGGGGACCAGCGCGGCGACGACGATGTCGGTGTAGGGCAGCTGCAGGAAGTCGGCCATCAGGAAGGCGACGGCGCCCATGACCGGCGGCATCAGCTGGCCGCCCGTCGAGGCGGTCGCCTCGATGGCGGCTGCCTGGCGCGGCGTGAAGCCGGCCTTCTTCATCAGCGGAATGGTGATGACGCCGGTGGCCAGGATATTGGAGACGACGATACCGGAGATCGAGCCGAACAGGCTCGAGGCCGTCACCGAAATCTTGGCCGCGCCACCGCGGAAGCGGCCCATCAGCGCCAGCGACAGGTCGTTGAAGAAGGCCGAGCCGCCGGAATTGAACAATAGCTGCCCGAAAAAGATGAAGGGAACGACGATCGTCACGCCGACCAGCATGACGAGGCCGAACAGACCGCTCGTGTCCATGCCCAGATAGATGATCATCCGGTTGATCTGAACCTGCCGCGTCTGCAGGGCGCCGGGAACGAAGTGCCCGACAAGCGCATAGACCGTGAAGACCAGCACGATGATGACGAGCGGCAGGCCGACCGAGCGGCGCAGGCCCTCGATGCACAGGGCGAACAGGATCCACGAGCAGATCAGCCCGTCAATCGGCATGTCGAAGAACCGTTCGATGATGTCGGGATAAAACCAGGCCACGTATAAGCCGGTGGCAAGGCCGACGGCGGAGGCGACCGCGTCGTACCACGGCAGGGTCAGTCGAGGTTTGTCACGGCGGATCGGATAGTGGACGTAGACGGCAGCCAGCGCCAGGCCGAGGACGACGGCCAGGAACTGTTCGGCCAGGAACACCATGCCGAACAGGCGATAGAGATCGCCCGCCCAGGCGATGGCGGCCAGCGCGAGGACTGCGGCGAGGCCCCGCTCGATATAACGCACCGCCGGCGAGACCGGCGGTGCGTCAGGCGTTTCAGAGGTTTCGGTCATATGCCGCGGAGGTCCGTCCACTCAGCAGTGGAGACGGGGGCTCCTAGTCCTTCCAGATGCCGGCTTCCTTGAAGAACTTGATGGCGCCGGGGTGAAATTCCATGCCGGGCTGCTTGTCTGCCATTCCCTCAGCTGTAAAGGCGTTGAAGGAGGGGTGACCGGCGACCAGGCCGTCCTTGTTGTTGTAGAGCGCCTTGACCGTCTCGTAGACGACGTCGTCCGGCACGTCCTTATTGGTCAGCAGGACGATGTAGTACTCCATCAGGTTGGTCGGTCCGTCGACGCCGACGAGATGCGGCAGCGGCTTCTGCTCGGCGACGTGGTATTCCGGCCGCACGGCGCCCATCCGGGCCTGCGCCTCGGCGGAATCGTCAAGCGGCAGGAACTTGATGCCGCCGACGGCGGAATCGATTTCGGCGACCTTCGGTGCGCCGACGGCGAACATGAAGGCGTCCGTCTTGCCGGCCTTGAAGTCGTCTGCGGCGCGCAGCAGGTTGGTCGCCGGCACGGCTTCGGCGTCGTCGAGACTCAGGCCTTCGGTGGCGAGCAGAGCGTTGAACAGAGGGATGCCCTGCTTGAAGCCCTGCCAGCCGGTTGCCATCCGCTTGCCCTTCAGGTCGGCGATCGAGTTGATGCCCGAGTCCTTGCGTACGGCGACGCCGACCTTGAACGGGAAGATCGACGCGGCGACGCGCAGATCCGACATCGGCTTACCTTCATGTTCCTCGGTGCCGCGGATCGCGGTGCCGGCCTCGTCGTTCGAGGTGAAGGCGAAATCGGCCTGCTTGTTCTGCGCCGCGCCCATGATCGCGGCCGGCGAGTTGAAGGTCACGATCCGCATCTGCAGGGGCGAGTTCTCCTGCACGACCTTGGCGACCGCCTGGGCCTGAACGTTGTTGATCGCGCCGGGCGGCAGCGTAGAGATGGCAACCGGCTGTGCGGCTGCCGCGCCGCTCAGAAGTGCGGCGGTTGCGATGCTGGCCGCGAGCGCGGCGACAGAGCGGAGTCCAGGAATTCGCATGTTTATCCTCCCAGTTGGGTTTCTTTGGCGCTGCCCGCGGATCTTGCCGTCCGTTGGGGCGTTTTGTTGAGACGAGATCCGGCGGTCAGACCGCCGGGGCGTGAAGACGCAGTTCCCCCGGATCCGGCTGCCGGTCCGCGTCCATGTGTCGACGCATTTCAGCGAATTCCATCACCTGCTCGGCCACCTTGGCAAGCTGTACGGCGATTTGTTCGTCCAGCGGTTTTCCCGGAGCGAAGGGTTTGGCCGTCGAATTGACGGTTGCGGCGAAGGGGGTCGGCCAGCCGCGTAGCGAATGGATGATCGAACGCATGGTCACCAGTGCGGTGCCGATCGCCTGTATTCCGTCGGCGCAGACGATGCAGCCGACCGGGCGGCTTTCCAGATAGGGAGCGGGGCCGTCGCGCAGATCCTCGACATAGTCCAGCGCGTTCTTGATCATGCCCGACATGGTGCCGTGGTAGGCCGGCGAGGACAGGACGATGCCGTCGGCGCGGCGCAGCGACTGGACCAGCCGGCGCGCGGCGGGCGGGCGGTGCGGGTTGCCCGGATCGAAGATCGGCAGTTCCAGCGCGGGGCCGGCGATCAGCTCGACCTCAGCACCTTCCGCCTCTGCGGCCTTGAGGCAATGCCTGAGCGCCATCTCGGCCGTCGAGCCGAGACGCGGGGTGCCGCCGATGCCGACGATGTAAGGCTTGGGCCCGTTCACTTGACTGCCGCTCCCGTCTTGTGTGCCTCCAGAAACGCGTCGAGCTGGTCGAAGCCCTCGCGGATCCGGGCGTGCCGGTTCTCGATCCACTCGCGCGTCTCGGGATGGGTCAGGATGAAGAAATCGCCGTTGCGCAGGGCCGCGACGACGCGCTCGCCGACCTGATCGGGCGACTGGCCGTCCTTGATCAGGTCGCCCATGAAATGATCCTGCGGGCGCTCATGGGGGCCGCCCAGGCGCTCGGGCCGGCTGCGTGCGGACAGATGGATGTCGGTTGCCACCGACATCGGGCACAGCACCGACACGCCAATATCGGTGTCGGCCAGCTCGTTCCGGAGCGCCTCGGACAGCGCGACGACGGCATATTTCGTCATCGAATAGGGGCCGGTCAGGAAGGTCGGGTTGACCTGCAGACCGCCGATCGACGCGGTGTTGACGATGTGACCGCCCTCGCCATGCGCCCGGATGCGCGGCAGGAAGCTGCGGATGCCGTGGATGACGCCGTAGACGTTTACGCCGATCACCCAGTTCCAGTCGGCGAGGGGGACGTCTGCGACGGGAACGCCGTGACTTGCGACGCCGGCATTGTTGAAGACCGCATGAATGTTGCCGAAGCGGTCCTCAACCTCGCGGGCGGCAGCTTCGACGGAGTCGGGATCCGATACGTCGACGATGATGCCGATCGCCTCGCCGCCAAGCGCCGACACCTGCTCGCGGGCGGCTTCGAGCGCGTCGGCGCGGATGTCGCCGAGCGCGACGCGCGCGCCGGCGCGGGCGAGCTGGCGGGCGATGCCCAGGCCAATGCCTGAGGCTGCGCCCGTCACGAACGCGGTCTTGCCTGTCGGATCAAGCATACGCACTCCTGCCCCAACGATCCGGTGCGATTCGAGCGCTGCGGTGCGGCTTTGCCGCTGTCACGCGCGCATTCTGCCCGGACTTCTCGATTGCGTGATCTTGTATACCAGTTTGATCCATGTCAACGGAACAAGTGCGATTCAGGTGCCGTTGTGATCGATATCGTATACCAGTATGTACCCTATACGGCAGCCTGGCGGGGCTCTGGTGGACGGTCGGCTGCGCCTGTTGCACAGTTGTGTTGCCGGATCTGGCCGGCGGGCAGCGGAGACGTCCGAGTTGAACGATATCGTTGACGATCGGGCCGAAGGGCGCGGCGGGGAACGCGAGGACGGCATGAGCCGCGCCGTCGAGACCGCCTATCGCCAGATCCGCCGGGCCATCATCACGGGCGAGCTGCGCTCCGGCGACACCCTGCAGGAAGCGAAACTGGCCGACAAGATCGGTGTCAGCCGGACACCGGTGCGCGAGGCGCTGAGCCGGTTGAGCGGCGAGGGGCTCGTCGTCCTGCAGCGCTACAAGCGGGGCTATGTCTCGCATTTCTCGTCGAAGGACGTCGCCGAGGTGTTCCGGCTCAGGGCGATGTTCGAGGGGCACGCGGCCGGACGTGCGGCGACGCGGATCAGCGACGAGGACATCGCGCGGCTTGAAGACCTCGAGGACCGGATGGAGGAGCTGTTCGCGCGGCTCGGCTGGAACGCCCATCTGGAAGGTTTCGACGATCTCAACACCGAGTTCCACACGGTGATCGCCCAGGCAGCCGACAGCCCGCGTCTGGAACGCATTCTGGCGGCATCGCTGGAACTGCCGGCCTCGATCTTCAATTCCTACGCCGAGCCGGTCGAAGAGCGTACCCGCCGCACCCATGTCCAGCACCGCGAGATCATCATGGCACTGAAGATGCGCAATCCGCATTGGGCCGAGGCGGCGATGAGCGCGCACCTGTTCTCGCTGCTGGTCGAGCCGGGGTAGGGGTAGGGGCGCCTGCCGTTCGCCGGCGCGCCGGCGGCTTCGCCATCCGGAGAGGTGGGGCGCGCGCACCGGTTCGTCGCCATAGGCAACCCGCGCGGTTTCACGAACGACGTCTTCCAGCCCCGGGACCGGACACTATTGACCGATTGACTACATACCAACTAGTCGGTATGAGACGACTTCACGGAGGCCCCCATGCGTGACAAAGCCCGAAAGCCCGACGCAAAGCAGAAGCTGCTGGAGGCCGCCCTGTCCGTCATCAGGACCAAGGGCTATTCGGCTACTTCGGTCGACGAGCTTTGCGCGGCCGCCGGCGTCACCAAGGGCGCGTTCTTCCACCATTTCAGGAGCAAGGAGGAGCTCGCCGTCGCTGCCGCGGAGCACTGGTCCGAGACGACCGACGCGCTGTTCGCCGGCGCGCCGTATCACGATCATGCCGATCCGCTCGACCGTGTGCTGGGCTACGTCGCGTTCCGCAAGTCGCTGCTGCAGGGTGGCGTGCCGGAGTTCACCTGCCTCGTCGGAACGATGGTGCAGGAAGCCTATGAGACCGCACCAACCATTCGGGATGCCTGCGACCGCAGCATCAGCGGTCATGCCGGGACGCTCGAGGCCGATATCGAAGCGGCGATGCGGGAGCGGGGCATGACGCCCGGCTGGACCGCAAGCTCGCTCGCGCTCCACACCCAGGCCGTTCTGCAGGGTGCGTTCATCCTCGCCAAGGCGAGAGGCTGCGCGGAGATCGCAGCCGACTCCATCGATCATCTCACACGGTATCTTGAGCTGCTGTTCAGTCCGGAGACCGCAGCACCTCAGCCCTAATTCGAATCCCACAGGAGATCAGTATGCCGAGTACCATCCGACTGCACCGTGTCGTCGCCGCCAGGCCGGAGAAGGTGTATCGCGCCTTTCTGGAGGCCGATGCCGTCGCGAGCTGGATTCCGCCCTACGGGTACCTCTGCACGGTCCATCAGCTCGACGCCGAGGTGGGCGGTAAGCACAGGATGTCGTTCCGGAACTTCACGACCGGCCAGTCGCATTCCTTCGGCGGCACCTACCTCGACCTCGTGCCGGGCGAACGGCTCGTCTACACCGACACGTTCGACGATCCGAACCTGCCCGGCGAGATGCGCGTCACCGTGACCTTGAAGGCCGTTTCGGTCGGTACCGAAATCAATATCGAACAGGAGGGCGTGCCGGATGTGATCCCGGCCGAGGCCTGTTATCTGGGATGGCAGGATTCCCTCAATAAGCTCGCGCTGCTCGTGCAGCCGGAAATCGACCAGTAGAGCTACCAGGCGGCAGCACCTCCTCCACCCGGGCAGATCCGATGACAGTTCAAACCATCACTGTCCAAACGACCGTCGCAGCCCCCGTCGAACGGGTCTGGGTCGCATACACCACCCCCGATGACATCAGGCGATGGAACGCCGCATCCGAGGACTGGCATACCCCGCAGGCCTCGGTCGATCTGCGCGAAGGTGGTGCCTTCTCCTCCCGGATAGAGGCGAGGGACGGCAGCACGGGGTTCGACTTTGCGGGGACCTACACGAAGATCCGAACGCACAGGCTGATCGAGTACGACTTCGGCGGTCGCCACGCCCGGGTCGAGTTCGTTCCCGAAGGCGGCGGCGTGCGCGTCAGCGTGACGTTCGACTGCGAAACCGAATACCCGATAGAGCAACAGCGGGCAGGGTGGCAGTCGATACTCGACAGCTTCAAGCGCTACGTCGAGACATGACTGGCCGTTGTGGGGCCACGCCATCCGGGTCCGCTTTGGGAGACGTGCATGGTGGAGCCGGGACAGGGGCAATGACGGCTCCTGTCCGGGCCGGCGCCGTCATGGCACTGCTTCGACGATGGCGACCCGAAGATCCTGTCACGGACCGTCCTGATCTTTGGTGGCCTGGCGGCCATCTGCCGATAGGCGGGACATCGATGTCGGATTACAACCGAAGCGTCCACTCCCGGGCTGCGCTCAGCCGCCCGCACCCCCCGCCGCCGCCGTTGCCGGGGCCGCCGTCTTGTCCCGCAGGTACGGCATCACTTCCTTGGCGTAGATCTCCATGTTCTTCCGCGTCAGCTCGGCGGGCAGGGTGCCGAACTGGAGGAGCGTCAGCAGGTGGCCGAAGCCGATTTCCTTCTGGTACTGCTCGAGCTTCTCGCGCACGGTTGCCGGGCTGCCGCAGATAAACATGCCCTTTTCCATGACCGAATCGATCGTCTGCTTGGAACCGATCGAGCTCTTCGCCTTCATAACGCCCATCATGGACTTCAGCGACAGGTAGCCTGGCGGCAGCAGCATTTCCTTGGGCATCCGCAGGAACTTGTTGAGAAAGGCCTCGATGTGGGGCTGCGCTTCGCGCCGGGCGATCTCGTCGGTCTCGGCGACGTAGAGCGGCACCGACCAGCCGAGCTGGTCCTCGGTCGCCTCGTAGCCGTGACCCTCGGCCACTTCCTTGTACATCTTCATGTACTTGGCCAGCATCGAGACCGGCGTGAAGGTCTGCAGATAGGTGTATTTGCGGCTGGGGTGGGAGGCCCAGTCGATGGTCTCGCTGGAGCCCTGCGAGGGGATCCAGATCGGCGGGCGCGGCTGCTGGTAGGGGCGCGGCCACGTGTTCACGTACTCGAAGTCGTAGTACTTGCCTTCGAAGGTGAAGGGGCCGGGCTCGGTCCAGGCCTTGACGATCAGGTCGTGGGCCTCGTGGAAGCGGCCGTGCGACTCCGCCGGGTTGACGCCCCAGGCGTGGTATTCCGCGCCGATGCCGCGCACGAAGCCTGCGATCAGGCGGCCACCAGTGATGTTGTCGAGCATCGTGAACTCTTCGGCCACCACCAGCGGATTGTTGAGCAGCGGCAGGGCGCGGCCGAGTACGGCGATCTTGACGTTCCTGGTGCGCCGCGACAGGGCGCCGGCCGTCACCGCCGGGATCGGCATCAGGCCGTAGGCGTTCTGGTGATGCTCGTTGACGCAGACGCCGTCGAAGCCGAGCTGGTCAGCATATTCGAGCTCGTCGAGATAGCGGTTGTAGAGGACGTGCCCCTTTTCGGGGTCGTAGTAGGAATTGGGAAGCGTGATCCAGGCCGAGTTGTATTTCTGGTCGTAGTCGGGATCCAGATCGGCATAGGGCATCAGGTGCATGAAATAGAATTTCATCGGGCGGACTCCTCGATGAAGCTGGACACGCTGGCGACGTAGTCGTCGGCCTTTTCGACATGCGGCAGGTGTCCGCACTCGGCGAAAGTCTGGAGCCTGGCGCCGGGAATCCGGTCCGCCCAGGCCGGACCGTATTCGGGCTGGATCACCTTGTCGTTGTCGCCCCACAGGATCAGCGTCGGCACCGAGATGCGGTGCAGCCATTTCTCCAGATCGGGATTGTAGAGCCGGGGCTGCCAGCCGAGCTTGGCCGTGGTCAGACGGTTTTTCAGCATCACCATCTGCTCTTCGTCGGTGCTCGGCGGATTTGCCAGCGCCTTCTCGGCGAGGCTCTGGTCGTGGAACAGGTTGCGGACCGTCTCCTCAGGCGACCACAGGAACATGTCCGGCTTACGTACGCCGACGATGCGGATGCCGGCCGCTGCGACCAGGATGAGCGAGGCGAGCTTTGAATCGTTGCGGGTGGCCATTTCCGCGGCCACCCAGCCGCCGATCGACTGGCCGACCACATTCACGCGGTCGAGACCGAAATGGTCGATGACGTCGAGATAGAAGAAGGCGAGGTCGCCGATATTGTCGAGCCAGTCCGGCATGTCGGATGCGCCGAAGCCGGGATGCTCCGGCACGATCACGTCATAGCGCTCCGACAGCGCCTCCATGAACGGCAGCCAGTGGGCGGCGCCATTGGCGCCGTGCAGGAACAGGAGCGGGGCTCCCGATCCGCCGCGCATAATGCGCGTCTTGCAGCCTGCTATGGTCTCGGTGGTATCCCGAAACGGCATCGAGCGTGCCTCCTCTTGACGTTGGCCGGGCGTGCCGTAACGGCGGCCCGCTGTTATGATTTGCGGGATGGTATACCAAACTTGCCGTGCCAATCCAGCCTGAGAATCGCGACTTGTGCAAATTCCGCAGATGCAAAGGGTTTTTTCATATGCGGTGGATTGGTGGCCGCTATTATTGCATACCATTTGGCATTAGAGGCGATGAAACGAACGGATTGGGGGAGGACGAATGAAAGCTGACCGGATGTTCGACCTGAGCGGACGCGTCGCGTTCGTGACCGGGGCCGCGAGCGGGCTCGGGCTGGCCATGGCGGAAGTGCTGGCGGCAAACGGGGCGGCGGTTGCGCTGCTCGACATCGACGAAGCGGGGCTCGCCGCAGCGGCGGAGCGGATCGGTGCGGCCGGCGGCAAGGCGGAAACCTTCGTGGTCGACATCGGAGATCCCGACCGCCTCAACGCCGCGGTCGACGTCATTGCGGCGCGGCACCGCCGGCTCGACATCGCCATCGCCAATGCCGGCATGAGCGCCGGGCCCGGCTACTCGGTGCCGGCCGGCCGAATGGAAAATGTCGAGCGCGAGCGCTGGCAGCGCGTGCTGGACATCAACCTGACCGGGACCTTCGAGACGATCCGCGCAGCCGCGCGCCACATGATCCCCCTTCGCGAGGGGCGGATCATCGCCGTTTCCTCTATCGCCGGGCTGATGGCGGAGGAGATGGTCGGCTATGCCTACGCGGCAACCAAGGCGGGCGTCGTCAACCTGGTGCGCCAGGCGGCGATGGAACTGGCCGAGCACAACGTGCTGGTGACCGGCATCGCGCCTGGACCGTTCCGGACGAATATCGGCGGCGGGCGGATCAACGACCCGGAAGTGGCGAAGGCCTTCGAGGCGATCGTGCCGCTGAAGCGCATCGCCCATGTCGACGAATTGAAGGGACTTGCGTTGCTGCTGGCGTCTCCCGCCTCCAGCTTCATGACGGGCATCACGATCCCCATCGACGGGGGCGCGACGGCGGATTGAGAAGGCTTGCGGCTCGGTCAGATGTGCTGCAGCACGTTCAGTATCTTGCCGAACGGGTCGCGGACGAAGAACCTGCGAACACCCCACGGCTCGTCGTGCAGGTCGTAGACGATCTCGTAGCCGGCCTCGACGGCGCGGCGATGGACGTCTTCGACATCGTCGACTTCGATCGACAGGTCGGGGACCAGTGTGCCCGACCCGCCTTCGCTGGCGAAGCTGATCTGAGGCGCGACCGGCAAGTCGGACGCCATGGTGACGATCCAGCCTTGGTCCATCACTACGTCGAGACCGAAGATGCCTCCATAGAAAGCCTTCGCGGCGGCAGGATCGGGCGCCGTGATGTTCGCGACGATACGTCTGACAGCCATTGCGGGCCTCCCGCTCGATCAGTCCCGCTGGACCAGTTCGATCATGTAGCCGTCCGGGTCCTTTACGAAGGCGATGACGCGTCCGCCGTGTTTCATCGGTCCAGGCGGGCGGGGGATGTCGGCGCCATCGGCTTCCAGCGCCTTGCAGGTCTCGTAGATATGCGGAGCGGCCAGTGCGATATGGCCGTAGCCCGAGCCGAGATCGTAAGGCTCTTTCTGGTCCCAGTTGTAGGTGAGTTCGAGGACCGCCTCGGACTCCTCGTCGCCGTAGCCGAGGAAAACCAGCGTGAACTTGCCGCCGGGAAACTCCATCCGCCGCAGTTCTTTCATGCCCAGCAGACGGGTGTAGAAATCGACCGATTTGTCGAGGTCCCTGACCCGCAGCATGGTGTGCAGGATGCGGGTCGGTGCAAGGCCGGCCGAAGCGGTTTCCGCGGTCATGAAAGCGTCCTTCCTCTGGATCGTGCAGCGCTCGGCGATGGTTGCACCGGGCAACGACAAAAGGCCGCGATCGCGGCCTGTCCGTCAAGGTTGCCCCCGGCATGGCGCAACGTCACAATGGTTTTATCAAGAGCGCGCATAGGATTGCGCTTCGGAACGAGGCGGTTATGGCGATAGGCAAGGTTGTTCGGGGCGGGCTGCTGCTCGGCGTCGCCGTCGGTGTCGGTGCGGCGATCGTCGCGCCGGCGGTTTGGCGGGTCATGCGGCCGACGGCGAAATCGGCGCTGCGTGCCGGCCTCACGGGCTACGGTGCCGCACGTGTCGCCGCTGCCCGGGCGGGCGAGGAGGTCGAGGATCTCGTCGCCGAGGTCGTGCACGAGATGGAAACCGAGGCCGAGACGGACGAAGCCGCCGGCGATGCCGCCGAGTCAGTCGGGGCCGAGCCGGTCGGGGCCGAGCCGGTTTCCGGGGAGCCGGTTGCGGGGGAGGCGGAGGCCGCGGAGCGTGTCTGACGCGCTGAGGGCGACGCTCGCCCATCGCATCCCCGGACGTGTCCGGTTGCGTTTGGACCTGGAGGCAGCGGATCAGGCGACGCTCGAAACCCTGGCGGATTCCATCGCCGGTCAGCCGGGTGTGCGGAAGGTCGAGATCCGCCCGGAAACCGGCAGTATCCTCATCGTCCATTCGGGCGCCTTCGAGACCGTCTCACAGGGCTTCCCGCAGGTCGGCCTGGATGTCGTCACGCCGAAACCGCCAGGTCCCGTCGATCCGGTCGGCGACACGGCGCGGCACCTTTTCACGGCGGACATGGCGGTGCGGCAGG
>Ga0207814_100787_pt1 | contig 13455 bp, 12 predicted proteins | sample TtaePargueraPR_7_FD_187755 | JGI IMG/M metagenome (GOLD analysis project Ga0207814, IMG submission 187755) | Aerobic enrichment media microbial communities from Bioluminiscent Bay, La Parguera, Puerto Rico - Tt and P1 (2) (SPAdes) | ecosystem: Environmental > Aquatic > Marine > Unclassified ... | reverse complement strand
CGAATGCTTCCGCCAGCGCATCCAGCAGGCCGATCGAGAGTGCGTTGCGGGCCTTCGGACGATTGAGCGTCAGGCGGGCGACCGCCCCGTCCGTTTCGACGAGCAGTGGCGCGGGGCCTGCCGTTGCGCCCGGGGCTGCTGACTTTGCCGCTGTCGTCATTTCGGTCGATGCCCGGCCGGAACGGACTTACTGCGAGTCGGCGATCGGCCGGATCTGGTCGGCATATTCCGCCACCACCTCGATATTGCCCGCCGGCGGCCTGAGCTGGCTGATCTGGGCCATCTGCTGCTGCAGCATGGCAATCAGCTGGTCTTTCTGCGTGTCCGGGATGTTCTTGTCGTTCTTGATCTGCTCGATCGCCTCGGCCATCTCGCTGTCGACGCTACCGCCGCCTTCGCCGCGCTCGGAGAACGAGTAGGCGAGCATCACGGAATAGGCGACCTGCACCCAGTCCTGAATCGAGGCGATGCCGTGGCTCTGGACGATTCCCTCCATCTGCGCGCGTGCGTCGGCGTACTGGAAGAAACCGGTCACAAAGCTCGACGGATCCTCCGGATCGGCTTCGACCTTGCCGTATTTCTGCTCGAGCTGGTCGCCGAGCGCCTGCAGCTGCGGATAGCTCGCGATGAAGCCCTCGACGAGTTCCGGCGTGAGCTGGATCTGGGGCGGCAGCTGGTGGGTCTGCGCCTGGGCGGGCACTTGAGCGCCGGATGCGGCAAGACCGATGCCGGCGAGGGCGGTCGCGGCGGCGAAAGTGATCGAGCGGAACAGGCTGGTCATGTCGGCGGTATCCTCGGCTGTGCCGGTTCTGGTCGTTTAAAGCCGTTTGTTCTTCATAGTTTACGGTTTTGGACCCGCCACTTGCCGGCAAGGCGCCGGACATGTCAAAGCAGGCCTACGCGACATCAACTGCAAAGCGGGGCAATCCTATGGCGGACGTGGGCGAAACGCCACTGCGAATGACGGCCGGTGAGGTGGCAGACTTTCTCGATCGTGAATTTCCGCAGATGAATCACGGCGGAAAGACGTTTTCGATCGAATCCGTCCGCCCGCTCGGCGCCGTTGTCCGGATGGACTACCACGAGCGCCACATCCGGCCCGGCGGTACCATTTCCGGCCCCTCGATGATGGGGCTTGCCGATTACGCGATGTATGTCGCGCTGCTGGCTAATATCGGGCCGGTCGCGCTGGCGGTGACGTCCAACCTGTCGATTAATTTCCTGCGCAAGCCCGGGCAGCGGGACATGCTGGCCGACTGCAGCGTGATCAAGCTCGGCAGCCGTCTCGCCGTCGGCGAGGTGCGGCTGACCTCCGAGGACTCGGACGATCTCGTCGCGCACGTGATGGTGACCTATGCAATTCCCTCGGAAAAATGAGGTATTATGATACCTCATAGCTAAACAACTGCGTTTGCGTGAGAATTCTCGACGTATCGCGAAACAATGTGCTTGACCGAAGCGTCGACCGGGTCTACAAACCGGCCTCGAAGAAGGCGCCCCGGCGGGGCGTCGTTTCGTATGTGCCGCCGACAGTATCGGCGGTCCGACATCCGACAGGTGAATTCATGAAGACCTATTCGGCAAAACCGGCCGATGTGGATAAGAAGTGGGTCGTGATCGATGGCGAAGGTCTCGTCGTCGGCAGGCTCGCCGTCCTCATCGCAAACCGGCTGCGCGGCAAGCACAAGTCGACCTACACTCCGCACGTCGATTGCGGCGACAACGTCGTCGTCATCAACGCGGAGAAGGTCGTTCTCACCGGCCGCAAGCGCGAGAACAAGACGTACTACTGGCACACCGGTCATCCCGGCGGCATCAAGGAACGCAAGGCAGGCCAGATTCTCGAAGGCAAGCACCCAGAGCGGGTGATCGAGAAGGCTGTCGAGCGCATGATCCCGCGCGGACCGCTCGGCCGTCAGCAGATGAAGAACCTCAGGGTCTATCCGGGCTCGGAGCATCCCCATGAGGCGCAGCAGCCCGTCAAGCTCGACGTGGCCGCCCTCAACGCCAAGAACGTCAGGAGCCAGTGAGCATGAGCGAGACGACGGAAATCCAGTCGCTCGAGGATCTCGGCGGCGCCCTTGGTCAGGGTGCGGCCGGGCAGGGCAACGAGGCTGAGGAAGCCCCGGTTTACGTGCAGAAGCTCGATGAGCAGGGCCGCGCCTATGCCACCGGCAAGCGCAAGGACGCGGTCGCCCGCGTCTGGATCAAGCCGGGCAACGGCGTCATTACGGTGAACGGCAAGGAGCTCGATACCTACTTCGCGCGCCCCGTTCTGCGCATGGTGCTGCAGCAGCCGCTGGTCGCGGCCAACCGGCAGACGCAGTACGACATCGTCGCGACGGTTGCCGGCGGCGGCCTGTCCGGCCAGGCCGGTGCGGTTCGCCACGGCCTGTCCAAGGCTCTGACGCACTACGAGCCGGAGCTGCGGCCGGTCCTCAAGAAGGGCGGCTTCCTGACCCGCGACTCGCGCGTCGTCGAACGTAAGAAGTACGGCAAGGCCAAGGCCCGCCGCAGCTTCCAGTTCTCGAAGCGCTGACCGTCAGGGCAGGCAGCGCAGATACATCGAAAGGGCGCCCGCTGGGCGCCCTTTTTTGTTTGCGGATACGTTTTCCCGTTCAGGAGCGGGAACAGGTACGAACGGAGACAGTCATGACAGGCAAGACACGGGTCGCGATCCTCGGGGCAAGCGGATATACAGGCGCCGAACTCGTGCGCCTGATCGCGCGCCACCCGGCGATGGAAATTGCGGTCCTGACGGCCGACCGCAAGGCCGGCCAGTCGATGGCCGATGTCTTCCCGCATCTCGCGATCCTCGACCTGCCGCCGCTCGTTGCCATCGACGATGTGGACTGGGATGCGGTCGACGCGGTGTTCTGCGCGCTTCCGCACGCCACCACGCAGAAGGTGATCGCCGGTCTTCCGGAACGGCTGAGGGTTGTCGACCTGTCGGCGGACTTCCGGCTCGACGATCCCGCCGTCTATGAGAAGTGGTACGGCCTGCCGCACACCGAGACCGAGCTGCAGAAACAGGCGGTCTATGGCCTGCCGGAATTCTATCGCGACAAGGTCAAAGACGCGCGGCTCGTCGCCAATACGGGCTGCTATGTCGCTACGGCCCTGATCCCGCTGATCGCGATCCTGCAAGCCGGGCTCGCCGATCCCGACTGGATCATCATCGACGCCAAGTCCGGTGTCTCGGGCGCCGGCCGCTCGGCCAAGGAAGCCAATCTGTTCGCCGAGATCTCGGAGGGCTTTCACGCCTATGCCGTGGCGGCACACCGGCATACCGGCGAGATCGATCAGGAGCTGTCGAAGGCTGCCGGCCGGCCGGTCATGGCGAGCTTCACCCCGCATCTGCTGCCGCAGAACCGCGGCATCCTGGCTACGACCTATCTGAAGGGCGAGGCGGACGCGATCCACGCCCATCTCGAAAAGCGCTTCGCCGACGAGGCCTTCGTTCATGTCCTGCCCTACGGCAAGACGCCGGCGACCCGGCATGTGCGCGGCTCGAACCACTGCATGATCGGCGTCGTCGCCGACCGGCAGCCGGGCCGCACCATCGTGGTGTCGGTGCTCGACAATCTGGTCAAGGGCGCCAGCGGCCAGGCGATCCAGAACATGAACCTGATGCTCGGCCTGCCCGAAACGACCGGGCTGGAGCAACTTCCTCTGTTCCCGTGATTTGAGGGAGAGGCACGGGCGGCTGCTCCCCGTCCGTGCTCACACCCGCAGCAGCACGAGTCCCGCCAGCACGACGGCGACGGAAACCACGCGTGCCGGCGTCAGCCGTTCGCCGAGGAACGCCACGCCGATCACGACGGCTATCACCACGCTGGTCTCGCGCAGGGCGGCGACAAGGGCGATCGGCGCGACGGTCATCGCCCAGATCACGATGGCGTAGGCCCCGATCGAGAGCGCGCCGGCAAGCAGGCCCGCCTTCCAGTTTTCTGCGAACATCCGCGTGACCCCGCGGCCGCGGCGCAGAACCGCGTAGAACAGAAGCGGGAAGCCGTCGAGGACGAAAAGCCATGCCGTATAGGCAAGCGCGTCTCCGGCGGTACGTGCGCCGATGCCGTCGGAAATCGTGTAACCGCCGATGAACAGCGACGTCGCCAGCGCATAGACGGCCCCTTTCGGCGCCTCGACCAGGACCCGCAGGCCGCGGTCGAAGGTCAGCGCGATGATTCCGGCGCCCAGCACGATCACGCCCAGCACCTGCAGCGGTCCGAGCGCTTCGCCGACGAGGAAAAGGCTGCCGACAAGCGTGAGCAGCGGGGCTGTGCCACGCGCTAGCGGATACACCTTGCCGAGTTCCCCATGCGCATAGGCGTTGGCGAGGAAAACGTTGTAGCCAATGTGGAGAAGCATCGAGGCGATCAGCCACGGCAACGCGTCGGCCTTCGGCAGCGGCAGCAGGATGACGCCGGGCAGCGCGATGATCGCGCCGAAGGTCGAAAGCATCGTGACCACCGCCAGTCGATCGCCCTTGATGCGCACGATCGCATTCCAGGCGGCATGCATGACCGCCGACAGCAGGACGAGCAGGGCGACGGAGAGCGACAAGGCAATTCCCGCACGAGAAGGTTGGCTCTGCCACCCTTAGCGCCGTCTCCGTTCCGTCACAAAAGGAAAACCGCAGCCGGGTCCATCAGCCAGGCCTATCGGAACGCTGCGATGAGCACCGCGGCGAGGATGACCGCGTTGAAGGCCCAGAACGCAATGGAGATTCGGGTTCGCGATCGCATGGCCGGTTCAGTCGTAGACGAAACGTTCGGAGAGGATGCGCGAGGCCGGGATGCCAAGATCGATCAGCGCGCCCTCCACTGACTCGATCATCGCAGGCGGCCCGCACAGCAGGAACAGCCAGCGCTCGGCGCCTTCGAAACCGCAAACCTCGCGTACCGTTTCCGGATCGAGCACGCCCGTTCGCCCGGCCCAGTCCGCGGGGGGCTCCGACAGGACGTGGACGATTTTCAGCGGCATCTCGGCGGCCATCGCATCAAGTTCGTCGCGATAGACGATCTGGCCCGCGTGCCGGTTTCCGTACAACAGGATCGAGGGGCGGGTATCGCCGTCGGCACGCATCTGGCGGAGCACCGACAGCATCGGCGCGACGCCGACCCCGCCGGCAAACAGCGCGATCCCGTCGGCCCCGCGTCCGGCAATCGTGAGGTTGCCGTATGGCCCGTCGATATGCGCCGGCGTGCCCGCTGCGACCACGCCAAGGCTGCGCGTGAAATCGCCGACCTCTTTGATCACGAAGGACATTTCCGCTTCGCGCGCCGGTTCCGAGGCGATCGAGAAGGGGTTCTCATACAGCGAAAACGGGCTGTTCCCGACATTCAGCCAGACGAACTGCCCGGCCTTGAACGCATGATGCTGCTTGCGTTTCGCCTCGATTGCCAGCTCCCAGGTGCGGTCGGCGATCTTGCGGACCGACTTGACGGCATAGGGGCTGAGGATCCGCCTGAGCGGCCGGCCGATATAGACTGCAACGAGCGACGAGGCGGCGATGGCCAGGAGGCCGAGCCAGATCAGCGACAGTGGCTCCTGGCTGCTGTAGCGGCCCGCCGTCCAGGCGTGGTGGGCGACGAGGCCGACGATCAGTGCGGCGCCGAGCCCGTGCATCAGCCGCCAGGTCTCATATCGATAGGGCAGCTGGTCGCGCCAGATCGCCATCACCACGAGGCAGACGACCAGGATCCACGCCAGCGTCCCGGTCGCCAGCGACGGGAAATCGAGCCCGAGCGTTTCGAGACCGGAGGGATCCCAGGGCCGCTGCGGCTCGAGCGGCGAGCGGTAGAGGAAGGGGTGGAGGACGACGAAGACGACGGCAGACCGCGCCAGCAACTGGTGGAACCGCATCGTGACGTCGATGCCGATCTTGCGGGACACGATCTGGAACCGGCCGGACAGGACGAACTCGGCCAGGAGGATGGAGAAGGCGATGATCCCCAGACCGCTGGCGATTTCGTCGAGCGCCAGCCGCCGTTCCGGGAATATGTACGCGGCGATGGCGACGGGACCCGTGGTCAGGCCGAGATAGAGGACGATTAGGACGGCGGGATGCATTCGGGCGGTCTAGCCTTTGACGGACGGGGGAAGGCTTTCACGCGCGCCAGTATGCACGGTCAGCTTTTCATCTTTACGTAGCTGCCCGGCGCATCCTCGATCGGCTTGAATTTGCGCCCGCCCGGCTTTCTGGCGCTCACCATATCCTTGTCGAGCTTGGCGACCCAGGTCTGCCAGTCCGGCCACCAGGAACCGGGCTTTTCCTTTGCCTTGGCCAGCCAGGCTTCGTACTCGCCCGTCGGCTTGCCGCCGGTCCAGTGCTGGTATTTGTGCTTCGAGGGCGGATTGACGACGCCGGCGATATGTCCCGATCCGGCGAGCACGAAGCGAACCGGGCCGCCGAAACAGCTTGATCCCAGGAAGACCGATTTCGCCGGGGCAATGTGATCTTCTTTCGTTGCGAGGTTGTAGATGGGGATCTTCACCTTGGAGAGGTCTAGCCTGACCCCGTCGACTTCCATTTCGCCCTTGGAGAGGCGGTTCTCCAGATAGCAGTTGCGCAGGTAGAAACTGTGGTTCGCCGCCGGCATGTGCGTCGAATCCGAATTCCAGTAGAGCAGGTCGAAGGGGAAGGGCGCCCGCCCGCGCAGATAGTTGTTGACCATGTAGGGCCAGATCAGGTCGTTGGACCGGAGCAGGTTGAAGGCGAGCGCCATGCGCCGGCCCTCCAGATAGCCGCGCTGTGCCATGTCGTCCTCGACGGCGCGGATCTGGTCCTCGTCGACGAACACCTTCAGGTCTCCGGCATGGGTGAAGTCGACCTGTGTTGTCAGGAACGTGGCGCTGGCCACGCGATTCTTGCGCTTCGCCGCCATGTGGGCGAGGGACACCGCCAGCAAGGTGCCGCCGACACAGTATCCGGCCGCATTGACCCGTTTCTCGCCGGTGATCTGTTCAATGACATCGAGGGCGGTGAAAACACCTTCGTGCATGTAGTCCGAGAACGATTTCCGGGCCAGGTCGCCGCCGGGGTTCACCCAGGAAATGCAGAAGACCGTGTGCCCCTGCTCGATAAGCCAGCGGAACAGCGATTTTTCCGGCGTGAGATCGAGGATATAGAACTTGTTGATCCACGGCGGCACCATCAGGAACGGCCGTTTGAACACCTTCTTGGTGGTCGGCTCGTACTGGATGAGCTGCATCAGTTCGTTCTGGTAGACCACCTTGCCGGGCGTAAGGGCGAGGTTCTTGCCGACTTCGAACTTGGTGGGGTCCGACTGGCGGATCTTCAGTTCGCCCTTTCCCAGCTTGATGTCCTCGGCCAGCATCTTCATGCCGCGCACGAGGTTGTCGCCGTTCGACTCCAGCGTCTCCTGCAGCAGTTCCGGATTGGTCAGGACGAAATTGGACGGTGAGATCGCATTGGCAATCTGTCGGACGTAGAACCGCGCCTTCTGCCTCGTGTGTTCGTCGATGTCCTCGGTTTCCTCGACGATGTTCTCCGCCCATTTCGCGGTCAGCAGATAGGCTTCCTTGAGGAAATCGAAGACCGGGTTCGTCTGCCAGACGGGATCGGCGAACCGCTTGTCGGGCTTGTCCTGCTCCGCGGGCGGCTCAGTCTCCTGACTGGACATGCGCTGCAACGCATTGGTCCACAGTCCCAGATAGCCGGTCCAGAGGTCCGTCTGCGCCTGCATCGCCTTTTGCGGATCGGCCAGCCATTTTTCGGCGATCTGGGAAAGCGTTTTGGCGGCGTGCGTCATCTCCTCGGCGAAGATGAGCTTTGCGTCCCCGGTCTCCCGCGGCTCCAGGACGGCCGCCAGCGCCTTGCCGCCCTCTTCGGTGAGGCGCGCCATGTTCTGCGCAAAGGCCTCCGGATCGCGAACCGCGAAAACCTCGGGATTGTCCTTCGGGCTTTCCCTGGTGTCGGTCATGTCCCACCCGCTATTTCTGTTTCCGGACCCTGAGAGCCCGGATGTCATTCTAGAACGACGACTTTAATGCCCGGTTCCTGCGTCCCGCTTTTGACATATTGGATTCCTACAGCCAATTGCTACGAACCGCCTCTAGCGGGTAGGACACCGCATGCCATTGCGCGAGCGCAACTCTTTCGGATCATCGGACCATGAAAATACTTGCCGGCAAAGGGAAATTCGTGGCCGTGCTCGGATTGACCGCCGTGCTCGCCGTTTCGCTCGCCGGGTGCGAATCCGGGCCCAGGATCGGGCGGCTGACGCCCAAGATGCCCAAACTGAAGGCCGAGGTTCCCGAAAGCAGTCACCCGGAAGTCGACAGGGAAACGTTTCCGAATATCAACAACGCGCCCGACCGCCCTTCGGTGATGCGATCGAAATCGCAAATAGAAGCGATCGAGGAATCTCTTGAGGAGGAGGGCGAAACCCATGTTAAACAGGCGCTTGGCCGTATAACCGGCAAGGAGCCTGAAGACGGCGCTGCGGATTTTGCTGCGGATGCTGCCGGAGACGCTACCGCCGAACCCCAGGGCGACACGCCCGCGCCCGGACAGTCTGACGAGCCTGTTAAGCCGACCCCGACGGAATAGAGGTCATGAGCGAATTCCATAAGACCAAGCGTTTGCCGCCCTACGTTTTCGAACAGGTCAACCGCCTGAAGGCAAACGCACGGGCCGCCGGCGCCGATATCATTGACCTGGGCATGGGAAATCCCGACCTGCCCACGCCGAAGCATATTGTCGACAAGCTCGTAGAGACGATCGGCGATCCGCGCACGCACCGTTATTCGACTTCAAAGGGCATTCCCGGACTGCGCCGCGCCCAGGCCGCCTATTACGAGCGCCGTTTCGGGGTGAAGCTCAATCCGGAGACCCAGGTCGTCGCGACCATCGGCTCCAAGGAGGGCTTCGCCAATATCGCCCAGGCGATAACCGCGCCCGGCGACGTCCTGCTGGTGCCGAACCCGACCTATCCGATCCACCAGTTCGGTTTCATAATTTCTGGTGGTGTCATCCGCCAGCTTCCCGCCAAGCCGGACGAGGAGTTTCTACGCGCGATGGAGCGCGCCTTGACCTATTCGGTGCCCAAGCCGATCGCAGTGGTCCTGAACTATCCCGCCAATCCGACCGGCTACGTCGCTGAGCTCGATTTCTACAAGGATGTCGTCGCGTTCGCGCGCAAGCACGAGCTCTTCATCCTGTCCGACGTTGCCTATGCAGAGATCTATTTCGACCGGCCGCCGCCGTCGGTGCTGGAGATTCCCGGCGCGATCGACGTGACGGTCGAGTTTTCGTCGCTGTCGAAGACGTTTTCGATGCCCGGTTGGCGGATGGGCTTTGCGGTCGGCAACGAACGCCTGTTGTCGGCGCTGGCGCGGGTGAAGTCCTATCTCGACTATGGCGCGTTCACGCCGATACAGGTCGCCGCGGCCGCCGCGCTGAACTCGCCGGACACGGTCATCGACGAAATCCGCGACGTCTACCGGCACCGCCGCGACGTACTGGTGGAATCCTTTGCGCGCGCCGGTTGGCCGGTCCCCGTGCCGGAGGCGACGATGTTCGCATGGGCGCCCGTGCCCGAGCAGTTTCGCAATATCGGATCGCTGGAATTCTCCAAGCTTCTCGTCGAGAAGGCCGAGGTCGCGGTGGCGCCCGGAATTGGATTCGGCGAGGACGGGGAGGGCTTCGTGCGCATCGCACTGGTGGAAAACGAGCAGCGCATACGCCAAGCGGCCCGGAATATCCGCCGATTCCTTGCCACGGCGGACGAAACCATGCACAACGTCATCGCGCTCGAAGCGACTCGCAGCTGAACTGCGGGCCTGCCTTATTTTCCAGACGAGGGGTTATGAGCGAGGCGTTGCGTATTGGGCTCGCCGGCCTTGGAACCGTCGGCGCGGCTGTCTTCAGACTGTTGACCGAAAAGGCGGAGCATGTGGCGGACCGGACCGGCCGGCCGATCCGCGTCGTCGGCGTCTGCGCCCGCGACCGCTCGCGGGACCGCGGTATCGATCTCTCCGGAGTCGCCTGGTACGACGATCCGGTCGCGCTTGCTGGCGCTGACGACGTCGATGTCTTCGTCGAACTGATCGGCGGCGAGGGTGATCCGGCTGCCGCGGCGGTGCGCGCCGCGCTGTCGGCGGGAATACCGGTCGTGACCGCGAACAAGGCCTTGCTGGCTGCTTCCGGGATCGAGCTTGCCCGGCTGGCCGAGGAAAACGGCGCGACGATCGGCTACGAGGCCGCTGTCGCCGGCGGGATTCCGATTATCAAGACAATGCGCGAAGCCATTGCGGGAAATCGCGTTTCGCGTGTCTACGGAATCCTCAACGGCACCTGTAACTACATCCTCACCCAGATGGAGCAGGAAGGCCTGGGCTTCGCCGAATGCCTGGCCGAGGCCCAGCGGCTCGGTTATGCGGAGGCCGACCCGACCTTCGATATCGAGGGCAACGATTCCGCCCACAAGCTGGCGCTTCTGACCGCGCTCGCCTTCGGCACCGAGATCGACACGGATTCGATCCACCTGGAGGGGATCTCCTCGATCACCCCGGAGGATATCGAGGCCGCCGCGGAACTCGGCTACCGCATCAAGCTCCTCGGCGTTGCCAGGCGTACCGACACCGGTATCGAACAGCGGGTCACGCCGACCATGGTGCCGCGCACGCTGGCGATGGCGGAGATCCACGGGGTTCTGAACGCCGTCGCCGTCGATGGCGACGAGGTCGGCGAGATCATGCTGGTCGGCCCCGGCGCCGGCAGCACGGCCACCGCGTCGGCCGTGGTCGGCGACGTCATGGATATCGCCCGCGGCGGCGTGTGCCCGCCGATCTTCGGCGTGCCGGTCGGGAAACTTCAGCCCTACAAACCCGCCCGAATGCGTGCGCACGAGGGGGGCTACTATATCCGGCTGTCGGTCTATGATCGTCCGGGCGCCTTTGCGGCGATCGCCCAGCGGATGGCCGAACAGTCGATTTCGCTGGAAAGCATCATGCAGAAAGATCTGCGCGATCCCGACAATCCCGAGCAGGTGCGCCGGGTCGTCCTGATCACGCATGAAACCACTGAGGCCCAGATCCGCAGGGCGCTGAGCGCCATCATGGACGACAAACAAATCGAGGGCCGGCCTCAAATGATTCGCATCGAAATGCCATAGAACTGGCGTATCGGGGACGAAACCGAGGTCGAGGACGCAAGGAAAGCAAAAAATGGCCAGGCAAAAGAAGACATCCAGCAAGTCCGCAAGCAAGACGCCCGCCGTGAAAGCGGCCAGGAAGCCCGCTGAAAAAGCGGCGAGGAAACCCGCCGCAAAGGCGGCCCCCAAGGCGGCTGCAAAGCCGGCGGCCAAGGCAGCTCCGAAAGCGGCCGCGAAGTCGCCTTCCAAGGCCGCCGCGAAACCAGCAGCCAAGGCAACCCGGAAGCCGACGGCCAAAAAGCCGGCGGCCAAGACAACCCGGAAGCCGGCCGCGAAGGCCGCCAGGAAGCCGGCGGCGGAGACCGGGCTGAGCGCGGTGCTGGACCGCATCCTGACCCTCGAGATCGTGCGCGTCACCGAACGGGCGGCAGTCGCCGCCGCCAGGCAGCGCGGGCGCGGCGACGAGAAAGCCGCCGACCAGGCCGCCGTCGATGCCATGCGCCGTGAACTCAACCGCCTGCCGATCGACGGAACCGTGGTCATCGGCGAGGGCGAGCGCGACGAAGCCCCGATGCTCTATATCGGCGAGGAAGTCGGCACCAAGGATGGCCCGAAGGTCGACATCGCGCTCGATCCGCTCGAAGGCACCACGATCTGCGCCAAGGACCTGCCGAATTCGCTGGCCGTCATCGCGATCGCCGAGGGCGGCAGCCTGCTCAATGCGCCGGACGTCTATATGGACAAGATTGCCGTCGGCCCGGGCTATCCCGCCGGCGTCGTCAGCCTGGATGCGTCGCCCGCCGAAAACATCAAGGCGATCGCCAAGGCCAAGGGCGTTCCGGTCGGCGAGGTGACCGCCTGCATTCTCGACCGGCCCCGCCATGCCGCGATCATCGAGGACGTCCGCGCGATCGGCGCCGGCATCCGGCTGATCGGCGACGGCGACATCGCCGGCGTCATCCACACGACCGATCCCGAAGAGACCGGCATCGATATCTATATCGGCATCGGCGGCGCCCCGGAGGGCGTCCTGGCCGCGGCTGCGTTGCGCTGCATCGGCGGTCAGATGCAGGGCCGGCTCATCCTCGATACCGACGAAAAGCGCGCCCGCGCCCGCAAGATGGGCATCGCGGACGCCGATCGCGTCTATTCCATGGAGGAGATGGCGCGCGGCGACGTGTTGTTCGCGGCGACCGGCGTCACCGACGGCAACCTTCTGTCCGGCGTGCGTTTCGGCAAGAAGTCGATCATGACGGAGACGGTCGTCATGCGGTCCTCGACGCAGACCGTTCGCTGGATCAAGGCCGAGCACCGCACCTTGGCGAAATTCGGCTGACCGGACGGACTGGCGATGGGCAGCGCCCGGCCGGTTGCGATACCGGACGCCTCAGGCGCCCGTACCGTGCTCGGCGTCGAGCGGTCCGTTACCGGCAATCGCTGGGTTGACCGCCTCGACCGGGCCGCGCACAACGCGGCCCTCGCCATCGCCCAGCAGAACGACATTCCCGAGATCGTCGCCCGCGTCGTCGCCGGGCGTGGCGTCGGGCCGGACGAGGTGGCCGGCTATCTCGATCCGAGCCTTCGCGACCTCATGCCGGATCCCTCGCAACTCGCCGGCATGGATGCCGCCGCCGAGCGCTTGGCGGATGCCGTCGAAGCCGGCGAGGCCGTCGCCATCTTCGGCGACTACGATGTCGACGGCGCGACCTCGGCTGCCCTGTTGGCGCGGTTTCTCCGCCACAACGGCCTCGACCCGGCGATCCACATCCCGGACCGCATCACCGAAGGCTACGGCCCCAACGAGCCGGCGATAAAGGCGCTGGCGGAGGCAGGCGCGAGACTGCTCGTGACCGTCGATTGTGGCTCGACCAGCCATCAAGCGCTGTCGTTCGCCGCGTCGCTCGGCATCGAGGTCGTCGTAATCGACCACCACCAGATCGACGCGGATCTCCCGGCAGCCGTTTCCGTGGTCAATCCGAACCGCCAGGACGACCTGAGCGGGCAGGGCCATCTCGCCGCCGTCGGCATCGTGTTCCTGACGCTCGTTGCGGCCAGTCGCACCCTGCGCCGGCGCGGCTGGTACAATGGCCGGCGCGAGCCGGACCTGCTCGGCTGGCTCGATCTTGTCGCGCTCGGCACCGTTGCCGACGTTGTACCGCTGGTGGGCCTGAACCGCGCGTATGTGCGCAAAGGCCTGATCGCGCTTCGACAGCGCGATTGCGTCGGCCTCAGCGCGCTGGCGGATGCCGCCCGCCTGAACGAGGCGCCGGATACCTACCATCTCGGCTTCCTGCTCGGCCCACGCATCAATGCCGGCGGGCGGATCGGCGAC
>Ga0207814_100786_pt1 | contig 13458 bp, 15 predicted proteins | sample TtaePargueraPR_7_FD_187755 | JGI IMG/M metagenome (GOLD analysis project Ga0207814, IMG submission 187755) | Aerobic enrichment media microbial communities from Bioluminiscent Bay, La Parguera, Puerto Rico - Tt and P1 (2) (SPAdes) | ecosystem: Environmental > Aquatic > Marine > Unclassified ... | reverse complement strand
GCGCCAGTTCCCAGGGTTTCGCCGTCGCGATGCCGTGCCCGTGCAGATGCGCCGCGCCCGTATAGGGCACGTCGCCGGACAGGGCGCGCAGCAACGTCGTCTTGCCGGACCCGTTCGGCCCGATGACGATGGTCATCTTTCCGGGCTCGGCGGCGATATCGATACCGTGCAGGACCGGCTTGCGCCCGAGCGTCACGCGGATGTCTTCGGCGGAAAGCATGGGCACCTACAGGTCGAGAATGCCGCGTCGCCGCAGCAGGATCCACAGGAAGAACGGCGCCCCCGCAGCGGCCGTCACGATACCGATCGGCAATTCGGCCGGCGCCACGATCTGCCGCGCGATCGCATCCGCGAACAGAAGCAGGATCGCACCGAGCAGCGCCGAGGCGGGCAACAGGAAACGGTGATCCGGACCGATCAGCAGGCGCAAGAGATGCGGGACGACGATACCGACAAAGCCGATCCCGCCCGAAACGGCGACCGAAGCCCCTGTCGCGGCAGCGACGCACAGGATCGCGATATTCTTGAAGCGCTGCACGTCGACGCCGAGATGCCGTGCAGAGGCTTCACCGAGCGCCAGCGCGTTCAGCCCCCGCGCCATCAGCGGCAGTGCGAGGATGACCGGCAGGATCAGCGGCGCGGCCATCAGGTTCTTCGTCCAGGTCGCGCCGGCCAGCGAACCGAGTCCCCAGAATGTCAGGTCGCGCAATTGCTGGTCGTCCGCCCAGAAGACGAGCAGGCCGGTGAAGGCGCCCGCCAGGGCACCGAGCGCGATTCCGGCCAGCAGCATGGTGGCGACCGAAGTGCGGCCCTGCCGCGTCGAAATGCGGTAGAGCACAAGCGTCGAGACAAGCCCGCCGAGAAAAGCCGCGAAGGGAATCGAGTAAATGCCGAACAACGCAGCAACAGGGGCCAGAACGCCTCCCTGCAAGACAATGAAGCTGACCGCGCCCAACCCCGCGCCGGCCGACACGCCGACGATGCCGGGATCGGCAAGCGGATTGCGGAACACGCCCTGCATGATCGCGCCCGACACCGCCAGAGCCGCGCCGATGAGTATCCCGAGCACGGCGCGCGGGAAGCGAATGCCGTAGACAACGATACGGTCTGCCCCTTCCAGCGCGCCGGAGGTCACCCCGATCGTTTCGAGAAACACCCGCCACGCCGACGCATCGGACGCGCCGGAAGCGAGACTGAAGAAGAAGGTCATGACCAGCGCGGCGGCGAGAACAACGATCGTCGCACGCGCGAGCGCCGACCGATCGCCGTCATCGGCCGCCTTCGGCCGGACCGCCGACCACACCTCAGTGAATGTCATCGCCGTAAAGCGCCTTGGCCAGATCGAGCGCAGCGGAGGCCGTGCGCGGACCGAAGCCGAGCAAATAGAGCCCGTCCATGCGGATCAGCGCCTTGTCCTTCGCCGCCTGGGTCGTCGCGATGGCGGGATGGACGAGCACCGTCTCGGGCGGCGTGTCCAGTTCGCCCTCGCGGTCCATCATCAGGATAACGTCGGGATTTAGCGTGATGATCGCTTCGTCGGTCAGCTGCTTGTAGCCTTCATAGTCGACGATTGCGTTTTCGGCACCCGCTAGTTCGATGATGCCGTTCGCCGCCGTGCCCGTGCCGGACGCCATGATACGGCCGTCCTGCATCGACAGGATGAACAGGACGCGTTTCTTCGCATCGATCTGCGAGACCGTATCGGCAAGCCGGTCCATCTGAACCGAAATCTCGGCACGCAACGCTTCGCCCTTTTCCTCGACATCCAGCGCATCGGCGACGGCATCGACCGCTTCGCCGATGCCCTCGGCGGTGAAATCCTCCGGCACGTCGACAAAAGGAATGCCGGCAGACCGGATGACGTCGATCGCTTCCGGCGGTCCGCTGCCCTCGCGCGCGAGGATCAGGTCGGGCTTGATGGACAGGACGCCCTCCGGCGCCAGCGCCCGCATATAGCCGACATCGGGCAGCGCGACCGCGGCTTCGGGGTAGGAGCTCGTCGAGTCCCGGCCGATCAACCGGTCTTCCTCGCCGAGCGCATAGATGATTTCTGTCACTGCGCCGCCGATCGAGAGCACGCGCTCCGCCTTGTCCTGCGCAACCGCCGGGCCGGCGGTCCCGGCCAGGGCGACAATTGCGATCGCGGCAAGCCGCGATGTCCCGCGGCCGGTCTTCGAAATAGCAAACATGAGAGACACCCTATGCGGCCGGAGCGACGGCGTGGCGCTGCAGGCCCTTGACCAGCTTCTGCCAGTCGGGCGCATTTGCTTCGCCCTCCTTCCAGAACCCGTTGATGAGGATGATACGGTCGCCCTTTTCGTCATAGGCCTCGACGGAAACGACCTCGCCGTCCTTGCTCGGCCGGCTGATCAACCAGCACTCGGAAATGGCGCTGGTCTTCAGATGCATGTGGAAATCAGGATCCATCACGTTCAGCCATTCGCCGGTGCGCTTGATATTGGAAACCGTCCCGGCGTGAATCTGCAGGCACCCCGGATTGCGCACGAACACCATGATGACCGTCTGGTCTTCAGCCGCGATGTTGAATACCGAGTCGATCGCGTCGTCGGCGAGGCGCCAAGTGAATTCGGGACCGACGGCGCGGATCGCCTGCAGGCGCTTGAACCCGAGGCGCGCGATCAGGCCCTGGAAATCATGCGTGTCCTCGAGCGATGCCCAGCGCTCCCGCAGTGCCGCGACCTGATCCGTGTCCGGATCGGCGACTTCAGCCTTGACCACCGGCGGCGTGAAGGCGGGAACCGGAGTATCCGGGGACGTCGCCAGCGAGTCGACCAACGCGGTCCAGGCCGCGACGTCGGTCGTCGCGCGGGCATGGATCTTGTGCACGGCGTCGCCATGCGCGTCGAAGAACTGCAGGCTCCGCTTCACATCGTCGCCCTCGCCCTTCTCCACCGCGAATCCGTGCACCCAGTGCGCACGGAACAGCCGCAGATTGATCCCTTCGCCGAGAAACATCGCGACGCGCTCGCGCGGAATATAGCCCTCGTAGACGCCGATCTTCTCATGCACCGCATTCTCGTTGCGGGTCAGCGCCATGACCTCGCCGACCTCTGCCAGGCGGGAAAACAGCGCATCCATGTCCGGCCGGATGCGGCGCACGCCCTCGCCTTCCCATGCGGCGAGAAACTCGCCCTCGGAAATGCCGAGGCTGTGCGCCAGTTCGCGTTCGCGGATTTTCGGATTGGCCGCGCGGGCCGATTTGATGTCTTCCGGGGTCAGGGGATTTGCGATGGTCATCGGCTTCGGTCTCACTTGTTGAGGATAAGTTTGCCCTGGCGGGTGATCTTCAAACGGTAGATCGCCCCGTCATGCTCGATGCCGATTTCGCTGGCGCCCCGAAACAGATCGGAGCTTTCATAGACGGTGGTTCCGCCAACCTTGGCGGTATTTTCTTCCGCCTTCATCATGTTTGCGCCAAGCACCTGGTTTTCCTGCTCTTTCGTCATCGTCAATCTTTTGAACGGTGAACGCCTGGCTGGCTTGCCGCTGGCTTGGCGAGACGGGTGTCATTTTCAAACTTGACTCCCGTGATCATGTTTTCTATCGAATGCAATACATGAGTGAATGTGTCAAGTTATAAAAGGCTCTTCGCTCTGGACAAAAGGCCAGCAAGCCAACCGCCAGCCAGCCGCTTTCCCATAATAACAGGAGAATGAAATGGGGCTGGTGGGACGTAATTTTGCTTTGCTTGCGGGAAGCGCCGCAGTGTGCGCCTTGTGCGCGGCCACGGGGCCGGCAATGGCGCAGGATACGGGTGCGGGACAGCCGACCCTGTTGCAGCGCCTGATCCTCGGCTTCGGCCGCCCGAAGGTGGCCACCGACACGCCGACCGCCGTCACGGTGATCGAGCAGGACGACATCGACGAGGAAATCCCCGACACCGCTTCGGAGCTCACAGAGAAAATCCCGGGCGTCAATGCGACCGGCAACTCTTCCAACATGCTCGGCCAGAACTTCTCCATTCGCGGCTTCGGTCCGGAATCGGTCGGATCGAGCCAGGAAGGCCGCGTCCAGATCAATGTCGACGGTGCGACCAAATACTACGAGTCCTACCGCATGGGCGGCTTCATGTCCGACATGGAGCTCTACAAGCGCGTTGAAGTCCTGCGCGGACCGGCAGCCGGCACGCTGTACGGCTCGGGCGTTCTCGGCGGCGTGATCAATTTCACCACCAAGGATGCCTCCGACTTCCTCGAAGACGGCCAGACGGTCGCGCTGCGCCTGAAAATGGTCGGCGACAGCAATCAGGAAGGCTACAAGGGATCGGCGATTCTCGCCGCGCGGCTGGGAGCGAACGCGGAGTTCCTGCTGTCGGGCAACTACACCGACTACAAGGAAATCGTCACCGGCGAAGGCCGGGAACTGCCCGGCACGGACCTCGAGGCCCCGTCCTATCTCGCCAAGGGCACCTACTATCTCGACGACGCGCATGAGCGCGCCCTGCGCCTGTCCTTCAGCCAGACCACCTATGACGGCGTGACCAACGAGGCACCGGGCGGCGCGCCTTTCGTCGATCCCTACACCCCCGGCGCCCTGGTCAATCGCCAGACGTCGGACCAGACCGCGACGCTCAAATACACGGACGAGGCGAGCGACAATCCCTGGCTCGATCTGGACGTCACGCTTTCCTACACCAAGCAGGAAATGGCCGATGACGGCTTCCTCAACGCAACGGTTGGCTACAGCTATTACGAGTTCAAGACGGAGAACACCTCCGAGTGGATCGGCGACACATACGAGAACTACCTGACCGTCGGTGTACAGGGGAAATATCACGAGCGTCGCAGGCTCGATCCGACCCCGGGCTCCAATCACCCGGAATACGATCAGCGCGGCGCTGGCATCTACGCCCAGGACGAATTCATCTGGGATGACCGCTTCACCATCATCAGCGGCATGCGCATCGACTGGTCGGAGCTCTCTCCAGCCGCATCGCTTCCGAGCGAGCAGGCCGGGTATGTCGACACATCCGGCGTCGCCTATGCGCCGAAGATCGCCGTCCTTTACGATCTGACCGAGAGTTTCTCGGTCTTCGGATCGCTCGCCTATACCGAGCGCTTGCCGTCAGGCGACGAGGAGTTCGATTATTTCGGCAGCGACGACTCGCAGAATTTCCTCGAAAAGGAGCGGGCAAAGTCGGTCGAGATCGGGTTTGGGCAGGATCTGAGCGACATCGTCATGCCGAATGACGTGCTGGCCTACAAGGTCACCGGTTTCTACAATCACGTCGACGACCTGATCGTCCGCAATGCGGATAACGACTTCGAAAACATCCAGACGGCGAATCTGTGGGGCGTCGAGCTGGAGGGCTCCTACGAGGCCGACCGCATGTTCGCCAGTATCGCCGCGTCCGTGATCCGCGGCGAGAACGCGGACACCGGCGAGGCTCTCGCCAACATCGCGCCGGACGAAATCGCCTTCACCATCGGCGGCAAGGTGCCGGACCACAATCTCCGCTTCGGCTGGGATGCGCGTTTCGTCGGCGGCCAGGGCCGCGTTCCGACCGGAACCGACACGTCCGGCCTGCGCTTCCAGGCTTTCAATGTCCACGACATCTTCGCGACCTGGAAACCGCAGGAAGGCCCGATGGCCGGCTTCGAGGTGACCGGCCGCGTCGATAACCTCTTCGACACGAACTACCAGGAGTACCTGCAGCCCGCCGCTCCGGCGAAGGGCCGCACCTTCAAGATCTCGCTGGCAAAAACATTCGGCATGTGAGGAACACCATGGAACAGGCAGGACGACACTCCCACGACAGGATTATCAGGGCCGCGAGAACCCTGTCGTGCGTCCTTGCCCTGGCGGCGGGGCCGGCCTACGCGCAGGACGAAGCGCCGGCCCCGTCACTTTCTCTCGAACTGAACGCGCTGCAGCAGCAGGACGATGCCTGCCGCATCGTCTTCCTGGCGAAAAACCGGCTTGGAACCGACCTATCGGCGCTTTCCTTCGAAACCGTGCTGATCGACACCGACGGGATCGTCGACCGGCTGACGCTGTTCGACTTTCAGTCGCTGCCCGAAGGCCGCACCCGGGTGCGCCAGTTCGATCTCGACAATACGCAATGCGAATCCATCGGACGCATCCTGATCAACGGCGTCGCCGCCTGCGACGGCGAAGGGCTGGCCGGGACCGAATGCGTCGACAAGCTGACGCTTGCGACCCGCACCAAGGCGGAGATCGCCGGATGATGACGACAATCGAAGAGACGCTTCGGCGCACGCTCGACTTCCTGACGCTTGGCGGACCCGTCGTCACCATATTGCTTGTGGTGTCGGTCATCTCGCTGGCGCTGGTCATCCTGAAAATCTGGCAATATCTTGCCGCGCGTGTCGGCCGCCACCGCACCATCGAAAAGGCGCTCGCCCACTGGACCGCCGGTGGACAGCGGGTCGCGCTCAACGATCTCGCCGAGCGCCGTAACGGCGCCGCACGCATCGTCTGGCAGGCCATGGCCACCGTCATCAATGCGTCGCCGCGCGATACGGACGCAATTTCCGAGCGGCTGCGCGTCGACGCCACGGCCTATTTGACGAAGCTGCGCTCCGGCTTCCGCGCCCTCGACGCCATCGCCCAGATTTCCCCGCTGATCGGCCTGTTCGGGACCGTCCTCGGCATGATCCAGGCCTTCCAGCAGCTGCAGGAAGCCGGCAACAGCGTCGATCCGTCCCTGCTGGCCGGCGGCATCTGGGTGGCGCTGCTGACCACGGCGGTCGGCCTCGCCGTCGCGATGCCGACCTCGCTGCTCCTGACATGGTTCGAAAGCCGCGTCGCGCGCGAAAGCGAATTGCTCGAACGCGCCCTGACCGTCGTCCTCAATCCCGCACCGCTCGTCCGTCCGGGTCAGGCCTTCGAGGGTGTTTCGGTACAGGAACCGCAAGGAATGCGCGTCCATGCGGCTTGACGGAGCGGAGCGGCGGCGCAGTGCCCTTTCGATGACATCGCTGATCGATGTCATCTTCCTGCTGCTGCTCTTCTTCATGCTGTCATCGACGTTCACGCGGTTCGGCGAGATCGAACTAACCGCCGGCGGCGGCATGGCGGGCGGGCCGGTGACGCCGGTCTATTTGCGCCTCCAGGGTGACCGGATCGTCCTCAACGGCGAGGAACTGACGCTGGACGGCCTGCCCGCCGCACTAGACCGGCAGAAGCAGACCGGCGCCGACACGATCCTCCTGTCGCTTGACGACAAGGCCGTCTCGCAACGTTTCGTCGATGTCTATTCCGCGCTGCGCGCCACGCCGGGCTACGCGGTAACGGTCATTCGCTGATTGGGGACAGCCATGCGTCTCGCCGCAATCTCCCCGCCCGCCCGGAAGCCGGAACCGACGATCGCGCTGATCAACATCGTCTTTCTGATGCTGATCTTCTTCCTCATCGCCGGAACGCTCGCCCCGCCGCTCGACAAGGATCTGACGCTCGTCCGCACCGCCGGGCTCGAGGGGCGCGAGCCGCCGGACGCGCTGGTCGTCCATGCCGATGGCACCAAGACCTGGCGCGGCCAGCCGATCGACACGGCCGAGGCGGTCGCCCGAAATCGCGCGGGCGAGGAAGACGGAGACAGCGCCATGCGTCTCGTCCCCGACCGCGACCTGCCCGCAACGAAGCTGCTGGAAATCGCCGACGATCTCCGCCGCAATGGCGCAAGACGCGTCTTCGTGGTCACCGAGCGGGGACTTGAGTGATGGCGTCAAGGCGCAATCTGCGTATTTCGCTGGCGATAGCCGCCTCCCTCGGCGTGCATTTCGCCGCTGCGATGGCGATGACGCCCTCCGGGCCGAAAGTCGAGATCGAGGGCGGCGCGACCGCCGATATCGCGGCGCTCGGATCCTCATTCGAGGATCTGTTGGCCGGGACCAGCGCCGCACAGCCGGCCGAGGTCACGTCCGCCAAAACCGCGGAACCAGTAGCGGAGCCGGTCACAAAGCCGGCGCAGCCCGACAAGACCGCCGAGGCTTTGCCGGAAAAACCCGCCAAAGCGCCGCCAGAGAAGGCAGTCGGCGCCAAGCCTGTCGACGCTCCGAAGCCTTCGAAGCCGGTCGACATCGCGCGTGCCAACGTGAAGCCGGCCCCTTCGCGACGCCCGTCTGAAGCGCCTGTGCGGCCCGCACAGGCAACGCAGGCAAAGCCTTCGTCCGTGCCGCCGAGCAGCGTGGCGGCAGAAGCGAGCGCCGAAGCGCAGCCCGCGACCCCGCCATCCATCTCCCTGCCCCAGGCAACGTTTTCCGAGACCGCGCCGGCGCTACCGCGGGCCACCGCCTCCACCGCGGCCGCCACCGAGACCCCCGAAATGACGTCCGCATCCCCGGCTAAGGCGGCTGCCGCCGAGCCGGAAACTGCGCAGACTGTCGAACAGGCTGCTCCCACAGCCTCAACGGAGACGGCCGCCGTCGCGCCGGAAACCGCTCCCGCCCTCCAGCAGGTCGAGACGACACCGGATACGGAGCCCATCGAGACCGCCGCGCTGACACCGGCCCACGCCGCCGAGACCATCGAGGCCGAACCCGAAGAGCGCCCGATCCCGGTGCCGGTCGCCCGTCCGCCGCAGCCGCAGGACGAGCGCAACCCGGCCGAGGCACGCGAAAGGGAGAGGCCGAAGAAGAAGGAACCGGTCAAGAAGCAGCAGGTCGCCAATGTCGCGCGCGGCAATGCCGACCGCAATGCGCGCGCCGGCGATTCATCCGGCCGCGAAACGTCCAAGGCGAAATCCGGCGGCGGCCAAAGCGGCGGCAAGGCCTCGCGAGCCGGCAATGCCAGCGCGTCGAATTATCCCGGCAAGGTTTATGCGAAGATTCGCCGCACCCGCCAGAAGCGATCCGGAGGCCGGGGCGTCGCGCAGATCCGCTTCTCGATCTCGTCTAGCGGCGGACTCTCGAGCGTACGCGTGGCATCCAGTTCCGGTTCCGGCGCCGTCGACAGCGCCGCGCTGGATCACATCCGCCGATCCGCGCCGTTTCCGCCGCCGCCGGCCGGCGCGCAACGGCAATTCATCATCCCGATCGAGGTCAGGCGCTGACGGCCTGCCCGCAATGCGTTAAAATCAGTCAAACGAAGAAAAGGAAGTTTTCAATGTATGTCGCCATGAACCGTTTCCGGGTCAACGAAGGTCACGAAGAGGCATTCGAGAATGTCTGGCGCAATCGCAATTCGAGCTTGGCTGACATGGCCGGCTTCAAGTCGTTTCACCTGCTGAAAGGCCCGTTCGACGAGGAGGCGAAGACGACGCTCTATGCCTCGCACACGATCTGGGACAGCCATGATAATTTCGTCGACTGGACCAAATCGCAGAATTTCCGCGACGCGCACAAGAACGCGGGAACGAACAAGGGCATGTATGCCGGCCACCCGCAGTTCGAAGGCTTCCAGTCGGTCGTCGACAACTAAGGTCACCTGACCTTTCTTGCCCCCAGCAAAAAAGCCCGACGGTACGAACCGCCGGGCTTTTTCATGTCAGGAAGCTACCCGCGTTCAGGCCATGCCGAGCGCATTCTTGTAGAGGTCGAGGACCGCTTCCTCTTCCTGGATCTCGTTCGGGTCCTTTTTGCGCAGGCGGATGATCGCGCGCAGCGCCTTGGTGTCGTAGCCGCGTCCCTTGGCTTCGGCCATCACTTCCTTGATGTCGTTCTGGATCGTGGCTTTTTCTTCCTCGAGCCGTTCGACCCGCTCGACCAATTGCCGCAATTCGGCTGCTGCTACAGTGACTTCGCTTGCGGGATCGCTCATGAGAACCTCGAAATGTTGAGTGGTTGGCTGTACTTGCGCATCCGACAGGCAGACCCGTTACCCTGCTCGCCGCAGAGCGAAAGACCGGATGCCGGATGCGCTGAAAAGTGGCCAATCGATGCCGTATCCGCGCGGTAAAATCAACCGCGCCGCGACACCGTTCACAACTGCTTCAAGGCGAAACTCAGGCGCGCTTGCTGTCGAAGATGTGCTCGAGTTTGCGACCGATCAGCCACGCCACCGGAAGCGCGATCACGGCACCCGCGACAGCGGCGTAGATGATGTATTGCGCCGAGAACATGTCCGCGGTCAGCAGGGCGATAACGATGATCCCCATCATCGTCGGCGCGGTGAGAAGGTAGGCTGCGAGAAATAGAGTGAACATGACGAGATCCCCCGGTTTCATATTCCACAATGGGAATATCTGCCCGTGAAGGGGTTCCCGCCTTGACCGTGATCAAGGCGGGCATGGAATGCACCGTCGTGGAAAACTCTAACGCGGAAGCGTCGTCTCGCCCATCAGGAACTCGTCGATCGCGCGCGCCGCCTGGCGTCCCTCGCGGATGGCCCAGACCACCAGCGACTGGCCGCGACGCGCATCGCCGGCCGCGAAAAACTTGTCCACCGTCGACTTGTAGTCGAGATCGTCGGCATGGACCGACGTCCCGCCGCGACGGTCGACATCGATTTTCAGCTTGTCGCCCAACTCGCCGATAACGCCCGTTTCGGCCGGTCCGGAAAACCCGATGGCGATGAAGGCGAGATCGGCGCGGATGAAGAACTCGCTGCCCGCGATCGGCTTTCTGGACTCGTCGACCTCGCAGCATTTCACATGCGTCAGCATGCCGTTCTCGCCGATGAATTCGAGCGTCGCCACCTGGAATTCGCGCTGCGCGCCCTCGGCCTGCGACGACGAGGTACGCATCTTGGTCGCCCAGTAGGGCCACACGGAGAGCTTGTCTTCCTTCTCGGGCGGCTGCGGCCGGATGTCGAGCTGCGTTACCCGCACCGCGCCCTGCCGGAAAGCCGTGCCCACGCAGTCGGACGCGGTATCTCCGCCGCCGACCACCACCACATGCTTGCCGCCGGCCAGGATCGGTTCGGAATTCCACGCGACCGACGCGATATTCTCGCCGGCGACGCGCTTGTTCTGCTGTACGAGATAGTTCATCGCCGGATGGACGCCGCCCAGATCCTCGCCCGGAATATCGGCGTCGCGCGGCTTTTCGGATCCGCCGCAATAAAGCACCGCGTCGAACTCCGCGAAGAGTTCCTCGACAGGCTTGTCGACGCCGACATTGACGCCCGTATGGAAGGTCACGCCCTCGCCTTCCATCTGCTTGGCGCGCGCGTCGATATAATGCTTTTCCATTTTGAAGTCGGGAATGCCGTAGCGCATTAGCCCGCCGATGCGGCTCTCGCGCTCGAACACGTCGACCGTGTGGCCCGCGCGGCCGAGCTGCTGCGCGGCGGCGAGGCCGGCCGGTCCGGAGCCGATGACCGCGATCTTCTTTCCCGTCTTGGAAACCGGCGGTTGCGGCGTCACGAAGCCGCTGGCATAGGCCTTGTCGGCGATCGCCTGTTCCACCGTCTTGATGGCGACGGGGATGTCCTCGAGATTGAGCGTGCAGGCTTCCTCGCAGGGTGCCGGGCAGATGCGGCCGGTGATCTCCGGGAAATTATTGGTCGAATGCAGGTTGCGGATCGCCGAGTCCCAATCGCCATTGTAGATCAGGTCGTTCCAGTCCGGGATCTGGTTGTTGACCGGACAGCCCGTCGGCCCGTGGCAGAACGGAATGCCGCAATCCATGCAACGCGCCGCCTGCTTGGCGATTTCGCCGTCTTCAAGCGGGAGCGTGAATTCCTTGAAATGGCGGATGCGGTCCGACGCCGGCTGGTATTTCGGCGTATGCCGGTCGATCTCGAGAAAACCCGTTACCTTGCCCATGACTGATCCTGAAACTACTCGATGACGACCGCCGTGCCCGATGCCGTTACCATCAGCATCGAGCCGCTGCCGGCCGCTATGTTCTCATAATCGAGGTCGACGCCGATGACGGCATTGCCGCCGAGGCGCCGCGCCTCCTCTTCCATCTCTGCAAGCGCGATACCCCGCGCTTCACGCAGCGATTTCTCGTAGGCGCCCGACCGCCCGCCGACAATGTCGCGAATGCCGGCGAAGAAGTCGCGGAAGATATTGGCGCCGAGGATCGCCTCTCCCGTGACCACGCCCCTGTAATCCACGACCCGGTGTCCCTCGATCGTGTTCGTCGTCGCAATGATCATCGCGTCACTCCGCCGCCACGTTCATGCGCATGCGCTCCATTTCCTCGAGCGCGCGGCGGTATTCGACCGGCATCACCTTGCGGAATTTCGGCCGGTAGATTTCCCAGTTTTCCAGGATATGCGCCGCCCGCGTCGACCCGGTCAGGTGACGGTGGTTGGAGATCAACTGCAACAGCCGTTCCTCGTCGTGACGCGTCATGTCGTCGGAGACGTCGACGCGTCCCTTGTGCATGAGGTCGCCGCCATGATGGTGCAGCTTTTCCAGGATATCGTCTTCCTCGGGCACCGGCTCCAGTTCGACCATGGCCATGTTGCAGCGTGTCTCGAAGGTCTCGTCCTCGTCGAGGACATAGGCGACCCCGCCCGACATGCCGGCCGCGAAGTTGCGGCCCGTCTTGCCGAGCACGACGACCACGCCGCCGGTCATGTATTCGCAGCCATGATCGCCGACACCCTCGACGACAGCCGCGGCACCCGAGTTGCGCACCGCGAAACGCTCGCCGGCGACGCCACGGAAATAGGCTTCGCCCTGGATCGCGCCGTAGAGGACCGTATTGCCGACGATGATCGACTCTTCGGGAACGATCTTGGCGTTTTCCGGCGGCCGCACGATCAGCCGTCCGCCGCACAGGCCCTTGCCGACATAGTCGTTGCCGTCGCCGATCAGGTCGAAGGTGATGCCATTGGCGAGGAACGCGCCGAAGGACTGACCGGCCGTGCCGCGCAGCGTCACGCGGATTGTCTCGTCCGGCAGGCCCTTGTGGCCGTGCCGCTTGGCAAGCTCACCGGACAGCATCGCGCCGGCCGACCGGTCCGTGTTGTGGATCGGCGTGTCGATGCGCACGGCTTCCTTGCGCTCCAGCGCAGGCGCCGCTTCCGCGATCAGCTTGCGGTCGAGAATGTCGTCGATCGGATGCTTCTGGCGCTCGGTCCAGTAGATCTCCTTCTTCTCGGCCTCGGGCTTGTGGAACACGCGCGTGAAATCCAGTCCGCGCGCTTTCCAGTGGTCGATCAGCGCTTCCTGCGACAGCAACTCGGTCTCGCCGATGATCTCGTCGATCGTCCGGAAACCCATTTCCGCCAGGAATTCGCGCACCTCTTCCGCAAGGTAGAAGAAGTAGTTGACCACGTGCTCGGGCGTGCCCTTGAAGCGCTTGCGCAGAACCGGGTCCTGCGTCGCGACGCCCACAGGGCAGGTGTTCAGGTGACACTTGCGCATCATGATGCAGCCGGCGGCGATCAGTGGCGCGGTCGAGAAGCCGAACTCGTCGGCGCCGAGCAGCGCGCCGACAATGACATCCCGCCCGGTCCGCAAGCCGCCATCGACCTGCAGCGCGACGCGCGAGCGCAGGCCATTGAGAACGAGCGTTTGATGCGTCTCCGCGAGGCCCATTTCCCAGGGGCTGCCCGCATGCTTCAGAGAGGTCAGCG
>Ga0207814_100784_pt1 | contig 13515 bp, 5 predicted proteins | sample TtaePargueraPR_7_FD_187755 | JGI IMG/M metagenome (GOLD analysis project Ga0207814, IMG submission 187755) | Aerobic enrichment media microbial communities from Bioluminiscent Bay, La Parguera, Puerto Rico - Tt and P1 (2) (SPAdes) | ecosystem: Environmental > Aquatic > Marine > Unclassified ... | reverse complement strand
GACGAAAAGCACGCGGAAGAAGCCTTCCTCGAAGCCCTCCGCGCCGCCCCCCTGGACCCGGTAGCGAGCAATGAACTGGCCGTACTCTACCGCCACCAGGGCCGGTTTGACGAAGCCCGCAAAACCTACAACGACGCGCTCGCACTCCACCCGGACCACCTGCCGTTGATCAAAAATCTCGGCATTTTGTGTGACCTTTACCTCCAGGATGTGAATTGTGCACTCGCACAATTCCAGCAGTACCTGAACTATGAGCCCGACGATCCCAAGGTTTCCATCTGGGTGGCAGACCTGAAACGGCGGGCCAACTGATGAGTGGAAATATGTTCACCAAATCGCTCGGTTTTTTCCTGCTGTCCCTCCTGCTGGTACCGTCTGTGGCGCTTGCGCAGGACGAAGACAAGGAGTCCGGGAAAAAGGTCGATAACGAAGTGAAAGAACTCTCCGGTATCTCCATTATCGGCAACAAGGAAGCACCCAAGTCACTGTACATCGTGCCCTGGAAAAGCTCCGAAGTCGGTGTGGAGAGCGGCCTGAACTCCAGCCTGCTGGACCCGAGCCTGCAGCCGCTGGATAAAGAAGTGTTTGAGCGGGAGCTGGAGTTTTACGAACTCAGTCTGACAGAAGACTGAGAGCCTGAAGCTAACGAAGTACCCAAGTCAGAATTGAAGGCGGGGTATCGGGGGCGAGCATTCAAAAGCGTCGGCGACAGGGACGTCGCCGACGCAGCCTACAGGGATGTATTTATGGCGGTTTTGAATGCTCGCCCGCGGTGCCCCGCCGCCACCGAGCTCCAAACAGAGCTCAAAAAAGCTAGCAACGAAGTCAAAACCTATAGGTAAAGCGGAACAGAACCGCGGAACCGAGAAAGAAAACCAAGAGGGCAAATGATGGATTTCTTTAACAGCGTAATCGCGTTTTTTCAGACTGGTGGTATTTTCATGTACCCCATTCTGGTGGTATTCGCGCTCGGTGCCGCGGTCGCCATCGAACGGTATATCCGTCTCGTTTACGAGCGCAGCACCAACCGCGCCACCTGGGAAAAAGTACAACCCGTACTCAACTCTGGCGACTTTGACCGCGCCCGCAACCTCGTCAAAGACGACAATACCGGCGTAGGCCGGCTGCTCGCCATGGGACTCGAACGTCAGGGCGCCGTACGTCGCCGCGAAGACATCGAAATCGCCATGGAAGAAAGCATCATGGAGAGCATCCCGCAGCTCGAAAAGCGCACCCCCTACGTCGCGCTCGGCTCCAACATCGCCACACTGCTCGGCCTGCTCGGCACCATCATGGGCCTTATCGAAGCCTTCACCGCCGTAGCCAACGCCAACCCCGCAGAGAAAGCCGACCTGCTGTCCGCCAGTATCTCCGTCGCGATGAACACCACCGCCTTCGGCCTCATGGTCGGTATCGCACTGCTCATCGTGCACGCACTGCTCAACTCCCTCACCGGCCAGATCGTCGACAGCCTCGAAATGGTTTCCGTCAAGGCACTGAACATCATGTCTTCCGGCACCCGTCGTCGCAGCGACGCCGCCAAGGAAGAGAAGGCCGCAGAAGCCAAGCCGGTGAATCGCGACGTACAGCAAACCCAGCAGGCCCAGAAAAAGGCGGCCGCCACCACTGAAGAAACGCCCAAACCGGAATCCGCGTAATGAGAAGCAGGCGTCACGGTAGAACAAAAGAAGCCCCGGAACTCGACATCACCGCCTTCCTCAATTTGATGGTGGTACTGGTGCCGTTCCTGCTGGTTTCCGCAGTGTTTTCCCGGGTCACCATCCTGGAGCTCAACATGCCCACCGGAGCCGGGGGCGGAGCAGAAGATCCAGGAGTCACCCTGGAAGTGGTCGTTCGCAAGGAAGTACTCGAAATCAGTGACGGCGACAAGGTCATCGCCCGCTTCCCCAACCTGAACCAGGAAGAGGGTGCGCAAACCACTGAAGGTGAGGCAGGCAGCGAAGTGCCGGTCGACGAAAACGGCCTGCCGATCATTCCGCCCACCGAAGAGGTCTACGACCTGGCGAAGCTGAGAGAGTTTTTGCTGCGTATCAAAGAGTCCTATCCGGATAAAACGGATTCCACTTTGCTGATGGAACAGGATGTGGCCTACGAACACCTCGTCGGCATTATGGACGCAGTGCGCAGCACGCAGGTCATGCCAAAAGTGGAAGAGGGCGCGCAGCCGGATCCCGAGGCCCAACCTGAAATGCTGGAACTCTTTCCCGATATTTCCCTGGGAGATGCGCCATGAAACGTGAAAGCAGACGCATGAAGCGCATGGCGCGTAGCCGCAAGCGCAAGACAGCGGGGATGAACCTCACCTCGTTGATGGACGTGTTCACCATTCTGGTGTTCTTCCTGCTGACCAATAGCGCCAGCAACGAAGCCATCGAGGCGCCCAAGGTCATCACCCTGCCGGATTCAGTGGTCGAGTCCAAGCCTCGGGAAACCGTCATCCTTATGGTCACCCACGACGAAGTGCTGATCGAGGCCAAGCCGGTGATGAAGACCGAGGACCTGTACCAGAGCGAAGATCTGGTGGTTGCCGCGATTCAGGCGGCCATGGTGGAGGAAGTCGGCAAGGCCGTGACCATGGCGGAGACCGAACTGGAAGAAGCCAAGGCCGCACTCGCAGAGCGCGCCGCCGCGGGCGAAGACGTGAGCGAAGCCATGGCCGAACTGCTGGCTGAGCCGCCGGAAGTGAACATTCTCGCGGACCGCACTGTACCCTTTGCGGTGCTGAAAAAGGTCATGTCCAGCTGCACCAACGCAGGATACACGCGAATTTCCCTGGCGGTGATTCAAAAAGCATCTCAGAGTTAGTGAGCCTTTGTGAATAATTTTCATCAACAAAAACAGGCACTGACAGCGAAGCAGGACGCAGTACGCCAGCAGCTGGCCGCGCTCGAAAACGAGTATGGCGAGGTGGATGGCAAGCTCGATGCGCTGCGCCAGGATGAAGCCAAGCACCAGTTGCTCGACGAGATTTCCGACCGCCTCGGCAAGCTCGAAGAAGCCGGTGCCGGCGACCTGTTCTGGGCCGAACACTACAAGCAGGATGCCTCCAAGGCGCTGATCCATCGTCTGCAGAAAACCGTCAGTATCTACCACGCTAATCTGGATCTGCTGCTTGAGCGCAAGCGCAAGATCCAGGAGCGCATGGAAGACTGCCGGGATGACCTCTTCGACCTGGATGCGGAGTTCCGCGAGATCCGCCAGGCGGAAGAGGATGTCCACTACGAGTACGAAGTCACCCGCGAGCTCGGTGATAACGCCTTCCGCAATGCCATCATGCCGTGGAATACCAACGGTGATGACGAGCGGCGCTTCCGCATCAGCCTGTTCGCGTGTCTGCTGGTAGCCTTCTTCCTGGGTTTCGGTTTCCATGTATGGCAGCTGCCCGAGCCGGATGAGGATGAGGTAGTGGAAGTGCCCGAGCGCCTGGCCAAACTCGTACTGGAAAAGAAAACCAAGCCCAAGCCGCCACCGGAACAGGTGGTGAAAAAGCCGGAGGAGAAAAAGAAAGAGCCTGAGAAGCCCAAGCAGGAAGTGGCCAAGGAAGAACCCAAGCCCTCCAATGTGGAGAAAAAGCAGGTGCGCAAGAAAGTCGAGCGCTCCGGTGTTCTGGCCTTCAAGGACAACTTCCAGGACCTGATCCAGGACGACCTCGATAAACGCCTGGGTAAACAGACTCAGCTCAGTACCGAGGGTAAGAAGGAGAATCGCAGTCAGCGTTCACTGATCACCGCGGCCGCGAAATCCGGTTCCGACGGGATCAACACCGCCGCACTCAGCCGCAATGCCGGCGGCGTGGGAACGGCGCTCGACGGCGTGAGCTTCTCGCGGGTGTCCAGTGGTATCGGTACAGAAGGTGATTTTGCCGGCGAAGATCGTCCGCTCAGCGATGGCATGGGTCCCTCCCGTACCGACGAAGAGATCCAGATCGTGTTCGACCGCTACAAGTCGGCACTGTACCGGATCTACAACCGCGAGCTGCGTAACAACCCGGCGCTGCAGGGCAAGATGGTGCTCAAGATCACCATCGAACCCGATGGCTCGGTATCCCTGGCACAGGTCGAAAGCAGTGATATGGACTCGCCCACCCTGGACAGCAAGATTGTTGCCCGCGTGAAGCGGTTCAACTTCGGGCCCAAGGAAGGTGTTCCCACCATCACCATCCTGTACCCGATCGACTTCCTGCCCGCAGCCTGACCCGGGAGCGCGGAGCGCCAGCTCCGCATCCAGCACAACCACTTCACCCTTGGCGAAGTGGTTGTGCTGCGGTTCCAAAAGTTCACAAACTACCTGAGCTTTACCTGAGAACTGTTTGGCAAACGTAGAAAAAGTTCCCTCCATGGCGCCGCAACTATGACTTGCTTCACGGTGCCGATCCCCCCCTTCCAATAAAGTTCCGCGACCGGGCCCTTCTCCGGTAGTGCCGCCTGTGCGGCGGTTCTCGAAACACACATTTCACTGGCAGCGGAAAGCGATGAAGTCTGAAGTAGCAGGACAAAAAAACATCAGAAGTGCACTGGCGACACTGGGCTTTTCAGTGCGTTGGTTGCTTTCGGCTGCGCTGCTGTTGTGTTCCGGGCAGGCCCTGGCTGCGTATACCAATATGTGTGTGGTCGGTGAGCAGAACCCACCCACCAACCTGGTTACAGTACAAAACAGCTACTGTGACTTCTGTAGTTATGGCTATGTCGAGGTTCAGATCACCAACCCCTATCGAGCGGGCACGAATGCTCCCGATGGCGACCAGCCCTATGAAACACGTGTCGTTACTATTAATGGCGATACCCGCACCCAGACACGCCGCAATAACGATTACGGCTCGTCGAACCCGTCGCTCAATTTCAACAATTCCGGCGGCCTGACCCTTGAGCTCACCGATGGTCTGGAGCTTTACACGGGTACATCCGCAACACTTCCGCTGGGTGGCACACTCAGTGGCACCAGTACCATTTTCGTTAACGGTATGTCGGATCTGCCCCCGGGGCAGACCGTTACCCTGCGAATTCCAGTGCACCGGCCGCCTACCAATAGCCCGGAGTCGCTTTTCGGCACGACTCCCCAGGCTACTGCGACCATTGCCTACAACATGGCAGATGGCTGTAGCGATAACCCCGGCCAGCGTGAAAACTTTCGGAATGACAATACCTGGTACGACGGTTGTGGTGGCAACCGCTGCTCGGGGTCAGAGGACCCGGATAATTACCCTACGGATTTCTGGCAGGACTATGCCCGTCCGGATGGCCAGCACAGCGCCGGCATTGATGTTCGCGAGCCGGGAATTGCCCTCAACAAGCAGGGTTGGAACTACGACAGTGGCCAGCGCGAGGGCACTCGCAGTGACCAGGTCTTCGGTCACAACGACGATGACATCGTCTGGCGGATCAATATCGCGAACACGGGGCGCGCACCGCTGCAGGACCTGAGGATCGATGACCTGCTGAGCCGTGCCGATGTGATGGATGCAAACTATGTCTGTCCTACGGCGGCGGAAGCGGATGCGATCGCGGCCCTGAACGGCTCCCTGCCAGCGGGTTCAAACTGTGTGGCCACCGATGCGGTGACCGGTAGCGTGCTGAATAACTGGGATTTGGATGCGCCGTTTGGTCATAACGACAATATCCCTTCCCCCTACGCGGGCACAGTGGACTCCGTAATCCCGGGTACCTCCGCTGATGCCATCGATATCCGCGCGGGTGGCAACATCAACCTGTACGTGGTCGGCAAGATTCACGACGACGGCTCCTGTACCGCCGGACGACTGACCAACAGCTTTGAGGACGTGCAGTTCGGTTGTGCGGTGCAGACACCACCCGGTGGCATTGACTCTGGTGAGGAAGAGACGGCTCTACTGGACACCTTCTACGGTCTGAACGCCGGCACCAATGCGCTGCATGTTGAGCGGCAGCTCACCGGTATTACTGGCAGTGGCCCTGTGGGTACGCGCGGCTTGATGACTATTACCCTGCGCAACGAAGGTCGCGGCACTGTCTGGTTCGACCCGAGTATGGCCTGGCACCTGCGTGATCAGCTGCCAAGCGAATATGTAGTGGATCCGAGCTTTGCTCCCATTATGGAGAACGCATTCTCCCTATATGGCGGTTACGAGGGGCGGGTAGACACCCTGGAATGGGTCAATGCTAACGGACCGATCCCGGGCACTTCCGGCAATGAAAGCGACTACCTCAATAACTCCGAGCCGCAGTTCAGGCTGCTCAGCAGTTCCAGCGATAGTGACCCGGATCAGGTGGAGGAAAGCACCGGTCTGATGCGTCACGGCGACGTGATCGTGATCCGCTTTGCCGTGGTGATGAAAGACAAGGATTATTTCGACCGCGCTGCCGACCTCGATGTTCTGGAAGAAAACGATTTTACCAACCTTTACCAGCGGCCCACGGAAAAGACCGATCCGGACCTGAGTCCGTTCTCCGCCCTGGATAACACCTTGGAAGTGCAGGTCAAAACCCTGTGTGATACCCAGGGCGTACTGCAATCCACTATGACCGGCAACGGGCTGAACGACACCTTTGCCGCGAATGACGCCGGCACTCCGGTCGACTTTGCGCCGGAAGAGCTTGATGTCAGCATCAACGAGCCGACATTCATCCTCACCGACGACCGCAACCAGACCACTCCGCTGTCGGTTACTCTGACCAACCGCGGTGGCGATGAGGCGCGGGACTTCCGCGTATTCATCAGCTTTGGCGCCACCATCAATGTGGTCAGCAGTGCTGCGCCGGCGGGCTTCAGCTGTGCGGTGACCAGCATTACCCAGACCAGTACCGACGGCAACGGCCGTCCAATGGGGCACCCCGACCCGTACAAGGTATGGGCGGTGAATCCCGCTCCCGATGAAGTCAACAAGATGCACATGCTGCTGCCCAGCGATGGCACCGTGTATCAGTGTCAGCCTACAGGGGCGCAACTGGATGCGGCATTGGCTGCGGGCGCCAGTGCGACGTTCAATTTCGAAGTCAACAAAACCCTGGATCCCACCGGTATCGCTGCGGATGACCTTACGTTCCGCGCGGATGTGGTGGGTGAGATTTTTACCCTCAGTGATTTCACCATCGCCGGTACTCAGGTCAACGCGCCGACGGTCAATGTCAACCAGGTAAACAACGGCGGTAACCGCAGTATTTCCTCTATCACTGTTAATGATCCTACGGCGATTACCAATGGTAACCCCCTGTGGTTCCCGATTCCGGGCAGCGCAGACAATGTCCGTACCGATGGTGAAGTGGACCGTGGCAACCTCTACTCGCTGGATGCGCACTGGTCCCGGGGTATCGGCTTTAACCTGAAAAAAGATCAGGTGACCGCCGGAGATACCGACACCGGTAACTTCGGCGGAGTACCGGACCTCGGGATATGTAATGAAAATACTGCGAGCGTTACGCGTGCTGCGGCAGATACCTTCTCCGGCCAGACCAAAGCTGCTGAGCACGTACAGATCGGTGAGGAATGTACCGTGCGCATCCAGACCGGCGGCTGGTTTGGTTTCGACTCCCGCGGTTTCAACTTTATCGGTGTGCGGGATATCCAGGTGCTGGATCAGATTCCGGACGGTCAGGGCTTTATTTCCAGCTCCGTTCCGCAGGTCACGGAGCAAATTGCAGGCGCTACTCAGGCACCTAATGACCCATCCACATCGCCTCTAGGTGAATTTACACCATTCGGTTGGCGCTTCACCGGTAACCAGAATTCCGGTTACAGTGGTGCACCAGATGAAGGTACCTATGTTGTCGATATCGACGAGTGGTTCACCATTAACACCACCAGCCGTATCCTCAACAAGCTGCAGAATGATCGGGCCGCGCCCAATGCGCACGGTCTCAACAGTGCCAACGTGCTGAATTCCTCGTTCAAGGGGACATTCTTCAACAACAATACCGGAGAGTGGGAAACCTACGACTTCGGCAGCTTCGGCGGCGGCGAGACCGTCGGCTACCCCAAGGAACCCATCCGCCGGGTCGATGTGGTGGTTACTGAACCCCGCATCAGTGTGGTTAAGGAAATCTGTGCGGCGACCGATTTTGACAACGGCACCGGTTCCTGTGGCGCGGGATGGACGGCGGATTACCAGGGTGCGGTTACCACCAATGATTATATCTACCGCCTTACCGTTACCAGTGAGGGCGCCGCGGATGGCCATCCGCGCCCACCGGTGTATGACCTGACCGTTGTCGATACCCTCCCGGACCTGCTGCTTATTGAGGATCTGGACAGCGACGGCATCGACAACGATGGCGACGGCAGCATCGACGAACCGGGCGAAGAGGGTGTGATCGTCGGCAACGTCATGAATGACGGCAACCCGACCACTATTACCTTCTCCCATACTCAGGGTATCGATGGTGCTGGGCTGCGTCGGCTGGAATCCGGCGCCAGTGTGTCCATGTACTACCGCGTAGATCCGGACGATCGCATTGCCCCGTCTGAGACCCTGACCAATAACGTCGAGGTTACCTACTACGACTCTCTGGAAGGCAGCAGCGATAACGACCACAGTAATCAGACAGTGGTAACCCCGGGGAGTGGCGAACTGGGGGGGGCGCGTATCTTTCCGGTCACCGGAGATGCGGATACCCAGGAGCAGGCTTCCATTACCTTCAGTGAGCCGACCACCGAACCGAAAACCATTACCGCTCTGTCGGAAACCCCGTTGGCGGGTAGCGGCGTACAACCTGTAAAAATCGGCGAGGAGATCGAGTACACCCTTACCGCAGAACTTCCCGTCGCCCAGTTGCGCAATCTCACGGTTACCGATGAATTGCCCACAGGCCTGATCTGTGCGGATGCGCCGACCATTGATCTCAGTAACGATGCACCCTGGAGCGCGGCCGGCTTTAAACGACCGGATCTCAGCGACGTAGGGGATGTCACACCCATTTGTTCCGGCACTCAGGTGCAGTGGTCCTTTGGCGATGTGGTACTGACCAACCCGTCTTCTGATCGCGATCCTAACCGTTTCACCTTTGAGCTCACTTTTGTCGCGCGTGTCCAGAACACCGCGGCTAACAATGACGGAACCGCGCTGATCAATGGGGTGCCGGCGACCAATACCATCCTCGAGTGGCGAGATGAAAGCGGGACCGACCACAGCCTGGACTACGGCCAGGTGGACGTGCAGGTGACTGAACCGTTGATCGCACTGACCAAAAGCTGGTATGCGCCCAGTGGCGATGTCGATGCAGCGGATATCATCACCATTACCCTCACGGCTACCAACAACGGTACCGCCAACGCATACAACCTGCGTATCTGGGACAACCTGCTCGACAGTGAGATGACCTACATTCAGGAAAATCCGCTGGGTACCAATCCGCCGGACAGTGTGGACACCACTACCTTCGGTGCCAATCAGCCGGTTTTTGTATGGAATCCTGAAAATCCGCTGGCGCCCGGGGAGAGCCGCGAGTTTACTTTCCGGGTACAGGTGGATGACACGGCGCAGCCCCATCAGCTACTGGACAATACCGCCGACGCGGTCTGGACCTCTCTGCCCGGGCAAAACACCGCGCTAAACCCAAGCGGTCAGATTGGCGTGGATGGTGCAGAGGACGGGCAGCGTATTGGCGAACTGCCCCATGCCGATGGTGCCGTCAATGATTACGAAGCGAGCAGCAACCCGGTTGACGCAGCCATTGCCGGGCTTGCACTGGCGAAAGAAGACATCACCGAAAACGGCACCACCCCGGAGTCCCGCGCCATCGGCGCACACCGCACCTTCCGCCTGGATATCAGTTTGCCGGAAGGCGTGGCCGAAAATGTGGTGGTGACGGATACCCTGTCGCCCGGCTACGTCATTGCCGACCCGTCCCACGGCTATGAAATTCGTTGTGAATACGGCAGTAGCGGTACCAGCACCATCCGCACCATCAACGGTGTGGCCCCGGATACCGCGTGTGGTCAGTTTGCCGGCGCACTGCCGCAGAACGGCGACAACGGGGTGCTGTCCTGGAACATCGGCACGGTCGAGACTGAAACCGAGGATGACACCGGTGATGGCGCCACCAATGCCATCAATCCGGTCATCAGCATCTACTATGTCGCCCGTATCGAGAACACTGGCAGTGTGGTTGCCGGCACTGCGCTTTCCAACAGCGCAGAACTGGATTACCTGAATGCGCCGACCACATTGGCAGCCGACGCCGGCCCGATCGAAGTGGCCGAGCCCGCGCTGACCGTCACCAAAACCGCGAGTGCCACCAGTGCGGTGAGTGGGGATACCCTCGATTACACCATTGCGATCTCCAACGCCTCCGGTGCCAACGTCTCCACCGCGTACGACGTCAACATCGCCGACCTCTTGCCAGAGCAATTGCGTCTGGACAGTGCGACGGTGAATGGCGCCGACTATATGCCGGGCACCCGCGCAGACGGCGCCTTTGTCTGGGGTCGTGAAAACGGCGATAACAGCCTGGATATCGCGCCCGGTGAAACGCTCACGCTGATTTACAACACCACTGTACTGTCCGCTTTCGGCAGTGAGATTGAAAATATCGTGCACGTGGACTGGACCTCGCTGGATCACGGTGTCCCGGGGCAGGACACCTATCCTGGCGCTTACCAGCGCCACGGTGAGGGATGTCCGGATACGGTCGCTCCCAACGAATACTGCACGTTTATCAATGAAACCGTAGCCACCCAGGACAGTACCGATTTCTCCAAGACCGCGGTCTCCGATGCCTGGGGTGCGGTGGATCGCGCGCGTATCGGCGATACGGTGCAGTACACCCTGAATCTCGGTATCCAGCCGGGGATTACCCGCAACGTTGTGGTTACCGATGCACTGCCGGCGGGCCTGGAACTGGTGTCCGTGGACAGCATTGACTGCGGCGTTAACGGATTTACCTGTTCCCAGACGCCGGTAGAGCCTGCGCCCGGTGCCACCGGCACCCTGCAGTGGCAGCTGGGGGATATCGACGCGCAAAGTGATTCCACACCACCATTCACCATCGTATACACCGCGGTGGTGCTCGACGATGAGACCGTGTTCCCTATCGGCAGTGGCGAAATCGAGCGTACTAACAGCGCCGAGCTGACTTATGACGGTGCCACCACAGTGCTGCAGGATCAGGCGAGTATCTGGGTGGTGCAGCCCAATATCGCAAACCTGCAAAAAACGGATACCCGTGCCGGTGTGACCAGTCCCTACACGGTGCTGGATATCGCCAACGAGGTGATGAACTTCCGCCTGCAGGCGCAGAATCTGGGCGGCGCGCCCGCCTACGGTATGGTGATTGCCGATACCCTGAATATCGATCCGATCAATCCGGAATTTGATGAGACTACGGTCAATGTGACCCAGGTGCTGATCGACGGCCTGGCCGCAAACTACACCCATACGGTGAATGCAGGCATCATCGAATTCACCCTGACCGACGTCGTGCCGGAAAATGCCACTATTCAGATCGATTACGAAGTCGGCCTGAGCCTGGGCATTCCCAGTGGCCACACCTGGTACAACCGCTTCCACATCGATCAATACGTTTCCACCGATATCGACGGCACCAGCCGCCGCCTCTACGAGAGCGATGCGCCGGCCTGTGAAGCGGCGCTTTCTGCCAATTGCTTCCAGTTGATGACCTCGGTCGCGAATCCGGAAGATCTCACACTGCAATTGATGGAACCGTCCGACGGCCGCGCGCCGATCGGCGAACCGGTGAGCTACCGTATTACCGTGCCGGCAAGCCCGATTGCGAGTTCCACCCTGGCGAATGTACAGGTCGAAAATACGCTGCAGGGCCGCGACACCGTGATCGCGCTGGATACCGTCACTATCAATGGTGAGCCGGTAACGGTTCCCGACGGTGAGATGTTCACCATCGACGTGGGCGACATTCCGCCCAACGAAGTGCGCGAAATTGTGTTCACCGGCTGGATCGCCAATGTCGACGCCGCCCAGTCAGGCCAGACCTACGACATCAGCGCCACCTACAGCTACGAAGAAGCCGGTGTCGTCACCGAAATGGGCGGCCAGTCTGCGACGATCACCATCGTCGAGCCGGAGCTTGCGCTGACCCAGAGTGCGGTCAACCAGAGTGGCAACACCGAGCCGGTGGCCGGTGACATCTACCGCTTCAGCCTGGCGCTGGCGGAACAGGGCGCGAACGGTTCTGCCGCTTACGATCTCTCCGTGCTGGAAGAGCTGAGCACTGGTTGGGTGTTCGAACCCGGCTCGGCGAGCTTTAACGGCGTGGCCATTGCCGACCCCGCGGTTACCGGCGACGGCATCGCTACCGCCCAGAACCTGCGCTGGGATGCCGTCGCCAATACCGATATCCCGGTGGGAGAAACCCGTACCCTGGCGTTCGATGTCCGCGTGCTCGACAGCGTGCTCGCCGGACAGGAACTGACCGGGAGCACCACCGTACAGTGGACCAGCCAGGCCGGTGCACCGGAGCATGTGGAGCGCGACGGTTCCGGTATCCCCGATCCGGCAGCACTGAACAATTACTTCCTCGGCCCGGAACAGCTGCCACCGCTGGCAATCAACAACACCGCCACGCTGGCCAAGAATGTGCTCGGTGAAACGGCACCGTTGAACAACGGCGAACTGCGTATCGGCGATCTGGTGACTTACGAACTGCGTCTGGGCGCACAGCGCGGCACCCTGCCCAATGCGATTGTTACCGACACCCTGCCGGAAGGCATGGTGTTCGTGGATACGGTCTCCATCGCTGCCGATGGCATGACCTACGACCTCGCCGCAGAACCCATGGCGGAGGCCGCGGGTGCCGTCACCTGGAATTTCGGTACTCTGGTAAACACCGCCGGTGACGAGCTGGTGATCACCTACCGCACGCGGGTACAGCGCGATGTGCTGCCGCTGAATGTCGCCAGCATCGAGCTGCGCAATGCCGCCAGCTTCCAGTTCGACACCGCCGCCGGGCCCAGTACTCCGCTGCTGGCGGAACAGGCCCTTAACCTGCTGCAACCGGATCTCACATTCGCGCTGACCGCCGTGCCGGATGGCACCGCGGCCCTGACGCCGGACCAGCCGATCACCTTTACCGCGACCATCACCAATAACGGCACCGCGCCCGCGTACGACACGGTACTGCGGGACGTGATTCCCGTGGGTATGCGCAAGGGCGGGGTGGAAACTCTGTCCATCAATGGCGCTACGACGGGTCTGGTTCAGCCCACCTTTGATGCCGCCACCGGTGAAGCCGTGTGGAACTTCGCCAACGAGATTGCCGCGGGCGGTGTGCTCGAGGTGGTCTACCGGGTAACCACCGATAACGACCTCGCCGCGGGCCTGCAGATCGCTAACAACGCCTACCTCGAGTGGTACTACTCCTTTGGCGAAAGCGATATTCCGGAGGGCGCCGTGCTGGGCAATCGCCAGCCCTACGGCCCGAGCGAAGCGGTCAGCGTCCAGTTCAGTACCCCGGATGCGCAGCCGCTGATGATTGCGGTGGAGCCCGCCACCCGCGAGCAGGCCTCCATTGGCGAACCCTTTGTCTATCGCCTGACGATCCCGGCGGTCGG
>Ga0207814_100783_pt1 | contig 13526 bp, 14 predicted proteins | sample TtaePargueraPR_7_FD_187755 | JGI IMG/M metagenome (GOLD analysis project Ga0207814, IMG submission 187755) | Aerobic enrichment media microbial communities from Bioluminiscent Bay, La Parguera, Puerto Rico - Tt and P1 (2) (SPAdes) | ecosystem: Environmental > Aquatic > Marine > Unclassified ... | reverse complement strand
ATACGCCCGCTGCAAGGTAGTGGTTTTTATTCATAGACATTTAAATGACTTTTTATAGGACTTTGGTTGCGGTCCCAAGGTCGCGGAATCAGGCGGGGATCCAGGCCGCAAGCAGATCAACCAGCCAGGGAACCAGCAAGGCCGTCGCGAAGGCAGAAAGCGCCATCGCCAGACCGGAGAAAGCCCCCATCTGCGAACTTACCTGAAACGCCCGTGCGGTCCCGATACCGTGTGCCGCGACCCCCATGGCAATACCCTTGGCGGTGTCATCCCGAACCCGGATCCACTCGAACAGCTTTGTGCCCAGAACGGCGCCGGTAATCCCAGTTATAACAACCAGTACGGCAGTCAGTGACGGAAGCCCGCCGATTTTTTCAGAAATCCCCATGGCCACCGGCGCCGTTGCCGATTTTGGCGCCAGGGACATCTGGATCTCCGTAGACCCGCCCAGAAGCCGCGCCAGGCCAATGGAACTGCCTGCAGCGATAACAACGCCGCAGAAGAGCGAAATCGTTACCGGAAGCCACAGTTGTCGAAGCCTGGAAAACTGCTGGTACAGCGGCACGGCCAGCGCCACCGTTGCCGGGCCCAGCAGAAAGTGAACAAACTGCCCGCCTTCAAAATAATCGCTGTAAGAGGTGCCTGTGGCCAGCAACAGGATGATCAGCATGGCCACGGAGGTGACCACCGGATTGGCCAGCGGATTGGAGTTGGTTCTCAGGTACAACCGGTAGGCCAGGCCGTAGGCCACCAGGGTGATGGTCAGCCCAAGGAGCGGCGATGTGGAAAGGTAAACCCAGATGTCTTTCAGGCCCGGCTCATTCATTGCCTCCCTCCTTCTCCGGGAGAGGCCCGGCAAACCAGCGGGTGGTCACCTGCATGATCAGGGCCGTGGCGACCATGGTGATTACCGTGCTTAACAGCAGTGCCAGGGTTATCGGGACCCACTCATCGGCGATGCGGCCGAAATGCGCCATCATGCCCACGCCAGCCGGCACAAACAGAAGCGAGAGATGGCTGAGCAATGCTGTGGACGCCTGATCCACAGATTCCGGCGCTTTTCCGCGAATCATCAACGTTATGAACAGCATCACCATACCCAACACCGGCCCGGGAATGGGCAGGCCCAGCAATCGAACCGTGATTTCACCCACCAGTTGATACACCAGCAGAAGGGTAATGCCGTTCAGGAACTGCATAGCGCAGGACTCCAGTCAGGTTTTGCTCTGTAGGTTCGAAACGGGAATGATGCTCCGGCCGTACATGGCCAGAACAAAGCCTATCGGGAACATCAGCACCCCGTATACCGCCGCCGGAATGGACATGGCACTGGACTCCAGAAGCGTCAGGGTAACCATGAGGGCGATGGTGCCGTTCTTCACACCCAGCTCTACTGCCACCGCAAGCGATTCTCTCTGGGTCAGCCCCGTCATACGACCCGCCGCAAGCCCAAGCCCGATACCGGCCACATTCAACAGAATAGTAGCCGGCCCTGCCTGCTTCAAAAGCTCCCAGATCTGATCACGAACCCCGTACACCAGGGCCACAATCAGGACGGCCAGCACGATACCGCCGAAGATGCTAACGATGCTTTCTGCCTTGCGGGCAACCTCAGGGTTGCGGGTACGAACCACCATTCCAATGGCTACCGGGAACAGCACGATGCCGATCAGCATACCGACGGTTTTCCAAACCGGTAGCACGATGTCCTCTTCGGTTCCCATGTAGTGCTGAAGAGCAATGTTGGTAAACAGTGGCAGGGTAAGGATGGTGATCAGGCTGGCGCTGACCGTCAGCACGATGGAGAGCGCAATATTACCCCGCGAGAGCAGCACAAACAGATTGGAGGTGGTGCCTCCGGGGCAGGCGGCAATAATCACCAGCCCAACGGCGATGGCCGGTGGCACCGCCAGCAACGTGGCCAGCATGAAGGCGATGAGCGGCATTACAAGAATCTGGGCAACGGTGCCGACAATCATCCCTTTCGGATACACCGCCACCTGGCGGAAGTCACGTATCGTCAGGGTCATGCCGATACCGATCATGATAATAAACAGAGCAATCGGCAGACCTGCCGAAATAAGCGGGCTGGATTCCACAATGCCTCCGGATGTTTTTGTTTTTACTGCAACCAACCGATGAAAAGTAGCACACCCGGTCTCCTTTCGGGAGCCTTTAACGACTACACCCTGTACCGACTAAATGCTCCAGAGTCTGGAAGTTTAGGGCCGCAAGCATCGTGTCCCGGATAAGTTGCAAGTATACTTGCAACACATAACTAAATTACCTGGACACTGTGGAGACACACAAGGAATGAAACGCCTGGGAACCCTGGATGCCTCTTGGCTGGCCGTAGAATCTGAAGACACACCCATGCACGTGGGTAACCTGCAGATCTTTTCGCTACCGGAGGACGCCCCTGAAACCTTCCTCCGGGACATGGTGACCCGCATGAAGGAAACCGGCGATATTGCACCGCCCTGGGGTTACAAACTGGCGTGGTCCGGAATGTTGGGCCGGGTACTGGCCCCGGCCTGGAAAGTCGACAAGAAAATCGACCTGGACTACCACGTGCGCCACTCCGCACTGCCCCGCCCCGGCGGTGAACGGGAGCTGGGTATTCTGGTATCGCGCCTGCACTCCAACCCCCTGGATTTTGCCCGCCCGCTCTGGGAGTGCCACGTTATCGAGGGCCTGGAGAACAACCGGTTTGCCCTGTACACCAAGATGCACCATTCCATGATTGATGGCATCAGCGGTGTTCGCCTGATGCAAAGGGTACTGACCACCGATCCCGACAAACGTGATATGCCGCCCCCCTGGTCGGTACGTCCGGAGCGTCGCCGCGGCAGCAAATCCGACTCCGAGGCCAGTGTGCCCGGCGCAGTTTCACAGGCCATGGAAGCCCTGAAACTTCAGGCGGATATGGCGCCACGTTTGTGGCAGGCGGGTAACCGGCTGGTCCATTCAGTACGTCATCCGGAAGATGGCCTCACCGCGCCGTTTACCGGGCCCGTTTCCAAGATCAATCACCGGGTCACGGGCCAGCGCCGATTCGCCACCCAGCATTACCAGCTGGACCGGATCAAGGAGCTTGCCCATATATCCGGAGGTTCCCTGAACGACATTGTTCTGTATCTCTGCGGTACCGCGCTCAGGCGTTTTCTGTTGGAACAGGATGAGCTGCCAGACATTCCGCTCACTGCCGGCATACCGGTGAACATACGGCCTTCCGATGACCAGGGCACGGGCACCCAGATCAGTTTCATGATCGCATCCCTGGCGACCGACGAGGCGGATCCGTTAACGCGTCTGCAGAACATCAAGACATCTACCCGCAGGGCCAAGGAGCACCTGCAAAAGCTGCCCAAAAGCGCCCTGACCCAATACACCATGCTGTTGATGTCGCCCTACATCCTGCAGCTCATGTCTGGCCTTGGCGGAAGGATGCGCCCGGTGTTCAATGTTACGATTTCCAATGTACCGGGGCCCCAGCGAACCCTTTACTACGAGGGCGCGAAGCTGGAAGCCATGTACCCGGTATCCCTGATCGCACACGGCGGTGCGCTGAACATCACCTGCCTGAGCTATGACGGATCACTGAACTTCGGCTACACCGGCTGCAGGGACACACTGCCAAGCATGCAGAGACTGGCGGTTTACACCGGTGAGGCGCTGGACGAACTGGAAAGCCTGATTCTGCCGCCAAAGGCCAAATCAAAAGCGGCGGCCAAGCCCAGGGCGCCACGAAAGCCGGCGACGAAAAAGAGTAAAGCAGACTGATCGAGTGTAGGATCAGCCCGCACTTTGCCAGTGGGCAGCACCCACGAAAATCAGTTGAAGGAAGCGGGTGGTCCGCTTCCGGATCTGCTCTATCTGATAGTCGTCGTCGGCCGACACGCCGAGCAGATCGGTCAGGCTGAAGGCAACACTCCGCACCACCAGATCACAGGTCATATCCAGATCCTGGTCGGACAGGTGGTCGACCAGCCTCAGCCTGCGCAGGTCGTTGGCAAGCTCGCTGGCGAAGAAACGCATCTCGCTCCGGATACCTTCCTGCACCGCCCTGCTTTCACCGGCCAGTCCTTGAGCCATAAACAGGAAAAAGCTCCGGTTCGCCTGGGCGTGGCTGATGAAGATGGCCACCGACTCCTCGATCAGTTTGTCCGCCTGCGACACGTTTGCCCGGGCCTCTCGCATCATCCTGCGCAGCACCAGCCCCAGCTCATCCACGAGCTGAAGCCCCAGATCGTCCATATTGCGGAAATGCCGGTAAAACGAGGTTGGCACCACGCCCGCCTGACGGGTCACTTCCCGGATACCAAGACTGGCAAAATGCCGCCCCTTGCCGACCAGCGTTAACGCCGCGCTCATCAGTTTTTCGCGGGTTTCACCGGGCTTTCTGCGTTGTTTTTCCGCCATCTTTTGTCCGTACCGCCTGCCTTAAACGAATGGTTCACAAGTGTACACATCCGAAAAAATAAAAGTACAGAATGCTTGTCATTTCGAGCCATTACCAGCTGGTCCATTGTGACTTTAATTATCCGTGTGTACAGTCGTACACATTAGTGAACACTTGTACACATGGATAACGGAAAGCCTCAGGGAGGCACTCAGCATGTTAGCGAGAAACACTCAGCACAAAGCACTGCAATGGCTTGGCAGGCAACTGTTCAACCGGAACGATCCAGAGGCATTTTTCGATCCTCTGCTCGAGCGCATCAATCCCATGTGGGTACAAGAGTACACACCGGCTCGAGTGGAACAGGTTCTCTTCGAGACCCGGGACACCCAAACCCTGGTTTTGAAACCGGCTCGACGCTGGTCCGGCTTCAGCGCGGGCCAACATGTGAACATCTGTGTTGAAGTTGATGGAGTCCGCCGCAAACGCACATTCAGCCTTTCGAGTTCCCCCCTGCTCTGGCGGGAACAGGGGCTGGTCACCCTGACCATCAAACGCCTTCCGGGCGGACTGGTGACCAACTGGATTCACGATCACCTGCAAACTGGTGCAGTCATCGGTCTGGGCGAGGCCTTTGGCGATTTTCTGATACCAGAACCGGCCCGGCCGGTCTTGTTCATTGTCGGCGGAAGCGGAATAACGCCAGTACTGAGCCAGCTTGAAACCATGGCGGCCCAGGATTACCGGGCACCAGTGACATTGCTGTATTTCGTTAGAACCCGCGATGACGTCATCGCCCGGGAAAAGCTGCGAGCCCTGGAGGCACGCTACAGCGCCCTGACGCTCAACATCATTGCCACCAACGAGTCAGAAGAACCTCGCTATCTGCGTGACCAGGATCTGGATGCGATACCGGGCCTCAAGGCACGACAGGTCTATTTATGCGGCCCAAAGGGCCTTATGGATCTGGCCCAGGATCTTCTCTACAAGCGAGGGTTTGCTGATTCGGATATACACAGCACGTTCTTCTCGGCCCCAGCCGCGAATCTGGGAAACGAAACACTCGGTGGTCAGGTTCAGTTTGAAAGCAGCCGGCTGGAGGTCGGTTCCGAGGGCGATGCCACCTTGCTGGAGATCGCCGAGGCCGCCGGCCTGAGCCCTCGCCACGGCTGCCGCATGGGCATTTGTCACCAGTGCAGTTGCCGGAAAACCACGGGAACCGTGATCAACCGCCTTACCGGCCAGGCCTCCGGCCCCGGCGAAGAGAACGTTCAGCTTTGTATCTCTGTGCCTCAGGGCCCGGTCTCACTCGACCTTTGAGAATCCACACCCGTTTTTACCGCGGAGCCACATAGCACCGCAGGGAGATCACCATGAAAAAGATGACCGAAGCGCAACTTGCAGAACTTGAAACCGATCTAAACGCGATCCGGGACGAGGTTCTTGCAGACCTCGGCGAACGAGACGCACGATACATCCGCCGAATGGTCCGTCTGCACCGAAGCCTCGAAGCAGGCGGGCGAATCATGATGCCGTTCGGTTTCCTGCCTCCGGTGTTCGTTGCCGCCACTGTAACCCTGGGCGTTGCGAAGATCCTGGAGAACATGGAGATCGGCCACAATGTCATGCACGGCCAGTATGACTGGATGAACGACCCGAGCCTGCACTCCCAGACCTATGAATGGGACACGGTGTGCACGGGAGACTCATGGCGCCGTACCCATAATTACGAACATCACACCTACACCAACATCATCGGCAAGGACCGCGACTACGGCTACGCCGTGCTGCGACTCACTGATGATGAGCCCTGGAAACCCTGGCACGCGCTGCAATTCATCAACTACATCCTGCTGAGCGTATTTTTCCAGTGGGGGGTGGGACTGCACGAGTTGGAAACAGAAAAACTTCGCAGCCGGGAAATAAGCTGGCGCGAGAAGCTTCCGTTTCTGCAAGAGTTTGCTCGCAAGGGTGGTCGGCAGGCGTTCAAGGACTACGTCTTTTTCCCGCTGCTCACCTTCCCGGTGGCTCCCATTGTTCTGGCGGGGAACGTGGGCGCCAATCTGATCCGCAATCTCTGGTCATCCACGGTGATTTTCTGTGGCCACTTTACCCAGGACGCAGAGACCTTTACCGAGGAAGAGTGCGAGGGCGAGAGCAAGGGCCACTGGTATTTGCGCCAGCTAACAGGGTCCTCAAACTTCACCGGGGGCCGCTGGCTGCATATTCTGAGCGGGCATTTGAGCTACCAGGTGGAGCACCACGTGTTCCCGGACCTGCCCGCACACCGGTATCCGGAAATTTCCGGGAAGGTTCAGGCGGTGTGTCGAAAGCACGGTATCCACTACAACACGGGTAGCTTTGCGAAGCAGTACAGCACGGTTTTGAAGCGGATACTCCGGCATTCACTGCCGGAGAAATTGGCGGCAAGGGCCGGAACGGCCTGACAGAGAAGGAGTGGCCGGGCGCTGAAGACGCGCCTGGCCATATCAGGCTATCTGCAGCAATCTCAACAACTGCGGCCGATGCTGATCCTGAATAACGTCAGCCAGAGTATATTTGTCGAGTACTTCAAGAAACGCCTTCAAGGCCTCACCAAACATCGATTTCAGGCCACACACGGGGGTTATCTTGCAGGCATTCTTGGAGGAGAAACACTCCACAATGCTCAGATCCTGTTCGGTTTCCCGTACCAGGATACCAACGTTAATATCCGACGGCGCACGATGCAGACGCATCCCCCCTTTCTTACCCCGGATGGTTTCAATGTAGCCCTTCTTGTTCAACTGATGCACCACCTTCATAAGGTGGTTCTTGGAAATGTCATAGCTGTCGGCGATTTCCTGAATGGTGGCCAGACGATCACCCTGAACTGCCAGATATATCAGAACTCGAAGTGAATAATCCGTGTAGCGGGTGATGTGCATTCAAAACTCCAGTCGTTATCGCGATCGTTCAGTAAGAAGGACGGGTCACCAGGTAACACGCGGTGCCGCACAAAAATACACCAGAAACGCCCAGTACCAACCCGGACGCCCCAAGGGCAAACAGCATTCCCCAACTCAGCGCCATCATGCTGCATGCCAGCACCTTCGCCCGTGTTGGCACGGCCCTGCGTGTACGCCACTGATCAATGGCGGGGCCGAACCTGGGGTGCTCTTCCAGCCACTGAGCAAAAGCCGGAGACCCCTTGCTGGCAAAAAATGCGGCCAACAAAACAAAGGGCGTTGTGGGCAGTAACGGCAACACCACTCCGGCGGCAGCTAGGGCCACTGACATATACGCAAGAATGCGGAATCCGGTTTTCCCAAAACGGTCGCCCATGGCGGGGTTCTCACCAAGGTTCATAACTGCATCTATTCTACCGGGATTCAATGAACAGGTCTGCCCAAACGGCTAAGAAAAACCAGACGCGCCACATAGGCCACCTTGACACCGACCGCAAAAACCAGGGTTCCGATGTGAGCGGCAATTTGCACAGATAGCGCAAGCGCGCCCGCCAATGGGTATGCGAGCAGAATCGTAACCATCAAGCCCAGCACTGACAGACCCAGGGCGCTGTTTGCTGTGAAAAGCCACTTTTCGTATTCACTCATGATCTCACCTATAACATTTATCTAATTTGCATCTTAATACTAAGTCGACGCCAGGGAAAAATCAAACCGTAGAACTTTTCCACCAGGGCGCGTCCCTTACCCCAACTACGACTTTCGATATACCCACAAAATAAATTTGACACCCTAGATACATCAAATCAAAATTCCGGCATAAAGATTTATCTGAAATAAATGTTTGTTGAGGAGACAGTGCTATGAAACAGAAAGACGCCTACTCGATTCAACTGGGAGGAGCGAGCCATGGCTAAATACCGCCGCCTATGGTTTTTACTGATCGGGATCCTGGCAGTAACCTTCACGCTGCTGGGATATTTCGGTGCGGAGGTGTATCGCGAGGCACCGCCGATTCCAGAGCAGGTTGTATCCGCCGATGGCGACACCCTGATGACCGAGGAAAGCATTCTTGACGGGCAGACTGCCTGGCAGTCCGTCGGCGGTATGCAGCTTGGCTCAATCTGGGGCCACGGCGCCTACCAGGCACCGGACTGGACCGCCGACTGGCTGCACCGGGAACTGGAGACCTGGCTGGAAATCGCCGCCCGGGAAGAGTACGGACAGGACTGGCACAGCCTAAGCGGGCAACAGCAAAACGCCCTGAAGTACGACCTGAAAACCGAGTACCGCACCAATACCTACGACGCCGCAACCAGCACCCTGCACCTTTCCGAACGCAGGGTCGAGGCGATTGCCGAAACCGCCGACTACTACAGCCGCCTGTTCAGCGATGCACCGGAACTGCAGTCTACCCGCGAAAACTACGCCATGAAGGAAAACACCCTGCCCAGCGCCGAGCGTCGTGAGCGGATGACCGAGTTTTTCTTCTGGACCGCCTGGGCCGCCGCTACCGAGCGCCCGGATAGTAACGTTACCTACACCAACAACTGGCCTCACGAGCCGCTGATCGATAACAGACCAAGCGGCGAGAATGTGGTCTGGTCGTTAATTAGCGTGGTTCTGCTGATTGCCGGTGTCGGTGGCCTGATCTGGGCCTGGGCCTTCCTTCGCAAAGAGGATGAGGAGCCGAAGGCCCCAATCAAGGATCCCCTCAGTGCGGTCGGGCTGACTCCTTCCCAGAAAGCACTGGGCAAATACCTCCTGCTGGTCGTTGGCCTGTTTACATTCCAGGTCATGCTTGGCGGCTTCACTGCTCACTATACGGTTGAAGGCCAGGGCTTCTACGGCATCGAAACGTCCGAGTGGTTCCCCTACTCCCTGATGCGTACCTGGCATATTCAGTCTGCCATGTTCTGGATTGCCACCGGTTTCCTCGCCGCCGGGCTGTTCCTCGCCCCCATTATCAATGGCGGCAAAGATCCCAAGTTCCAGAAACTGGGTGTTGATGTGTTGTTCTGGGCACTGGTGGCTGTGGTTGCCGGTTCGTTTATTGGCAACTTCCTCGCCATCAACCAGATCATGCCGGCCAACCTCAGCTTCATGCTGGGTCACCAGGGTTACGAGTATGTCGACCTGGGCCGCCTCTGGCAGATCGGCAAGTTCCTCGGCATCGTGTTCTGGCTGGTGCTGATGCTGCGCGGTATTGTCCCGGCGCTGCGCCAGCCTGGTGACAAGAACCTGCTGGCCCTGCTCACAGCGTCAGTAGTTGCCATCGGACTGTTCTACGGAGCCGGCTTTTTCTACGGAGAACGTACGCATATCTCGATCATGGAGTACTGGCGCTGGTGGATTGTCCACCTGTGGGTAGAAGGCTTCTTTGAAGTGTTCGCAACCACAGCCCTCGCTTTCATCTTCTGCAGCATGGGCCTGGTGTCCCGCACTGTAGCGACATCGGCCAGCCTGGCATCCGCCAGCCTGTTCATGCTTGGCGGTGTGCCCGGCACCTTCCACCACCTGTATTTCTCCGGCACCACAACGCCGGTGATGGCTGTTGGCGCCACCTTCAGTGCGCTGGAAGTGGTACCGCTGGTGGTTCTCGGCTACGAAGCCTGGGAAAACTGGCGCCTGAAATCCCGTGCCCCGTGGATGGAAAATATCCGCTGGCCGCTGACATTCTTTGTGGCAGTTGCCTTCTGGAACATGCTCGGTGCCGGCGTGCTCGGCTTCATGATCAACCCGCCCATCGCGCTGTATTACATCCAGGGCCTGAACACCACGCCCACCCATGCCCACGCAGCCCTGTTCGGTGTATACGGCTTCCTGGCCCTGGGCTTCGCACTGATGATCCTGCGTTACATCCGCCCGCGCATTGTTTTTGACGAGCGCCTCATGAAAGTCGGCTTCTGGTGGCTGAACATTGGCCTGGTTCTGATGCTGTTCACCAGCCTGTTGCCGGTCGGGTTCATCCAGTTCATCGCCAGCGCCAGCGAGGGTCTCTGGTACGCACGCAGCGAGGCATTCATGCAGAGCGATATCCTGCAGACCCTGCGCTGGGTCAGAACCATTGGCGACGTGGTCTTCATCGTCGGCGCCCTCGCCGTCACCTGGCAGGTGGTAAAAGGGGTCTTCTTCCCGGATCTGGAGCCGGTTGCCCTGGAAACTGATGAAAACGGCGCAGCCAGCAAGCTAAGCGCCTGATAAAACAAATGCGGGCCATGGAAGGCCCCTCTCTTTGAACCTCAACCAAGGAGTGCTGTCATGACAATGACCGAACCTGTAACCAAGGCATCCAACGAAGAGTTGATCGAACATATCCTGACCCGTTATCACGACACTCACCGGGACCAGTTACCGGAACTGATTCGGCTTTCCGAGCGGGTGGAAAGGGTGCACGGCGGCCATACCGACTGCCCTGCCGGACTCTCGGCTCATCTTACGCAGATGGCCGAGGAGCTGGAGACCCATATGGCTAAAGAAGAGCAGATTCTGTTCCCGATGATCTCCCGCGGCATATCGGGCATGGCGTTGGGTCCAATCTCGGTTATGCGTGCAGAGCATGAGGGCCACGATTCGGCCCTGATCCACCTCGATGCGCTCACCAATAATCTGAGCCTCCCGGAAGGTGCCTGCAACACCTGGCGCAGGCTCTATGATCAGATTGCTGTTTTTCGTGAAGACCTGAAGGAGCACATCGCTCTGGAAAACTCCGTGCTGTTTGCGCGCATCGACGGACTGACGGCTCAGGTTTAATGGGCTTACCTCCCGAGGGGTATCGGAATTGGTGATCTGATCTGTAATACTTGGTCTATAATCAGGCTAAAAAACAATCGGCAACAGGATCAACCCGATGCCCCAGAGCAAGCTGACAGACCGTTTTGGTCGCACCGTCAACTACGTGCGTCTGTCCGTCACTGACCGGTGTGACTTCCGCTGCGTTTACTGCATGGCCGAGGACATGACCTTTCTGCCCCGCCAGCAGGTTCTGACTCTTGAGGAAATCGCCCGCGTTGCCCGCAACTTTGTTGATCTGGGTACCGAGAAAATTCGTCTGACCGGCGGCGAGCCTCTGGTACGCAAGGATATTCTGGAGCTGGTCAAGGAAATCGGCACCTACGGACTGCGCGATTTCGCCATGACCACCAATGGCAGCCAGCTCACTACCATGGCCGAGCCCCTGCGAAAGGCGGGGATGCATCGCCTGAACATCAGCCTGGATTCCCTGGATGCGGAGAAATTCCGCAACATCACCCGCACGGGCAAGCTAAGTCATGTGCTGGACGGCATTGACGCTGCCCGGGAGGCCGGCTTCCGCGGCATCAAGATCAATACCGTGGTGATGAAAGGCCGCAACGATGAAGAGGTCCCCGAGCTGGTCGAGTTCGCCCGGAAGAAGAACGTGGACATCACCTTTATCGAAGAAATGCCCCTGGGTGAGATTTCCGAGCATGATCGTGGCCTGGCCCTGTGCACCAGTGAGGAAGTGCGGGACATCATCCGAAAGCACCACGAGCTGGTGCCCGCCACCGAGGATACCGGCGGTCCTGCGCGTTATTACCGCATGGAAGATAGCAAGACCCGGGTCGGTTTCATTTCACCCCATTCCCACAACTTCTGCTCTACCTGCAATCGGGTGCGGGTGACCGTTGAAGGTCGGCTGCTTCTTTGCCTGGGCAACGAGCACTCGGTGGATCTGCGCCGCGTGCTGCGGGGCAATCCGGTGACAGATGACAAGCTGCGGGAGACGATTATCAACGCCATGGATCTGAAGCCGGAGCGGCATCACTTCTCCAGCAACGGGGATGTGCAGATTCTTCGCTTCATGAACATGACCGGCGGTTGAAGTCAGTCTCAGGTCTACCCCAACCTTCCGGCTTGGGGGGTGGAGCGAATGTGGAGCGGGTTTCCAAAACACGCTCCTTGCGGCACATCCATGTGGCGCTTGGGCTCCGCCATCCATGGCTCCGCACAGTTTTGGAAACCCGCTCCACACTCGCTCATCAAGCCTTAGCAGTTATAGTCTTCCAGATTTCCCACATCTGCAGGGCTAAGATCTAATCAGCTGACCTGACTAATGATCCATTCCATCCATGATGTTCATATTCATTCCAGCATTCAGGTTCTTCATCGTTACCTCGCTGAACGCCAGCACCTCACCACCATGTGAATTGGCAAAATGATCTGCATCAGCCTGACTGGCAAACGATGCCAGGGTTGGGCCCATGGCGCCCTTTCGGCTGGAACCAACGACGTAGAAGGCTTCACGGGCGTCAATTAGAGCGGTGTCGTCCGGGCTTGCCCACTCAGTCTCGGCCATATTATGAACGTACAGGGTGTGATTCCGGTTAACATTCTCCGGTTGGAGCATCCAGGCGAACATGTCTCGGGTGGAGCAGAACTTGCGGACGTGCTGATCCTTTTCGGTGACGGCTTGCCCCTTTGGGCCCGGGAAGTTGGTGATCACCATGCCGCAAACGTGGCATTCATCGCCGCTTTCGAAGTGCACGGGTTCAGGTTTGGCCATGGCCTGTTCCTCATTGCCCGAACAGGCAGTGAGGGTTAAGGCCGCCAGGGCGGCGAAGAGCCATTTCAGTTTGGTTCGATTCATCAATGAGAACTCCGTTCAGATTCGACGATTGCGGAAAAGGAAAAGGGCACCGACCAGCGGGATGGCAAACCAGAGCACCAGGCCAACCCAGAGGCCAGCGGCGCCGATGGGCAGATCAGCACCGAGGCTGAGGACACCGCTAAGCTGCGCGCTGTCGCCGAAGGCAACGATATTGAGCAGGCGGTAGATATCCGTGGGATTGAGCATCAACAGCCAGGGCAAGAGTTCCGCGCTGAACTGGCCTTCGCTCGCCACGAGGGTACCCAACAGCATCAGGTCGAAAATCAGCACAAAAAAGAACCAGATCGCCAGGGCCAAGCCGGCGGCGATGGGCTTCTCGCTGACCCGCACACTGATCACGTAGGCAAGGGCAATAAAGCCCCAGCCCAATAGCACGGTAGAGCCAATGAAGCGCAGCATGGCTGCGGCAAGACTGGCGATTGCAACGTCTTGCACCAGGACAGCAATGGCAACGCCCGCTACGCCGAAACCAATCACGGTGGCTAGCGCGAGGGTCAAACCATGGCCCAGAAACTTGCCGAGCAGCAGTTGGCTCCGGCTCAGCGGG
>Ga0207814_100782_pt1 | contig 13558 bp, 14 predicted proteins | sample TtaePargueraPR_7_FD_187755 | JGI IMG/M metagenome (GOLD analysis project Ga0207814, IMG submission 187755) | Aerobic enrichment media microbial communities from Bioluminiscent Bay, La Parguera, Puerto Rico - Tt and P1 (2) (SPAdes) | ecosystem: Environmental > Aquatic > Marine > Unclassified ... | reverse complement strand
CTGCCGTTCTACTTCATGGAGATCCTCGTCGGCGCCATCCAGGCGCTGGTGTTCATGCTCCTCACCGCGGTCTTCCTCAAGCTGATCTGCGACCACGGCGACCACCACGACGAGGACCACGCGCACTGACCCTTTCGCCGGCATGACCGTGGCAGGACTGCGGGTGCCGGCGTTGCCACAAAAAGACAACCGAACCAACAGACACCATGGATACGCTCACCGCACTCCTCCCCCTTGCCCAGGCCGCCGTCGAGGGCAAGATCCACGTCGGCCTCGCCGCCGTCGGCTCCGGCATCGGCATCGGCCTGCTCGGCATGAAGGCCGCCGAGGCCACCGGCCGCAACCCCGGCGCCGCCGGCAACGTGCTGACCATCTCGATCATTCTGGCCGCGCTTATCGAAGGGATCGTGTTCTTCGCGATCTTCCTCGCCTGAGCCCGTCACTTCCGGCGCGGGGCGGAGCGATCCGCCCCGCGCCCTCCCTTTCCTCTCCCTCCGCCGACTTCCAAGCTTCAGCCCACACGCGACCCATGACCCACTGGCTTCCCATTCTCGCTGCGGATACGCCCGCCGTCGAAGGCGAGGGCAACGTCGTCGAGCGGATCGTGGAGACCTTCCACATCAGCTGGCCGTTCTTCATCGCCCAGTGCATCTCCTTCCTGATCGTCGCCTTCCTGCTCAAGAAGTTCGCCTTCGGCCCGGTCCAGGCGATGCTCGAGCAGCGCCGCAACCGCATCGCCGAGGGTGAGGAGAAGCTGAAGCGCATCGAGCGCCAGCTCGCCGAGTCGGAGAAGACCACCGCCGAGGCCATCGAGAAGGCCAACCAGGAAGCCCAGCGGCTGATCGCCGAGGCCCGCGAGAGCGCCGACGCGCTCTCCGAGAGCAAGGCCCAGGAGGCCGTCTCCCAGGCCCAGCAGATCATCGCCAAGGCCGAGGCCGCGGCCAGGGCCGAGCGCGAGCAGATCGCCGCCGAGCTCAAGAAGGAGTTCGGCCGCCTGGTCACCGCCACCACCGCCCAGGTCACCGGCAAGGTGCTCACCGCCGAGGACCAGAGCCGCATCAACCAGGAAGCCCTCGCCAAGGTCGAAGGCTGATCCCCGGAACCCCTTTCCTCCCGCCGCGTCTCGTCATGAAGATCTCCAAGGTCGCCAGCACCACCGCCCGCCGCATCTTCCGGCTCTGCCAGGTCGACGGCCGGCTCGACGAGGCGAAGCTCACCACCGCCATCCGCAAGCTCGCCGAGGGGAAGCCCCGCGACTACCGCGGCATCCTCTTCGCCCTCAAGCGCCTCGTGCGCCTCGATCTCGAACGCCGCCACGTCACCGTGGAGAGCGCCTCCGAGCTCGACCCGGCCACCCGCGAACGCGTCGCCAACGGCCTCAAGTCCCAGTACGGGGCCGACCTCACCTTCGACTACCGCGTCAACCCCGAGCTCCTCGGGGGACTCAAGGTCCGCGTCGGCAACGACGTCTGGGACGGCACCGTCAAGGGCCGCCTCGACCGCCTCGCCCAAGCCTTCTGATTTGGTTCAGCTGATTACTGATAACTGACAACTGACAAACTCTCACCATGAGCAGCATCCTGCAGGAACTCGAAAAGGAGATCTCCGCCGTCACGACCTCGGTCGAGAAGTCGAACGTCGGCGTCGTCCGCGAAGTCGGTGACGGGGTCGCCAAGGTCGAAGGCCTCTCCGACGTCGCGCTCAACGAAATGATCTCCTTCCCCGGCGGCGTCACCGGCATCGCCATGAACCTCGAGGAAGGCGAGGTCGGCGTGGTGCTCCTCGGCGAATACTCCGCGGTCACCGAGGGCGTCGAGTGCCAGGCCACCGGCCAGCTGCTCTCGGTCCCGGTCGGACGCAACGTCCTCGGCCGCGTCGTCAACGCGATCGGCGAGCCGCTCGACGGCAAGGGCGAGATCCAGGCCGACGCCCGCTACCCGATGGAGAAGATCGCCCCCGGGATCATCAAGCGGAAGTCCGTCTCGGTACCCGTCCAGACCGGCATCATGGCCATCGACGCCATGATCCCCGTCGGCCGCGGCCAGCGCGAGCTGATCATCGGCGACCGCGCGACCGGCAAGACGACGATCGCCGTCGACACCATCATCTCCCAGGCCAAGCAGAACAAGCTGGCCGAGCAGGGCAAGCTGCAGAACCACAAGCCGCTCTACTGCATCTACGTCGCCGTCGGCCAGAAGCTCTCCAACGTCGCCCGCATCCAGAAGACCCTCGAGGACGAGGGCGCGATGGAATACACCACCATCGTCTCGGCGACCGCCTCGGACGCCGCCGCGATGCAGTTCCTCGCCCCCTACGCCGGCTGCGCCATCGCCGAGTACCTGATGGACCAGGGCGAGGACTGCCTGATCGTGTTCGACGACCTTTCCAAGCACGCCGTCGCCTACCGCCAGGTGTCGCTGATCCTCAAGCGCCCCTCGGGCCGCGAGGCCTACCCCGGCGACGTGTTCTACCTCCACTCCCGGCTGCTCGAGCGCTCGGCCCGCCTTTCCGAGGCCGCCGGCGGCGGCTCGCTCACCGCGCTGCCGATCATCGAGACCCAGGCCGGCGACGTCTCGGCCTACATCCCGACCAACGTGATCTCGATCACCGACGGCCAGATCTACCTCGAGACCGACCTGTTCTACCAGGGCATCCGCCCGGCGATCTCGGTCGGCCTCTCGGTCTCCCGCGTCGGTTCCGCCGCCCAGACCAAGACCATCAAGTCGGTCGCCGGCACCACCAAGCTCGACCTCGCCCAGTTCCGCGAGCTGCAGGCCTTCGCCCAGTTCGGCTCGGACCTCGACGCCGGCACCAAGAAGAAGCTCGAGCGCGGCCAGCGCATCGTCGAGCTCTTCAAGCAGAACCAGTACTCGCCGATCTCGATGGAGCTCGAGTCGATCTTCCTGTTCGCGATGCAGAACGGCTTCTTCGACGACGTCCCGGTCAACCGCGTGCAGGAATGCCAGGCGGCGATGGGCGAGTTCTTCGAGACCCGCAAGACCGAGCTGCTCGACAAGATCCGCAACGAGAAGCCCGACCTCAAGAAGAACACCGAGATGGTCGACGTCGTGAAGCAGGCGCTCAACGACTTCAAGGGGAGCTGGAAGTAAGTTATCGGGTATCGGTTCCCGGATAACAGTCAACAGATCACTCACATCGCGTAAGCAATGGCCAACCTCCGCGACATCCGCCGGCGCATCAAGTCGGTCAAGAACACCGCCCAGATCACCCGGGCGATGCAGCTCGTCGCCGCGGCCAAGATGAAGAAGGCGCAGGACCAGGCGCTGGCCGGTCGCGACTACGCCGACCTCCTCAACCAGGTCCTGGTCAACCTCAAGGAGAACGTCGACGAGGAGGCCCACCCGCTGCTCGAGCAGCGCGAGGGCGGCAGGGAACTGGTGCTCGTCATCTCCACCGACAAGGGCCTCTGCGGCGCGCTCAACACCAACCTCGGCAAGAAGATCCGCGCCGAGGTCTCGCCGGAGGCCGACGTGGTCACCGTCGGCCGCAAGCTGCGCATCCAGCTCGGCAAGGCCGGCCGGCACCTGGTCGCCGACTTCGAGGTCAGGGACCCGGTGCCCTTCGCGGAGGCGCGGCCGATTGCCAAGCTGCTCACCCAGCTGTTCCTCGAGGGCAAGTACGACAAGGTCAGCATCGCCTTCACCAACTTCGTCTCCACCCTCACCCAGGACCCCACCCTCGTCCAGCTGCTGCCGATCGCCGCCGAGAAGCTCGGCGAGAAGCGCTCGTACGAGGGCATGGGCGCCGACGAGGTCAAGGAGACCGACCATGCCGCCGCGCTGTCCAAGGACTACCTCTTCGAGCCCGGCGCCGAGGGCGTCCTCGACACGCTGCTGCCGCTCTACGTCAACTTCCAGGTCTACCAGATGCTGGTCGAGAGCCGCGCCTCCGAGCACTCCGCGCGGATGGTGGCGATGAAGGCCGCCACCGACAACGCCAAGAAGTTCATCAAGGAGCTCACCCTCGAGTACAACAAGCTCCGCCAGGCGGCGATCACCGCCGAGCTGCTCGAGATCACCACCGCCATGAAGGCGATGGAGTAACGTTCCCTGTTATCGGTTGTCAGTGCCCTGATGACCGACCCGCGAAACCTGATCACTGCCAACAATTCCCTGATAACCGACATGTCCAACCAAGGAACCATCGTCCAGGTCATCGGCGCCGTCGTCGACGCCGACTTCTCGAAGGCCGCCAAGCTGCCCGAGATCTACAACGCCCTCGAGGTCAGCTACAACGTCAACGGCGTCGACACCACCCTCGTGCTCGAGGTCCAGCAGCACCTCGGCGACGGCTGGGTGCGCGCGGTCGCGATGTCCTCCTCCGACGGCCTCAAGCGCGGCATGTCCCTGGTGGACACCGGCAAGGCGATCGCCGTCCCGGTCGGGGCCCAGGTGCTCGGGCGGATCTTCAACGTCACCGGCGACCTCGTCGATGAGAACGTGCCGCTGCCCGACCCGGACCGCCGCTCGCCGATCCACCGGCCGGCCCCCACGCTCACCGAGCAGTCGGCCGCCGCGGAGATCCTGCCGACCGGCATCAAGGTCATCGACCTCATCTGCCCCCTGCTCAAGGGCGGCAAGGGCGGGATGTTCGGCGGTGCGGGCGTCGGCAAGACCGTCGTCATCATGGAGCTCATCAACAACATCGCGAAGGCGCACGGCGGCTACTCCGTGTTCGCCGGCGTCGGTGAGCGCACCCGCGAGGGCAACGACCTCTACTGGGAAATGATCGAGTCCGGGGTCATCCAGACCGAGAAGGACGAGAACGGTCATCCCAAGCTCGACGCCAACGGCAACCCGGTCCTCGCCGACGGCTCGAAGGTGGCCCTCTGCTACGGCCAGATGAACGAGCCTCCGGGCGCCCGCCTGCGCGTCGCGCTCTCCGCGCTGACCATGGCCGAGCACTTCCGCGACGAGGACAACCAGGACGTGCTGCTCTTCGTCGACAACATCTTCCGCTTCTCGCAGGCCGGCTCGGAGGTGTCCGCGCTGCTCGGCCGCACGCCCTCGGCGGTGGGCTACCAGCCGACCCTGTCCGAGGAAATGGCCGCCCTCCAGGAACGGATCACCTCGACCAACAAGGGCTCGATCACCTCGCTGCAGGCGGTCTACGTCCCGGCGGACGACCTCACCGACCCGGCCCCGGCGAACACCTTCGCCCACCTCGACGCCACCGTGGTGCTCGAGCGCTCGCTGGCGGAGCAGGCGCTGTTCCCGGCCGTCGACCCGCTCGCCTCGACCTCCAAGGCGCTCGCCCCGGAGGTCGTCGGCGACGAGCACTACCGCGTCGCCCGCGGCGTCCAGCAGACGCTCCAGCGCTACAAGGACCTCCAGGACATCATCGCGATCCTCGGCATGGACGAGCTGTCCGACGAGGACAAGCTGTCGGTGTTCCGCGCCCGCAAGATCCAGCGCTTCCTCACCCAGCCCTTCCACGTGGCCGAGGTCTTCACCAACGTGCCCGGCGCGCTGGTCTCGATGGAGGACACCGTCAAGGGCTTCGCGGAGATCCTCGACGGCAAGTGGGACGACGTGCCGGAAGGCAACTTCTACATGAAGGCCGGCATCGACACCGTCGAACGCGACTGACGTCACGAAGTTTCAAGTTTCAAGTGTCAAGGTTCAAGCCAGACACTTGAAACTGAAAACTTGAAACTGAAAACTTAACGCATGTCCCTCCACCTCGAAATCGTCACCCCCGAGAGGAAGATCTTCTCGGACACCGTCGGCAACGTCTACCTGCCCGGCTCGAACGGGGAGATGGGTGTCCTCGAGGGCCACGCCGCGCTGGTCACCACGCTCGAGCCCGGTGAACTGCGCTACGAGAAGGACGGCCAGATCGTCACCCTCGCCGTCGGCGGCGGCTTCGCCGAGGTGACCCAGCAGCGCGTCAACCTCCTCACCGACATGGCGCTCGGCGAGGACGAGATCGACGAGACCAAGGCCGAGGAGGCGATGAAGCGCGCCGAGGAGCAGCTCAAGGGCATCAGCCACGACCACGACGCCGAGGAGGTCGCCCACCTGCAGGCGGTGATCGCCAAGTCGCTGGCCCAGCTCCACCTCAAGCGCCGCAACCGGAACTGACCCGTTCCAAACCGTTCCTTTGTGAGAGGCCCCCGTTCCGCAAGGACGGGGGCCTTTTCATGGCGGTCCCGCCCCGGCACCGCCGGGATGGCCCGACCGAATCCGCGACCGGGCCTCTCCCGGGGCTACTCCCCTTGTCGCCCCCGGTTCCGTGGTGTATCCCTCCGGGACGCATGAGCGACCCCGCGCTGCTCCAGTACTGCCCCGACCTGCTCGCCTACAACCGCCGCCGCTCGCGCGAGGTGATGGTGGGCGGGGTCGGCATCGGCGGCGATCATCCGATCCGGATCCAGTCGATGATCACCGCCGACACCCGCGACACGCCGGCCTGCGTGCGGGAGATCCTCGAGTTGGCCGGGGCGGGCTGCGAGATCGTCCGGGTGACCGCCCAGACGAAGGTCTACGCCGCCAACCTCGAGAACATCGCCCGCGAGGTCCGCGCGGCCGGCTGCGGGGTGCCGCTGGTGGCCGACATCCACTTCAAGCCCGACGCCGCGCTCGAGGCGGCCAAGTGGGTCGAGAAGGTGCGGGTCAACCCCGGCAACTACGCCGACAAGAAGAAGTTCGAGGTCCGCGAGTACAGCGACGAGCAGTACGAGGGGGAGCTCGAGCGCATCCGCTCGCAGTTCGCGCCGCTGGTCGGGCTCTGCAAGGAACTCGGCCGCGCGATGCGCATCGGCACCAACCACGGCTCGCTCTCCGACCGGATCATGAACCGCTACGGCGACACGCCGCTGGGGATGGTCGAGAGCGCGCTGGAGTTCGCGCGGATCGCCCGCGAGCTCGACTACCACAATTTCGTCTTCTCGATGAAGGCCTCGAACCCGAAGGTCATGATCGAGGCCTACCGGCTGCTGGTCGCCCGGCTCGACCAGGAGGGCGCCGACTGGAACTACCCGATCCACCTCGGCGTCACCGAGGCCGGCGACGGCGAGGACGGACGGATCAAGAGCGCCATCGGGATCGGCTCGCTGCTCGCCGACGGGATTGGCGACACGATCCGCGTATCCCTGACCGAGGATGCGGTCCACGAGATCCCGGTCGCCGAGGCCCTCGCCCGGCCGTTCCAACCGGATCGTGGCCGGGGCGACCCGCCCCGGTCGGTGGCCCCGCCCCCCGCCCTGGCGCCCTCCTACGACCCCTTCTCCTACGAACGTCGTGGCACGGAGGTGCTGGACGTGGGAGGGCACGAGCTCGGCGGCGACCGCGAGATCCGCGTGTTCACCACGCAGGAGAAGTGGAACGCGGTCGCGCACAAGATCGACAGGATGGGCGACTTCAAGCCGGAGGTCGTCGTCGAACGCTCCGGGGTGGTCGAGATCGACCCGCGCGACGAGGCGGCGATCCACGAGGTGAACGCCGGCGACGCGCCGCGGCTCGTGACCGTGGCCGACGGCCTCGACTTCGAGCCGCTCCATGCCTTCCGGATGCTGGCCTTCCGGGTCGACGCCCGCCATCCGATCCTGCTCAAGGACACCCTGCACTCTCCCGCCGGGGACGGCGACTTCGTCGAGGCCCTGCTGGTCGCCGCCCGCAACCTCGGGTCGCTGATCTGCGACGGCATCGGCGATGCGGTGCTGGTCCGCGGCGAGCCGGCACCCGGCCAATCACTGCGCCTCTCGTACAACATCCTGCAGGCCGCCGGCGCCCGGATCTTCAAGACCGACTACGTGGCCTGCCCGAGCTGCGGGCGCACGCTGTTCAACCTGCAGACCACCACCCAGCGGATCCGCGCCGCCACCGGCCACCTCAAGGGGGTGCGCATCGCCGTGATGGGATGCATCGTCAACGGACCCGGCGAGATGGCAGACGCCGACTTCGGCTACGTCGGCGGGGCGCCCGGGAAGATCAACCTCTACGTCGGCAAGCAGCCGGTGAAGTTCAACATTCCCGAGGACGAGGCGGTCGAGCGCCTGATCGACCTCATTCGCGAGCACGGGAAGTGGATCGACGCCCCGCAGGGCGAAGCCGTGGAAGTCTGAGCCATGCCGGAGACCGGGACCGTCACCCGCCAGGAGACCTCGCTGGACGTGCCGTGGAACGTCGTGGTCCACGACGACCCCGTGAACCTGATGGGCTACGTCACCTGGGTCTTCATGAAGGTCTTCGGCTACGCGGAGCCGAGGGCCAACCGCTTGATGATGGAGGTCCACCAGACCGGTCGCTCGGTGGTGTGGACCGGCGAGAAGGAGCGGGCCGAGCTCTACACCCAGCAGCTGCAGGCCTTCCAGCTCAAGACCTCGATGGAGAAGACGGAATCCTGATGAAGGCGGCGCCGACTCTCGATGGACGGATCCGGATCGACGTCGAGTCGCCGATCGACCTGCTGGCGATGCAGTCGATCGTGCCGGACGCCCGGCTCGCCGATCGCGGCCTGACGGAGCGGCTCTCGCCCGGTGAGACCTCGGAGGACTGGAAGGACTACGTGATGCCCGAGCTGGGCGAGGGCTTCGAGTCCCAGCTCGGCTGCATCGAGCGCGCGGTGTCGAGCCTCGATCTCGAGGACCCGCAGCCGCTCTTCATCGTCCGCGACGACGCGGAGTCGTGGTACGGCGGCCTCAACCAGGCGCGGCTCGCGCTCGAGGATCGCCACGGATTCACCGGGACGCCGCCGGACCAGCTGGCGTCGGCCGAGCGGGCGGCCTGGTTCCGCTCCCAGTTCTACCAGCGGCTCCAGGAGATGATCCTCCAGTTCCTCATGCTCCGGTGAGCTCGAGGGCCGCCTCGAGGACCGTTGCCGCGTCGAGCTCCCGCTGGCAGCGCAGGTCGAGCGGGCAGCGAGCGGCGAAGCAGGGCGAGCACTCCACCTTGCGCCGCAGGATGCGGTGCATCCGCCCGAGCGGGCGGTGCAGCACCGGGTCGCCGGGCCCGAAAAGTACGGCGCAAGTCGTACCAAAGGCCGCGGCAAGGTGGGGCATGGGTCCGTCCGCGGCCAGGCAGAGCCCGTAGCCCGCGAGCTCGGCCGGGCGCGAGGGATCGAGCGCGACCGGATCGCAGCCGGTTGCCCCGGCGACGGCCGCCCCCGGATCGTCGCCGCCCTCCCCGGTCACGCCGATCGTCACGCTGCGGCCCCGGGCCTTGAGTCCGTCTACCACCTCGGTCCAGCGCTCGACGGGCCACTCGAAGTGGCGGCCGAAGCCTGAGCCGGGGATCGCCAGCACGGTCGTTCTCGGGGCGGGGTCCGCGGCGGGGATCGGCTCGAAATGGGCCGCCTGCATCGGTTCGGCACCGAGGCGGGCCGCGGTCTCGAGGAAGCGCTGGACGGCGTGGCGCGCCGGGCCCGGCCCGGAGTTCCGCTCGAGCACCTCGCTCAGCAGCCGGTCCAGGCCCGGCCCGGAGGTGCCGAGGCGCCGGGCGATCCCGGCCCGGGCGCAGGCCTCGGCCCGCGGGCCGGCCTCCCACAGCAGCACGCTCCGGAAGCCCCCGAGCAGCGGCGCGATCTTCCGCGCCGGCGCGCCGTCCGGGTGACAGCACAACTCGGTGAAGCCGGCGGCGACCCAGAAGGCCGCCTGCCGGTCGGGGCAGAGGAGGGTCAGGCGCCGACCGCTGGCCGCCAGCGAGCGGACGGCGGGCATCGAGAAGCAGGCGTCCCGCCACGACTCGGGCGCGGCCACCAGCAGGTCGTCGTCGGTCGAGGGCTCCGTGGTTTCGGGCACGGCGGCAGGCTAGGAACCCGGCGCCGCACCCGGCAAGGGAGCATCGTGGAAACTGACGGGACGAAAGCGCTCCGGGCGGTGGAAGTCGGGCTCGCCCCCGCCGAGCTCGGCCGCGCTCAGGAAACGCTGGGCCGGGCTGCCGAGGATGAAGGTGACGTTGGCGCGGGTGGCGTCGCCGAAGCCCACGAGCTCACGGAGCGTGTCCCGGGGGATCGCCATGGCCGCCAGCCAGGTGCCGTCGGGCGCCAGCTCGGCGAAGGTCTCGACCCCCGGCAAGTTCGTGCCGCCCGGATCGCGGCGCTCGCGGGGCCCGCGGAACGCGCAGGACCACCAGGCGCCGTTCGGGGCGAGGTTGAGTTCCAGATAGGCCCCGTCGGCCGGATCGGCCAGGAACAGCTCGGCCACGTCATGCTCCCACAGACCCTCGAGAAAGCGGCCCGGCCGGGCCTTCGGATGGACCCGCGCCGGCGCCCCGTGACCGGCCACGAACCATAGCCGCTCCGGGTCCAGCGCCAGCGACCAGGTCGCCGGAGGAGCGACCCGCTGGCGATGCCAGTCCGCCTCCAGCCCGAACAAGGGAAGGTCCAATTCGCCCCATGTCATCGGGCGCTTGACACGAAAGATGGTCATGCGCTCCAAGTAATGTTTTTAGAAATGAAGCGTCGAGACCGCGATTAACGGAATATCAGAAGATCCGAAACAAATTTCTTCCGTTGCATGGAAGACTCTGCATAGTATCCATCGCCGCCGAACCATGGCTCGCCGCTCGTCCAACTACCTCGATACGATTGAATACATCGGTCCGCGTCCGAAGAAGGCGCCGAAGCGGCCGAATTTCCTCGGGGGGTGGGTGGTGCTGCTGATTGCGGCGGCGGCGGTCTACTACCTCGGAAAGCCCTACTTCTCGTATGTCCAGGCCCAGCAATCGGTGCCGACGAGTGAGCGGGCCGATGCCCTGATCGCCGAACTCCAGCCCTCGGCGAAGATCGGGGAGCGCCTGGCGGCCGCGGCCCTGCAGCGGACCCAGGCGAAGGTCAGCTACGACAACAGCTACTACGCGATCGACTATCCCAACGGCGACGTCCCCGCCGACAAGGGCTGCGCCGAGGACCTTGTGGTCCGCTCCTACCGGGCGCTCGGCATCGACCTGCAGCAGCGGGTCCACGAGGACATGAGGGACCACTTCGCGGAGTATCCGCAGATCTTCAAGCGCTCCGCCGCCGACCGCAGCATCGACCACCGGCTGACGCCGAACCTGCAGCGGTTCTTCCGTCGCGTCGGGGCCGAGCGCCTGGTGACCAGTGACGAGGGTCGCGAGCTGCCGAGCCGCGAGGCGGCCGACTACCTGCCGGGTGATGTCGTGGCCTGGCGACTGGCCGACGGTCGCCCGCACGTCGGGATCGTCGTTCCCGGCCCCGGGGACCGCCGCGAGGAGATGTGGGTCGCCCACAACATCGGCGACGGCCCGGTCTGGGAGAACTGCCTCTTCGACTTCAAGGTGATCGGCCACTACCGCTACTTCGGCGAGCAGGCCGGACTCGCGTTGCAGGGCGAGTAAGGCGCCGGTGATGAGGCGTCCGGCCTTCTGGTACTGGCGCTGTCGATGGTTCCCGCCCGCTCTCGACGGGCCGTGGACGCTGCCCTCCGATCCCTCGGGCATGGACCTGTTCCTGCTGATGGGGCAGTCGAACATGGCGGGCTACGGCTGCGTCCGCGCCGATGACCCCTGGCAGCCGGGCGACTGGGACGCGGTGCCGGGGGTGCTCTGCCTCGGCGGGCAGTCGTCGATCCGGAGCCCGCGCCCGCGCGGGCGGGTCTGCTGGCGCCCGGCGTCCCATCCGCTGCACCTCAACCAGAAGAGCAGCGGATTCGGCCTCGGGCTCGAGTTCGCCCGCCGCCTCCATGCCTCCGGGGCCGGTCGCGCGGTGGGCCTGATCCCCTGCGCCTGGGGCGGCGCGCCGATCGACCGGCTCGGCCCCGGCACGCCGCTGTTCGAGAACGGCGTGCGGCGTGCCCGCCATGCCCGGCGCAGCGGCCGGCTCCGCGGCGTGCTCTGGCACCAGGGCGAGTCGGACACCGCGTCGCAGCCGCTGGCGGACTCGCATGCCGGGAAACTGGCCGCCCTGATGCGGGCGCTCCGCCGGGTGCTCGACGAGCCGGGGCTCGCTTTCCTCATCGGCGACCTCGCGGAGTTCGTCGAAGCGCGGCGAGGGGAGCAGGACCCGGCCACCGCGGCGCGGACGGCCCGGGTGCGCCGCGGCCTGCGGGAGGTGGCGGCCGACGACCCGCGCGCGGAGTTCGTCGAGAGCCGGGGCCTGGGGGGCGTCGATGCGGTTCACTTCGGTCGCGACGCGCTGCTCGAGTTCGGTCGCCGCTACGCCGAGGCCTGGGAGCGGATGGGTGGCTAGCGCGAGGGCCCGCCGGGCTCAGCCGGCGCTTTACTCCGCGGGGGGAATTTCCCAAGTTCCCGGCCCTTTCGCCCTCAACGACTTCCCGCGCCCATGACCGCCGCCGAGATCCGCCAATCGTTCCTCGATTTCTTCCGCGAGAAGCAGCACACGGTCGTTCCCTCCGCCCCGCTGCTGCCGCAATCGCCCGGCCTGCTGTTCACCAACGCCGGGATGAACCCCTTCGTCCCCTACTTCCTGGGCGTCGAGAAGTGCCCGCACGACCCGGCGCGCATCGCCGACACCCAGAAGTGCATCCGCGCCGGCGGCAAGCACAACGACCTCGAGGACGTCGGCTACGACACCTACCACCACACCTTCTTCGAGATGCTCGGGAACTGGTCCTTCGGCGACTACTTCAAGCCGGAGGCGATCCGCTGGGCGTGGGACCTGGTGGTGGAACGCTGGGGCCTTCCCGCCGACCGCCTCTACGCCACCGTCTACGCCCCCGACAAGGCGAAGGGCGACCCGGGCGAGTTCGACCAGGAAGCCTGGGACCTGTGGGCCGAGCTGTTCCGCGCCAAGGGGCTCGACCCGCGCAAGCACATCGTCGACGGCAACGTGAAGGACAATTTCTGGATGATGGGCGAGACCGGTCCCTGCGGTCCCTGTTCCGAGCTCCACGTCGACCTCACCCCGAACGGCGACTCCAACGGCCAGCTGGTCAACGGCGACTCCGACCTCTGCATCGAGATCTGGAACCTGGTGTTCATCCAGTACAACGCCGAGGCCGACGGCTCGTTCCGCGACCTGCCCGCCAAGCACATCGACACCGGCATGGGCTTCGAGCGCGCCTGCTCGATCATCCAGAACACCAAGGGCTTCACCGACTTCTCGAACAAGCCGAGCAACTACGCGACCGACGTGTTCACCCCGGTCTTCCGCAAGCTCGAGGAGCTGAGCGGGAAGGCCTACGCCAACGTCTACCCCGAGCCCGGCGCCGACCGCTCGGCCTTCCCGGGGGAGATGAAGACCGCGATCGCCTTCCGGGTGATCGCCGACCACCTGCGCACGCTGTCGTTCTCGATCGCCGACGGCATCCTTCCCGGGAACAACGGCCGCAACTACGTGCTGCGCCGGATCCTGCGCCGCGCGGTGCGCTACGGCCGCCAGCTCGGCTTCTCCGGCGACAAGCCGTTCTTCGGCGCGCTGGTCGACCGTACGCGCATCCTGCGCGCCGCGTTCATCGTGCAAAGCCTGCTGGCCGGGCTGTCGCTGGTGCTGTTCGCGCTGTCCGTGACCGGATTGCTGACGCTGCCGCTGCTGGCGGTGCTGGCGCTGTCGATCGGCATCGGCACCTCGGCCTATCATCCGGTGCGCCTGTCGCTGGGCCCGCTGCTGGCCCCGCCCG
>Ga0207814_100780_pt1 | contig 13582 bp, 10 predicted proteins | sample TtaePargueraPR_7_FD_187755 | JGI IMG/M metagenome (GOLD analysis project Ga0207814, IMG submission 187755) | Aerobic enrichment media microbial communities from Bioluminiscent Bay, La Parguera, Puerto Rico - Tt and P1 (2) (SPAdes) | ecosystem: Environmental > Aquatic > Marine > Unclassified ... | reverse complement strand
CATCCAGCTGCGCCTGCAGCTCCACGATAAACTTGTCGACCACGGTTTTAACCACCTCGATGTCCAGCGAGCCGAACTGGATAATACTGTCCAGACGGTTGCGGAATTCGGGGGTGAACATTTTCTTGATCTCCTCCATTCCGTCACTGCTGTGATCCTGATTGGCAAAACCGATGGAGCGCCGGCTCATGACTTCCGCACCGGCATTGGTGGTCATGATCAGAATGACATTGCGGAAATCCGCCTTGCGCCCGTTGTTGTCGGTGAGGGTACCGTGGTCCATGACCTGCAGCAGCAGGTTGAACACCTCCGGGTGCGCCTTCTCGATTTCATCCAGCAGCACCACACTGTGCGGATGCTTGGTGACGGCATCGGTCAGCAGGCCGCCCTGGTCGAAGCCCACATAGCCGGGAGGCGCGCCGATGAGGCGGGATACGGTATGGCGCTCCATGTACTCTGACATATCGAAGCGGATCAGCTCGATGCCCATGACCTGCGCCAGCTGCCGGCACAGCTCGGTTTTACCCACCCCGGTGGGCCCGGCAAACAGGAAGGAACCGATTGGTTTTTCTTCCGCGCCCAGACCAGCGCGCGCCAGCTTGATGGATGTACTGAGGGCCTCAATCGCCTTGTCCTGCCCGAACACCACCATCTTGAGGTTGTCGTCGAGCTTGGCGAGTGCCGCCTTGTCCGATGCGGAAACACTTTTCGCGGGGATCCGCGCCATTTTGGCGACCACATTCTCAATCTCAGTGACCGAGATAGTGTCGGTACGCTGATCGGCGGGCAGCAGGGCCTGGTAGGCCCCCGCCTCATCGATCACATCGATGGCCTTGTCCGGCAGGAAACGCTCGGTGATGTGGCGGTTGGCCAGTTGCGCAGCCGCTTCCAGCGCAGCATCGGTAAAGCGGACCTTGTGGTGATCCTCAAAGCAGGTCTTGAGCCCCTGGAGAATCTGCACCGTCTCTTCCACGGAAGGCTCGTGGACATCAATTTTCTGGAAACGACGGGACAGAGCGCGGTCTTTCTCGAAGATACCGCGGTACTCGTTGAAGGTTGTCGATCCGATACAGCGCAGCTGCCCGCTGGACAGCAGCGGCTTGAGCAGATTGGAGGCGTCCATGACCCCGCCGGACGCGGCACCGGCGCCAATGATGGTGTGGATCTCGTCGATGAACAGTACGGCGTGTTCGCGCTTCTTGAGCTCTGCCAGCAGTGCCTTGAAGCGCTTTTCAAAGTCGCCGCGATACTTGGTACCGGCCAGCAGCGAACCCAGGTCCAGGGAGTAGATGGTGCTGTCTTTGAGCGGCTCGGGCACTTCGCTGTCGACAATGCGGCGGGCCAACCCTTCGGCAATCGCGGTTTTACCCACCCCGGACTCACCCACCAGCAACGGATTGTTCTTGCGCCGGCGAGCCAGCACCTGGGTCACACGCTCCACTTCCGGTGCGCGGCCGACCAGCGGGTCGATGCGGCCGAGGATCGCCTCCTGATTCAGGTTGGTCGCGTAGCTTTCCAGCGGGTCGGAGCCGCCCGGCTCCGCGGTGGTACCGAGATCCTCATCCACCTGTTCGGGCGATGGATCTGGGCTGCTGTGGGTATTGTTGCCGCCGGAGCTCACCCGGGAAATGCCGTGGGTGATGTAATTCACCACATCGATACGGGCGACGCTCTGCTGCTTCAGGTAGTAGACGGCCTGGCTCTCCTGCTCACAGAAAATGGCGACCAGGACATTGGCACCAGTCACCTCTTTCTTGCCGGACGACTGTACATGGAACACCGCGCGCTGGAGTACGCGCTGGAACCCCAGGGTGGGCTGGGTTTCCCGTTCACTGTCATTTTCGGGGATCAGTGGCGTGGTAGAGTCGACGAATTCGAGCAGCTCCCGGCGCAGCGCACTGAGGTCGGCGCCGCAGGCGTGCAGGACATCTGCCGCGGATTCATTGTCCAGCAGCGCCAGCAACAGGTGCTCAACGGTCATAAACTCATGGCGTTTCGCCCGTGCACCTTTGAACGCTAGATTGAGCGTTACCTCTAAATCCTTGCTGAGCATTTAAACCTCAAACCTTACTGGCCAATGTCATCCGGGTTGTAGTGAAAAATACCCGGTATTCCTGATTTTTTTGCCGGGTTACCGCCCGACACGTCACGCCTGGATCCCTGCAGGCGCCGGAACTGTCAACCTCAACCCTCCTCGCCGTTCTCGTCTTCCTCGTCCGCTTCTATTTCACACAGCAGTGGATGCTCGTGATCCCGCGCAAACTGATTTACCTGCGCGGCCTTTGTTTCCGCTATATCTCGAGTATAGACACCGCAGATCGCTTTTCCCTTAGTGTGTACCTGTAACATCAATTGAGTGGCGCGCTCTCGATTGACGTAGAAGAAAAGCTCCAGAGCCTCTACAACAAACTCCATCGGGGTGTAGTCATCATTGAGCATGACCACCTTGTACATCGGCGGGCGCTTCAGCCGCGGCTTTGCTTCCGCGAGCGCGGTATCCCCTTCGGCGCCATGAAAATGGAAGTTATCGTCGCCCTCACCTTCGTTGGAGTGTAGTTTAATGATTTGTGATTTTCCCATAGCGCTAATCAATCAGAGTTCAGGAATCAGTTCACAGTGCTGGCGCATCTGCAGTTGTTGAGTGGTATGACCGGAAACATATTACCCATGCCAGTCACCGCCGCGAATACGGCAAGCGGGCATTGTAACCTTAATCCGCCACTGACACAGTCCGGGAGGGGGTGCTCGCTTGACAAGGGCGAGCGTCTTGGCTACAAGAGGTATTAACCGCGCCATGCGGTGATGAGGCAATAGCCAAAAGTCGTACAAATGACTTTGTACTGATAAGGAAGCGCATGAAGCGCGATAACAATAATTACTACATTTTTAGGCGGCCAGCAGTCGCCCCGGCAATTTAGAGGGATTTCGCCATGCCTACCGGTACCGTTAAGTGGTTCAATAATGCCAAGGGATATGGATTTATTCTCGCTGACGAGGGTGGAGAAGACCTGTTTGCACATTACTCGGCCATTCAGATGGAGGGCTACCGCACTCTGAAAGCCGGCCAGCAGGTGAATTTCGATATCATCCAGGGCGACAAGGGTTACCACGCCGCCAATATCAGCGTCGCCACGGCAGACAGCCCCAAGGCCTCCACGCCCGCGCCCCAACCCAGCCCGACAGCGAGCGTGCGGGAAAAAGAGACCGAAGAAGCGCTGGACTAGCCACAGCGCTAGCCGAAACCAGAAACGCGCTGATTTCCGTTTCGCGTCGCGGTTGCCCCCGCCCTTCCCCGCTGCGGCAACCACGAACCGCCAGGCAGAGCAGTACGCTCCGGTGACTGCTTTGCGGGATACCGACCAACACTCCGGAAAAGCGGACCAGTCTGTTACGCCCCACCACTGGCACACCCGTGCCACACAACACATCCACTTCAGGCACTTCGACCCATCTGGCAACCGGCGTTCACGCACAAAAAAAGCCCCGCATCATGACGATGCGGGGCTTTTTCGATCGCTGATCTGGTCAGGCGAAGATCAGGCCATATGCTTGATCACTTCCTCACCGAACTCGGAGCAGGATTTCAGCTCAGCGCCGTCCATCAGTCGCTCGAAGTCGTAGGTAACGGTCTTGGCTTCGATCGCGCCTTCCATACCCTTGACAACCAGTTCGGCGGCTTCGTTCCAGCCCAGGTGGCGCAGCATCATTTCTGCGGACAGGATCAGGGAACCCGGGTTCACCTTGTCCTGGCCGGCGTACTTCGGTGCGGTGCCGTGGGTCGCTTCGAACAGAGCCACTTCGTCAGACAGGTTGGCACCCGGTGCGATACCGATACCACCCACCTGTGCCGCCAGTGCGTCGGACAGGTAGTCGCCGTTCAGGTTCAGGGTGGCAATCACGTCGTACTCGGCCGGACGCAGCAGGATCTGCTGCAGCATGGCGTCGGCAATTACGTCCTTGACCACGATTTCCTTGCCAGTGTTCGGGTTCTTGAAGCTGCACCAGGGGCCGCCGTCGATCGGCTGCGCACCGAACTCTTCGCGGGCCAGCTCGTAGCCCCAGTCGGCGAAGGCGCCTTCGGTGAACTTCATGATGTTGCCCTTGTGCACCAGGGTCAGGGAGTCACGGTCCTGATCGATGGTGTACTGCAGGGCCTTGCGTACCAGGCGCTTGGTGCCCTCTTCGGAAACCGGCTTCACACCGATACCCACGTTCTGCGGGAAGCGGATCTTCTTAACACCCATCTCTTCCTGCAGGAACTTCACAACCTTGTTGGCTTCGTCGGTGCCGGCTTTCCACTCGATACCCGCGTAGATGTCTTCGGAATTCTCACGGAAGATCACCATGTCTACCTTGTTGGGCTCTTTCACCGGGGAAGGAACACCGCTGAACCAGCGCACCGGGCGCTGACATACGTAGAGGTCCAGCTCCTGGCGCAGGGCCACGTTCAGGGAGCGGAAGCCGCCGCCTACCGGAGTGGTCAGGGGGCCCTTGATGCTAACAACGTATTCTTTGATGGCTTCCAGGGTTTCTGCCGGGAACCAGTCGCCGCTGTAGGTCTCAGCCGCTTTTTCACCACAGAAGATTTCCATCCACGCGATGGACTTCTCGTCGCTGTACGCTTTGCTTACCGCAGCGTCGATCACTTTGCGCATTACCGGGGTGATATCCACGCCGATGCCGTCACCTTCGATAAACGGAATGATCGGGGTGTTCGGTACGTTCAGAGAACCATCTGCGTTGACTGTGACTTTTTCGCCGTTGGCCGGCACTTGGATATGACCCATTAAGTTGACTCCCGTAACTCTTTGACTAAACGTCCGGCTTTTTCACTGAAAAAACGGCATAATGCGCCGAAAATCCGCTGCCGGTCATGGCTGCCGCCCCATTGTCTGCGCCGTTGCACACGCCGGGCCGGCTAAAAATCGGCGGGATTATATCAGCATCCGCCCAATTTTGTAGTTTCATTACAACTAAAGCACCAGCACTTTGCGCCAGCACACCCCATGAGCCAACTGATCCTGTTCAACAAACCTTACGGCGTTCTCTGTCAGTTCACCGACCCCGAGGGCCGCCCGACCCTGGGGGACTACATCCGGCAGCCCGGTGTCTATGCCGCCGGGCGCCTGGATTTCGATTCGGAGGGGCTGCTGTTGCTGACCGCGGATGGCCAGCTGCAACACCAGATCGCCCATCCGAGCAACAAGCTGCCCAAGGTGTACTGGGCGCAGGTGGAGGGAGAAGCCACCGAGCAGGCGCTGTCACAGCTTCGCAAAGGCGTCGCCTTGAAAGATGGTCGCACCGCCCCCGCCAAAGCGCGCATTCTGCCCGAGCCCGAGATATGGCCACGGGTCCCCCCGATTCGCGAGCGCCAGTCCATCCCCACCTGCTGGATCGAGCTCACCATCACCGAGGGCCGCAACCGCCAGGTCCGGCGCATGACCGCCGCCGTAGGCCATCCGACACTGCGGCTGGTACGCCGGGCCATCGGAAACTGGACCCTCGACGGCCTGGCGCCCGGAGAGCAGCGTGCCGAGGAGGTTTACCTGCCGGCAGCCGGTAACAAAGCCCCGCGCCGTGAAGGGCGCCGGCAAACAGGGAAAACACCCAGACCAGGCGGCCCACGCAGTGGCAAACCCCGGGCTAAACCGGGAAAACGCTGACTCTGAGGTCTCCCCCCTTTCCCGGCGCCCTCTCGCCGCGCAGGACGACAGGTAGGTTGCCGGGAACACAGCTAGTCTGAAAATAGACGCGTGGCGCCGCCTTTTGCCTGCGCGCGCAGCGGCGCGCCACCTGCGCAAATCGAGGGCGAACGACGCCGAATTGGTCAGCAACCCCAATCGCGGGTAAAATGCGCCCCCATTTTCCCGCCCCAGGGCGGTCGGCGGCCTGTTCGGGGTTGAAAACCCGCTGGCCTCCCTCACTGTAAACAACCGGTATTTCATGTCAGCTTCGGAATTGCCTGTGTCCCCCACCGCCAACGAAACCGCCAGCGAACCGGGCGGCAATTCGGCCGCCCCTCAACGCGTCATCGTCGGCATGTCCGGCGGCGTGGATTCGTCCGTGGCCGCCTGCCTGCTCATGCAGCAGGGGTATCAGGTCGAAGGCCTGTTCATGAAGAACTGGGACGAAGACGACGGTACCGAGTACTGCACGGCCAAACAGGACCTGGCGGATGCCGAATCCGTGTGCCAGCGTCTGGGTATCAAACTGCACACCGCAAACTTTGCGGCAGAGTACTGGGACAACGTGTTCGAGTATTTCCTTGCCGAGTACAAGGCCGGCCGCACGCCGAACCCGGACATCCTGTGCAACCGCGAGATCAAGTTCAAAGTCTTTCTCGAGTACGCGGAGATGCTCGGTGCTGACGCCATCGCCACGGGCCACTACGCCCGCCGCCTGGATAAGGACGGCCGCACTTATCTGATGAAAGGCCTCGATGGCAACAAGGATCAGAGCTATTTCCTGCACGCGGTTGGTGAGGACGAGTTCGCCCGTTCCCTGTTTCCCCTGGGAGAGCTGGAAAAGCCGGAAGTCCGGCGCATCGCCGAAGCAAATGGCTTCATCACCCACAGTAAAAAAGACAGCACCGGTATCTGTTTTATCGGCGAGCGTCGATTCAAGGACTTTCTGGAGCAGTACCTGCCGGCCCAGCCAGGAGAAATGCAGACCCCGGATGGCGAAGTCATGGGCCAGCACAGCGGCCTGATGTACCACACCATCGGCCAGCGTCAGGGCCTGGGCATTGGCGGCGTCAAGGGTGCTGGCGACCAGCCCTGGTATGTGGTCGGCAAAGACCTGGAGCGCAATGTACTGCTGGTCGCCCAGGGCAAACACCACCCCCTGCTCTACGCCACCGGATTGACCGCGACTCAGGCACACTGGATCAACGGCGAGCCATCGGCCCGAAGCTTTCGCGCCGCGGCGAAAACCCGCTACCGGCAGGCCGACCAGGACTGCGAGATCACCGTCGGCGACGATGGCCAACTGACCATCACCTTCGACGAGCCCCAGCGTGCGGTGACCCCGGGGCAGTCCGTGGTGATCTACCAGGGTGATATCTGCCTGGGGGGCGCCGTCATCGACGAAGCGACGGGGGTCGGCGAACGGGTTCCGGCGGATGTACAGAACAAGCAGCGTGCAGGGAGCAACTCTTGAGTAAGTGGCGAGATCAGGCACTGGCTCTGGCCGGCGTATTCCAGGCGGCCATTCTGGTAGAGCGGCTGGCGAAGACCGGCACAGCACCGGCGGAGCAGATGGAGACGGCTGTCTACAGCCTGTTCCAGCAGAACCCGGATACCACCGAAGACGTGTTTGGTGGCGTGGAAAAGTTGCTGCCCGGTTTGCGCGGCGCACGCCAACTGCTCGCCACCCGCAACCACCCGGAGTACACCGACTGCCTGCGCTACGTGCTATCCATTCTCTACCTGCAACGACAGCTGGCGAAAAAGCCCGACCTGCTTTCCATTATCGGCAGCCGCCTGGAAAAAGCGCAGCTGCAGACAGACCATTTTGGTGTCGGCCATGAAAATGTGTACGCCAATCTGGCCAGCATTTACAGCGATACCCTGAGCACCTTCCGCTTTCGCATTCAGGTGCTCGGCGACTTCAATTACCTGCAGCAGCAACGGATCGCCAACCAGATCCGCACCATGCTGTTCGCCGGCGTGCGCGCCGCCATGCTGTGGCGGCAACTGGGTGGACGCCGCCTGCACCTGCTGTTTCAGCGCAAGAAGCTGATTGCGGCAATGGACGCACTGATCGCCAAATACGAATCCCTGGAACACTAAACTCGGGACCATTAACCGATTTCAAATTTTCTGCCGCGCGCTTTCGCAATGCGGCCGAATCGTAACCCCGGAGACACACAATGACCGTCGAGCTATCCGCACTGACTGCGGTTTCCCCCATTGATGGACGCTACGAAAGCAAAACCGCAGGCCTGCGGGACATTTTCAGCGAATACGGCCTGATTCGCGCCCGCGTCGAAGTGGAAGTACGCTGGCTGCAACAGCTGGCCCGCCACGAGAAAATTGCCGAAGTGCAGCCGTTCACCGGCAATAGCAACCAGATTCTCGACGACATCGTTGCCCAGTTTTCCGTGCAGGATGCGGAGCGCATCAAGGAAATCGAGCGCACCACCAATCACGACGTGAAGGCCGTGGAGTACTTCCTCAAGGAAAAAGTGAAGGGCGATGAGCAGCTGGCCGCAGTCAGCGAGTTCATTCACTTCGCCTGCACCTCCGAAGACATCAACAACCTCTCGCACGCGCTGATGCTGCGCGCGGGCCGCGACCAGGTCCTGCTGCCGGCGATGAACCAGATCGTGAGCAAGATCGCCAGCCTGGCGAAGGACTTTGCCGACGTGCCGATGCTGTCGCGCACCCACGGCCAGACCGCCAGCCCCACCACCGTGGGCAAGGAACTGGCCAACGTGGTCGCACGCCTGCGCCGTCAGGTGAAGCAGATCCACGATGTGGAACTGCTGGGCAAGATCAACGGTGCCGTGGGCAACTACAATGCGCACCTGTCCGCCTATCCGGACGTGGACTGGGAAAAGAATGCGGAAGAATTTGTGACCTCCCTGGGCCTGACCTGGAACCCCTACACCACCCAGATCGAGCCGCACGACTATATCGCCGAACTGTTCGATGCCATCGCGCGCTTCAACACCATTTTGATTGATTTCGACCGCGATATCTGGGGCTACATCTCCCTCGGTTACTTCAAGCAGAAGGTCGTGGCGGGCGAAGTAGGCTCCTCCACCATGCCGCACAAGGTCAACCCGATCGACTTCGAAAACTCCGAAGGCAACCTGGGCATCGCCAACGCGGTATTCCAGCACCTGGCGGCGAAACTGCCGGTGTCGCGCTGGCAGCGCGACCTGACCGACTCTACCGTGCTGCGTAACATGGGTGTCGGCGCGGGTTATTCCGTCATCGCCTACGCCGCCACCCAGAAAGGCCTGGGCAAGCTGGAAATCAACCGCGCACGCCTGGAAGAAGACCTGAACAACGCCTGGGAAGTACTGGCAGAGCCGATCCAGACCGTGATGCGCCGCTACAACATCGAAGAGCCCTACGAGAAGCTGAAGGCGCTGACCCGTGGCCAGGGCATCACCAAGGAAACCCTGGCGACATTTATCGACGGTCTGGACATGCCGGAAGAGGCCAAGAAGTCCCTGCGCGAGATGACCCCGGCGAGCTACATCGGCAACGCCGTGGCCCAGGCGAAAAAAATCTGAGGCAGCACCTCTGCAGTACACACCGGGAGAATTCGCCATGACTGAGTCGGGCCAGCACCACACCGTTGAACCTCTGACCCACCTTGGCGACATCCCGGTGGAAACCTTTCTGCGCGAGTACTGGCAGAAGAAGCCACTGTTGATCCGCAATGCGTTTCCGGACTTCGAAACGCCCATCACCGGCGAGGAACTCGCCGGGATGGCGCTGGAGGAACAGATTGAGTCCCGCCTGATCGAGGAGCACGGCATCGAGGGGCCCTGGCAACTGCGCAACGGCCCCTTCAGCGAAGAGGACTTTTTCTCCCTGCCGAAAACCCACTGGACCCTGCTGGTGCAGGCCGTGGACCAGTGGATTCCGGAAGTGGCCGCACTCAAAGATCACTTCCGCTTTCTGCCCGACTGGCGCCTGGACGACATCATGATCAGCTATGCCGCCGATCAGGGCAGTGTCGGGCCCCACTACGACTTCTACGACGTATTTCTGCTGCAGGCGGAAGGCAAGCGTCGCTGGCACCTTGGCCCCAGGGCCGACGCCAGCAGTCCGCGGGTGGAGGGAACGCCGCTGAATATCCTCAGGGAATTCAAGGCCGAGGCCAGCTGGCTGCTGGAACCGGGAGACATGTTGTACCTGCCGCCGCAGTACAGCCACTGGGGTATTGCCGATGGCGGCTGTACAACCATCTCCATCGGCTTCCGCGCGCCGTCCGCGCGCACCATGCTGGAGGACCTGGCCGCCGAACTGGGCGCCGGCCTGCCGGATCACTATCGCTACACCGACGCCGATCTCACTCTGCCGGAGAACCCCTCGGAAATCGACCAGCAGACCGTCAACCGGGTGCAGCGCCACCTGGCCGAGTGGCTGCAACAGCCACAGAATATCGCCCAGTGGTTCGGTGCCATCATGACGGAAGCCAAATACCCGGACACGGTGGCGCTGGACGCCGGCAGCGCCGAAGACTGGCGCGATCAGCTGGCCGCCGGCGGCAGCCTGATCCTCAACCCGGGCTCCCGCTGCGCCTTCTGTCGTGAGCCTGCCAGCCTGTTCGTGGATGGCGAATCTTTCCCTGCGCCATTGCTGTTCGCCGAGGGGTTCTGCGACAGCCGCACGCTGACCCAGACCGACGTGGACGCCTACCCGGACCTCGCCGCCGCCGACGGATTGATCGACCTGCTGGTGTCACAGGGCAGTCTCATTTACCCTGAAGACCTGAGCGAATACGATGAAGAAGACGATCAGGACTGAGATCGGGACTGAGATAGAGAACACGACGAGGAGAGCTGTTCATGAGTCTGTTTGTACGTCTCGCCGACTGGCAGACCGACCGGGCCGCCATCCGCAAGATCCGCGAGAAAGTATTCGTCGAGGAACAGCAGGTGCCCCCGGAGCTGGAGTGGGATGAGCACGAGGAAACTGCCCAACACTTTCTTATCTACCACCACGACAAACCCATCGGCACCGGGCGGCTGACCGGCGGCGGTAAAATCGGGCGCATGGCGATCAAGAAAGAGGCCCGCGGTCTGGGCGCCGGGCTGGAACTGCTGCGCAGGATCTGTAAATTCGCGCGGGTATCAGGGCAGAAAAACGTCTACCTGAACGCACAGGTACACGCCGTTCCGTTTTATGAAAAAGCGGGCTTTTCGGTTGCCGGTGACGAGTTCATGGAAGCGGGCATTCCCCATGTGCGTATGGATCTCACCCTGAGCGACAAAGAGCCCAGTGAAAATGTCGACGACTGGAACCGATAACCGGCCGACAAAGGAGACCGATCCTCTCGCGCTATCGGATATCGAAGGGTTTCGCGATGGGCTTCAGCAACTGATCGGCGACACCCGGCGTCACCTGCGCATCTACTCCCAGCATCTTGCACGCCCACTGTACAACGAAGCCGCAACCGTGCAGTTGCTGTCCGATTTTGCCCGCAGCAGCCGCTACGCGCGGGTACAGATCCTGATCGTGGACAGTGAACCGCTGCTGCGGCGTCCCCACCGGATTCCACCCCTGGTCCAGAGGCTCGGCAGCCGCATGGAACTGCGCAAGATCCAGGCCGTCACCGAACCCACCGACTGGGAGTTCGCCCTGGCGGACAGTCGCCAGGTACTGGTCCGCTCGGACAACGAGAAGTGGCGCGGCCAGTATCACCGCGACAACCCCGTGCGCGCACGCCAGTTGCAGGATGTATTCGAGCAGTCCTGGCTACACGCGCGTCCGGATCCGGAACTGAAGCGTTTTTTTCTCTAACGCCTCTCAGACAATGCGCTCCGGGGCCGTACTCGGCTCCAGCCGGATGGCGATATATTTCGAGGTGGGCGTAAAGCTCCCTACCCCGTAACTTTCCAGTGGCACCAGCGGATTTGCCTCGGGGTAGTAGGCCGCTGCCTGCCCTTTGGGAATATCGAAAGCGATCAGGGTAAACCCCGACACCCGGCGCTCCACATCGTCACTCCACAGCGAGACAATATCCACCTTCTGCCGGTCAGAGAAACCGAGCCGGTGAATGTCATCCAGATGGGCAAAGAGTACGTGCCGCTCACCCTTCACCCCGCGGTAGCGATCATCCAGGCCGTAGACCGTGGTGTTGTACTGGTCGTGGGAGCGCAGCGTCTGCAGCACCAGATCCGCTTTATATGCACCATTGCGGCCAATCTTATCCAGTACTGCGCGCGGCAGTGGTGCCGGCAATGGACCACTGGAAAAATTCGCTTTTCCGTTGGCGGTGTGCCAGCGACGCAGACCCGCCGGGTTCTGCAGATAAAATCCTCCCGGCGCTTTCAGCTTTTCTTCAAAGTCTTCAAATCCGGGGATCACCTGTTCGATCAGGGCGCGAATCCTTCGATAATCCTCGGTGAGTTCGCTCCAGGGTACCGGGTGACTGCCAAGGGTCGCCTGCGCGATGCCGCAGATGATCGCCGGCTCCGAGCGCATCTCTTTGGACAGCGGCTGTAACTGCCCAAAGGACGCGTGCACCATACTGAACGAATCCTCCACCGTCACCGCCTGCGGACCCGCGTGCTGACGGTCGATATCCGAGCGTCCCAGGCACGGCAGGATCAGCGCCTGCTTACCAGTGACGAGGTGACTGCGGTTGAGTTTGGTGCTGATCTGTACGGTGAGGTCGCAACGGCGCAGCGCTTCATGGGTATGCCCGCTGTCGGGGGTTGCCTGAGCGAAGTTTCCCCCCAGGCCGATAAATACCTTCACCTTGCCGGCGCGCATGGCTTCGATCGCCTTGACCACGTTGTAGCCTGGCTCACGCGGTACCGAAAACCCGAAGCGGGCCTCAAGCGCATCGAGCAATGCTGCCGGCGGGCTGTCATCGATACCCATGGTGCGATCCCCCTGGACATTGCTGTGCCCGCGCACCGGGCACAGGCCGGCGCCGGGACGCCCTACCTGCCCCCGCAACAGCTGAAGATTGGCAATCTCCTGAATGGTCGCGACCGAATGGCGGTGCTGGGTGATTCCCATCGCCCAGCAGATGATGGTCGCATTGCTGCGGCAGTAGATATGCGCCGCCCGTTCCAGCTCCTCTCTGGCGAGGCCGCTGAAAGTCTCAATCTCCTCCCAGTCGGTGGCCTCCACCTGCGTCCGATACTCTTCAAAACCGCCACAGTGCTCGCGGATAAAGGAAAGATCCAAAGGCCCGTCGTTCTCGTTGCCCCTCTGCTCCGCTTCTACCTGCCACTGCAACAGGAATTTGGCGATCCCGCGCATCGCAGCCATGTCACCGCCGAGGGCCGGACGCAGGTACGCCGTATTCAGCGGCGTCTCGCCGCCGGTCAGCATCTGCACCGGATCCTGCGGCGCCTGGAATCGTTCCAGTCCGCGCTCGCGCAGCGGATTCAGCACCACTACCTGGGCACCGCGCGCCACCGCCTCGCTCAGGGGCTCCAGCATTCTCGGGTGGTTGGTGCCAGGATTCTGGCCGATGACAAAAATCGCTTCTGCCCTGGCAAAGTCCTCGTAGGTGACCGTACCCTTGCCGGTGCCGATACTCTGCTTTAGCGCCACGCCACTGGCTTCGTGGCACATATTCGAGCAGTCCGGCAGATTGTTGGTACCGTACGCGCGGGCAAAAAGCTGATAGAGAAACGCGGCCTCATTACTGGCGCGGCCAGAAGTATAGAAAGCCGCCTCATCGGGCGATTCCAGCGCTTTTAGCGCGCGGGCGATGAGCGCAAATGCCTCGTCCCAGGAAATCGGCTGATAGTGCGACTGAACACCGTCCCAAAACATGGGCTCCGTCAACCGCCCCTGATATTCCAGCCAGTAATCATCCTGCGCCACCAGGTCCGCGACACTGTGGCGGGCGAAGAAATCCCGATCCACCCCGCGCCCGG
>Ga0207814_100778_pt1 | contig 13623 bp, 10 predicted proteins | sample TtaePargueraPR_7_FD_187755 | JGI IMG/M metagenome (GOLD analysis project Ga0207814, IMG submission 187755) | Aerobic enrichment media microbial communities from Bioluminiscent Bay, La Parguera, Puerto Rico - Tt and P1 (2) (SPAdes) | ecosystem: Environmental > Aquatic > Marine > Unclassified ... | reverse complement strand
TCGCCCGCCAGCGCGGCCTCGATCCACAGTGGATCTATGTGGAGGACTTTGCCCAGCTGATCCCGGCCCTGATCGAGGGGCGCGGTGACCTGATTGCAGTGAACTTCTCCCGCACGCCCGAGCGCGCCAGGCAGGTGGCCTTCACCCGCCCTCTGGAATATGTGCAGGAGCAGCTGATCACCCGTCGTGACAGCGGCGATGCATCCGCTCTTAAAGTGGCACTGCGCCGCGGCAGCGCCTTTGCCGGGACCCTCGAGCAGCAATCCACCAAAGCACGCACTTTGATCCCGTACTTTCTGGACGGCCCGGTCACCCACGACGAGCTGCTCGACGGCGTGGAAAAAGGAACCTTTGATGCGACCGTGTTCGACAGCAACCTCGCCGAAGCCCTGCTTGCCGATTACCCGCAGCTGCAGGCCGAGAACCTGCGCGACAGTCGCCGTGCCATTGCCTGGGCGGTACGCCGCAACAGCGACCGGCTCGAGCGGGCACTGAACGAATACTTCACCGAGGAACACCTGATCGCGGCGCGGCGTCGCGCCAGTGCCCTGCGGGACTGGGAGCAGATCAAGGAGACCCGCACCCTGCGTGTGCTCACCCGCAACCACCCCGCGTCCTACTTTATGTGGCGCGGTGAGCTGATGGGGTTTGATTACGACCTGTTGAAACGCTTCGCCAAGGACCACGACCTGCGCCTGAGCATGGTGGTGCCGGGGCCGGGCGTGGATCTGGCGGAAGCGCTGGCCGCCGGCCAGGGGGACCTGATCGCCGCCTCGCTGACCGTGACCGAGGCGCGCAAGCAGCAGGGGCTGGCATTCACCCGACCCTATATGCAGGTGACCGAGCAGCTGATTGCAGCCGCCCCGGGGCCAGGCGCTGCCGACGCCATACCGGTGGCGCAACGCCTGCAGGGCAAGTCGGTCGCGGTCAACCCGTTCAGTAGTTACTACACCAACCTGGTCAGTCTGGCCGACGCCAGCGCGTCCCCGGTGGAGGTGCTGCCGGTAGCCGGTGCCACCACCGAGCAGCTGATCGATGCGGTGGCGGAAGGGCGCTATGACTACACCGTGGCGGACTCCCACCTAGTGCAAATCGAGCAGACGTACCGGGATGATTTCGCGGTGATCGGGGATATATCGGAAGAGCGGGATATCGCCTGGGCGGTGCGCGGGGACCAGCCGCAACTGCTGGCGCAGTTGAACGGTTTTCTGAACAAGCACTACCGGGGACTGTTCTTTAACGTCACCTACAACAAATATTTCCGCGAGGAAAAGCGCCTGGAGAAAAAGCAGCGCGAGCGACTGCGGGATACCAGTGCGCTGTCACCTTACGACGCCCTCGTGCGCAAGCATGCGGTACCTGCGGACAGGGACTGGCGGATGGTGGTGTCACAGATGTACCAGGAGAGTCGCTTCAATCCCAAAGCGCGCTCCTTTGCCGGTGCCCGCGGCCTGATGCAGGTCATGCCGCGCACTGCGCGTCAGATGGGTATCAGCGGGCTTTACGAGCCGGAGAATGGTATCCGCGCGGGCGTTTCGTATATGGACTGGCTGGAGGAACGGTTCCCCAGGGATCTCCCGTTTGACCAGAAGATTTATTTCACCCTGGCGGCCTACAACGCCGGCCACGGTCATGTGCGCGATGCGCGGCGGCTGGCTGAGCAGTTGGGCAAGGATCCCGATCGCTGGTTCAATCATGTGGAAGACGCGATGCTGCTGTTGGCGCAGCCGGCGTACTACGAGAAAGCGCGTTTTGGCTATGTGCGCGGGCGCGAGCCGGTGAACTACGTGCGCGAAATTCGCGACCGCTATTTCGGGTATCTGTCCGTGGCCCGGCAGGAACAGCGGCCCGGGTCTCTGTAGAAAAACAGGACGAAGCGCGGTTAGCGGAAAACTCGCCACCGCGCCGGTTCCGGCAATTAGCGCCGGGCGGTCACCTGAATCTCGATTTTCATCGCGTCGTCCAGCAGGCGCGCTTCGAACACGGTTGCCGCAGGGCGAATCTCTCCCAGCCATTTCTGGAACACTGGCCAGCAGGGTTTGAAATCATCGCGATTGGGCAGAATGTAGGTAACCCGTGCGATTTTCTCGATGCTGCTGCCGGCTTCCTTCAGCGCCTGCTCGATATTCACAAAGCACTGGTCCGCCTGCTCGGCCACATCGTCGCTGATGCTGTTGGTGGTGTAATTGAAACCGGTGGTCCCGGAAACAAACACGTAATCGCCATCCACAACCGCGCGCGAATAGCCGATCTTGCTTTCAAACTCCGATCCACTGGAAATCAGTTTTCTGCTCACGGAAAATCTCCTTGAAAATGAGGCGCCGAATAATGCCATAGCGTGGTTGCAATCACATAGCGCCATTCGGTATCACGTGAAACCGGTTTCTCCGTCAGGAGCGCCGGTTTCTGCCGTGCAGGGCATCAGGATTCTTCGCCAGCAGGATCAATCTCGTCTGCCACCTGTGACAGACTGCGCCGGCTCTGCAGTTGGTACAGGCGACGCAGGTTGTTCTCCGCCGCCCGGTTGCCATCGTCCAGCGCGAGTGCCTGGGTATAACTGAGTTCCGCCAGTTCCAGGTTGCCGGATTTCCGGTGCACGTATCCCAGGCTGTTCCACAGCAGGCTGGCATCCGGCGTCAGGATCAGTGCCTCTTCCAGCAGCGTCAGGGCCTTTTCAAGCTGCTCCGCTTTCACCAGCTCCAGCGCCCGGTTGTTCAGGTAGAGGGACTGCACTACCGCGTCTGTGAGCACTTCATGGCGGTACGGCAAAGGTCTCTCGAAATTGAACTCGAACACTCGCGTGGTCCAGCCGAACGACACTTCCGCGTTAATGTGCAGAATATCCTGCACCAGCAGCTGTCCGCGACCGTTGGTAGTGGCGCGGCGCTCCATAGGGGCGTGCACCTGATTGAAGTGCGCCTCCAGCCCTACTTCCCGGGCCAGTGCCACCACGAGGGCCGCGAAAGAAATGCAGTTCCCACGTCGCAGGGCAAAGGCCTCCGCGGCGGTGGCGGTGGTGTCGAGATCGTACTCCAGCTCAAAGCGCTCCAGTTTCAGGGTGCGCAAGATGCGCCGGAAGCGCTGGTTGGGGGAGAGAGATGGATCGATCGCGTCGACAAACGCTTTCATTTCCGGGCTGAGGGCCAGTAGCTGTCGGGCATGGGCGCCGTCGGCCGGTCGGACTTCCGGACCCTCCGCGGTAATCCATTCCGACGATGCCGGATCCCTGGTAAACACCGCATCGAGCAGTGCACCCGCCTCCATGTCCGCTCCCCGCCCAGGGGGCTGTTGCTGGCCGGTCGCGCAGCCGAACTGCAGCGCCGCAATCAATATCACCATCCACCGCATTGGTATTTCCTCCTGTTTGCGGTGGTATGGACGCACATAAATGCTATCCAGGATTCGTAATATCGATAAAGATGCTGATGGGCGCGTTGAGTTGAGGCGTGGATCAGGCCGGGTGCGGCAGGGCGAACAAACGTCCGCGACGAATGGAATCAATCAATTGCTGGAAAATACACGGTCGCCAAGCGGTGTCTTCAGAAGTGGTACTTCATCAGCAGGTTGATATTGCGTTCATTGGAATCAATACCAAAGGTGCCGTCCTCGATGCCGAACTTGTCGTTCCAGTGCACATATTCGATGCCGGCATACAGCTTTTTCGGTTTGCCGGTGCGGGCGCCGATATCCCACTTCAGCTGGGAGGTGAAATTCATGCTCGGATGCGCATCGGCAGAGGCGCTGGCCCAGTCGATAAACCCATCGTAGAGGAAGGATTCGCTGCCCAGGTTGAACGGCAGCCCCCAGGCCAGGGTCAGCTGCTCATTGTCCGCTTTGTTTTCATTGCTGCGGTGATAGACGTTGGCCTGCAGGTAAGAGAAGCCGGGCGCGGCGAGGTCGAAGCCCACGCCCGCGAGCTTGTTGACGAAGCGCGGGCCGGTGGCCGTGAGATTATCCGGGTCGTCCATAATGCCCAGTTCCAGCTGCCCCGCCAGCAGAACATCCTTTACCGGACCGTAGCTGAGTCCGCGACCGCCCAGCTTGCCCAGGCTCACGCGCGGGGAAACTTCCGTGTACAGCTCACTGGAGCCATCTTCCGAGGTGAGATAGTCCGAAAAAAGGAACAGATCCCCCCAGCTGTGGCCGCTCACATGCTCGAACGTCAGCACCCCGCGGCTGCTGTCGTAGGTGGAGAGGCTGTAGTTGACCTTGTAGTCCCGGCCGTACAGTGCGCTCAGGCTGTTGTCCTGCCACAGCACTTCCGCACCAGTATTGAGAGAGGCGGATAGGGCCAGCAAGGCGGCAGTCATCGAGAGCAGTGGGCGGGAGAGCGTCATCGGAACCTCGGAATCGGCAGTGTGGCAGACAGGGGTGGTCAAAAAATAGCCGGCAATTTACCGGATTTGTGCGCGAATTTCCAAGGCTTCTCAATGCATGTGGGACGGTGGGACTATTGTTGCCAGGCACCGGTGTTCCGCTTGAAAAATGTACTGACCTGGTGCCGGATTGGGGATGATATTCCCCGTGCTCCACGGGGCGTATCGCTCACTGGTTGGCGTTCTGCCCTGCGGGTATTTCACTGTGAGCGAGTGTCCTTCTACTAAAATTCCTTCAGTCTGCGCTGTACGCCAATCATCCCGCTCACAGGAGTGACTATGAAATCCAACTGTATGCACCTGGCCATTCCCGCTGGCGACCTTGAGTCCTCAAAAGCCTTCTATTGCGACGTGATGGGCTGCAAGACCGGCAATAGTGAAGAGGGGCGCTGGGTGGATATCGATTTCTGGGGGAACGAGCTGACCCTGCACCAGAGCGAGGAACAGTTACCCAATGTGCGCCACGAAGTGGATATGGGTGCCGTGGCAGTACCGCATTTCGGCGCGCACCTGCCGGACGCAGAGTTTCAGGCATTGAAGGCGCGTATCGAGGCCGCGGGGCTGGAGTACCTGGACAAGCCCTATCGCCGGTTCGTGGGCGACGAATACGAGCAGGAAACGTTTTTCATCAAGGATCCCAATGGCAATGTGCTGGAGATGAAGTCCATGGTGAACCCGGAACTGATGTTCAAGTAGTGGCAGAGCACAACCGCACTCCCGGCCGTCGGTAATATCCGGTGACTTCAACGGGCATCGTCGGGCGCCGCCCTCTGCCAAGACCCGATATACTGGCTCCCGTTTCGTCTGTCACAATGTCCCCTTATGTCCAATCAAGCCGAAGCGGCAGATCTTTCCGCCACACCAGCGAGCCCGTCCTCAAGCATGAGTGCGCGGGAGATGATGTCAGCGCTGTGGCAGTTTATGTGGCCGTACAAAAAAGTATTGCTGGCTGCGGGTGTGGCGCTGGTATTTACCGCCGGCGTGACCCTCGCCATCGGCCAGGGCGTCCGTTTGCTGGTGGATCGGGGGCTGACGGGGGACTCCAGCGAGGCGCTGGCGCACGCGGTCATGGTGCTGCTGGTGCTTGCCGGGCTGATGGCCCTAGGCACTTACGCGCGTCACTATCTGGTTTCCTGGCTGGGCGAGCGGGTGGTGGCGGATCTGCGCAAGGCGGTGTTCGATCATATCGTCACCCTGCACCCGAGCTACTTCGAGACTAACCGCAGCGGCGAGATCATGTCGCGGCTCACCACCGACACCACCCTGCTGCAACATATTATCGGCACTTCTTTTTCCATGGCGCTGCGCAGCGCGCTGATGTTTGTCGGCGCGCTCATTCTGCTGCTCATCACCAACCTGAAGTTGAGCCTGATGGTTCTTGTCGGCGTACCGCTGGTGCTGCTGCCCATCGTCCTTTATGGCCGCCGTGTACGGAAGCTCTCCAAGGCCAGCCAGGATTCCATTGCCGATGTGGGTAGCTACGCCGGGGAAATTATCCAGCACATCAAGACGGTGCAGAGTTACACCCGCGAGCACGACGAGATGCGGGCCTTTGCCCGTGAAGTGGATATCGCCTTTGATGTGGCCCGGCGGCGTATTCGCCAGCGCTCGCTGCTGATTGCGGTGGTGATACTGCTGATGTTCGGCGCGGTCAGTGGGCTCTTGTGGGTGGGCGGTAACGACATGATCGCCGGGCGCATGTCCAGCGGTGACCTGGCGGCATTTGTGTTTTACGCGGTGATGATGGGGTCCGCCGTGGCCACCATTTCCGAAGTGTACGGGGAGCTGCAGCGCGCCACTGGCGCCACCGAGCGCCTGATGGATCTGCTGCATGTGCACGCGGAAATTCCACCGGCTACCGCCATTGAAACCGGTACTGGCGCATCGGCTGGTGCAGTGCATTTCGAGTCGGTGGCGTTCAGCTATCCGGCGCGGCCCGACCACCCCGCCGTCCATCAACTAGACCTGGAAGTGCCCGCGGGTAAAAGCCTGGCCCTGGTCGGCCCGTCCGGCGCCGGCAAGTCCACCCTGCTCGAATTATTGCAGCGATTTTACGATCCGCAGGGCGGATGCATCACCCTCGATGGGATCGACATCCGCGACATGGATACCGGTAGCCTGCGCCGGCAGATTGCCGTGGTGCCACAGCAGCCGGCCCTGTTTACCGCCGATGTCTGGTACAACATTCGCTACGGCCGGCCGCAGGCGAGCGACGCGGAAGTGGTTGCCGCCGCCAGGGCCGCACACGCTCACGAGTTTATCGAGCAGCTACCGGACGGCTACAACAGCCACCTGGGCGAACAGGGCACGCGTCTCTCCGGTGGCCAGAAACAGCGCATCGCCATCGCCCGTGCCATTCTCAAGGACCCGAAAATCCTGCTGCTCGACGAGGCCACCAGCGCCCTGGATGCCGAGAGCGAGTATCACGTGCAGCAGGCCCTGCAGACGCTGATGAAAAACCGCACCACCATTATCATCGCCCACCGGTTGGCGACGATTCTGCACGCGGACAGTATTGCGGTACTGGAGAACGGAAAGCTGGTGGCTCAGGGGAGCCATCGTGAGTTGATTGCGATGTCACCGCTGTACAAGCGGCTGGCGGAACTGCAGTTCCAGGAGTCGAGGGGGGAAAGAGGCGTGGAAGGAAAAGGGACAGAATAAAAAACGCGCTGAGCCCACAAACAAAAACGGGCCCCGAAGGGCCCGTTTTCACATCAGTAGGGACTTATACCACTACGATGTTTTCTGCCTGCGGGCCTTTTTTGCCCTGAGTTACGGTGAACTCAACGGACTGGCCTTCAGTCAGGGTGCGGAAGCCGGTGCTGGCGATGGCGCTGAAGTGTGCGAACACGTCCGGGCCAGACTGCTGCTCGATAAAACCAAAGCCTTTTGCTTCGTCGAACCACTTAACGGTTCCGGTCACTGTATTGGACATAACTAAATCCTGAAATTAAAAAGAGTGTTGCCCCGAGGGGCGGGTGGTGCTTGAGGTAAAGGCTCTTAGTAACTGCAGGACACGGATACATCGAGGCGTGGCATTGCGAGTACGACAGCAAAATAGCGGTATCGATAAAAGTCTTTCTTTCTAGCAGGGGGCACAGTACAGGTAACTGGCCGCCCTGTCTATAAATTGCTCACTAAATAGTCGCTAGCTTTCGCAACTTCTTTCTTGATCCGCGCCACTGGTGCTTCTCAGGGTGGATTTTCAGGCCGCGCGGGCTTCCGCGCGTGCCCGGTCGGTCAGGTATTCGTCGTAGGTGCCCTGGAAGTCATACAGCCTGCGGTCTTTGATCTCCAGCACCCGGGTGGCCAGGGACGACACGAACTGGCGGTCGTGACTGACAAAGATCAGGGTGCCTTCGTACAGGGACAGGGCCTTGTTGAGGGCTTCGATGGACTCCATATCCAGGTGGTTGGTGGGTTCGTCCATGATCAGCACATTGGTGTCCATCATCATCAGCTTGCCGAACAGCAGGCGGTTTTTCTCACCCCCCGAGCACACCCGCGCCTTCTTGTTGGCGTCGTCCGCGGTAAACAGCAGGCGACCGAGCATGCCGCGGACGGTCAGGTCATCGTGTTTGGGGGTGCGCCACTGGCTCATCCACTCGAAGATGGTGAGGTCGTTGTCAAACTCGGCGCTGGCGTCCTGCGGGCAGTAGCCAATGGCGGCATTTTCCGACCACTTGACCACACCGCTGTTGGCCTGCAGTTCGTCCACCAGACAGCGCAGGAAGGTGGTCTTGCCCACGCCGTTCTCGCCAATCACCGCCAGCCGCGCGCCGGCCTCCAGGATCATCTCGCCGCCGGCAAACAGGGACTGGCCGCCGAAGCCGTGGGACAGGTCCTCCAGCGTCAGTGCCTGCCGGTGCAGCTTCTTGCTCTGCTGAAAGGTGATGTAGGGCTTCACCCGGCTCGACGGCTTCACTTCCTCCAGCTTGATCTTTTCCATCTTCTTCGCGCGCGAACTGGCCTGCTTTGCCTTGGAGGCGTTGGCGGAGAAGCGGTTGACGAACGACTGCAGCTCTTCCAGCTCCGCGGTCTTCTTGGCGTTTTCCGCGTGCAACTGTTCCTGGATCAGTGTGGATGCCGCAACAAAATCCTCATAATTACCGGGGAAGATGCGCAGCTCACCATAATCGATATCCGCCATATGGGTGCAGACCTGGTTCAGGAAGTGGCGGTCGTGGGAAATGATGATCATGGTGGACTTGCGCTGGTTCAGCACCTCCGCCAGCCAGTGGATGGTGTGGATGTCCAGGTTGTTGGTGGGTTCGTCCAGTAGCAGGATGTCCGGATCGGAAAACAGTGCCTGCGCCAGTAGCACACGCAGTTTCCAGCCCGGAGCCACCTGCTTCATCGGCCCGAAGTGCAGGGGTTCCTCGATCCCCGCCTCCAGCAGGATCTCGCCCGCGCGACTCTCGGCGGTGTAGCCATCCAGTTCCGCAAACTGCACCTCCAGATCTGCCACCCGCATACCGTCCTCTTCACTCATCTCCGCCTGCGCGTAGATGCGGTCGCGCTCCTGCTTCACTTCCCACAGGCGGCTATCGCCCATGATTACCGCATCGACCACCGAGTACTCCTCAAACGCGAACTGGTCCTGGCTCAGGATACCGACGGTGCAGCCGGGCTCAATGGAGACATTGCCGGCACTCGGTGCCAGCGCGCCGCTCAGGATCTTCATAAAGGTCGACTTGCCACAGCCATTGGCCCCGATCAGACCGTAGCGGTTGCCGTTGCCGAACTTGGCAGAGATGTTTTCAAACAGCGGCTGGGCACCAAACTGCATGGTGATATTGGCGGTGGTGATCAAGAGCGTAGTTCCGGGGCTTGGGGGTGGGTCAAAGGGTGGTGCACATCATCGATGAGGCCCGCCGCTCGGGGAGCGATGGCGGGCCGCGCACTATAAGGGCTGGGGGCGGGAGTGTCGAGATTTTGAGCAAAAAACCGCCGCGAGGACGCGGCGGTCACACCCCGCCCTCAGAAACTCGCCACGGTCGCCAGACCGGCGATTGCGGTGGCGAAGCTGAGCATGACGAGATAGAGCACGCCGAGCAGTGAATACTTCAGTGTGGTCACTGGCCAGCTCTGCCGGTACACGCGCTTTTGCATCAGCAGCAGGTAAACCGGCACCCAAAGCGCGAGCGCCATCAGCCCCAGGTTGAACACCGAATGTGGCAGCGTATCGGGCTCGGTGAGCCAGGCGCGCAGGTCAAAGAGCAGCACAGATAGCAACAGCACCAGTGACAGGAACGCATGGCTGTGCAGCGCGACAATCAGGTGTTCCATATACAGACGTCGGCTGAACAGATACAGCACATTCAGGCACAGCGCAAAAATCGGCAGCATGATGAACAGCGCGGAGGGTATGGCGCCGAATAGTGCATCCTTCAGCAGATTCGGGTTTTCCTGAATACGGGCGAGATTCATCGTCAGCCGCGCGCCCTGACGATCAAACCAGGCGTCCAGCGCCGATGGTGCCGCCTCGATGTCGGCGGGGGAGCTTTGCACGGGCGCTTGCTCGGCCAGGCGTTGCGCCGCTAACGGATCCAGCTGCGCAATGCGCTCCCTCGCATGCTGGTGCAGGATCTGTTCAACGCCGGCCATTAGTTGGCTAACCCCCGGAACGTCACCGCTGTCCTGTCGAACCTCGTCAATCTCCTGTAACGCCAGGTCGCGCAAGCGCAACACCTCGTCCACCGTGGTGGCCGCGCCAATGTTGCTTTCCACCTGATCCAGATCGAGGCCGGCCATGGCCTGGCGGGTAGCGTCCTGGTTGATCGAACCATCGTTGCCCCAGTCGCTGCTGATGTTGGCGGCGAAAAACGCGGTCAGGCACAGGAAGACAAACAGGCGTACCGGACTCACATAGCGCACACGTCGGCCGGCAAAGTACTCATTGGAGAGAAAGCCCGGGCTTATCAACAGTGGGCCAAAGGTGCGGGCCAGACGTGAATCCAGTGCGAACACGGTACTGAAAAAATCCCCGATCAATTCGGGGAGCTGTCGAACCAGGCTTTTTTCCGGTTGGCCGCAGCTATAGCAGTGGGGGCCGAGCAGCGGTGTCGTGCAGTTGGCGCAGTGGGGAGCGGCTATAGTGGTTTCCACGGTGTCACCGACATTTGTTGGAGAGTCGGCGCTACGTCTGGAGCTTGCCAGTTCATGTGCCGGCGAGATAGATGACTCACTCATGAGATACGGTAGCTCCCGCTTGGGTTAGATTACTTTATTTTGTAGGATCATTGCCCCTTGCCTCTGAGAGAAAGGTCAATCAATCGTTGGGGGCGAGAAGTTAATTTGGTGCCCTAGAGTACGGAAACTTCGGTGTAGGGTTGCTCTGGTTATAGGTATTTATCTAGATCTCTTTATAATGCCACCATCGCCAATTTGCGGTCAAAGTCGAATATGTATTTTCGCGTACCAATTTTTGGAAGCCGCTGTAATTAGAAGGAAGTACCCTGTGAATCGATTGGACCGCTTGGACGCACTACGTGGAATTGCCGCCCTACTGGTGGTCTGGCAGCATACCTCTGAATCGTTTGTAAAGATTCCAGGAGTTGCGGAGAGTGGCAGCTGGTTAGCAGAAATCGCATGGAGCGTGGACTTTGGTCGAATCGGCGTGGTGTGTTTCTTTCTTATGTCTGGTTTTATCATTCCTCACAGCTTTTCATCTGCACCGGGTGCATTAAGAATTTTCGCAATCCGCCGATTCTTTCGTCTTTATCCAGTTTATTGGGTTTCAGTGTTGCTGGCGGTAGTGGTGGGATCAGTATTTTCTGGAAAGAATTGGGAAATGGTGACCATTATCGCGAACTTGACAATGGCTCAGAAAATCATTGGGCAGCAACATATTCAGGGGCTTTACTGGACTCTTCAGGTGGAGCTCATATTCTATGTTCTATGTGCCTGGATTTTCTACCAGGGAAAGTTAAGAAATACCCCATTCATTGCAGCCTTTGCGGGATTTTTACTGGTGTTATTTATTGTAGTTGAGTTGATTTTCAGAGCCGTTTGGAATGGAAGCGAATTTCCGTCCGAGTTGCGGTATATCCCTTACTGCCTTTCAATTATGTTTTGTGGGTCGATCATTCGAGAAATATTCTGGGGAGAGCATGATCTCAGATTGAAGCTTACGTTTTTATTAGCTCCGGCAGCAGTATTCGGTATTCCGGCGCTAGTTCTTTTCCTGTATATCCTCGGGATCAATGTCGTCGATCAGCCGATTCGGTTTGGCGCTGCCTATTTGATTGCTTTGGCTGTATTTGGCGGTGCTGTATTTATTAAATGGCCAGTACCGAAGTTATTGGCTTGGGTGGGGCTTGTCAGCTATTCAGTTTATTTGTTCCACCCGATATCAATGGCTCTAATTCACTGGGGACATAAGCAGATATGGGCTGATTTTACAGGGTCCTGGACGCTTTGGATGTATATGTCATTGGCTTTACTGATCACGATGGCCTTGGCAGCAGTGGCGTATTATACGATTGAGCGCCGGTCCATAAGTCTAGGGCGGCGCCTTAGTCAGCGCGAGGCTGAGCTGCCATCAACCGCAGTCGCTTGATATCAATGAATGCGTAGTTGGCAGTAATCAGGGAGGGCGATGCCGGGAGATCCCCTCGGCTTTCTGGAGCTCCTGATTAAGCTCCGACATCGGCGCCTGATCCACAATCAGCCAGCCCTGTGCCGCCCGGTCCAGGTCCGCAATCAGCATTATCACCACAGAAAAAGAAAACGCGAGCGCCAGGGTCATCTGCAGTGATCCGCGGCGGCCAACGCCAAGCTGGTAGCCAATGCCGAACATGGCGAGTGCCGTGACCAGCGCGAGGGCGCCCCAGATGGGGCCGGGAATCTGATAGCGAGTGCCCACATGGATGCGCGAGGTATTGAAGTCGATCACGTCATTCAGCGACTCCATAAACCTGCCCAGCCTTAACGGGTCGTACTGCTGGTCATTGAGTTCGGCAACGATCTGCCAGAGTGCATCCTGAATGGCTTTACTGCGATCCAGTCGCTGCTGAAAGTCGCTCGTATCCTTGGGGTCCATATCGCGCACCGCCACATACTCCGCCAGCAGCGCACGCGCCTGTTGCTCCTGTTTTTGTGGGAGCAGGTCTGCGCGCAGGTAAGTGGTGGATATGGCGTTCACTTCATCCAGCAGCAATGCCTTGCGCTGAATAAACCGTTCGGCCGTGGAGTTGAAGGTAAACGCCAAAAGAAATGCGAGTAACCCAAGGATGGCGGCCACCGCACTGCTAATGGACGCATCACTCATCTTCCCCTTGCGCGCACTGTGCAAGCCGAGCCACTTTCCCACCAGCATTGCGATCAGTACCAGTAGAACGGACAACCCGCCGAATACCGGCAGGGAGAGTTGATTCAATGGATCGGTCAATGTCATGCTGAAACCCCGTGTATACAGCAATATTGGCCCATGCCGGCAAATTTTGCTGATGCATCGACCGCACTCGCGGTGGCGCCCGCTCTGCTACTCTGCTAGACAGCATGCACCCGGCGGCACCGGCTGAAGAAGGCGTCATCCCGGTGCAAAACATGACAATCTGGTGGGGATCCTGGTGAAAGCATCTGACTTGTTTGTACGCGCGCTGGAAGCGGAAGGCGTAGATTTTGTCTTCGGCATACCCGGCGAGGAGAATCTCGACCTGTTGGAGTCGCTGCGCGGCTCAAAAATAAAACTGATCATCGGTCGCCACGAGCAGGCGGCGGGCTTTATGGCGGCAACCTATGGCCGCCTCACCGGCAATGCCGGTGTCTGCCTGTCGACCCTCGGGCCGGGTGCCACCAACCTGGTTACCGCAGCGGCCTACGCACAACTCGGCGCCATGCCAATGGTGATGGTGACGGGCCAGAAGCCCATAAAAAGCTCCAAGCAGGGCCAGTTCCAGATCATTGATATCGTCGACATGATGCAGCCGCTGACCAAGTTCACCAAAGTGATAGTCAGTGGTGACAATGTACCGGCGCACGTGCGCGAGGCGTTCCGTCATGCAGAAGAGGAGCGCCCCGGCGCCACCCACCTGGAACTCCCCGAAGACATCGCGCGCGAGCACTCCACCATGCCGGTGTTGGAGCCGAGTTATACCCGCCGCCCCATCGCCGAAGAAAAAGCCGTGCGTCAGGCCGCCGAGGCCATTGCCGCCGCGCGCAAGCCTTTACTGCTGATCGGTGCCGGTGCCAATCGCAAGCTGACGGCCAAGATGCTGCGCGAACTGGTGGCGAAGCTGGGCAT
>Ga0207814_100776_pt1 | contig 13644 bp, 11 predicted proteins | sample TtaePargueraPR_7_FD_187755 | JGI IMG/M metagenome (GOLD analysis project Ga0207814, IMG submission 187755) | Aerobic enrichment media microbial communities from Bioluminiscent Bay, La Parguera, Puerto Rico - Tt and P1 (2) (SPAdes) | ecosystem: Environmental > Aquatic > Marine > Unclassified ... | reverse complement strand
GGGCGCGCCGCACGCTGCTGGTCCCGACGCTCGCTCCCTCCGGAAGTGCGTCCAGCCCGCCCCCGGAGCGGCTGACGAGCACGTCGCGGACCGGCGCCCGCGGCAGCGTTCCGGCGATCTCGAAGGCCGCGTCGAGCACCGTCGGCACGTCCTTCAGCGAATGGACCGCGATGTCGATCTCGCCCGCTCCGAGGGCGACCTCGAGCTCCTTGGTGAAGACCCCCTTGTCGAGCACGCCCTCGGCCTTCGCCACCTCGCTGAGCGCCACGTCGGTGCGCCGGTCGCCGGTGGTCCGGATCACCTTGCGCTCGATCTTCAGCCCCGCGACGGCCTGCGACAGCGCGCGCTCGGTCATCGCCGCCTGGACCAGCGCCAGGTCGCTTCCCCTCGTTCCGATCACCACCTCGCTCATGTCCCGGGCAGGTTCAGTTTCGCCAGCTCGTCCTGGATCATCCGTTCGCATTCCTCGATCTGTCGTTCGCGCCGTCCCCGCGCCTCGGCCGCAAGCTTCTCCAGCTGGTCGATGTCGTAAAGGTAGACCTCCTCGATCTCCGCCACCGCCGGGTCGATGTCCCGCGGCACCGCGATGTCGATGAGGAACAGCGGGCGGAACTTGCGGACCCGCCGCACCGCCTCGATGTGGAAGGGCTGGACCACGTGATGGGGCGCCGCGGTCGACGAGATCACCACGTCGACCCCCGCCAGCACCGCCTGCCACTCGTCGAAGCGCACCGCCCGCCCGCCCATCTCGCCGGCCAGTTCCTCGGCCCTCTCGTACGAGCGGTTGGTCACGAACACCGTCGAGGCGCCCCGCGAGACCAGCGCCTGGGCGGTCTGCCGGCTCATCTCTCCGGCGCCGATCACGATCACCCGGCAGCCCTTGAGCCGGCCGAAGATCTTCTCCGCGAGCTCGACCGCGGCCCCCGCCACCGAGGTCGTCCCCTCTTGGATGCGGGTGTCGGTGCGAACCTTCTTGCCGACCCCGAAGGCCCGCTGGAACAGGCGGTTGAGGGTGCCCGCGGTCGCACCGGCGTCGAGCGCGCAGCGGTAGGCCTCCTTGATCTGCCCGAAGATCTCGGTCTCCCCGAGCAGCATCGAGTCGAGCCCGGAAGCGACCCGGCAGAGGTGCAGGGCGGCATCGATCCGGCGCTTCTCGTACCAGTGCTCGAGGTGATCGTCGCCGAGGTCGCGGCGAAGCGCCCGCACCAGCGCCTCGGCCGAGTCCCCGGCGAGATAGAACTCGGTCCGGTTGCAGGTGGAAACCACCACGCTCTCCTTGACCTCGGGAAGCTCGAGCAGCGCCCGCGACCGCTCGCCCAGATGGTGGGTGGGAACGGCATAGCGCTCGCGCACCTCGACGGGAGCGCTGCGGTGGTTGAGTCCGACGCACACCAGTTCCATCACACGAAGGCGAACACCGAGAGGGAAAGGAGAAACAGCACCACCGCCGCGAGCGAGAACCTGCGCCCGGTCATCCCGCGGACCGCCTTGACGGCGATCAGGACCGCGTAGGCGAGCCAGACGCCCACCGCGGCGACCAGGTGCCCGGTCCCGCCCTCGCGCTCCATCAACAGGCCAGCCACCACCCCGACGGTCAGCATCGCCATGCCGAGCCACATCAGCCGCTGCAGCGACACCAGCAGTTCGCGAACCGGCGGCAGGTGGCGGAAGAGTCCCGAGTTCAGGTGCTGCTCCTTGAGCTGGCGGTCGAGCACCAGGAACATCACGCCGGCCACCGCCGCCAGCGCCAGCGCGCCGTAGCCCAGCACCGACATCGCGGCGTGGGTCTCGCCCCAGCCGTCGGTCACGGGCTTGCGCGCGGGATCCCGCTCGAGCACCCCGGGAATCAGGGCCACCGCCTGGAACAGCACCACGACCGGCGCGGAGAAGACGCCGAGCAGCGAGATCCGGTAGGCCGGCCCGACCGCGAGGTAGAACAGGGTGAGCGACCACGCGAGGAAGGCCAGGATCTCGCCCAGCCCGATCAGCGGACAGGCCGCCCGCGCCTCCCCACGGAGCCACAGGAAGCCGAGCTGCGCCACGAACGCGGCCCCCATCAGGACCAGCGTCCAGCGGCTCCGGCGACCGTGGCGCACCGAGAGCATCCCCGCCACCCCGGCCGCCGCCGCCAGCAGCGTCGCGATGATCAGTAGCCAGCGGTCCACGCCCCCTCCCATGCCCTGCGCCGGACGCTCGTGCAAGCCCCGCGGGCTGTCATCGGCCACCGGCACCACGGGAGCCGACCCGTCGGCCATCACCCGCGACATCGCGAACAGGGTCGGCCGATGCGGCTGGTGGCCCATCGACTCGATCACCCGCACCTCGAGTTCGGCCTCGAGCTCGGCGACGGTTTCCTGGAGCCGGCGCACGGCTCCGTCGAGGTAGAAGGTGTCCTGCCCCCCCGCCACCACGGTGAGCTTGCCGGCGATCCGCGGCCCCAGTTCGTCCCAGCGCTCGCGGAGCTGGTGGCTGATGTCGAAGCGACGGAACGCCTCGGCCACCTCGGGGTCGATCGCCCCGCTGTCGCGATCGAACAGGGGCCGCGGCGCCCCGTCCGCCCCCCGCGGGCTGAAGGTCGCCTCGAAGGAGTGGATCTGCATCCCCGGCCCGAGCAGGTCCTCGTGGCGCACGAAGTCCTGGTAGCGGATCTCGAGCGGCGGGCGGGCCAGCGGGCGCGGCTCGCCGTCCCGGGTGACGAAGAAGTTGTCGCCCTCGCGGTAGAGGTCGATGCCCTGGAAGTCCCGGAAGTCTACCGGGTCCGGCACGAAGGCCCAGGCATGTTGGAATTCCTCCGGCCACCGCAGCTGCAGCCACAGGCTCGACCACCCCCCCGACGAGATGCCCGTCACGTAGCGTCGCGCCGCTCCCGCCAGCCCGAAGCGGCGGTCGATGGCCGGCAGCAACTCGGTCATCAGGGCCGTCCCCCAGGGCCCGATCGAGTCGGAGTCGACGAACACGCTGTGCCCCCGGTAGTTCCGCGCGTTCGGCACGACCACCACCGCATCGTGGAACATCCTCCAGTGCCGGGTCATGTGCCCGACGCCGCTGAGGTGGTCGTCGGTGAAGCCGCCGATGTAGACCAGCACCGGGTAGTCGGCCGCCCGGGCCGGGTCCCAGCGGACCGGCAGGACCACGCCGGCCTGCATCGGATAGTCGAAGCCGTGGAACGCGGACAGCGCCTCCGACCTCTGCTCGACCCACTTCACCCGCTCGGTTTCCTCCGGCGCCTCGACGGTCGGCCGATGGTCGAGGTTCAGTTCGAGGACCCGGTCCGACCGTCCTTCGTGATCGAAGCCCGTCACGCCGCTGACGAGGTCGGCGGCGCCGCGGCCCGGATCCGGCGAGAACCGATCGAGCCGGAGGAAGGCCTGGGCCCGGTAGGCACCGTCCGGCATCGCGCCGGGAACGTCCGGAAAACACTGTTCCGCCGGCAGGTCGGCGAGCACCAGTGGCCCGCCGGCCCAGTCCTCGACGTCCCGCGTGAACAGCCATGGCGGATCGACCCAGCGGTCGGCCAGGCGCGGCTCGCGCGGACCGGCGCCGGACGCAGGCATCACCTGCACGTAGACCCGCCCGGTGTAGGGCTCGTCGAGCAGGCCGTCGGCCACCCGGAGCCGGAAGTCGAGCGCTCCCGCGGCCGCGCCCGCGAACAGGCACGCCAGCAGCAGGCACCGCAAGGTCGGGGTCATGCCCCTCGCTACGCCAGGCCGGCGGGGCCTGTCGAGCAAGGCGATCGGGAGCCGCCTTCCGGCGATGCCACAGCTCGCCCGGATCCGGCGCTAGACTCCCGGCCGGAGCGCGCGTATGCGTCGCCATGATCCGCTGGTTCGCCCGCAACGACATCGCGGCCAACTTCCTGCTGCTCGGGATTCTCATCACCGGCATCTGGACCTACGTGACCCGGATCCCCCTCGAGGTCCAACCCGGCGTGAAGTTCCACGAGGTGCGGATCGACGTGACCTACCGGGGCGGCAGCCCGGAGGACGTCGAGCGCGCCGTCGTCATCCCCATCGAGATGGCCCTCGAGGGCCTCCCCGGGGTCAAGAGCATCCAGTCGCGGGCCCGCGCCGGCGGCGCCGACGTCGAGGTCCGGGCCAAGGAGCACATCGACCCCGAGGACCTGCTCGACGACATCAAGGAGCGGGTCGACGCCATCACCAGCTTCCCCGACGAGATCGAACCGCCGCGCCTGCGGATCCCCGACACCAACATGTGGTTCGACGTCATCAAGATCGCCGTCACCGGCGAGATGGAGGAACCCGACCTGGTCAAGGCCGCGCGGCGCGTGCGCGACGACCTGCTCGAGATGCCGGGAATCTCGCAGGCCGCGATCCAGGGCGAGACCCGCCAGGAGATCGCGGTCGAGGCCGACCTCGCGCGGCTCCGCGATTTCGGGCTGGGTTTCGCCGACCTCGCCGAGGCGGTGCGACGCTCGTCGGTCGACCTTCCCGCCGGCGAGATCCAGACCGACGAGGGCAACATGGTGATCCGCTCGAAGGGCCAGGCCTTCACCCGCGACGAGTTCGAGCGGATCGTCGTCCGCAACGAGGCCGGGGCCGAGGTCACCCTCGGCGACGTCGCCACCGTCACCGACGGCTACGAGGAGAACCGCAAGCTCCTCCGCTTCAACGGCGAGCCCGCGCTGCTCGTCGAGGCCCTCCGGCTCAACGAGGAGAACGCCCTCGACATCGCCCAGAAGGTCCGCAACTACGTCGCCACCCAGCACGAGCGCTTCCCCGCCGGCATCAGCCTCTACACCTGGGACGACAGCTCGGTGGAGCTCGAGGGCCGCCTCGGCACCCTGGTGTGGAGCATGGCCCAGGGTGGCGTGCTGGTGCTCATCGTGCTCGGGCTCTTCCTCCGTCCCTCGCTCGCCTTCTGGGTGGTGGTGGGGATCCCGGTCGCCTTCGCCGGGGCGCTGGTCTTCCTGCCGAGCTTCGACATGTCGCTCAACGCGATGAGCATCTTCGGCTTCATCATCGTGATCGGCCTGGTGGTCGACGACGCCATCGTCACCGCCGAGCACACCTACTCGAAGCTGCGCGAAGGCGTGCCGCCGCTGGAGGCGGCGGTCGACGGGGCCAAGGAGGTCGCCGTGCCGGTGACCTTCGGCGCCCTGACCACCATCGTCGCGTTCCTTCCGCTGATGAGCTTCGAGGGCTTCTACGGCAACTTCACCAAGCAGATCCCGCCGGTGGTCGCCCTGGTCCTGCTGTTCTCGCTGATCGAGTCGAAGCTGGTGCTCCCCAGCCACCTCAAGCACCTCAAGACCGGCCGCACCCGCTTCAACGCCTTCACCCGCTTCCAGAAGTCGGTCGCCGACGGCCTCGAGACCTTCGTGTGGAAGGTCTACCACCCCTCGCTCAAGGCCGCCACCCGGCACCGCTACACCACCATCGCCGCCTTCCTCGCGATCGGCATGTGCAGCTTCGGGCTGGTCGAGAGCGGACGGCTCGGCTTCGTCAACATGCCGTCGACCGACCGCAACCGGATCATCGCCCGGATCCGGATGCCGCGCGACACGCCGCTCGAGATCACCGACCAGCGGGTCCTCACGGTGGCCGCCGCGGTGCAGCAGCTGAAGAAGGAGTTCGTCGACCCCGGCACCGGCGAGAGCCTGATCCTCGACGTGCTCACCAGCACCGGCGGCTGGAGCGGCCGGCCCGGGGCCGACCCGCGCGAGGGCTTCGTGGTCGTCTCGATCGTCGACCCCGGACTGCGCAGCGAACCGGGCCCGAAGAACAGCGTCATGGCCAAGCGCTGGACCGAGCTGGTCGGCGAGCTGCCCGACGTCCAGTCGTTCTGGATTTCCGGCGACCGCGGCGGCGGCTTCCGCGGCGGCGACGACGACCTCGAGTCGATCGAGATCGAGCTCCGCGGCGAGGACAGCCCGCTGAAAGTCGAGCTGGCCGACGAGATCGAGACCGTGCTCGAGTCCTACGCCGGGATCGCCGACGCCTGGTCGGACGTCGGCCGCAGCCGCAAGGAGCTTCACGTGCGCCTCAAGCCCGAGGGCAAGGTCCTCGGCCTCACCCAGCGCGAGCTGGCGCGGCAGATCCGCGGCGCGTTCTTCGGCGAACAGGCGCAGCGGGTGCAGCGGGGCCGCGACGACATCCGGGTGATGGTCCGCCTCCCCCTCGACCAACGCCAGTCGCTGCACACCCTCGACCAGCTGCGGATCCGCACGCCCGACGGCGGGAACGCGCCCTTCGACACCGTCGCCGAGGCCTCCTTCGAGCCCGCCCGCTCCGACATCCGCAGGATCGACGGGGCGCAGGTCACCTCGATCGGCGCCAAGCCGGAGGACGAGACCGTCAACGTCATCGAGATCGCCCGCGACATCGCGCCCCGCATCGACGCGATCCTCAACACCCATCCCGAGTACTCGTGGCGCTTCGACGGCTACGTCCGCGAGCACGAGGAGACCGGCCACCGCACCATGATCGCGGGAATCGCGCTGCTGGCCGCGCTCTACGCCCTGCTCGCGATCCCGTTCCGCTCGCTCGCCCAGCCCTTCGTGGTGCTGCTCGCGGTGCCCTTCGGCGTCATCGGCGCGCTGGCGGGCCACCTGATCCTCGACCTCACCCCCTCCTACCTGTCGGTCTTCGGCATGCTCGCCCTGGCCGGGGTGGTGGTGAACGACTCGCTGGTGATGGTCGACTTCATCAACCAGCGAAGACGCGGGGGCGAGAAGCTCTTCACCGCGGTGGTCGACTCCGGGGCGCGGCGCTTCCGGCCGATCCTCCTGACCTCGCTGACGACCTTCGTCGGCCTGCTGCCGCTGATGCTCGACCGCTCGCTGCAGGCCCAGTTCCTGATCCCGATGGCGGTCTCGCTCGGCTTCGGCATCCTGTTCGCCACCTTCATCACCCTCTACCTGATCCCCTCCGCCTACCTGGTCATGGAGGACATCCTCGGCGCCCTCCGCGGGCTGAAAAGCTGGTACATGGCCCCCTTCCGCGACCCGGAAGAGGTGGAGAATGCTCAGGAAACCTGAAATATTTCGCTGGAATTTCGGCGGCGGGCTTTCTAAAAGGCATCTGCTGTTCCGCATCCTTTCCCGAGGCATGCCTCCCGCCCAAGAGCACACCCACCACATTCGCATCCGCAACACCCAGCTCGAAATGGACGCCGCCCCCCGGGGGAACGGCGACGATGTCGACGGCAAGCTCCGCATGGCCCAGTCCCAGCTCGAGCAGCTACAGGCCGAGCGCGAGGAACTGGAGCGGCTGAAGCTGGAGACCGAGCGGCTCAACGCCCGCAAGCGCGACTTCATCGGCTCGCAGGTCGAGATGACCGAGCGACTCGCCTCGTCGGTCACCCTGATCGACCGCGAGCTGTTCGAGCTGCGGCAGGAGATCGAGGACCTCGAGCAATGCCGGGCCTGCTTCTCGGGGCATCTTTCCAAGATCGAGAAGCTCAATCCGGACGGCTGGAACCGGGAACAGCTGCCCAGCCAGCTCGACCGCGCGATGGCGATCGTCGAGCACGCCGAGGACGAGTACGGCCAGGCCGCCGAGCACTTCGCCAAGACCCGCAGCGCCTCGATCTTCTCCGGCGTCCGGAGCGCGAAGCGGCGCTCCGGCGAGTTCTCGCAGCAGTTCGTCCGCGGGCTCGCCTTCAACCTGCCGGTGATCGTGCTCGGCGGAGTCGCCCTGGTCGCCTACCTGCTGAAGTAGCCGCCATGGGGAATGCCCGCAAGTCCCGCGGGGGCGACCCCGAACTGGCCAGCCTCGACGAGGCCCAGCGGGAGCTCGACGCCAAGATCGCCGAGCTGGCCGCGCTGCCGGAGCAGCTCGAACTCGAGATCCGGGAACAGGAGCGCACGCTCCCGCCGCCCGAGGACCTTGAGGAACGCCGCCGTCAGCGCGACTTCGAGGAGCGCGCCGCTCGCGGCCAGATCCGCAACGAACGCCGCACCCAGGGCCGGAGCCTGCTGCTGCTGTTCCTGCTGCTCGCGGCCACCGCGGCAATGATCGCCTGGGTCGTCAAGCTGGCCGGGTTCTAGGCCACCCCCACCGCAACGGGCTCCAGCCGGCAGCCGCAGCGCTCGAGGTCGACCCGGCGCGCCCCGCGGAAGCTCACCCCCTCGCCTTCCAGCAGCGCCCTCTTGCGCGCGATCCCGGCGCCCTCCGCCTCGCCCTGGTAGCCGCCCAGGTCGCCGTCGATCCGCACCACCCGGTGGCACGGCACCTCGGGGGCGTGGGGGTTGCGCGCCAGGGCCTGGCCGACCGCCCGCGGCGAAGCGCAGCCGATCGCCCGGGCGACCTCCTTGTAGGTGGCGACCTTGCCGGCCGGAATACGGGAGATGGCCTCGTACACCGATTGATCGAAGGCCCCTGGAGTCGCTTGACGGGTCATGGGAACACTCTACAACCGGCTCCGCATGAAGAAAGGTCGAATCCTCGCCGCCTCCATCCCCCTGCTCGTTTCCGGAGCCGCCCTCGCCGGCAACGAGGCGGACGCGTTGGTCGAGATCGAACCGGCACCCGAGGTGGGTGGCATCGACATCGCCCAGTACATCAACGCCAGCCAGCTCAAGGCCACCTACATCTGGCCGATGGACTTCGACCGGGGCCCGGGCGATGTCAGCGCCTTCTCGACCGAAGTCGGCACTTTTCTCGGCGCGCCCCTGAAGTTCGGCGAGAAACTCACCTTCGTGAGCTACTTCAACTATGCCGCCACGGAGCTCGACATCGACGGCTACCCGCTCGGGGTCGGGCCCGGGGCCGGCCGCTACGACCTGCTCCACCGCTTCTCCCTGATGACCGCCCTGGTCTACAACCAGCCGGGCTCCCGCTGGTACCACGGGCTCTACGTCGAGCCGAGCCTGCGCACCGATTTCGAGCACGTCGACGGCGACGACTTCTTCCTCTCCTTCGCCATCGCCAGCGCCTACCAGGTCAGCGACGACCTCGTGATCGGGGCTGGCGTCTACGGAAGCGACCTGCTGCACGACCCGTGGTTCATCGCCGGGCCCGGCTTCGTCTGGACCCCCGGCGACGACTGGTTCATCAGCTACTACGGTCCCCGTTTCGTCACCAAGCGACTGATCAACGACCGCAACGAGCTGGCCTTCGAGGTGGCCAACACCGGGAGCTACTGGAACGTCGACACCTTCAACGCCTCGACCAAGCTCGACCTCCGCTCGTGGCGTGCCGGCCTGCTCTACCGCTACCGGCTGGCCGGCGAGCTGTGGCTGGAGCTCGGCGCCGGCTACACCCTCGGAAACAAGCTCTCGCTCAGCACCCCCGGGGGCCTCGGCCTGTTCGAGTCGACCCTCGGCCAGCTCGATCCCAGCCCCTACGCCTTCCTTGGCCTGACGATGAAGCGCTGGTGAGGCGCCCGTCCCGGGCTCAGATGCCCGACCCCTCCTTCTCGGCCAGGCGCTTCCTCAGCTCCGGCCACTGCTCCTGGCTGACGATGTAGCCGACGCACTGGTCGCTGCCGCAGCGGCAGGGATGGTCCTCGAAGCAGTCGATGTCGAAGCCGTAGTCGAAGGTCAGCTCCTCGCCCTCGCGGATGTCGCGCAGGGCGTGGATGAAGATCCGCCGCCCCTCGATCCACGCCTCGCAGTTCGGTTCGCAGGAGTGGTTGATCAGCCGCGCGGTGTTCCACGGCACGTTCCCGTCGATGTCCCACTTCTTGTTGAGCGTGAAGATGTAGACCGCGGCGTCGCCGGTCTGCTCCGCCTTCTCGTGCTGCGCCCACGCCCGCCGCTCGCTCTCGTCCTTGTCGACCAGCTCCCCGATGTACTCGATGATCTTGGTCTCCACGGCGATGTCCTGCGTCGCGTAGACGCCGTGCCCGTGGATGGACGAGCCGCGCACCTCGCAAAGCTCGCTCTGGCCCCGCTTGCAGAGCTCCGTCAGCTTGCGACGGAGCCTCGCTTCCTCCTTCATTCTGTTGGACTTCTTGCCCATCGGCTCGCTCGGAAAATCACTTGGCGCTCACCCGCTTCACCTCCGGCAGCTTCAGGTTCACCGGCAGGGTCACGAACATCGAGCGCAGGTCGGCGACGGTCACGTCGGAGCCGTTGATGAAGGTCCAGTCGAGCGTGCTCTTCTCGGCGATCGCCACCTGGAATCCGTGACTCTCGATCTCGTGGAGCTTCGGCTTGTCGGGATCCATGATCCGAAAGGTGGTCACGGTCGGGATGAGCACCATCCACTTCTCGAACTTCACGCCGTCGTCGCCCCCCTTGGGGTCCACCTCGTAGACGTCGGGTTCGCCGACGCACTTGAATCCGATCAGGCTCACGCCGTTGCGCGCCATCATCGCGCCGATCCCCTCCAGTTCCTGCTCGAGCTTCTTCAGCCCTCCCTTGCGCTTGGCCATGCGTTCCTTCCACTTCGGGAACATCCGGTCGATCGCCACCCGGTGCTGACCCTTGACCACCTTGTCGCCCAGGTCCTCCACCGCGGCGATCGCCGACTTCTTCACCTCGGCCGGCGCCACGACCTCGGCGGCGGCGGACGATGCCAGGACCAGCGAGGCGAGGAAACAAGTCAGGGATCGGAGCACGACCCATCGATGCCCCGGCAGGCGGTCGCCGTCAAGCGCCGCCAAAAGAGCAGCGAATCTTGCCCTCGATGCAAATCGGCTTTGCCTTCCCCGGCCCGCTTTGCCAGCCTGCCTGTCTCATGTCGAAGCAGGCTCTCGGAAAAGGTCTCGGCGCGCTCATCCGCAAGCAGGGCGGCCCCTCGCCGGATGGCAGCAGCGACACCCTCGAGGGCTCCGGCAAACCGCGGGAGGTTGCGATCGACCTCGTCGTCCCCAGTCCGCTTCAGCCGCGCACCCACTTCATCGAGAGCCCGCTCGACGAACTCGTCGAGTCGATCCGCCAGCACGGCATCGTCCAGCCGCTCATCGTCCGCCCGGTCGACGGCAAGCTCGAGTTGATCGCCGGCGAGCGTCGCTGGCGCGCCTCGAAGAAGCTCGGCCTGGCCACCGTCCCGGTCATCGAGCGTCCGGCTTCCGACCGCGACGTCCTCGAGCTCGCCCTCATCGAGAATCTTCAGCGCGAGGACCTCAACCCGATCGAGGAGGCCTCCGGCTACGTGCGCCTCGCCCGGGAGTTCGCGATGAAGCAGGAGGAGATCGCGGGCCGCGTCGGCAAGTCCCGCGCCAGCGTCGCCAACGCGATGCGCCTGCTCGACCTCCATCCGGACGTCCAGAAGCTCGTCGCCCAGGGGCGCCTCAGCGTCGGCCACGCCAAGGCCATCCTCTCGATCAAGGACCAGGACTCCCAGCTGCTTGCCAGCGACCAGATCATCCGCCGGTCGATGACCGTCCGCGCCGCCGAGAAGCTCGCCCACAATTTCGGCGCCGAGCCGCGCAGGTCGAAGTCGGGCCCGAGCAAGCCCGAGGCCGACGCCCACCTCCGCGCGATCCAGAACAAGCTGCGCGACCGCTTCGCCACCCACGTGCAGATCCACCCCGGCGCGAAGAAGGGCCGGATCGAGCTGGAGTACTACGGCGACGATGACCTCCAGCGGGTGCTGGAACTCCTTGGCATCGGGGAGATCTGAGCCAGTCTTCTGCCGTGTCCCCCGGCCGCCTGATTCCCGCCCTTCTGGTCCTCGCCACCGTCTGGATCGCCGCCTGTCGCAAGGAGTCCGACGGCGGCGGGCCCACCACCTCCAAGCCTCCCGCGGAGAAGCCGACCCGGCTGGGCTTCGAACCCGTCCCCTTCGAGCTGACCGCCCGCTTCGACGGCGCCAAGGCCCACGCCCACGTCCGCCAGTTGGTCGAGATCGGGCCCCGCCCCTCGGGCAGTTCGGGCTACCAGCGGGCGCTCGGCCTGCTCGAGGCCCGCCTCGAGCAGTTCGGCTGGACCACCCGCCGGCAGGGATTCGTCGGCCAGACTCCGGTCGGCCCGATCCCCTTCACCAACCTCCTCGCCCGCTTCGAGCCCGAGGGCGATCCCGACTGGCAAGAGTCGTGCCCGGCGGTGGTCGGGGGCCACCTCGACAGCAAGCTGCTCGAGTTCGAGTTCGTCGGCGCCAACGACGGCGGGTCCTCCACCGGCATCCTGCTGGAGCTCGCCCGCGTGCTTGCCACCGAACCTGCCTCGGCCGCCAAGGTCGAGTTGGTCTTCTTCGACGGCGAGGAGGCCTTCGGCCCGAACATCACCGCCCGCGACGGGCTCTATGGCTCGAAGCACTACGCCCGCGAGCTGTCGACCCGCAGCACCTGGCCCGCGCTGGGCATCGTGCTCGACATCGTCGGCGATCCCGACCACGCGCTGTTCCACAATCCGGACACCCCGCGCGACTTCGCCCGGATCGTCGGCCGGATCAGTCCGGCCTTCGACTTCGAGCACGGCATCAGCCCGGCCCGCGGCCTGATCGTCGACGACCACATCCCGCTGCAGAACACCGGCATGCCCTGCCTCCACCTGATCGGCGACTTTCAGTCGATGCGCTACTGGCACCGCCGCGGCGACACCCTGGAGCGGGTCAAGCCGGGGATGCTCGGCAAGGTCGGCAAGCTGACGCTGCGTTTCCTCGCCGAGGTCGAGCGCCCCGCCGGGGGGCGCTAGCCCTCGAGGCGGTCCACCCTCGGGCCCTCCCGTGCCGGCGCCCTGCGGTTCGCCTTCGCACCCCGGTGAAACGCCCCGATCTTCGCGTGTTTTTTCGGTTGTCAAACCCGGGACCTCGACCCTAAATCCCCGCCCACCTCACGGGGCTCCCAGGCTCGGTAGCTCAGTTGGTAGAGCAGCGGATTGAAAATCCGCGTGTCGGCGGTTCGATTCCGTCCCGAGCCACCACCCCTCTTCGACGGGGTCTACACCAAAGAGGGTCTACACCAAAGAGGGTCTACACCAAAGAGGGTCTCAATGGCGACCACCCTCCGCCTTGCGTGCCACGACGACATGGACCGTTCCCGTCGTCTTCGAGGCGGGAACCCTCCCGGGTGCCGGAGCCGGCCCTCCTGCGATGCACGGGAGCCCTCGGAGCCGGTGTCGGGAACGATCGCTCCCTCTCGGTCCGCTTCCAGCGCTGCCACCAGCGGAGACGGAAGAGCGACGCCGTCGAGGCGCCCCCGGTCGAGCAGGCGGGCGCCGGACCGCCCGGTCCCTTGGGACGTCGACCCGGGCCTCGCCGGCAAGTTCCCGCGAATCCCCCCACTCTTGGCCGAGCGCCATTCGCCACCAGACCTCCTGCATTTTTTCTTGCGCAATAATATTCAGCCTGCTTTTTGTTCCTCGTGAGCTCCACGGAGGCCAAATCGCTGTCCCTCGACTTCTCGGTGATCCGGGAGCTGCGCAAGCAGGCCGGCCTGACCCTGCAGCAGGTTTCCGGTCGCTCCGGACTGTCAGTGGCGAGTCTCTCGAAGCTCGAGCGCAACCAGAACCTGGTCGAGTTGGGCACCCTGCATCGGCTTGCACGGGTGTTCGGGCTCTCGGCGTCCGACCTGCTCTCGCTTGCGGAGTCGCCGACCGCCCACCGCAAGTCGGTCGAGCGCTACCACTCGGGACCGTTCGACTTCGAGAAGATCGCCTACCAGGGCGTCGAGCTCTTCCACGCCACCGCCCGCGCCGGTGACTCGCTGCAGCACCCGGAGGCCCACGGCGACGACCACGAGATCTGCTGGGTCCGAAAGGGTCGGGTCCACATCGCCTTCAGCCACGAGCAGCAC
>Ga0207814_100773_pt1 | contig 13659 bp, 17 predicted proteins | sample TtaePargueraPR_7_FD_187755 | JGI IMG/M metagenome (GOLD analysis project Ga0207814, IMG submission 187755) | Aerobic enrichment media microbial communities from Bioluminiscent Bay, La Parguera, Puerto Rico - Tt and P1 (2) (SPAdes) | ecosystem: Environmental > Aquatic > Marine > Unclassified ... | reverse complement strand
ATCGGACCGATCGAGGCGTATCGCCAGTTCGGCTGCGCGCGCTCCCCACTTCACGGCAGCATCTGAATCATCCTGAAGCATAGCGAGCTGTCCCAAGTTCGAATAGGTCATCGCTAGTTCGGATCCGGCGGGCTGGTTGCTAAGGACGCCAAGCGCCTCGAGCGCGCAACGTTCTGCCCTGTGCCTCTCACCGTTCAGATAGTGGAGCCGCGACAGCCATCGTAGTCCGTTGCCCTCGGCCAGACGCTCGCCGCGAAGACGCCTCAGTTCGACGGATCGGCGCTGCGCAGCAATAGCGTCGTGTATTCGGCCGACGAGGTGGAGTTCGAACGCGGATTGCTCGTAAAGCGAGGCCTGTTCACCTGCTTCGAAGCTGTTTGAGTGTTTGAGCGCAGTTGCATAGTGACGGGCCGCCTCGCGGTGAGCGCCAACCCGAGAGGCTTCCACAGCGGCGCGCGGTGCAAACGTTCGAACTGCTGCAGCTTCTCCCGCGGCATCAGCATGATGAACCAGCCGGGCCAGCGCCGTTTCCGGGACGCGGCGCAGTGCCTCGAGTGCCGATCTGTTGAGCGCGGTCAGGCGCTCATGCGGTATCGCTTCCTCGATCGCTTTGCGGGCAACTTCATGGCGAAAGGCGTAGCTGTCTGGTTCTTCAACAAGGAAACCGGCCGCGACCGCTGTATCGATTGAACCAGGCTCGTGGTCTTGGCAGAGCTCGCAAAGGAGCCAATGTTCAACCCGGCGCGGGAAAACCGCCGCTGCCTCGACGGCCCGACGGGCAGATGGCGGCAGACGATCGAATTGCGCCAGCACCGCATCGCGCACCGTCGGCGGTATCGTTTCGCCACCGTTCAGTATTTCAACGACAAAGAAGGGATTGCCGCCGGTAACCTCAAAAACGACTTCTCCGTCTCGTTGGGACTTGGACGCCATATGGTAAACAGCTTCCCGGCTCAGGCGCGGGACGTTCAGGCTAATCCTGTCATTCGCGGGAACCTGAACCAGCGCACGGCGTAGACGTTGACGAGCCTCATGGTCGTCGTCGCGCGCGGTTAGAAGGAGCATCACCGGTAAGCCGGCTATCCGGCGACCGAGGAAGCGGATCAGGTCGAGTGTCGCGTCATCCGCCCAGTGGACATCCTCGATTACGGCGAGCGTAATTTCCTGGCGGAGCGCTGACAGAGTTCTGGAAAAAATGCCGAGGCGGCCTTTGAGATCGTCCTGCCAGCGCCACTCCGCATCGCGAGCCCAATCGCGCATGGGGCCAAGTGCTTCCGGCGTCGCCAGGTCCTCGCAGGCGCTCCAGAGAACCCGGAGGTTCGTTTGCGCTGCAAATGTCTGCACAAGGGCGCTCTTGCCAATGCCGGCCTCGCCCTGCAGCAAAAGGACGCTGCCGCGACCTTCCGCGGCGCAAGCCAACCGACTGCGCAGTTCGTTTAACAGGGTGCTGCGTTCCAACAGCGTCATAGCCAGATGTTAACCCTTGTCCGTCGGGTACGAAAGTTTCGGGAGTGCTGCGCAGAAAAATGGGGAACGGCGCGCTAAAAAATGGGGAAGATTCCCGACGCGAGAACGTGCCGCGGGATCTAGCGTCATCCCCGCATCAAATTGATATTTGTTCACAAGGAGGAAACCAGATGCCCCGCTATATGGTCGAACGGAATTTTGCCGACGGTCTTCACATTCCCGTCAACGCCGACGGCGCGAACGCCTGTGCAACCGTCGTCGATCGCAACGCCGAAGACGGTGTCACCTGGGTCCACTCATACGTGTCCGACGACAAAAGCCGTTCCTACTGCGTCTATGACGCTCCGACACCCGAGGCTGTGAGAACCACGGCACAGAAGAACGGCCTTCCGGTCGACAAGATCACAGAGGTGCGCGTTCTGGACCCATATTTCTACGTATGATCTCAAGGTGTCAGTCGGCTCGAAGATCGTAATATCGCCTGCCGGGCTCCAACCAGTGGCGCTCGGCAGGCGGACCAGTGTCTGACAGGGCTCGTTCACGAATATCGCAGAACGCCAGTTTGACTCAAATCATCACGCGTGGAATTTTCAATCATATGCCGCTTTCCTGGATGCAAGCCGGATGCTGACCGAAGAGGAATTCTTCGGCGATCCGTCAAAGGTCGCTCTGATGAAGAGAGGCTACCATCTCTGGTCACTGCTTGGAGAGAATCCGCGGTTTGCATATTATGGACGCCTCCTGGCGCTCTGCGACCCTGGAGAGGATACTGCGGATATCCTGATACATCTCGCCGGCCTGCAAGGCGCGGCTGTCTGCTATTTCTATCCAAAGAAAGATGCCGAAGCGCTGTTCCGCGAACTTGGCGATGCGGGCCTTTGTATCGACAGACATGAACACTTCTGGGGCGGGCAAGCAGCATTGGCAGCCAGCCGAGAAGCGCTCTTGGCTTACAGGCTCCCGAACGACCTTAACATCGTGACGATCGATGCAAAGACGCCGATCGAAATCCTGGCCGACGTCGCAAGACTTTGCGACGGCTGCGGCGTGATGCCAGTGCCCGGTTCCGTCATGCGCGGTGGCGTCATCAAGGGCGTGTGCGTTGTCGCGATAGACAAGGACGGGCGAGCAGTCGCTACTGCCTCCTCCTACATGTTACATCATCCGCTTTCGAGCCGGTCCAAGGATGCGTTTTGGGGCATGCTGGCCACCCGAGAAGATCGTCGCGGCGAGAAAATCTCCCTTCTCCTGGGCGCCCAGGTCATCCTGTACATGTGGGAGCGGTACGGAGCGCGCGGCTTCATGACAGGGGTACGCGCGGACAACCACCCCTCAAAGGCGCTTTGCAACAAGCTCGGCGTTATTGACAGTGACTGGATCTTTGCGCAGGCGATCAATGAAAGGGTTCTTGGTGGTTCATCCATCACGAAATAGGACTCGTATTCCGCCCTTAGACTCCACTGTTCTACGCTCTGATTTCAGCCTTCTCCCTCAACCAGCGAACAAATGTGTCAGCGTCATCATTCGGCGTGCTTTGTGTCACCGCGACGCACATGCGACCACTGGGTGAAAAGCCGAATGGCGCTACAAGGCGTTTAGCCCTGACATCGGGCTCAACAGCTATCTCCGGAACCATCGCGACGCCTAAACCGGTCAGGATGCCTTCAACCAAGGGCGGAAGGGTATCAAACTCCAGACTTCTGCCGGTCGCGTCAGTGCCGTGGGCGCGGCACCATTCGGACCAGACTTGCGGGCTGGCTTTCGTATGAAGGTATGGCAGCCCCGAAAGGTCCGCCGGCTCAATCTCCCCACCTTGGAAAAGAGACGCATGAAGCACCGGCCCTAGCCGTTCGGCGAACAAGGGATAGATGACTGCATCCTGCCTCGACGGCCCGGAGACAACCGTGATGGAGACACCTGAAGGAGGCGCCGACACATCCGGCGTCTCGGTGGTGAGCAGCCGAACATCGATATCGGGGTGAAGTCGACGGAAATCAGGTAACAGCGGTATCAACCACCGCATTGCCAACATGCCCAGAGATGTCACGTCGAGTGTGCGCCGCTCGGCACCACGCTCGCGGTTGACCGCTGCCTCCAGCGTATCGAAAGCCGAGCTGAGCGCCGGTTGCAGGCGTCTTGCCGCGGCAGTCGGTTCAAGGCGGTTGCGGGGGCCTTCGAAGAGGTCAACTTCTATCAGATTTTCCAGCCGTCGGATCTGCCGGCTTATTGCGCCGTAAGTGACTCCGAGTTCCTCTGCCGCACGCCTCATCTGACCGAGCCTGAGCGTCGATTCCAGCGCTCGCAGCGCATTAAGAGGCAGCAGACCGCGCTTCATATGACAAAACCTCACATACGGATCGAAATCTAATCGATATTCTCCATTTGACCAACGTGGCAGGCTTGATGTGCGAAACGCGCTGGTTCGCAGGCGCAAGGTTATCCTTTCGAGGTATCATGATGGCAACGCTGAACAGCCGGACCGGCAAGGTGAATGGGCCGCTATGGGGTCATGGCGCCGAAGATTGGGCAGACATCCAGGAAGGAACACTTGCTCCGGTTTTCGACCGGGTGCTCGAGAAAGCATCCGTCGGCCAAGGAACCAAATACCTGGACGTGGGCTGCGGATCCGGGATGGCGATATCGAAGGCCGAAGCCAAGGGTGCGTTCGCGGCCGGATTGGATGCGTCCCAGGCACTGCTTGATATTGCAGGCTCTCGCTCACCGGATGCCGAGTTGCACCTCGGCGATCTCGAGGACCTTCCATTTGACGACAAACGTTTCGATGTCGTGACCAGTTTCAATTCGCTTCAGTACGCCGGTAATCCGCTGGCCGCTCTTAAGGAGGCGAAACGCGTAATGTGCACTCAAGGCACCATCGCAATTGTCACCTGGAGCCCGCCGGAAATGATGGAGGTTTCGTCTCTGATCGGGGCAATCAAACATTTGCTGCCGCCGGCGCCACCTGATGCCCCGGGCCCGTTCGCGCTATCAGAGGCGAAAAGCCTGCGAGCCTTCGCTTCGGCTGCCGGATTACTGACGATGGAAATATTCGACATTTCCGCGCCTTGGATCTACCCCGACAAGGATACCGGACTACGCGGCCTCGGGTCGTCCGGGGTCGCTGCCCGCGCTGCGGCAAATTCGTCAATTGAGGCGGTCGAAGACGCTCATGCCTCGGCACTGGCTCCATTCCGGCAGATCGACGGAAGCTACCGCATCGAAGCATCGCTTCGCTGTCTGCTGGCGCGGCTGCCGTGAGAGGCCATTGTGATACCGACGCTCTTGTTCATTAACAGCTGGGATTGTTGTCCGCGTGTGGAACATCGACAACTCGACGGATCCCGGCTCCGGATAGCAGCGATCGCGCTTCGCTTAGCGCTAGTTTTTGGCTCGGTATTACCGACAGCGTCTAGCGCGATCGCTGGATCGGCGAAAATCCCGGTTGATGTGGAACTCGTCTTGGCGGCAGATGTATCGGGGTCCATGACCCGCGGCCTGCGTGCTGCCCAAACCGACGGTTTCGTCGCGGCCTTTCGAAATCCCTGAGTTCAAAACGCAATAACTAGAGGCCACATCGGCAGAATTGCAGTCACCTATCTCGAATGGTCCGGCCAAAATCAGCATATCGAGCTTGTGCCCTGGCGCATTATTGAAAAAGCGGAGGACGCCAACGCATTTGCCTCCGAACTTGAACAGGCGCCGAAATTCTCTCCAAGTGGACGAACCTCGATCTTCTCGGTCCTCGCCGAGGCAAACTCGCTGATCTTAAACAACCAATATGTTGGAACGCGTCTGATAATCGATATTTCGGGGAACGGACCGGAGAATTCCGGCCATAAGCCATTGCGCCTCAAGGATCGGCGGATCACGGTGAACGGCCTTGTATTTCCTGCGAGGCCCTCAGGTGCGGACGACCCTTACCGAAACTACCCCTACACAACATCTGATGTTGTAAATTACTTTCGAACCTCGGGCGCACAGGGCTCGGGTGCCTTCGTATTTCGGATCGATACAGAAGCGGACATTGAGCGGGCGATCCTTCGCAAACTGCTCATCGAGATCGCCGGAATACTATCCAGACGCGCGGGGGAAATACCGTGATGCCCCGCCAAAAGGGTTTTCGCTGTTGCCCATTATCTGCCTGGCCGAAGATCGCCGCAATTGCATCGCCTATTGGTACACCTAGCGGCACTGTCACGGCAACTTGCTGCGGTTGGCAGCACCATCGGAACACGATCTCAGGCGGTGACGATCTGGCGCCATTCGGCCAAGGCTTCGGCACGAAGGGTCTTGAGCGTGCGGCGGGAGATCAAGTGACGTTGGATGTTGAAGTGATTGTATATGATGGCGTGGGATGCAAGGAAGCGCTGCGCCGATCCGGGCGACTTGAACCGGAGTTGCTGTCGCTCTCTGCGTCGGGTCGGCTGATGCGAGACCTCTGCCCGGTTGTTTGAGCGCCCGCCGGTGACGTGGCGACCGGCCAGAGAGAGATCGCGAAGGGCGGCACCATATGACCGAAGCCGATCCGTAACAATTTTGTCCGGAATAAAGCCCTGCCGCTTCAGAAGTTTTCGTAGCAATTTCAGCGCTGCCTTTCGGTCGCGCTTCGACTGAACCAGGATGTCGAGCACCTCGCCCTCGTCATCAACGGCGCGCCAGAGATACATGGTTTTGGCGCCGATCTTGAGAAACACTTCGTCCAGATGCCAGCGATCCGACGGCCGTGGTCTCCGACGGCGAATTCGGTCGGCGTAAATCCGACCGAACTTCAGCGCCCAACGCCGGACGGTCTCATAGGACACATCGATACCGCGTTCAGCAAGCATGTCCTCGACGTCACGATAGCTGAGGGCAAACCGGAAATAGAGCCAGACAGCATGCTGAATGATTGTAGGCGGAAAGCGATGACGGGCGTAGGACAAGTTGCTCATGACAGCAACTATCGTGCCCAAGCTCACAGCGCCAGCAGGTTAATGTGACAGGGCCAACTGGCCAAGGTTCGACTGCTGATCATCGACGAACTCGGCTACGTGCCGCTGTCGCCGACCGGAGCCGAACTGCTGTTCGAGGTCTTCTCACAGCGCTACGAACGCGGTTCGACCATCGTCACGGCGAACCTGCCCTTCGATGAATGGACCAGCGTCTTGGGCTCCGAGCGACTGACCGGCGCGCTTCTCGATCGGCTCACCCACCATGTCCATATCGTGGAAATGAACGGCGAAAGCTATCGCCTCCCACAATCCCGCAAGGCTGCCGAGCAAAACCGCGATTCCGCAACGGACTGATCCCCACGAAACGGCGCGCCTTCATGCGAAGGGGCCCGACCGGGCCCCTTCGCATGACGTCATCTGGCGCATTTTTGCTCCGGCCAACTGGCACATTCTTGCTCCGGCGTTGACAAGTCTCCCGATCCGGTTCAGCAGTCCCCGGACGGCAGCATGGTCACCGATGAATACCGGCCGTTGGAGGTCGTGATGCGCGCGCAAGCGCCGGTCTGGCTATTGAACCAGTAGGTGGTCAAACCCTGGGTTCGAACGGCTTGGTAACCGAGGTTCTGAAGCCCCATCTCGGCCTGCCCCGCACGCGCGCCTTCGAACGCGCTCAAGTCATACTCGTTGCCGATCGACGGACGACCGGCAGGAGCCCCCATGTCGCTATCGCTGGTTTCGCAGGCCGCCAGCGGCAGCACGATAAGAGCCGCGAGAACGATTTTCTTCATATCGGTATTCCTTTTCTCTGGTTTTCTTTCATTCAAACGATCACGCGACCGGTACGTCGCGCATGATGACGAAGTCGGTTCCGGAGCGCGTTTCGGGATGCGCCGGCAGGTCGGTCAGCATCATCGTCGCGCCCGGATGCAGATTTCTTGCGATGATCGAATAGGCGTCGGTCGGAATGATCAGCCGTGCCGTTGCCGCCAGTTCCCTTTGCTGGTCGACGGCTTCTTCGTGCCCGGTGCCAAGCCCGATTGCGACCCAGTTGAAATGCTGATGCTGCGGGTCGACGTCATGCAGCAGATAGACATGGGTGCCGAGCGGCCAGCGCGGGTTGTTGACCTTTACCGCTGTCTCCAGAAAGAGTTCTCCGTTCCGGAGAGCGATGAGCTTGCGATCAGCCCCGCTGACCAGGATCGAGAAGGCATGCTGGTCAGCGCCCTGGGTGTCCGTCGGCAGGCTCTTGCCCTTTACATGCCCGGTAACCTCCTCGATCTGACCGAGATCGGATTCGGTCAGCACCAGCCCGGCACGTTTCAGCGTGCCGACGCCGGAGCGTTCGTTCGTCACGATGACCGGCGTGCCGTGATGGGTGATGCTGAAAAGCAGGTCTGCGAATGTGCGCGGCAGGTGCACGCAGCCATGGGAACTCGGATATCCCGGGAGACCGCCCGCATGCAGCGCGCAGCCGCCGAAGAAGAACTGGCTGTCGGGCATCGCCGCATTGTTGTATTTCGACGAGTGATGCATCTTCTCCTTGCGCAGAACCGTGAAGACGCCGGTTGGGGTCTCGTAACCCGGCTTGCCGGAAGAGATGGTTGTCACGCCGACGCGGATGCCGTTTCGATAGACGAAGGCGAGCTGTTCGCTCAGCGAAATGATGACAGCGATGGGACCGCTCTCGGAACGTTCGGGATACCAGGACCACTCGCCGGGCTTCAGGTCCCTGGCGGGCTTGGCGACCTGGGCCAAGGCTCCACCGATCCCCACCGCCATCAGCGCAACCGTCGTGTTGGCGAGAAACCGGCGGCGCGAGGTCTTGTTTTTCATGTGTTTCTTCCTGACTACCTTTCGAGGCGCAGCGTGACGCCGGCATCCTCGTTGAAGAGTTGAAGGGATTGGGAGAACGGATCAAAGTCGACCTTCAAGCGGCCTTGCAGGGCAGCGAGAATGTGATCCTCTTGCATGGTCAGAGCGTCGCCGGGACAGGCCATCCGCGTCGTCGCCATCGGCCCGTTGATGACGAGCAGGCCGTCATCCATCTCGCCGCGGCCATTGAATCGGTTGCACCCGGTCGTGCCGGAAATCGATCCGTCCGATCCGAAGGTGGCCTCGGCATCGCCAACGACCGGCTCGCCATTGACCATACCTAAACGCCAGAGCGAAGGGGCGCCGGAACCGGCTGTTGCGGGTTCCGGATAGGCCCCCTCTGCCAGGAACCAGCCGGCCGCCCAGCCCTCGACCCCTTCATAGGAAACGCGGCACCAGCGCGTTTGCGCCGCCGCCTTGCGTTCGGCCTCGGAAGCGACTTCCCATTCGGCAAAGCTGAGGCCGCCCTGACAGCCCAGATTGCGAATGCCATCGCCGTTCCAGGGGATTTCGCCGAGCTTTGGCGCGCCGGCTTCCGGTGCGTCTCGAATATTGAGGACATCGTTTTCGGCAACGCCGGTGACACGGAAGTAATCCGGCCCGTCCGCCTCCGCCGCGACGTCGATCGCCGCAAACAACAGGCCGGAAACGGCTACGACAGTGAGCAGGCAGCTCCTGATCTTCATCCGCATCAGGCCCGCCTTATCGCCTTGATGATCAGCATCAGGATCACTGCACCGATCACGGCGGCGACGATCGCTCCAACGATGCCGCCGCCGATGGAGATGCCGAGCGCCTTGAACAGCCAACCTGCGATATTCGCGCCGACGATCCCGATGACAATATCGCCGAGGAGGCCATAGCCCGATCCCTTGACGATGAGCCCGGCGATCCAGCCGACGATGGCGCCGAACACGCACATGATCAACAGCGCGATCAGAAGCCCCATTCCGGCTCCAACTGCATTTGCACCTTCCATGATCCTCTCCTCCGTGTCGGCGCTCAGAGCGCTCCTTCATCCGTTTGCGACATGACTTCCTGAACCTGGCCCTCATTCGAAACCAGGCAGCGCCATGGCGCGCGATCCGGGCCGACGCCGACCATCACCAGCGAGTTGGCCTCGGAGAACTCGGTGCTCGTCACCGCGACATCGCCATTGCCGGTCTCACCGGAAACAGCCGCAAGGCATGCATCGACGGCAGCCGCTGAAACGTCCGAGCCGCCCGTATCGGCGGGAGTGTCCGCAACGCCGGCGCTGTCGTCGCCGGAGAACGTTATCTCAAGCACCTGCGCGTCATTGGAAACGAGGCACCGCCAGGGCGCCTGATTGTCCCCGACGCCCAGCATGACCAGCGAATTCGCTTCGGAAAATTCCGTGCTCGTAACGGAGACATTGCCATCGCCGGTCTGGTCGGTGACGGCCGCCACACAGGCCTCGACCGCCGCGCCGGAGACATCGGAACCACCGGCATTCCCGCCTGTTTCTGACGGAACGCCAGCACTGTCGTCGCCGTCGAAATAGGCTTCCTGAACTCGGCCGTCATTGGAAACGAGGCAGCGCCAAGGGGCCTGATCCGGACCGACGCCAAGCATGACGAGCGTGTTCGCCTCGGAAAATTCGTTGCTGAGCACGGTGACATCGGCACCGTTGGCTTGCCCCGAGACCGCCGCGATACAGGCGTTGTTGGTGACAGTCTCCGTGTCCATCGCCGCCGCTTCCGGTTCGGCTGCGGCGGGTTTGTCGCCCGTTGTAGTGGTTTCCGATTGCGTGGAAGCGGGCGTCTCCGCGGCCGGTTGGGATTGGCTGTCCTCGGAGTTCTCATCGGAACATGCGGCGATGCCGAGAAGCAGCGCCAGGGAGAAAACACTCAATACACGTTTCATTTTCCGCCTCGCTTGCCGCCGCGTTGCAGCTCTTCCAGCGCAGGGGCTGCAGGACGCAGCGAAGTCAATTTACCAAGACATTTCATGACCATCTCCCTGGATCGCCTGACCGGCGGCAGGAAGAACGTTAGCCACACCGCAATAACGCGTATATCCGCTTTGCGAATGCGCGTTGTCCGAAAAACGAATAGATGCCCGACAGCATGATCCATTAATTGCGCCGAAGCGTAACTCCACGTAATATAACTCTTGAGACTACGCGATTACTGTTGTGACTACAGGTGGCGTCCGGAGTTTGGGTACTTTTCGTCCCGTTCAGGAATTTGAAGGCGGCAAGCCTCGCCGGATATCCGACATGGAGATGTTCGACGGCACGACGCATTTCGATTTCCTCGATCCCGAAAACGGCTTTCTGACGACGGAGATGGCGTATCTCGGCCGCGATATCGAATTGTGGCGGGTCCGGTCGAGCGGGCACGAAATCCAGCTGATCGAGCCCGACAAGATATCATACCTCCTGCCGCTCAGTGGACGCCTCGACGTCGCCGCGGCGGACCGCGAGTATTCGGCGGAGAACGGCGATGCGCTGTTGTTTTCGCCCAACAGGCGCAGGACCCGCGTCTCGGCTTCGAACCGCACGCCATATGAGGCGCTCGTCGTCCTCATGCCGGCCGATGAAGCATGCCGAACCATGAAGCTGAACGGCCTTTCCTGGCGGAACAATGCCCTGAAATTGCCGGCAGACAAGGAACGCGGCGCCGTCCTTCGCTCCTATACGCTTTTTCTTGGCGAGGAACTGTCGCGGCCCGCAACGCCATTGATCCACTCGCCACTCGTCGACGGTGTCGCCGCCATCCTGCAGGAGTACATCCTCGAACTCGCGTCGGAGGGCGAAGAGTCTGGCGCGAACAAGCCGCAATCCGCCGGTTTGGACCATGTTCGTCGCGCAGAGGAATTGATGTGGGCGCGCTTCGAGGAACCGGTCACCATCGCGGATATCGCCGAGGCACTCGGCGTCGGCCTGCGCAGCCTCCAGATCGCATTTCGGGAACACCGCGGTTACGCGCCGCGCGAGGCGCTGATCCGTATCCGGCTGGATGAGGTCAGAAAGCGGCTGTGCGAGGCCGGCGATTACCAGAATATCAGCCACATCGCCATGGATTGCGGCTTTACGCATATGGGTCGGTTTTCAAAAGCCTACCAGTCAACCTTCGGTGAACTGCCCTCCGCGACAGCACGTTCTCGGTCGCCGGCCTGATGGACTTGGCTTCTCATAGCGACGTGGCGCAGTCCCCGAAGGCGACCCAAGCCGTTTTCTCAATCGGGTTCCCACTATCGAAAACCTCGGCTATCGCGGCATAGTGCGAATTTTCCCATGCCACTCTTGCGATCGACACGTTGGGAATTTGAAGGCAGCTATTGGCACGAAGCGGACACTTTTCCGTCGCTTGCAAGATGACCGCTTCCGATCCGAAAGCAGACGGTTTTCGTGGAAAGCGGACATGTCTGATTTGTGCCATGAGCGGTCATCCCCCCTTTTCTGCATTTCGGATAGCTCCATCAGTCGACTGCTGTCGCAACGGCACGCACTCCCGGCAATTCTGTCGCGCTAGGCATCTTCTTGTGGTCCAGGGCGACGATCTCAAGCTGGCCGCTGCTGTCGGCCGGTCGCTTCAACGGCAAGCGATAGGTGATGTCGGCGCGCCAGCTTCTATGCGGCAGTATCCCGAGGAAACGGGTCATTCGAAATCGAGCCCTCCCGATCCAGATCCCGTTCAAGAGAAGGTCAAAGGAGCGATTGGCCAGCACGTGACCTGGGCCACTCATCAAGACGCGAGCACGTCCGACCTTGTCGGGTTGTGAAGCGGGTAAACTGATGCTCGCGCGACCGTTTTGAAACGCAATCCAGTTGGCCAAGGGGGTAGCTAGGGATGGCCTGAAGATCCAGCTGGTGTTCCATGACCGTGTCACGGGATCGTGGCCGGTCATGCGGTCTCGTTCCGCATATTCGGCGAACAGGCGATCGATGACTGATCGTTGCCGGGACAGTTTCAGAAGCCCTCGCATCTCCAGCCGGTAAGCCAGCCGCGAGACGTCGCGGGAACAGGCGTCGAAAACCTTTTCCGGAACGGGAACGCCGAGCTTCCGCCGCAGGATCAGCGAGCCGATCGCGATCGGAACGCCGATTATAAGTCGAACAATGCTTCCCATCATCGCCTCCTAGTCATTCCGTCCGGAAATCGTCACCGGCACGTCCAGCTCGATCAGCATTTCCTGCACATCGAGAACGGTTCCGATCGGTGCGCCTTCATCCCCCTGGATCATGGCTTCGGCGCGAGGATTCTCGGCCAGAAGCTGTTCCAGGACGCGGCGAACCTGCGTGATTTCATACGGATCGCGGTTGATCCAGATCTCGTCATTATCCGTGACGGCAACGAGAATGGTCGGCTTCTCGTCTTCGAGCAGGGAGACGTCCGGCCGGATGACTTCAACACCCGGTTCTTTCACGAATACAGCGGTCACGATGAAGAAGATCAGAAGGATGAACACCACGTCCAGCATGGGCGTCATGTTCAGTTCGACATCTTCCTCGTCAACTTGTACCCGGCTCACACGTCGAGCCATGTTTCTCTCCCCGTCCTAGCTTTCTTCCGCGGTCGCCCGCTGGATCGATACCGGAATGCCGTTGGCCCGCATGTCGTCCCAGATAATGGAGACGGTGCCATGAAGGGCTTCATCATTCGGCTCGATCAGCACGGCGCTGTTCGGCGCCTCGGCGCGGATCCGCTGAACTGCCGCCAGCACCCGATCCTCTGTGGTGGATCGCTGGTTCACAAAGACGCGGTTTTCAGCGTCGATCTGGACCAGGATCACCGGGTTCGGATCCTGCGGCTGGTTCTCTTCATCATTCGGCGGAGGCGGCGTCATGTCGAACCCCTCCTCCTGGAGGAAGGTCGCGGTGACGATGAAGAAGATCAGGAGAATGAACACGATGTCGAGCATCGGCGTCATGTTCACTTCGGCCTGATCGCCTCCTCTTTGCCTGCGTTTACGCATGATTCCTACTCCAGTTCGAGCTGATCAGCGAGGCGGGCAACGCGTTGCTTCGCCAGACGCTCGATCTGGTTGGAGAAAATCAGGCCTGACAAAGCCGCCACCATGCCGGCCATGGTCGGGATCGTCGCGCGGGACACGCCCGACGACATTGCCCGGGCATCCGACGATCCGGCCACAGCCATCACGTCAAACACCGAAACCATGCCCGTCACCGTACCGAGCAGTCCGAAGAGCGGGGCCACGGCGACAAGCGTCTTGACCAGCTCCACATTGTGCTCCGACTTCTGCCGCGCTTCCGAAATCAACTGGTCGCGGATCGCATGCGCGGTCCAGGACGTGTGATCGGAGCGGGCGGACCATTCCTTGAGGATGCGCTTGGCATCTCCCGCCTGGGCAAAGAAGAAATATGCCAGGCGCTCGAGAATGAAGGCCCACATCACGAACGTCA
>Ga0207814_100772_pt1 | contig 13660 bp, 12 predicted proteins | sample TtaePargueraPR_7_FD_187755 | JGI IMG/M metagenome (GOLD analysis project Ga0207814, IMG submission 187755) | Aerobic enrichment media microbial communities from Bioluminiscent Bay, La Parguera, Puerto Rico - Tt and P1 (2) (SPAdes) | ecosystem: Environmental > Aquatic > Marine > Unclassified ... | reverse complement strand
GGCGGGATGAGCAATGCGCCCAGCGGCGAAAAGCAGCCCACCCGGATCGTATGCTGTCCGGAATGGGAAAGTTCGTCGATCGAGGCGAAGAAGTCATCGCCAGCTGACAGAAATCGCCGCGCCGAAACGAGGAATTTCTGGCCGGCGGGAGTCACGACGACACCGTGTCCCTTGCGTCGCTCGAACACGCGTATGCCGGCCGCGTCTTCGGCCGTCTCAATTGCCGCGAGAACCGAGGATTGGGAGATCCGCATTTCCTTGCAGGCAGCGGAAATGCTGCCGTGCTTGGCGACCTGAACGACATATTCGATTTGGCGAAGTGTGGGTGACATATCTATTTCATAGAACTGATTGTGTAAATTTTACATTTTATGGCAGAGGATTGCTGTGCTGTAAATCGGTCATCGAAACCGGTGGGGGAGCCTCGTGAGGGCAGCAGCGAAACAAGAAAACGACATTTGTCAGTGGACCGCCATGGACCTGACTAATGCTTTTTCGTCGGGCAAATTGAGCCCGGTCGAAGCCGCGGACGCAGCGCTTCGGCGTGCTGAGAAAATCAATCCTGCACTCAATGCTTTCGTTGCCATCGATTACGAAGGTGCGCGCGCCGCGGCACGTGAATCGGAAAAGAGATGGCGCGCAGGCGCGGCGCTGTCACCAATCGATGGCGTGCCAACGACCATCAAGGACATTGTGCAATGCCAAGGGCTCGATGTCCGCTATGGCAGCACCGCGACGGGCGATATTTCCGGACAGCCTGACGCTCCATCGGTGAAAAGACTGCGTGACAGCGGGGCCACGATCATCGGTCTTACCGTCACGCCGGAATTCGGCTGGAAGGCGGTGACTGACAACCGCAAAGACGGGATTACCCGCAATCCCTGGAATAGCAGCAAGACGCCCGGCGGTTCATCCGGCGGTGCAGCCGTTGCGGCGGCGACAGGGGCCGGCGTTCTTCATCTTGGCACGGATGGCGGCGGGTCAATCCGGATCCCGGCCTCCTTCACGGGGATCGTCGGCCATAAACCGACCTTCGGACGCGTTGCCGCTTATCCCGCCAGTTCATTCGGCACGGTCGCGCATATCGGGCCGATGGCGCGCACCGTCGAGGATACGGCTATCATGTTGAATGCCATGTCCGGGCGCGATCTGCGCGACTGGACCCAGCCGCCCTCGGCGTTCGCGGATGTGGTGCTGAAACCTGTCGACTGGGCCGGCAAACAAATTGCCTATTGGAAGAAGCCTTGCGTTGGCGCGGTGGCGCCAACCGTAGCCGCCGCCGTCGAAGCAGTGCTGCGGGATCTGGAGCTGGCCGGTGCCAGGATTACCGAAGTAGGGATGCCTGATCAGGACGGGTTGCTCGAAGTCTTCTATCGCCATTGGTATGTCGGCGCAGCCAATCGGCTGTCGGCTATCGATCCGGGCCACTACGATAGGCTCGATCCCGGATTTGTTCGCGCGGGGCAAGCGGGCGAGCGTTACAGTGCCGTCGAGCGCATGCAGGCCGAGATCCTGCGAGCCCGATACGGCGCGCAAATGGATGCGCTCCTCGACCGGTTCGACTTTGTCTTGTCGCCTACCGTGCCGGTTCCGCCGTTCGAAGCCGGCCATGACTTTCCTCCCGGCAGCGGATTGGAAAGCTGGGTCGAGTGGTCGTCCTTCAGCTTCCCGATCAATCTGAGTCAACAGCCGGCATGTTCCGTGCCGTGCGGTTTCACGCCGGACGGATTGCCGATCGGACTGCAGGTCATCGGCGCGCGCGGCGACGATGCCGGTGTGCTGAGTGCCGCCCTTACCTATCAGCAAATGTACCCGGACCGTTTCATGATGTCCGGCGGCAAATGGCCGGCGACGGGGGAGGGCACGTCATGATGCAGTCCGCGATCCCCTTCGTTCTCAATTCCCTGACCCTGATCAGTATTCTGCTGATTGTCTCCATGGGCCTCGCCGTCATTTTCGGGCTGATGAATGTGATCAACCTGGCCCATGGCGAGTTCATAACGATCGGGGCCTTCACTCTTGTCGCGGTGCAGGCGCTTGGAGGCAGTTTCTGGCTCGCGCTGCCGGTTGCGCCGGCGGTCGGATACGGCATCGGGCTTGTGCTCGAGAAGACCCTGATCGCCCGGGTCTACAAGAGTCCGCTGCATGCCATCCTTGTGACCTGGGGCCTGAGCCTCATCATACAGCAGGTCCTTGTTCTGACCTTCGGCGCGGCGCCCCAGCGCGTGGCCGGTCCGTTTCCCGGCGCGATCGACATAGTCGGGGTCAGCTATCCGGCTTACCGGCTGTTCCTGATCGGCTTCGCTCTGGCGACCTTCACGGTAACGGCGATCCTGTTCAAGAAGACGCGGTTCGGCCTTGATCTCAGGGCGTCCATCCAGAGTACCGAAATGGCGTCCGTCATGGGCGTCGATGCCGACAAGATCAATGCCCGGGCCTTTGCTTCCGGTGCGGCGCTCGCTGCACTTGCGGGCGTGTTGTTGGCGCCTTTGACGGCGGTCACGGCTTTCATGGGCGTCAACTACCTGGCGCGTTCCTTCTTCGTCGTTCTCGTCGGCGGGGCAGGCACTGTCGGCGGCGTCGCGGCGGGGAGCGGCATTATTGGCGGCCTTGAGACGGCGCTTTCCTACCAGATCCCCACGACTGTCGCCCAGGCTCTCGTTCTTGTCCTCGCGATCGTCATCCTGCGTTTCCGTCCGAACGGGATCATGCCGGCATGAGCACGAACGACCATAAAAAACCTATTCGCGCCGTCGGCAAGAGCTGGTCCCTCCGGCCTTCGACCGTGATCGCCATCATCATGCTCGCGTTGCTGGCGGCAATGCCGACGCTGGTCGGCGGCTACACCCTTTCCAGCTACCGCGACATCCTTTTGCTCGGGCTGTTTGCGCTGAGCCTCGACATATTCTGGGGACGGACCGGCATCCTGAGTTTCGGCCATGCGACGTTCTTTGGCATCGGCGCCTACGGAATGGCGATTGCCTCGATCCGCTTCGGCATCGATCCATACTGGGTGAGCCTGGCGGGGCTGCTCTTCGGTGTCGGACTGGCGTCCCTGGCAGCCTTGGCAGTCGGCTATTTCATCCTCTATGGCGGAGTGCGCGGAGCATATTTCACCATCGTCACCCTCGCGTTGACGCTGATCGCAAACCAGATCGCGGTCGGCTGGTCGAGTGTGACCGGCGGCGACTCCGGCCTGATCGGCGTTCCGCCGTTCTCGGTCTTTGGTTACAGTTTCGGCAGTTCCACGGCGTCCTTCTATCTGGCGCTTGGCATTTTGGCGGTGTGCCTGTTGACCGCGTTGCGGATCATGCATGGCCGTCTCGGAATTCTCCTGACCGCCATTCAGGACAACGAACTCAAGGTCCGGACACTCGGCTACCGTACGCAGTTCATCCTCTTGATGACGTTTGTGGCCTCGGCGGCGATGGCCGGTCTCGCCGGTGCGATCTACGCCACCGGAACCGGTTTCGTTGCGCCTGACCTGATCGCGCTGCTGCTGTCGACCGAAGTCATCATCTGGGTTGCAGTCGGGGGAAGCGGCACGCTGACGGGCGCGGTCATCGGCACTTTCGTCGTCTGGCAGCTCCAGCAGAAGATCAGCTCCGTCAGCATCGCTGCGTGGCCGATATTCATCGGATCCTTCTTCATCCTGCTTGTGCTGGTATTTCCCAAGGGGCTGCCCGCATTCTTCATGGAGAAGCTCCGTCTTCTCGGAAAAAGGGAAGGAGCGGACGGATGAGCGACGCGTCAATTCCCGTGCTCAAGCTCGACCATGTCCACAAGCGGTTCGGCGACTATGCGGCAGTGACGGACGTTTCGGAGATGTTCGCGCCGGGCGAGTTGATCTGCGTCATCGGGCCGAACGGGGCGGGCAAGAGCACGCTTTTGAACATGATCTGCGGCACGCTTTCGGTCAGCGAGGGCTCGATCACCTTCGGCGACACGGCGATAGACGGACGCCCGCCGGAACAGATTGCCCGGCTCGGTATCGCTCGCAAGTTCCAGATGCCGAGCGTGTTCGAGAGCCTCACGGTGATCGACAATCTCCGTCTCGCCGGGCCGGCTCACTCCGATGATGAGTGGCTGGACGAGATGCTGGAAAAAATACACCTGCATGACGATCGCGATGTTCTCGCCGCCGATCTGCCGCATGGCAAGAAGCAATGGCTGGAGATCGGCATGGCGCTTGCCATGAAGCCGAAGGTGCTGCTGCTCGATGAGCCGACGGCGGGTCTGTCGGTCGATGAAACCCGGGATACTGCCGGCTTTCTCAAGGAACTTGAAGGGCGCGTTACGGTGATCGTCATCGAGCACGACATGGCTTTCGTGCGCGAACTGGGCGCCCGCACCATCGTCTTGCACAACGGCTCGGTGATCGCCTCGGGCCCGTTCGAAGAGATCGAGAACCATGAAACGGTTCGCGACGTCTATCTGGGGCGCCGATAGATGTTGAAGATCAACGCACTCACATCGGCCTACGGTTCCGCGCAAATCCTCAACGGTGTCGACCTCGAGGTCGGCAAGGGAGAGGTCGTCGCGCTGCTGGGCCGCAACGGCGTCGGCAAGACGACGCTGATGAAGACGCTGATGGGTATTGTAAAGCCGACCGGCGGCGAGGCTTTGCTCGAGGGGCGCGCGATCACCGGGTTGCGCACCCACGAAATCGCGAAGACGGGTCTCGGCTACGTACCGCAAGGGCGCGGCATTTTCGACAAGCTCACGGTGGAAGAAAACCTGAGGATGGGGTTGCGTTCCAATCCCGCGGCATCGGCGGATATCCCCGATTTCGTCTTTGAGAAGTTTCCTATCCTGCACGAACGAAGGCAGCAGATCGCAGGCACGATGTCGGGCGGTCAGAAGCAGCAGCTGGCGATCTCCCGGGCGATGTGCGGAGATCCCAAGGTTCTGTTGCTGGACGAGCCTTCGGAGGGCATCCAGCCCAATATCGTTCAGGACATCGGCGTCTTCATCCGTGAGCTGGTCCGGACGCATGAAATCTCGGTTCTCCTCGTCGAACAGAATCTGGGGCTCGTGAAGAGCGCCGCCGATCGCTTCGCCGTCATGGTGAAGGGCGAGGTGGTGTATCGCGGCGCCCCCGACGAACTCGACGATGAGGAATTGCTCCAGCGGTATCTGTCCGTGTGAGCGCGCAAAGAGGCAATTCAACGCAAAGGGAGACCATCATGACTTCGAAACTGATTACCAGACGTGCAACTCTCAAGCGGCTGGGCGCCGGCGCCGCTGCCGCCTCCGCCTTCTCGCTCGGCATGCCGGCCATCGTTCGGGCACAGGAAGGGCCGATCAAACTCGGTTTCCTGTCCGGCATGACCGGCCTCGAAACCATCCTGGGCGAAACCCAGCTCAACTGTTTCAAGCTGGCGGTCAGCGAAATCAACAATGGCGGCGGGATTGCCGGACGGGAAGTCGTTTTCGTCGAGGAAGACGACCAGACCACCACACGCGGCGCCATCGACAAGGCACGCAAGCTTGTCAATGACGACCAGGTCGACGCGATCATCGGCCTGATCGCGAGCCTGACGCATGTAGCGGCGCGCAGCGTCACCACCCCGGCGAAGAAATTGTTGATGTACACCACCTATTACGAGGGCGAGGTCTGCGAGCGGTACTTCTTCTCGACCGGCCAGGTTCCCAATCAACAGATCGCGCCATCGGTCGAGTGGCTGACGGCCAACGAGGGCAAGTCCACCTATATCATCGGCTCGGACTATGTCTGGCCGCGCAAGAGCGCCGAAGCGATCAAGGTCGCGATGGAAGCGCAGGGCGGCAAGGTGCTGGGCGAAGACTTCCTGCCCTTCGGTACTCAGGATTTCGGACCGGTATTCGATCGCGTCAAAGCGGCCAATCCGGATTTCGTCTGGGTCATGGTAGCCGGCAACGATCTCATCACCTGTCTGAAGCAGTACAAGAGCTTCGGCTTCAAGCAGCAACTCTTCTCCAATGGACTGGACGAATTGTTCTCGTTCTTCCACCCGGAGCTGACTGCGGGTACGCTTTCCAACCAGGCGTATTTCATGGGCCTGGAAAACGAGAAGAACGCCGCGTTCAAGAAAGCCTATGGCGACATGTTCGGTGCCGACAAGCCGATCAATGCCATCGGAGAGGCGGCATACGATGCGGTCAACCTGTACAAGCTGGCGGTCGAAAAGGCGGGGACGACGGAGACCGAAGCCGTGATTGAAGCGTTGGGCCAGGTCGTGTTCGACGCACCGCAGGGCAAGGTCAACTTCGCTTCGAACAACGTTATGCGTTCGAACAGCCTGCTGGCGCGTGGCAACGACAAGGGCCATTGGGATATCGTCGAGAACTTCGGCCAGATCGATCCCGAGGTGCCTGGGTGCAGTCTGTAACGTCAATAAAACGGGTGTAGCGGTGGCGCACTCATTTGAAACAAACGCGGAGGCGGCATGCGCCGCCATCCGCAATCGCGATGTCAGTGCCCAAGAGCTGACATCGCATTTTCTGGCGCGTATCGAGGCCGGCAACGGCAGTCTTGGCGCAATACGCCATGTTATGGCCGATCAGGCAATCGAAGCCGCGCGCGCGGTGGATGCGAAAACAGAGGCAGGGGAAGCCCTTCCGCCACTCGCCGGATTACCGGTCGTCGTGAAGGAGAACTGCGATACGGCGGGCGCGCCCTGTTCGGCGGGTCTTGCGTTCCGTGCTGATCATGTGCCGATGGCGGATTCCGCCGTCACGGCGCGTCTGAGGGCAGCCGGCGCCATCATTCTCGGCGTTTCGGTCAGCGATCCCGGCGCTTTCAGTGTGCGAACGCCCGACGTTACCCATCCCGTCGATCCCGCCTTGACGGTCGGCGGTTCGAGCGGCGGCTCTGCGGCAGCATTGGCGGCGGGATTTTGTCTTGGCGCGATCGGTACGGATACGGGCGGTTCCATCCGCATCCCGTCGGCTTGCTGCGGAACAGCCGGATTGAAGCCCACCTACGGCGCGTTGCCGATGGACGGCATCTTTCCGCTCGTGAAATCGCTCGATCACGTCGGGCCGATGGGTCGTTCTGTCGGCGATGTGAGATTGTTGTGGCATGCGCTGGCGAACGGGCAGTCGGAGCCCGTATCCGAGCCGCGACGGATCGGTTATGATCCGGCGTGGGTCGAAATAGCCGACCGGCCGATCCGGGACGCCTTCGCGCTTGGTCTTGAGAGGCTCAGGGATCAGGGTATCTCCGTTGTGGAGATTTCGCTGCCCGACCTTGATGATGTCGTCGCGATGCACGGCCAGATATTCCTGGTCGAAGCCGCCGCCTATCATTGCGCCCATCATGGCGAAAACATTGGATCGTATCCGGCGATTGCGCGGGAATGGTTTGCGGTCGCGCGGGAAATGGGTGTCGGCGCTTACATCGACGCTTGCACGAAGCGCGTCGCGATGACGGGAATGGTCGACCAGGCGCTCCGCAAGGTGGATGCGATCATGACGCCCAGCCTTTGCGTCGCCCTCCCCAAAAAGGCTGCTGAAACAGTCACCATCGCCGGCGTGCAGCACGATTACACAATGGGCTTGGTGCGCCTCACGTGCCTGTTCGACCATACAGGACATCCGTCGGTCGCATTCCCTGTTTTGGGTGCACCTGATGCTTTGACCTCGAGCTTTCAGGTCATCGGTCCGCATCGGGGCGAGGAGAAGCTCTTGCAGATCGCGGACCGGTTGTCGCGCGATACCGTTGGCTGAGCGAGGTGGGCCGTAACAGCGGTCGGCCTTCAAACGGTCGTCGAATGGAGCCTTGCATTTCCACTATGGCGAACGTGTCAGCGCGCCCATCTGACCGGGTTCAATTTGTGTGCGCCTGTTCGCCCACATGCATGAAATCCCGGAAGGCCGCGGCAGCGGTAGTCTGTTCCACGTTGGCGGCCCAAGCCATGCCGACATCCATTGTTGGGATGCGGTCGGCTAAGGAGATGACCTCCACGCGGCGGCCGTCGAGCGACCAGGGTCGGTAAACCATATCGGAAAGGATTGTGATCCCCATGCCATTGGCGACCATGGAACGCACCGCTTCCACAGAGGAAGTCCGGAAGATCGTCTGCGGTCTATAGCTGGTTCGGTTCCAGTACCGCTGAGCCGTGTTGGAGGCTTCATCCACCGTCAGCATGATGTACGGCTCGTTGGCAACGTCGGAGAGGCCGACCGATGGCTGTTCGAGAAGTGGATGCTGCGACGACAGCCAGAGACGGCGCCGTGATTGCAGAAGTGTCTCGTATTCTAGCCCCTCCTGATCCAGGATATTTGAGGTCAGCATTACCGCCAAATCGAAGGTGCCCGATACCAGGCCGTCCTCGATGGCGCTTCTCGGGGCCTCGGTAAACTGCAGCTTGACGCTCGGAAAGGCGCGGGCGAAGCGTTCTATGTGGGGCGGGATGAAATAGCCCGCGACCGTATAGGTCATCGCCAATCTCAACGTTCCTCTGACATCGTCACGTATTCGACGTGGCGATCGCACGGCATCATCAACCGCCGCCATGATGCGTCGGGCGTGGTCAAGAAAAATATTGCCCTCATAGGTCAGTGCTACGCCGCCCGCATGGCGGTTGAACAAGGGCGCGCCAACGATTTCCTCCAGCTGCTTGACAGCCGTGGTCACTGCAGATTGCGAGACATTGAGCTCCATCGCCGCACGGGAGACCTGACCCATATTGGCGACGGCAATGAAATACCGGATTTGTCGAATCGAAGGCTCATTCATTTTTCAGATATCCTTTATTCCTTTTTCGCATGTGATATTGCAAAATTTCGCGGCACTGCTGCATTGCAGCACACGCCATTCTGTCTTTCGTTCTTTTTCTAACGCCCTAAAATAGCGGTTCCGAGGTGAAGCGGAGTTGCTCTCCCTTCGCGACGCCTAAAATCTGTGCATGCCTCTATTTTGCACATGCGAAATAAAAAAAACAGAATAATTATCCCCAATAATCGTATTTTACAATTCCACCGCCTCGTTCTTTCATTTCCTGACCGTCCTTCCAGCGGCGGTCGGCGAAGCGAGCCATCACGGTTCGCGCACAACTGGAGGCACAAACATGAAACACCTGCTCACTGCATTGACCGCATCGGCGGCAGTGGCGCTCGTCATGACTGGCGGCGCAACGGCCGAGGAGTGGTATCCCTATCCGGTTGAGGTCTGGGACCCGCCGTTTGACATGGCGAGCCCGCGCACGTCGATGGACTATGCGCCGCTCGAAAAGGCGTCCCAGAAATGGGATATCTGCGTTTCCTTCCCCCATATGAAGGACGCTTACTGGCTCGGCGTCGATTACGGCATCACCGAAGAAGCCAAGCGCCAGGGCGTGAAGGCCAATGTCGTCGAAGCCGGCGGATATACCGAACTCAACACGCAGATCTCGCAGATCGAGGATTGCGTGTCGGCCGGTGCTCAGGCCGTCATTATCGGCGCAATCTCCTATGACGGACTGAACAACGTCGTCGCGGAGCTCGCCGAAAAGAACATTCCGGTCATTGACGTGATCAATGGCATGTCGTCCGACAAGCTCGCGGCCAAGTCGCTGGTCTCGTTCGGCGAAATGGGCGCGAAGGCTGGCGAATTCCTTGCCGGCCTGCATCCGACTGGTGGCGAGGCGGCCAAGGTTGCATGGTTCCCGGGGCCGGCAGGCGCCGGCTGGGTGGAAGCAGGCAACACCGGTTTCCAGGGCGCCATCGAAGGTTCGGCAATCGAACTGGTGGACACCAAATATGGTGACACCGGCAAGGAAGCCCAGGCCAAGCTCGTGGAAGACACGCTCGAAGCCTATCCGGACCTCGACTACATCGTAGGTACCGCGGTGACGGCCGAAGCAGCCGTGCCTATCCTGCGCTCGCGCGGCCTGACCGACCAGGTCAAGATCGTGTCCTACTACTACACGCCTGGCGTGGACCAGGGCATTGCCCGTGGCCAGATCCTTGCAGCCCCAACGGACTCGACCGTCATCCAGGGCCGTATCGCGATCGACCAGGCCGTGCGCATCCTGGAAGGCAAGGACTACCAGAAGCATGTCGGTCCGGCGCTCTACGTCGTGACACAAGAAAACCACGGCGATTTCGATCCGTCCTCGACGCTGGCTCCGGACGGTTTCCGCCCGGTGTTCTCGGTCGAATAATCGAAAGCGACCGTCGGGCCATGTTGAACGCACACGCCATGAACGGGGAAGGGATGCAGCCGCCGGCTGCATCTCCGCTCCTCGAGACGAAAGTCTTGACCAAGGAGTATCCGGGCGTCCGGGCCTTGGACAGCGTGGATTTCGATCTCAGGCCCGGCGAGGTCCATGTCCTGTTCGGCGAGAACGGCGCGGGCAAGTCGACACTGATATCCATTCTGGCCGGCGCCAACCAGCCGAGCGCTGGCCAGATCCTATACCGCGGCGAACCCGTCACGGTGCACTCGGTGCACGACGCGCGCGCCTACGGAATTTCAGCGGTTTTCCAGGAGTTTTCCCTGATTCCGCAAATGACGGTCGAGGAAAACCTCTTCCTCGGCGCGGAACATACGCGCGGCGGCTTCATCGACCGCGCCCGCATTCGCCGCGAGGCGCTCGAGATCCTCGACGAACTGGGCTTCGCGCTGAAGCCGGAACAGCGCGTTGATCACCTGACGCGCGCGGAACAGCAGATGGTCGAGATCGCCAAGGCGTTCCGTTCCGATCTGTCGGTGCTGATCCTGGACGAACCGACCGCTTCGCTCACCAATCACGAGACCGACCATCTCTTCGACCTGATCGCCCAATTGACAGAACGCGGCGTCGGCATCGTCTACATCACCCACCGCATGGCGGAGATCCGCCGTATCGGCGACCGGATCACGGTGCTGCGCGACGGCCGCTACATAGACACGGTCGATGCCAAGACTGCGTCGGAAGACGATCTCGTGCGCCTGATGACGGGCAGGGTGGTCGGTGGCATCTTTCCGACGCTCGACCTCGGCGCGCCCGGCGATACGGTCCTCGATGTCCGGAACGTGACGACGGCGGGCGAGACCGTGATCGATGCATCGATTAATGTCCGCGCCGGCGAGATCGTCGGCATGGCCGGGCTCGTCGGCTCCGGAAAGTCCGAACTGATGCAGGCCTGTTTCGGAGCGGGTGTGATCGAAAGCGGCAGCGTCATGCTGAAGGGGCGTGACGTCACCGGCCAAAATCCGCGCCGCAATATCCGCGCCGGCTTTCTCTACCTGCCGGCCGACCGGCGCAACGAAGGCCTGATGATGATGCGTTCGGTGCGCGAGAACGTCGCCCTCGCGTCGCTCGACATCAAGCCTTTTTCGAACGGATTCGTGCTCGACCGGCCGGGCGAGGTGCGCACCGTGACGGAACTGGCCGGACGGCTGAACCTGTCGCCGCCGCGCATCGAGCGCGCGGTCGATCACTTCTCGGGCGGCAACCAGCAAAAAGCGATGCTCGCGCGCAGTCTGACGCGTTCCTACGACCTGATCGTCTTCGACGAGCCGACGGTCGGCGTCGATGTCGGTACCCGCGCCTCGATCTACGAATTCATCGTCGAACTCGCGAAGGCCGGCACCGCGATCGTGCTGATCTCGTCCGACCTTCCCGAAATCCTTCACCTGACCACGCGCGCCTACGTCTTCTATCGCGGCCGTGTGCAAGCCGAACTGCAGGCCGAACAACTCACGGAGGAAAACGTGCTTGCCCATTTCTTCGAAAGGGAGGCCGCGTAATGGCCGGTAATACCGCTGCGGTACAAAAGCCCGCCGCCGGCGCGACGGATTTCGTCAAGCGCCTCTTCGTCCGGCTCGGCATCCTGCCGTTCCTGCTCGTCATCGCCGTGATCGTGTTCACGCTGATGTCGGACAATTTTCTCACACCGCGAAACCTGATGAACGTGCTGCGCCAATCGGTCTATCTGATGATCGTGTCGCTGGGGCAGATGATGGCGCTTCTGACCGGCGGCTTCGATCTCTCGGTCGGCACTATTCTGGCGCTGTCCTCGGTCGTTGGCGCGATGGCGATGGCCGCTTTTTATGCGGCGTTTCCCGACATGGCAGGGATGGCGATCGCGCTTGGCTGCCTGGCGGGCATCGCCGCCGGTGTCTCCATCGGAGTGATGAATGGCATTGGCGTTGCTTTTTTCAACGTCTCGCCCTTCATGATGTCGCTCGGAATGGCATCGGTCGGCTTCGGCGTCGCGCTTTATCTGACCGGTGGCGTTCCGGTCTACGGCATGCCGGTCGAGTTCGGCGACATCTTCGGCTTTGGCATGCTGTTCGGCGTCCCGTCGCCGGTCTATGTCGCGGCGCTGCTTGTCCTGGCGCTGTTCGCCTTTCTCTACTGGACGCCGCAGGGCCGCTACTTCTATGCGGTCGGCGGCAACCTGAAGGCGGCCTCGCTGTCCGGCATCAACACGACGGGCACGCTGTTCTTCACCTACGTGCTCTGCGCCTTTTTCGCGGCCGTGGCTGGCATGCTGCTCACCGCCCGCCTCGATACCGGAGAAGCCAATATCGGCGCCTCCATGCCGCTCGAATCGATCGCGGCCTGCGTTATTGCCGGCGTGAGCCTGCGCGGCGGCGTCGGACGGTTGGAGAACGTCGTTCTCGGCGCGCTCTTCATCGGCCTCGTGCAGAACGGCATGAACCTGGCGCGAATCGAATCCTACCTGCAGACCGTGGTGCTCGGCGCCCTTCTGATCCTCGCGGTGATCGCGGACCAGATCCGTCTGCGCTTCGTCGCATCGCTTAAAGATTGAGGAGAACGAATTTCATGCCTGTGGAAATCAACTGCGACATGGGTGAGAGCTTCGGGCTCTACAAGATGGGCGACGACGAGGGGATCATGCCGTTCATCTCGCAGGCGAATGTCGCCTGCGGCTTCCATGGCTCCGACCCCAACCACATGCGTCGCACCGTGGAACTGGCCCGGAAGCACGGCGTGAAGGTCGGCGCGCATTTCTCGCTGCCGGACCTGCCGGGCTTCGGCCGCCGCGAGATGAAGATCGACCGCGAGGAGATGGCGAACATCATCATCTACCAGATCGGCGCCCTGAAGGGTTTCCTCGATGCTGCCGGCGTGCAGCTCGCCCACTTGAAGCCGCATGGCGCGCTCTACGGCATGGCAGCCCGCATGGAGCACATCGCCCATGCCATCGCCGACGCGGCAGAGGTTTATGGCGTGCCCGTACTCGGCATTGCCGGGACGCTGCACGAGGAAATCTACGGCGCGCGCGGCGTCGGCTTTCAGGCCGAGTTCTTTGCCGATCTCGAATATGACGACAATGGCGGATTGATCATCACGCGCGAGCATGACGCGGTCGATCCCGCTTTCGCCGCCAATCGTGCCGTCGAAGCGGTGCGCGACGGAAAGATCGCTTCGATCAACGGCAAGCCCTTGCAGGTCAAGGCCGAAACCATCTGTATTCATTCCGACACCCCGAACGCCGTGGATATCGCCAGGGCCGTCCGGACGGCGGTCGGCGCACTCGAAGCCGCCTGAGGCGGACACCAAGACAAGGAGAAAAACCCGATGGCAAAGCACGAGGTCAAATCCCCGATCCCGGGAACCTTCTACCGCAAACCGGCACCGGACCAGCCGCCGTTCAAGGATGTCGGCGACACGGTCGCCAAGGGCGACACGATCGGCCTCGTCGAGGTGATGAAGACCTTCCACGAAGTGAAGGCGGATGC
>Ga0207814_100771_pt1 | contig 13673 bp, 11 predicted proteins | sample TtaePargueraPR_7_FD_187755 | JGI IMG/M metagenome (GOLD analysis project Ga0207814, IMG submission 187755) | Aerobic enrichment media microbial communities from Bioluminiscent Bay, La Parguera, Puerto Rico - Tt and P1 (2) (SPAdes) | ecosystem: Environmental > Aquatic > Marine > Unclassified ... | reverse complement strand
TAACCGAGCCACAACACCACGCCGCAGATGGCAACCCACTTGAGAAGGTGATAGACGGGCCCCTGGTCCTGGCTCATTTGCTCCACGGGCTCCCGAAGACATTGGCGTTGAACATGATCGCAAAGGGTACGACGAGGAAAAAGGTGATGAAACGCGCCCGCCGCAGCTGGCCGTTTATCTCCTCCTGATTCAGTTTGCGGTCGAGTTTGCGTTCCTGGCGGCGCACGCTGAGCGTCCAGACCAGCTTCGTTACGGGCATGAAAAGCATCGCCGCCAGCAAGGCGCTCCAGGCGAAAAACCAAAGATATTGCGCGTCCATAATCCTGTTCCGTATCGCTTGTCGGGCAACCCTGCAGGGGCAGTTTATCAAGCGGTTGCGGGGCAAAGAAAGAGGGCCGCCGAATGGGCGGCCCTCCTCATTTCGTGTCCGTAAAGGTTTACGGCTTGTCGAGATCGAGACGGGCCTTGCCTTCGCCAAGGTCGCCAATGTCTTCGACAAGAGCCTTAACCTCTTTCGTCGGAACCGTGGACATCTCCATCTTGTATGCGAGGAACCACATCATGAAGACGCCAAGGGCCCACCACAGAATCTGCCAAGCCCAGATCGAGGGCATGCCAAACGTCCAGGCTTCGACGCCGCCATTCGGATCACCGAAGATGGTGTTACCGATAACAGCGCCCGGGCCGATGCCGAAGAAGAACCACACCAGCGTGATGATCCAGGCCGTCGGCACGAGCTTTTTCTTCTCGGCCGGCAGTCCGGCATGATCCGCCAGGAACTTGTGGAACTTCATCTTGTGCTTCATGTCATCCTCGTTCTGGGTGACGGCCGAGATCAGCAGCGCGGCGCCCAGGTTGAAGAAGATGCCCCAGAAGGCCGAGTGCATGGTCAGCGGCCAGCGGCCCCAGGCCGTGATGCCGAACCAGCTCTGTCCGATGGTCTCCGTGCACATCACTGCGAGGATACCGAGGAACAGGCCGACCGTTACGCCCTGACGAGTGAACCACGGGAAGTAGCACACCGACAGAAGCGGCACCCACATCTGGAAGCCGAACGCCACCGCCAGGCCGCCCAGAAGAACGAGCGCGTCGGCGGATGTCGAGGCGACAACCAGAGCAGCACCCACGATCACGGCGACGCCGACACGGCCCCAGAACTTCTGGGTCGCGTGGCTGGCATTCGGCATGATGAAGTGCTTGAGGATGTCACGGGTGAGCATGCCACCGGCTGTCGACATATAGGCAGCGCCCGTCGACTGCATGGCGGCCAGCGCACACACGGCCAGCAGACCCACCAGCCATGGCGCGGTATCCGCCATGAGATGGATAAGCTGCGGCACGAGCATGCCCTGCTTGCCTGCCGACTTCATGATGTCAACGCCACCGAGGCCGGCACCCATCACGTTGTTGGTGAGTTCCGGATATTTCTCGGCAAACGCCAGGTCGGCACCCAGGAAGTGACCGCCGATGCCCTGGAACGCCGTGAAGACGAACAGGATCAGGCCGATACCGAACGAGGACGCCCAGACCTGCTGCGGAGCAAAAGGTTCGGGGTTCTTGTTCGAAAAGGCCCACATCGAGAACGCAGGCGATGAGTGAATGCCCATCAACGCGAACATGTAGGTCAGAACCATAACGCCGGTCCACGCGCCACCGACCGCTTTCGGACCGGCTGCAACGAACTGGATGACGCCCGGGATAGCGATGTAATGGCTGTAACCGTCAGGCGTGCGCTTGGTGTCCATCTCGGCAAGTGCCGCGATACGCTCGTTGAGTGCTTCGAAACCGCCGACGGCGTTCAGCGCGATGATGCCGATCACCACGATGCCGAAGGCGAGCAGGATGCACTGCAGCGTATCCACGTAGGCCACGGCGCGTAGACCGCCGGACGCCACGTAGATGAACACGACCGCGGACAGGAGCCACATGCCAACGTCAACCGAGAAAAGACCCTCGGTCAGAACGTTGAACAGGAAGCCCGACGCCCGCAGTTGCAGGCCCAGGTACGGGACTGAGAAGCAGAGAGCCACCACGACGACAAGGATGCGAATTGCATCACCCCGGAAGTATTCCGAGAGCATTTCGCCCGGCGTCACGAAACCGAAGCGTTTGCCCAGCATCCACTGGCGCTTCAGGAACATAACCCCGGTGAACGGGATCGTAATGGCATAGAACGAGGCATACGCATATTGGAAGCCGTCCCGGTAGATAAGGCCGGGATGGCCCATAAACGTCCAGCCGGAGAATGATGTGGCGGTCGCCGCCAGCACAAACACCCAGATGGAAATGCCACGTCCAGCAATGAAGTAGTCACTCGCTGTCTTGGCCGTCATCGCACCCCTGATTCCCCAGTAGATGCAATACGCCCAGTACAGGAGGACGAAGATGAAAAGCCAAATGACTTCAGCTGACATGGGTCACGTCTCCCCCTGATTGAACATCAGACAACCCGTTCGATAGATTCCGGAAGCAAGCGCGTAGGAGCGCGGACTCCCCCTAACATTAGCCAACAAGGGCTGTCTGCATGCCATGCAAGACCCTTTCCCGCATAGGGTCAATGCCCCTAAGGTCGAAACCAAGGGCTAGACAACAAAATCGATTAACTTCAATTGGTTAGGACACGCCATCTGGGGAAATCCGGCGTTTTCTTGACGATATTGAGGCGGGGTATCCCTGAATCGTGCCATTTCGGGAGAATCTGTGCGATGCGCGTCACGGCGGCTATCGCCGGCGAAGGCAAACGGTTTCGGCACTGCGGCGAAGGGTAGCGCGCAGGGCGGCATGGTGTCTCACCCGCCGCAGGTGCACTTGTCGCCGTGGGCCTTGCGCAGCGTCGTCATCGAGCCGGCAAGGGCGTGGCGCAGGTCCTTGTAGTGTCCGGCAACGGCGGCAATGTAATCCGCGGCTTCCAGCGCACCGAGCGCACGGTTCAGCGAGACGCGGGACTCCTTGTCGAGCGACTTGGCTGTATCGTTTTTCATGAACCCGGCAAATACCTCAATAGCTGAATAGGCGTTACCGGTCCCGGCGACCTCATCGCCGAGCGTCATGTCTCCGGTCGCACGCGCCAGCCTGTCGGCCATTACTTTCAACGGTATTTCGCCGTCCGTCCTGTCGGGGAGCAAAGGGGCGTTGCCCCAGCCCGGATGTCCGTCGGTTCGTGAACGCAGGATATCGACAGCTTCCACTGTACGGAGCAGGGCGAGGGCGTGGGATTTCTCTGCCATGTCGTCATACGTGTCCGCGCGTTTCATGAAGCCGGCCATGCGTTCATCGAAGTAATCGAATACGGCGATCGGCCCGTTGCATATGGCAGGGTGCGGCGGTTGCTTCAGGAAACCGTCGAGATTCCCGGAAACGCGCTTGATTGCCCAGCCGGAGTCCCGGCGGGGCGAAAGCTCATGGTCGCGCGCCCGGCTTGAAACCAGCCGAGAGGCGAATGCGTATACCTTGCGCTCGTACGGGACGGAGGATGGTCCTTGACCGGCGGCGGTTTCCTCGAACTGCGTGCAGACGTAAACGGAACGTCCGTGCCTGCGGCTCCAGCGCTTGACCGACTTGAGACATTTGCCGCGGCGGGCGGTAGAAACGGCCTGCGGCCGGAAAAGCCAGCGGCCTGCTCTTCTCTTGTCCCTTTCCTGCGACGCTTCAACAGCCTCTTCGATACGAGAGCCGGAACCGTTACGCACTTTGACGATATCGTCATAAAAGCCGCCCGCGCAATCGATCACCGGCCATGCGACCCTGGTTACGTCGTGGCCGCCATCGGGGCTCTTTAGCGTCACGTTCAGCGTGCTTGTCCCGGGCGATGTGTCGCCGGCAAGGGCGAGTTCAACCAGCAGGCTGACTTTTCCGCCTTTCGGCGCCGTTTCGATCCTAGCGATGCGCGATCGACCGGTACCGTCAACGGCAACAGCGCCGGTGACGTTGCGAATTTCGGCCATGTCGGCTTCGAACACGATTTCGGTTCCGGCGAGCTTGGCCTTGCCTTCTGCGCCGACTTCCACTGTCGCGAAAGCGGAACCGCCCGCGGGGAACGGGGTCGTGCTGCGCAACACGGTGATCCGGCCCGTCACCGGACCGGCCTTGATATCGCGGTGTTCAGGTTTCGACTGTTGAGGAGGAAGGGCGGCTGTCGCGGCGGAGTCGGCTTGCTGCGCGAGAACGATCGTGACCGGCAGGATGTGGAAGCAGAGTGCGAGGGCGAAACTTGCCGAAAAGCGAAACACCGATCGTTGCTCTGCCATGTGTCGTTGTCCTCGCGTTATCAGATGGCGGGAAACGCGGATGCGGCGTGCCGGGGATTGCCGGTCCGTGGCCGCTGCAGCACCCGCGCGCCGGAAAATGCCATGGACCGGCATTCAAAGACAAGGTTCGCAGCGGCCTGATTGTTGTCCAATGTTGCGCATCGCAGCGATGGGCCGCCAAGACGGGCCGCCACATGATGAAACTGCCGGCATTTTCATGCCGGCAGTTCATACCCCGCATCGTTTTTCAGGCGCCCCAAGAGATTCAGTTCGCCTCATAGGACCGTTGCAGCGAAAGGCTTCACTCCCCCGTGCAACAAGCCCTTTTCGTTGCCCTCTTTGGCCCTGTACCGGGCTGGCAGAAATTGCCGGAATTTTGCGATGCTTTAGCATTTCCCAGCTTGCCGGCCCATTTTCGAGAATGGCTCATGGCCGGAAGCGAATCAACGGAACAATGCTGCTGCGTGAACTTTTTTTAACAGTCCCGCCGGCCTTTCCATTCCCAGCACCGGCGCACGGCTATATGACGGACGCTCACGGCTCCTCGGTGACCGTGAAGTCCGCCCTGGCACAGCACGCGGCAAGGCCGCCGGATTTACTGATTACGGAACAAACGCATACGTGACTTGCGCTCGCCGGTTCGTCTTGCCCAAGGCGCATGATGGCGCCTTGGGCCTGACCGCTAAACGGGATGCCTTGTCTCGAAGAGAATGTCCTGGTGGCGGCGTTTGCGGTGCAAATCTTGTGGCAGATTTACGACAGGCAATAAAATAGTGGTTTCCAGTGTATCGGACGGCCGTTCAGTCGCCGCGCGGCGGACGCAGCAGGTACATCACGAGCCATACGGGAACAATGATCAGGGAGCCGAGGATGATATGGGGAAGGGCCCAGCTCACGCCCCGGCGCGCCAGGTTGATAATGCGTTCCGGCGTCAATCCGAGGTCCTGAAGCACCTGCGAGGCCGTGATATCGAGCGACGACAGCGCCAACCCGACAAGCAGTGAAGCCAGCGAAATCTTTATGACGATGCTGAGCAGGCGAAGTGCCATAAGCCGACCCCGTCAGGCGATGGCAGACGGCCGCTGGAATCACACGAGCAGGCGCCTGCACAGGGTTAGCTATAACCGCTGCCCTGATTCTGGCCAAGACCCGTGCGCCTGCGCAACTTTGGGGCGATACCCGGCGAAAAGGACAGTGGACGGGCGTCAGGGACGATTCTGTTCGTCTTCGTAGGAGGACGGATCGTCTATGGTGTCCATCCAGGCGATGTAACGGTCGCTAATGCGCTTGCCGTTCTTCTCCCACCAGGCGGGGTCAAACTTCAACGCCTGCCGGAAATTATCCGGGCTCGTGGGCAGGAAACGGGCCATGTTCACGTCGATCTCCGGGTGCTTTCCGACCAGCTTCACGGCGGATTTGCGGACCGGTCCGTACGGAAACCAGCTGGCTTGCCTGGCCATGCTGTCGGGTCGGGTGGCGAACGATATGAAGTCGAGCGAAGCGGTCTTGTGCGGGGCCGTCTTGGGCACGGCCCAATAGTCGAGGTGAAACACCTGTCCGTCCCAGATGATTTCGAATGGACGGCTGTTGGCGACGATGGCATTGAAGATCCTGCCATTGAAAGCGATCGCCATCGCGGCCTGCTTGTTCTCCAGCAGCTTGATGGGCTGTTGCGGCACATGCCACCAGCTTATGTCATCGGCGATACGGTCAAGCTGCTTGAAGGCGCGTTCCAGTCCCTCGCTGGTGGCCAGCGTATCGTAGACGTCCGCCGGCTTCACGCCGTCCGCCATGAGCGCCAGTTCGACAACGTATCGGGGTTCGCGGGGCAGTGCGCGCAACCCGGGAAACTTTTTCACGTCGAAGAAATCGGATGCGGCATCCGGCTTTGCCTTTTCGAACGCGCGCTTGTCGTAGACGATGGCGGACGACCATACGACACTGGGAATGCCGCATTCATGCAGGCTGCCCTCGATGAAATCGGCCTTTGCGGTTTCGCCGTCCCCGGAAGCCGCGAGTATCTGCGTTTCGACCTTTTCAAGAACCCCGCTGCGGCATCCCGCTTCAAGCGTAATCTCGTCCAGGTCGACGATGTCCCAGCCGGACGCCGACCCGTCGTCCTTGCCCGTCAAGGCTTCGAAACGGCCATTGTGTGCAACCGCCGCGATGGAAATCCCGGTCTTGGTCTCGAACGGTGAAAAATAGGCGCGCTTCTGCGCTTCGGTGTAGGCGCCGCCCCACGAGGCGACAGTGAGTTTTCCAGGGCGTTTTCCAGACGTGCTCCCGGTCTTGTCATCGTCTGCCGGCTTGGAAGCACTGTCCAGGCTCGCGCCTTCCTGCTTGTCCTTGCCGTCCGCTGTGCTCGTTTTTTTCGCGGCGTCCGCCGTCGATGCCTCTTTCGCGGATGACTTATTCTGCGTGCCGGACCCTTCCGGCGAGGATTGTTCAGACGAGGTGTTGGAGGACTGGTCCGAAGCGTTCTGGGCGTCGGCGGTGCCGGCATGGGCGGCCAGAATGCAGGCTGCCGCCAGGATGCCCTTTACGAGACCGGTGATGTTCATGTCTGTTCCCCGCAATTTCGCGTGCGCGTTCAGTGCATGTCCCGGGCCTGGCGTATGGAGTGCACGTTGCCCCGGTTCGGTGTCGCGCGCGTTTTCGATTTTTCGAATCCGGGCGAGAAGATTGGCCGCGACCATGGCCCTTTGATGACAATGCGATCCTGCCGTAGCGGAACCGCTTCCTTGTCATCCGCCGTCTTCGTCGCGGCGTGTTCCGAATAGACAAGCTGCATGTCCAGATTCTGCTGCGCAAACCCGGCTGTTCCCGTGCCGGTGAGTTCGCCGGCGCCGATGTCCATCGTCAGGGAATCGAAATAAACCTTGTTGTGCCGCCAGAATATGTCCCCCTTGAACAGTTTGAATGCCGTGCTGGCCTGTGAGACCGGTTCCCATCCGATGACAGGATTTTCCCTTATTCTGCCGACAAGATTCTTGAGGTCGAATGCAACCCTTCCGGCTGCAATGGCGAAAACGGTCTTGCCGCGCAGCTTGTCGAGTATTTCTTCGGCGCTGCGTCCGCTCGACGTCAGGTCCGCGGATACTTCAGCCGTGCCGGTTAACGGACTGGTGGATGCGAACAGTCCGACACAGTCCTGCACCGAGATCTTGCTCGCAGAGCCGGTGACCCTGAGAGCGGTTTCCGGCACCGTCGCATCGATCTCGAAACGGCTGTTTCCGGATCCGCCACACAGCTCGAACACCGCGAGGTCGGCGGCCAGCTTGCCCGCGTTCAACGTCAGCGCCAGCGCACTCGACCCGAACGCAACCGGCCCGGCCCGCAGGTCGGTTGTCGAAATCCGCAAATCGGCGTTCACGTGGTGCAGCAGGGGAAGGTCCAGGTCCACCTGTGGCTTCTTTGGCTCTGCTGTTCCGGATGGCGCATTGGCCTTGTTCGGCGCCTTTTGGCGCGCGAGATAAGGGGTAAGGTCGAGTTTCTGAAGGGCCAGTGTGCCCTCGATCTTCGGGCGGGCGCCGCCAAAATCGAGAGACAGCGCACCCAGCGTCCTGTTTCCGTCGAGCGAGAACGAACCTTCGTCAAATCCGATCCTGTGTCCCATCCAGTGGAATGCGCCCTCGGCGGAAAAGGCGCCGCGTTGCTGGTCTTCAGGCACCATAACGCCAGTCCAGCGGGCGAAGCGCGGCAGCGAGTCGATGCCGAGGTTCATATCGCCGACGACGCGGATGTTGGAGCCGATATTGACCCGGCCTTCGATGTCGGCGGAGACCAATGTCCCCGAAACGCCCAGCGCGATAGGAAAGCGCGTGGTGTTGGCCAGCGATTCCGGCGCGCCGCCCTCGTAAACGAACGACACGGTCTGCTTGCGCCACTTGAACGCTCCGCGTGCGGAATGCGCACCGCTCGGCTCGAGTAAAAGCTTTGCGATAACATCGCTGAACGTCTCCGTGGTCGATGGCCCGGAAACGACGATCGTGGCTTTCTCCAGGTAAATCTGGTCGACAGGCGCAAGCGAAATGGCGGACGCGGGGGTACTGTCTTTCCCGGGTGCGGGATTCGCGGCGGCGCTCCGGTAATCCGATGTGGCCTTGATGACGGGTTCGATGAACGTGATCCGGTCAACGGACGGGTGGCCTGTAATCAACGACCAGAGACCGAGGCGTAATTCGGCCCGCTTGGCTTCGATTGACTTTATCGCGGGCAGCCGCGTGATGCCCTTGACGTGCACTTCTCCCGTTTCGACGAGCAGCCGCGGGAAGTAGCGCACGCGCGCGTCGCCGCGCAAGTTGACCTCGGCGCCGGTCCATTCTGTCAGGTTATCTATGAGGGAAACCCGGATCAGGCCTTCGTCGATCAACTTCGGCCGGGCGACGTAAAAAGCGGCGGCGACTAGTACGAAGCAGAGCGCGGCAACGAGCCCAAGTTTCACGCGCGCTGGTTTTAACATGATCACTCGCATACCGTGCGCCGAAAGCGCCTAAACGTTGCGACGCAAACGAAAAAAGTCCGGTCAAATGCTGCCGTAAAGACGAGTCTGTTCTAGACTGTTTGTCTGGATATTGCGAGACCCAACGGCTGGGTTGCCAACATAAGAAACGATATGAGGTGAGGATGGAAACGCCCTTGTGGGAGCCGCGCCCGGATGCTTCGGCGAGCAGCAGCATGGCGCTGTTCATGGCGCAGCTTTCCAGCCATACGTCAACACCGCTCAAGACGCCGGATGAACTGTACCGTTTCTCGATCGACGAGCCGGAGGCGTTCTGGCCGGCGCTCTGGGAGTTCTGCGGTGTCAAAGGCGACATGGGTACGGCGCCTTATGTCGAGAACCCAGACAGGATGCCCGGCGCACGCTTTTTCCCGCGTGCAAGCCTCAACTATGCGGAGAACCTGCTGGCGCCGACCGGGACGGAACCGGCCCTCGTTTTTCGCTGCGAGGACGGAACAAGACGGGAAATAGGCCGGGACGAACTGCGCGCCCAGGTGTCGCGAGCCCAGCAGGTCATGAAAGAGATGGGCATCAGCAGGGGCGACCGCGTCGCGGCCATGATGCCGAACATGCCCGAGACCATAATTGCGTTTCTCGCCGCCGCGAGCATCGGTGCGGTATGGAGTTCGTGTTCGCCGGACTTCGGCGTGCAGGGGGTGCTGGACAGGTTCGGGCAGATCGAGCCGAAGCTGTTCATTGCCTGCGAGGGATACCGCTTCAACGGCAAGGGCCATTCCGTCGCCGGCAAGATCGCCGATGTGCTGCGACAACTGCCGAGCGTCGAGCATGTGCTGCTGGTGGAGGGGCTGGACGGAACAACGGGCACGGCGGGCTCGATCGAAAATGCACGCTCGTGGACCGCTGCGCTCACGCCTTACGAAAGCCTGGAGCCCGAATTCGCGCGGCTGCCCTTCGATCACCCGCTTTACATCCTGTTTTCTTCGGGCACGACGGGTGTACCCAAGTGCATAGTCCACTGCGCCGGTGGCGCATTGCTCCAGCACATGAAGGAGCACCAACTTCACTGCAACCTCGTTCCAGGAGAGCGCCTGTTCTATTTCACCACCTGCGGCTGGATGATGTGGAACTGGCTGGTGTCCGGGCTCGCCTCGGGCGCCACGCTCGTCCTCTACGACGGGTCTCCGGTTTACGACGACGGGCGGCTGCTGTTCGATATCGCCGCCGAAGAGGGGATCGCGGTATTCGGAACCTCGGCGAAGTTTATTGATGCCGTGTTCAAGGCGGGGCTGCATCCGCGCGGGAGTCACGACCTTTCCGCCATGCGCATGATCTGCTCGACGGGGTCGCCGCTGTCGCCGGAAGGGTTCGATTTCGTTTATCGCGACATCAAGGAAAGCGTGCACCTGGCGTCTATTTCAGGCGGTACCGACATCGTTTCGTGTTTCGTCCTTGGCCACCCGATGCTGCCGGTGTGGCGTGGTGAAATCCAGAGTCCGGGGCTCGGCATGGCGACGGATGTGTTCGATGCCGACGGCAAGCCGCTCGCATCGGGCAAGGGGGAACTGGTCTGCACGAAACCCTTTCCCTCGATGCCGGTGGCGTTCTGGAATGACCCCGGAGGGGAGAAATACCGTGATGCCTATTTTTCCCGCTTCGACAACATCTGGCACCATGGCGACTTCGCCGAGTGGACGAAGCACGGCGGCATGATCATCCACGGGCGTTCCGATGCCACGCTCAACCCGGGCGGGGTTCGCATCGGCACCGCCGAAATCTACAGGCAGGTCGAGCAGCTCGAGCAGGTGCGGGAATCCATCGTCATCGGGCAGGACTGGGAGGGAGACGTGCGCATTGTCCTGTTCATCGTGCTGGCCGATGGCAAGGAGCTGGACGATGCTCTACGCGACGCGATCCGCAAGCGCATAAGGGAAGGCGCGAGTCCGCGTCACGTGCCCGCGATAATTGTCGCAGTGGGTGACATTCCCCGGACCAAGTCTGGTAAGATCACCGAACTGGCCGTGCGCGATGTCGTCCATGGCCGCGAGGTGAAGAACAAGGAAGCGCTGGCCAACCCGGAAGCCCTGGACCTGTTCGCCAATCTTCCGGAACTCTCTCGCTAGTGGTCCGATTCCGGCATTTGAGCACGAGGCTTGCTGCAACCGGGACTCAAATGTCAAATTTGCTCCGCTAGATTTTAATATCTGGATATATTAGTCATCTTTCGGGCATGTGCTGTAAACCGTTGCCTGGAGTCTGGTGCGCAAGTGTCATGATTGTTTGTTCGTGTAACGTCATTTCCGACAAGGAAATCAAGGCTGCCGTCGAGGAACTCGTCGGTAATGATCCCGATGTCGTGCTGACGCCCGGCAGGATATATCGTGCGATCTGTTGCAGGCCAAAGTGCGGGACGTGCCTTCAGCATGTCGTGAAGCTGATGCACGAGCACCGTGAAAACATGCAGTGCGCCTGCCAGTCCGAAAGACCATCCAAAAACGAGACCGCGCCAGAGCCTGAACCGCGCCGGGCCATGGTGCGTGCAAGTGCGGAATTGAACATGGACAAGGCGCCGGAAACTGTTTAGAGTAATTCTAAACTGAGAATCTGAAAGTCTCCGGAGGCTCCCATGAAAGGCGACAAGAAGGTCATCGAATATCTCAACAAGGCGCTGCGTCACGAGATGACGGCGGTCAACCAGTACTGGCTTCATTACAGGCTGCTGGACGACTGGGGGTACGGCAAGCTGGCCAAGAAGCAGCGCGAGGAATCGATCGAGGAAATGCAGCACGCCGACATGCTGGTCGACCGGATCATCTTCCTCGAAGGCTTCCCGAACATGCAGGAGCTTGACCCGTTGATGATCGGCCAGGACATCAAGGAAGTGCTCGAATGCGACCTGAAGGCGGAATACAGCGCCCGCGAGCTTTATATCGAAGCGCGTGATGTTTGCCGGGAGAAGAAGGATTACGGGTCGATGGAGCTGTTCGAAAAGCTGATCGGCGATGAAGAAGGCCATATCGACTGGCTGGAGACGCAACTCGACAGCCTCAAGGCCATCGGTGTCCAGAATTACGGCCTGCTGCAGAGCGAGGCGGCCGACGAGAGCGAGGACTAGTTCAGGATGCGTTTTAGTTGATTTCATCAAAACGCATGAACCCGGATCGATTCTTGTAATTTAGAGCGGGATGCGGGCCGAAAACCGCACACATCCCCGTCTTTACGGGGACATGCTTTTCCTCATCCCGCTCCAGGACCACCACCGGGCTCAGGATTTTGGAGGTCTTCCAATAGACTTGCGCGTTTTCGCGAGTTCGGCGTCGTCGTCGAAAGACACGCTCTGCCCCTGTGCGATTACGCCGAGCCGTTTCCACAACTCGGGCAACTTAGGGTCGACCGCGGTTGCCCCCCATTTCCTGTACAAATCCATGAGCACGGTCGTGCCGGTTGCCTCGTCAGCGGTCTTGAGCGCGTTTTCGAGGGGCCAGTGCGAGTTGTGGTTGCCGCCTGAGTTGACGACGGCGCGCAAAGCATCCTGGAGGCTTTTGGCGCCGTCGGTCCGGCGGCGTATCTCAAGGTCCGCGACGAGGCAGAACAGGGCGCCGCCCCAATAGGTGCGCCCCCAGGTGGGCGTGTGATCGAGTCCCCTGTCGCCGGCGAGCGGCAAGCCGTTGCGCATGCCGTCGATAAACCCTTTCCAGACGGTTTTTTCATCGAGATGGCTGGCCTGGAGCCGCGCGACCGATTCCACGTAGACGGCGAGACCTTCGGTCATCCAGTCGTGACGCTCATCGAGCATCGGGAAAGCCATGTGGATCATTTCGTGCACCATGCGCCAGTCGTCGTCGAAGTCACCGGCGGTATTGAGCGTTCCCGCGGAGATTGAAATGCGTGGCCGCAAGCCGCCCCATGCCCGGCCGCCCCGCACACCGCGGCCTTCATATGGCGAGATGAAAATGGTCATGGATTCAACGGGAAAACGTCCGTAATACACGGCGACCGCGTGTGCGGATTTGCGGACCCAGTCGAGCATGCGGGAACGGGCGTCTTCGCCGGCGGGCCGGGTAAAACGCACCTTGAAAACGGACGAGTCGATGCGGATCTCGTGCATGCCGATGTCGGCTTCGCGCGTCAATGCGGGCGCCGCATGCGCCGCGACGACAAAGGCGACGAGCCCGGCAATCATGCCCAGTCCGGCAAAACGTATGTGCTGGCGGAACATGTGAATCCCCCGGCAAGGTTCGAACGCCCCACAGCCGCCTGCCAGTGTAATCCGTGTCTGGCCGGCGCGTCCGCTCTCACGGATTCAGAAGTTCGTGATGACGTATAGAGCCGAGGTATGCGTTTTTCGCGGATCAGGAACCGGAGCGGCTGCCGGGACGGCCGCTGGAAATCGCGCGATGCAGGAAAATGACCGGCAGCAGGCCGATGGCGACAATCGAGAGCGCCGCCAGCGCCCCCTCCTCGAAAAGGTCGAACGAGGCCAGCGTGTACACATGGGTCGCAAGGGTGTCGAAGTTGAACGGGCGCAAGAGTAGCGTGGCCGGCAATTCCTTCATGGAGTCCACGAATACCAGCAGGGCGGCCGCACCCAGTACCGGCGTCAGCATGGGCAGGTGGACCCGGAAAAGGGTCTGCGTGATCGACGTGCCCATGGTGCGCGATGCGCCGTCGAGGTTGGTCGAGACCTTTTTGAAGCCAGCATCGATGGTGCCGAACGCGATGGCCAGGAAGCGCACGACATAGGCGAACACGAGCCCAACTGCACTGCCGGTCAGGAGCAGCCCCGTGGAGATGCCGAACGTGGAACGCATGAAGGCGTCGAGGCTGTTGTCGAAACCGGCAAGCGGAACGAGGATCCCGATAGCGAGGACCGTACCGGGCACGGCATATCCGACGCTGGCGAACGACGTGGCGCCGTGGACCAGTTTCGAACGGCTCGCGCGGCAGGCATAGGCGAGGACGAGGCC
>Ga0207814_100770_pt1 | contig 13684 bp, 9 predicted proteins | sample TtaePargueraPR_7_FD_187755 | JGI IMG/M metagenome (GOLD analysis project Ga0207814, IMG submission 187755) | Aerobic enrichment media microbial communities from Bioluminiscent Bay, La Parguera, Puerto Rico - Tt and P1 (2) (SPAdes) | ecosystem: Environmental > Aquatic > Marine > Unclassified ... | reverse complement strand
GCACCGGTAGCGCCGATCACCGCGCGCAACCCGGTGTCGTGGGAGAGGCGGTTGCGCAACCTGGTACAACTCCCCTCGCTGGAAGAGGTGCGCAGCTATATCCGGGAAGTGGGCGAGCCCGCACTGTGTCGCTTTGCCGAAGAGATGGAGAAAAACGGCTTCAAGACCCTATTCGAATCGCAGAACCACACCCTCAAGCTCCACGTGTACCAGGGGGAAGAGGTGGATTTTGTCTACGCGATCTACCCCAAGGCGCACCTGAAGCCCAATGCCTCAGACCCGGATGCGGAGCTCGATGACGAGTACGATGACGGTTCACCGGACAAATATTTCCGTGCGGAAGTGCACCTGAGCGAAGGTGGGCAGGACTATGATGTGATGGGCTGGACCACGGATCAACTGCTCACCGATATCCTCTCCCAATACGAGCGGCATCTTCAATTCCTGCACTCGCTGCGCTAGCCTTACCGGCATTCTGTTGTGTATGGACGCTCCCCCATGTTTAACCGCAAAACCGCCAGGCTGGCAATCAGTGAACTCACCCGGGAAGACGGCGAACTGATGCTCGCTATTCTGAATGACCCGGACTTTATCCATAACGTGGCCGACCGCGGTGTGCGCACCGTGCAGGAAGCGCAGGACTATATCGAAAAGGGCCCGGTGGCATCCTACCGCCGGCACAACTTTGGTATGTACAAGGTAGCCTTGAAGGACGGAACAGCCGTTGGTCTCTGCGGCCTGGTCAAGCGTGACTTTCTCGATGACGTGGATATTGGCTATGCCTTTCTGCCGCAGTATCGCGGGCGGGGCTACGCCCTGGAAGCAGCACAGGCAGTGATGGATTTTGCCCGCAACGGCCTGGGGCTAAAACGTATCGTCGCTATTGTGTCACCGGCGAATCCGCGCTCTATCGCACTGCTGGAAAAGCTGGGCATGCGCAGTGAGGGTTGCGTTACTGTGCCCGACGACAATAAGGAAGTTGCGCTTCTGGCGTGGCAATCAGTTTAGACAGCTCGGGCGCGCAAACCGCGGCCAGGGAAAGTTCAGACGGGAAAAAGACGAGGCACCTCCAGATTTTTAGGGAAGGTCTGAGGGCCTCGTCGAAACCAAGAGAAGACTGATTGGTTGGAAGGTCAGCCGGGAGCCTGGCTCCCGGCGTCAAGCGCGTCTAAATCAACGGCAATCAATGGGCAGTGGCCTCACCGGCGCCTTTCGGGAAGCGGATATCCGCCACCAGCTGCTGCACATCTTTCGGCGCATCTGCGGTAAAGCGCGCGACCACCGTGGCTACCGCAAAGTTCACGATCATACCCAGGGTACCGATACCTTCCGGTGAAATACCGAACCACCAGTGGTCGGGGGTATTCGCCGCGGGATTGATGAACTTGAAGTAGACGATGTACAGCGCAGTGAAGGTGATACCGGAAATCATGCCGGCGATTGCACCTTCCTTGTTCATGCGTTTGCTGAAGATACCCATGATGATGGCCGGGAAGAACGACGATGCCGCAAGCCCGAAGGCGAATGCCACCACCTGCGCCACGAAGCCCGGTGGATTGATCCCCAGATACCCCGCAATCGCAATCGCCACCGCAGAAGCTATCCGCGCATAGGTCAGTTCCTGTTTGTCGGTGATATTCGGCATCAGGTTGCGCTTCAACAGGTCGTGGGAAATAGAGGTCGAGATCACCAGCAGCAGCCCCGCAGAAGTGGACAGTGCCGCAGCCACACCACCGGCAGCCACCAGCGCAATCACCCAGGCCGGCAGGTCGGCGATTTCCGGGTTGGCCATCACCATGATGTCGCGGTCGATTTTCATCTCGTTGCGCTCATCACCGGAGTAGAACATCTTGCCATCGCCGTTCTTGTCCTCCCAGGAAATCAGGCCGGTGGCTTCCCAGTTAGTGATCCAGCTCGGTGCTTCTTCATGGGCAGTACCCTGTGCTTCCGGTCCGTTGATGGTGTCGATCATGTTCACCCGTGCAAAAGTGGCGATGGCCGGCGCAGTGGTGTACAGCAGGGCGATAAACAGCAGTGCCCAGCCGGCAGATTTACGCGCGTCGCGCACCTTGGGTACGGTAAAGAAGCGCACGATCACATGGGGCAGGCCCGCGGTACCCACCATCAGGGCGGCGGTGATAAAGAACACATCAATGGTACTTTTGGTCCCCGAGGTGTACTCGGCAAAACCCAGTTCCGTGGACAATCCATCCAGCTTGTCCAGCAGGTAGGTACCGGAACCATCTGCCAGTTCGGAGCCAAAGCCGATCTGCGGAATCACGTGGCCGGTCATCATGATGGAGATAAAAATGGCCGGTACCAGGTAGGCGCAGATCAGTACACAGTACTGGGCCACCTGGGTGTAGGTAATGCCTTTCATGCCGCCGAGTACCGCGTAGAAGAACACGATACCCATACCGATGATGACGCCGGTGGTGATGTCCACTTCGAGGAAGCGCGAGAACACCACACCCACGCCGCGCATCTGCCCGGCCACATAGGTAAAGCACACAAACACCGCACAGATCACCGCCACGGTGCGCGCGGTGTTGGAGTAGTAGCGGTCGCCGATAAAGGCCGGCACGGTAAATTTACCGAACTTGCGCAGGTACGGCGCCAGGCACAGTGCCAGCAGCACGTAACCGCCGGTCCATCCCATCAGGTACACGGCGCCGTCGTAGCCCATAAAGCTGATCAGGCCCGCCATGGAAATAAAGGATGCCGCCGACATCCAGTCCGCTGCCGTGGCCATACCGTTGGCCACCGGGTGGACGCCGCCACCGGCAACGTAAAAGTCGTGGGTAGATCCGGCGCGGGACCAGATCGCGATACCGATGTACAGCGCGAAAGTGGCGCCGACAATCAGGAAAGTTAATGTTTGGATATCCATGATCTGCTCCTGCCCTTACTGGGTAAACTCTTCTTCGAGTGCTTCTTCAAACTCTTCCGGCTCTTCGTGATCCTCGTGCACGTTGTACTTGCGGTCGAGCTTGTTCATCTTCACCGCGTACACCACGATCAGCGCCAGGAACACATAGATCGAGCCCTGCTGGGCAAACCAGAAGCCGAGTTTGAACCCGCCGAGGCGGATCGTATTCAGCTCGTCCACAAACAGGATTCCGCAGCCGAAAGACACTGCAAACCAGACGCCCAACAAGGTGAGCATCATGCGCAGGTTCTCCTTCCAGTAATCTTCGGCGTGCTGTTCGGTTTCAAAACTCATAGGAGTACTCCTTCATTATTTTTATGGGTCAGAACACATATTTCATGGAAAACTGAAGGCGTTGCAAATCACCCTCATCATCGGTCAGCTGGCCGCTGACATTCTCAACCTCCTTGCTGGCAAAAATGTACTCGCCGCCCAGGGTCATTTTCGGGACCGGTGAATACAACAGGTTCAGGTGCAGGCTGCGATACGCCGCGGCAGTCATATCCGAAACCGTGTCCGGGTTATCCGCAGCGGTGGCGGATAGCACCAGGTTGCTGCGCAATTGCTCGTTCCAGAAATGCCGCAGGGCCACAAAGCCGCCGTGCTGGTCAATCAGGTTGATCTCTCCATCCGCCTCGATGATACCTGCACGGTAACTGTTGAGGCCAAGGTAACGGCCCAGTGCATTGCCGTAGCTATACATAAAGCGGAGGTCGTCCCGGCCCAACTGGTACTTGCCGGACAGGCTGACGGCGTAACCGCGGCGGGACTCCCGCTCACTGTCCGCTTCGTAGGCCAGCTCACGGCTCATGGAAGCGGCGGAATAACTCAGGTCACCCAGGCTGTTGTTGTAGCGCACCACAAAATCCGGGGTGCTGTTGTCGTCGTACGGATTTTCCGCGCCGTTGTACAGGGTAGTGGCCGGGTTCTCCGCCGCGAACTGCAGCTGCCCGCTGCCCAGTTTGTGCGAATAGCGCACCTGGGGTTGGCGCTCGAACAGGGTTCCCACCGGGCCGACAAAGTCCAGCCCCTCCGGCAGTGCGCCCACATTGAAAAATGTGGACCATGTCTGCCCCGCCAGCAGGCTGCGGCTGCCATCCATCTGCCAGTCCACATAGGCATGGCGCAGGCGCTGGGCGTAGGAGTTGCTGATGCGCTCGTCGCCCTGGCCGCCGGCCATGGCATCGATCTCCAGGTGGGTGTTGATGGCGCCGCTGCCATATTCCGAATGCGATTTGATAAACAGGCGCGAGGACTTGGCCTGAGCGTGGTACCGGGTATCGCCGCTGTCACCGCCGATCGGAATGGTGGAGGGCACCAGGAAGTCCTCGCCGATACCCGCGGTGGCCGAGCTGCCATCCGAGTAACTGCTGAAGTTGCTATCCAGTTTGACGTAACCGCCAATCTGGATCTGGGTTCCACCGAAGGTTTTCCTTTCCGGCTCCGGGTCCTGCACAGGTGCCGTCTGCTGCGCTGCGAGACGGTCCACCTGTGCCTGCAGCTCGGCAATGCGCTGCTGCAGTTCGGCCGCAGTGACCGATGCGGAATCTTCCTGTGCGGACGCCATCAGCGGGAGTGTCGCTGCGGTTCCACCTACCATCGCTATCATCATGATTGTGCGGCCCAAGCCGCGGGTATTTATTGTTATCGCCGGCATGACGTGTTCCTTTGAAGGTTGTTCGTCGAATACTGCTGGTATCGATCAAAGCGCCTTCCGTCATATCGCGGTATTAACCATTGGTCTAAATCCCCTGCAAATCTCGACCAATGTCTATGTGACTGATGATACCCACGCCCGTTTTTTCTGCATTTCGACTTTTGTCTAATACGCCCCGTCGGAGCCCCGGTGCCAGAATGCACGGGAGAGAAATAAGCACCGAGGACAGGCCCGTGAATAACCAATCCGACAACCAAGCCACTGTCTTTCCCGTTCCCGCCGCCTACGCGGAACAGACCCTGCTGAACGAAGACGCCTACTTCGAGCTGTACAACCGCTCGATCGAGGACAACGACGGCTTCTGGCGGGAACAGGCACAGCGCATCGACTGGATCAAACCCTTTAGTCAGGTAAAAGATGTGTCCTTTGCCAAGGACGACCTGCATATCCGCTGGTTTGCCGACGGCTCCCTGAACGTTGCCGCCAACTGCCTCGACCGCCACCTGGCGGAACACGCCGACAGTACCGCAATCCTGTGGGTGGGCGACGAGCCTGGCACCTCGCGGGAAATCAGCTATCGCGAGCTGCACCGCGATGTTTGCCGCTTTGCTAACGGCCTGAAAAGCCTGGGTGTGAAGAAAGGCGATGTCGTCACCATCTACATGCCGATGATTCCGGAAGCCGCGGTGGCCATGCTCGCCTGTGCGCGCCTCGGTGCAATCCATTCCGTGGTATTCGCCGGCTTCTCGCCGGAGGCGCTGGCGGGGCGCATGGACGACGGCCAGTCCCGCACCATCATCACCGCCAACGCCGGGCGCCGCGGTGGCCGCTCCGTGTTATTGAAACAGAACGTGGACCGGGCCGTATCCCTGTGCCAGGAAACCCGGGTCGAGAACGTGGTGGTGGTCAACTACACCGACGACCAGGTGGACTGGAACCCGCAGGTCGACCGCGACTATGGCGAGCTGGTTGCCGCCCAGAGCGACGATTGCCCGGCGGAGGAAATGAACGCGGAGGACCCGCTGTTTATCCTGTACACCTCCGGCTCCACCGGCAAACCCAAGGGCGTGCTGCACTCCAGCGGCGGCTACCTCACCTACGCCTCGCTGACCCATGAATACGTGTTTGATTACCGCCGCGGCGAGCGCTACTGGTGTGCCGCGGATATCGGCTGGATCACCGGCCACAGCTATATCATCTACGGCCCGCTGGCCAATGGCGCCACCACCGTCATGTACGAGGGTGTGCCCAACTACCCGGACGTGACCCGGGTGGCGCAGATCATCGACGACCACCAGATCAATATTCTGTACATCGCCCCAACCGCTATTCGCGCGTTGATGGCCGAGGGCGACAAGCCGGTTGCCGGTGCGCACCTCGACAGCCTGCGCCTGCTGGGCACCGTGGGCGAACCGATCAACCCCGAGGCGTGGAAGTGGTATCACCGCACCTTCGGCCGCGGCCAGTGTCCGATCGTGGACACCTGGTGGCAGACCGAAACCGGTGCCGCCATGCTCACCCCGCTGCCCGGTGCCACTGCCCTGAAACCCGGGTCAGCCACCCGCCCCTTCTTCGGCGTACAACCGGCGCTGGTGGACAACGAGGGCAACATCCTCGACGGCGCCAACGAGGGCAACCTGGTACTGTTGGGCAGCTGGCCGGGACAGATGCGCACCGTATTCGGCGATCACCAGCGCTTCGTCGACACCTATTTCAGCACCTTCGACAATATGTACTTCACCGGCGACGGCGCGCGCCGGGACGAGGACGGCTATTACTGGATCACCGGGCGGGTGGACGATGTTCTCAATGTCTCCGGCCACCGCATGGGCACCGCCGAGCTGGAAAGCGCGCTGGTGGCCCACGATGCCGTGGCCGAGGCCGCGGTAGTGGGCTACCCCCACGACATCAAGGGCCAGGGCATCTACATCTACGTCACCCTGAACGCCGACCAGGAACCCAGTGAGGCCATGCGCAAAACCCTGCGCGACTGGCTGCGCTCGGAAATCGGCCCCATCGCCACCCCGGATGTGATCCAGTGGGCGCCGGGCCTGCCGAAGACCCGCTCCGGCAAGATCATGCGCCGCATCCTGCGCAAGATTGCCGCGGATGAAACCGACCAGCTGGGCGATATCTCCACCCTCGCCGACCCCGGTGTGGTGGAGAACCTGATCGCCAACCACGCGGCACTGTCGGAAGCCGTGTGATCCGGGACTGCACCAATGGGTAGCTCCAATGGATTGACCCATTGGATTGACCCAATAGATAGCCCCGCTGGCAACAGCGGGGCTATTTCTGGCAAAAATTCCGCGCGCAGCAGCGCCATCCCAGCCTGCGCCCGGAAACTATAGAATTAAATAATAAGAACGGGCGGCAATTTCCATGTACATTGGAAATATGGCCCCTCGAACCGAAGGGATGTAGCGATGAAATCTCAAAGTGATGCCGGGCAACCGGCGCACCAGTTCATTATTGCGGACGACCATCCGCTGTTTCGCGGCGCCCTGCGCCAGTCGATTACCCAGACCTTCCCGGATGCGGAAATTTTCGAGGCCAGCGACCTGCAGGGCCTGCAGGACTGCGTGGCCCGGCACCCGGACTGCGACCTGCTGTTGCTGGACCTGCACATGCCCGGTGCTCACGGTTTCAGCGGCCTGATCTTTCTCGCCGGCCAGTACCCACAACTGCCGGTGATGGTGGTCTCCGCCAATGAAAAACCCGAAATCATGTGCCGCGCCATCGACTACGGAGCCTGTGGCTTCCTGCCCAAGTCGGCGCCGGTGGAAATGATGGCAGAGGCACTGCAACAGGTCCTCGACGGGGAAATCTGGTTGCCAAAGGAAATTGCGGAGCGCTACGCGGCCGGCGAAAGCGGCACCGGTGAAACTGAAAACGAAGTGGCCGATGTCATCGCCACCCTCACTCCGCAGCAGTTTCGCGTTGCCACCATGCTCGCCGAGGGCCTGCTGAACAAGCAGATTGCCTACGAAATGCAGGTGACCGAGGCGACGGTCAAGGCACACCTGACCGCCCTGTTCCGCAAGCTGGAAGTGAATTCCCGCACCCAGGCGGTGCTGGCTCTCAGCAGCCTCGACGTGGAGCAGCCGGGCCAGTTTGCAGCGCCCCAGCGGCCCCCAGCCAAGCAGGAACAGCTCAACTGACCAGTTAACGGCGGGCGGGGCAATCCGCTACACCGATACCCGGCGCACCAGCCGCCGAATCAGGTTGCGCAGCGCCGCCGCCTTCACCGGTTTGGCGAGATAAAACAACCCCCGCTGCGCGGCGCTGTTGCGCACCTGCTCGGAAATATCCGCACTCACCAGTATGCCCGGGATCGCGGCGCCCCAGTGCTTGCCCAGCGCATCCAGCGCATCCACCCCGGTGGCACCGCGATCCAGGTGATAATCGACGATGGCCAGTTGCGGGGGCGTGGAATCGCTCCACACACGCAGCGCTTCCTCCAGGGAAGTGGCCGTTACCACGCGGCACCCCCACCCTTCCAGCAGACTGCGCATGCCCCGCAGGATATCCACTTCGTTGTCGATACACAGCACCGCGACCGCAGAGAGGTTGCCCGCCGCCAGGGACGTTTTTACCCGCGGTATTGCCGCAACCTGCACTTGTCCGAGGGGCACGCAAATACTGAACATGGAGCCGCGCCCGGGTACCGACCGCAGGCTGATGCGGTGGCCGAGCAGGTCGGCACTGCGCTTGGCAATGGCGAGGCCAAGCCCCAGGCCCTTGTCGGCACTGCGCTCGCTGCTGCCCAGGCGCACGAATTCATCAAAGATTTTTGCCTGCACGTCCTGTGCAATGCCGGGCCCGGTATCCCAAACCTGGATTTCCAGGGATTTTTCCCCGCATTGCCCGTCTGAGCCGCGGTGGCGCACGCCCAGCAGTACCCGCCCCCGGGTGGTGTAATGCAACGCATTGCTGAGGAAGTTCTGCAGGATACGCCGCAACAGGTGGCGGTCGCTGAACACCCAGGCATCGGTGGCCACATAATCCAGTTGCAGACCGCGCTCGCCGGCAATCGCCGAAAACTCGGCGTTGAGCCCGTCGAGCAATTGCCGCAGCGGAAAGTGCTCCCGCTTGGGGGTCAGGTTGCCAGCGTCCAGGCGACTGATTTCCCGCAGCGCCCCGATCAGCTGCTCCGCCGAGGTGAGCGCGCTGTCGATATAGTGAATGTCGTCGCCCATTTCCCGCCAGCTACCCACTGCCGCCTTTTGTTGCAGCGAGGCGATAAACAGGCGTGCGGCATTGATCGGCTGCAACAGGTCGTGACTGGTATGGGCGAGAAAGCGGGTCTTGGCACCGTGCAATTCGCGGATCTGCGCTTCCACTGCTGCGCGGCGGAGATTCTCTTCCTTGAGCGCACGGTTGCTTTCCAGCAACTCGGCGGTGCGCTGCTCCACCCGGTCTTCCAGGGTGCGACGGTTTTCCTCCAGTGCATCCACCGCCGCGCGGTATTCGCTGATATCGGTAAAGGTGGTGACAAAGCCGCCGCCGGGCATGGGCGTTCCGCGCACCTCGACAATGGCGCCGCTGGGCAGGCGCCGTTCGAAGCGGTGTGCGCTGCCGTGGCGCAACAGGTCGAGGCGCTTCTGAACCTGTGCCTCCAGCTCCTGTTCGCTGGCGAGCGCACCGTAGAGACCGCGCTCGGCGTTGTGCCGGTACAGGTTTGCCACCGGGCAGCCGATATACAGCAGCCGCTCGGGGTAATCGAACAGCTCCAGGTAGTGCTGGTTCCAGGCCACCAGGCGCATATCCGCATCCACCACGCTGATCCCCTGGCTGATGGTCTCCACCGTGGTCTGCAGCAGTTCCTGGCTGAAGCGCAGGCGCTGGGAGGTGCTGTCCACCAGCCGCGCGATATCCTCAAGTTGCAGCGGACGGTTGCTGCGCAGCAACTCCACCACCTGGTGCGCCGCGGCGGAACCGACGATACCGGCGAGGATGCGCTCCGCTTCCGCCACCACAAAACGCGGAGCGGTATCGTCCGGCAGCAGGCGCTGCTGGCTGCGGTGTTCGAACTCGTTCCAGATCTCTTCCAGTCGCGCGCCTCCCACAAAGGGTTCCAGCAGACTGCGCACCTGGCCCATATGTATCGAGGTGGGCACCAGGTCCGCGGCCTCCTCGCCGGCGGACTCCGGCTGCATAAACAGCTGCGCCTGGCGTCGGTCGCCGGCGTTCTGCCGGCACAACAGGGAGATGGAGACGAACAGCGTCAGGTTAACCAGCAGGCTCCAGAACACCCCGTGGCTCAGGGAATCCAGCCCGGCAAGCCCGAACAGTCCCTGGGGCCGCAACCACTCGACGCCCCAGGCACCCGCGGCGACCACACTGTGTGCCGGCAATACCGCGGGCAGTACCAGGCAATACGCCCACAACCCGTAGCCGGCAATCAGCCCGGCCCACACGCCGCGGCGGTGGGCCCGGCGCCAGTACAGGGCGCCAATCAGCGCCGGAGCCAGTTGCGCCGCAGCGGCAAACGACAGCAGGCCGATGGAGGCCAGCGCTTCGGTACCGGAGATCACCCGGTGCACGCCCCAGCTCATCAGCATCAGCAGCAGGATGCTGACCCGGCGGATCAACCGCAGGTGGTTACCGAGGGAGATGGCGGTCAGACGGGTATAGCGCGACAGGTACAGCCAGACCGGCGCCACCAGCTCGTTGGAGACCATGACCGCGAGGGTCACCGCGGCCACAATCACCATCCCGGTGGCGGCGGAGAAACCGCCGATATAGGCCAGCAGGGTCAGGGCGTTGTTGCCACTGTTGAGCGGCAGGGTCAGCACCAGGCTGTCGGGGTCGGTGAGTCCCATTGCCGCCAGCGGCTGCCCCGCCAGCGCAATGGGCAGGATCAGCACCGCGAACAGCGCCAGATAGGCCGGCAACAGCCAGCGCGCGGTGTGCAGGTCGCGTTCGTCCTGGTACTCCACCACCGCCATATGGAACTGGCGCGGCAGGCAGATGACGGCCGCCATGGCCAGCAGCGCCTGGGTCATGAAATTGATATCCGGCACCAGCGGCTGCCAGTGCCAGTACTCCCGCGGCAGGCCGCTGTTGCCGCTGGCCAGCAGCCACAGCGCCAGCACCGCAACCGCGGCGAAGGCGAACAGCTTCACCAGGGATTCCAGCGCGATCGCCGCCACTACTCCGCGGTTGCGTTCGCGCCCCTCCAGATGGCGGGTGCCGAACAGAATCGCAAACAGCCCCATCAGCAGCGCGGTGGCCAGCGCCGTATCCAGGTTCATGAAGGATTCACTACCGGCGTCGCTGCCGATGGCCTCCCAACCCATGGTCACGGCGCGCAGCTGCAAGGCGATATACGGCAGGCTGCCGACAATCGCCAGCAGGGTCACCAGTGCAGACAGGCCGCGGCTCTTGCCGTAGCGGGAGCCGATAAAGTCGGCAATGGAAGTGACTTTCTGCCGCTCCCCGGCCAACATCAGCTTGCGCAGGAAACCGCCGCCGAACAGGAACAGCAGGATGGGGCCGAGATAGATCGGCAGGTAGCTCCAGGTGTCGCTCACCGACTGGCCGACAGCACCGAAGAAGGTCCAGGAGCTGCAGTAGACCGCCAGGGTCAGGCCGTAGATCAGCGGCCGGAAACGCAGCAGCCAGTGCTTGCGCTGGTCCGCACGCCACGCCACCAGAAACAGCACGGCGACGTACAGCAGGGCAAAAAACAGCAGCAGGGGTTTTCCAATCATAGCGGGTCTCGAACCGGGGCAGCGCCGGGGCGCACTACAGGTCAGGCGCGCAAATTATTCTACCCCCTGTATACCCGATCGCGCCCCCGCGGGGCAATTGGCGGATAGTCGAAGGGGCACCCGTGGCCCACAAGAACGCAATAACCGCCATTTCTTTGACTGTGGCCGACGCTGAACTAGGCTCAAAGCGGGAGTTTCGTCCTGCGATCAGCATCCAGTGCCACAAGTCGATGCCCCTACCCGATGCCCCAACCCGATGAGAGCTGCGCCATGATCATTGCCACCGATATGCCAGAAGTCAGCCGCTGTGCGGCCACCGCGTGTGCCTACAACACCGACTCCGCCTGCCACGCCCGCGCCATCACCATTGGCGACGGCGAGCACCCGGATTGCGACACCTACTTCAACAACGACGGCCACACCAAACGCGAAAGGGTCGCCGGCGTCGGTGCCTGCAAGGTAACCGACTGCAACCACAACGAGGACTTTGAGTGCTCCGCAGACAAGATCGAGCTGGGCTGCAGCGGTGACAAGGTCAACTGCCTGACCTACGTCCACTGACCATTAAGTACTGAACAGTCATTAGCAGGCAAAATGCCACCACAAAAAAAGGGAGGGAAGCCCGAGCTTCCCTCCCTTTTTTATTTGTTGCTGGCACTGCGGCCTGTACTCAGGCAGTGACTTTCGATCCCTTCAAGCCGTAGTAGGCGATAAACACATAACATACGATCGGTACCAGGAAGGAAATCTGCAGGCCGACGGAGTCCGCCACCAGTCCCTGCATCACCGGCACGATGGCACCGCCCACGATCGCCAGGCACAGCACCCCGGAAGCCTGCCCCGCCTGCTTGCCCAGCCCCTGCAGGGCAAGGCTGAAGATGGTGGGGAACATGATGGAGTTGAACAGCCCCACCAGCAGGATCGCCCACATCGCCAGGGCACCGGAACCGACAATCGCGAGGAGAACCAGCAAAATAACCGCAGCGGCATTGAATGCCAGTACCAGTCCCGGAGAAATGCTGCGCATCACCACCGCACCAATAAAGCGCCCCACCATGGCTCCGCCCCAGTAGTAGGCGATGTAGTGAGCCGCCTGAGCCTCCTCCATCCCCGCCACACTGTCGAGACCGAGGAAGTTCACCAGGAAGCTGCCAATGGACACCTCAGCGCCCACATAGACAAAAATGCCCACCGCACCCAGCACCAGGTGCCGGTGCGACCAAACCGAACGGCCCTCAGCCGCGACCGCCGCATCTTCCTGCATATCGATCTTCGGCAGCTTCAGCTGGCTGAAGATCAGCGCCAGCAGCGCCAGCACTGCCGCCAGGCCCAGGTACGGCAGTTTCACCGCATCGGCTTCCGCGGAAGCACTCAGGGACTCGGCACCCACGGTGGCCGCAGACAGGATCAGCACCCCGCCAAAGAACGGCGCCACAGTGGTGCCCAGGGAGTTGAACGCCTGGGTCATGGTCAGGCGACTGGAAGCCGTGGCCGGATCGCCCAGAGCAGTCACATACGGGTTTGCTGACACCTGCAGCAGGGTGATCCCGGAAGCCAGCACAAACAGCGCCCCCAGGAACACCGGGTAGGCGTGGCTCTCCGCCGCCGGGTAAAACAGCGCACAGCCGAGAGCCGCCACCAGCAGGCCACCGACGATGCCCTTCTGGTAGCCGATGCGCTTCACCAGCGCACCCGCCGGCAGCGACACGGTGAAGTAGGCACCAAAGAAACAGAACTGGATCAGCATCGCCTGGGTATAGCTCAGGTCGAATACCGCTTTCAGGTGGGGAATCAGGATATCGTTGAGGCAGGTCAGGAAGCCCCACATAAAGAACAGCACCGTCAGTGCTGTGAGCGCAAAGCGGAAATTGCTACCCGCCTCGCCCGTGGATGAGCCCGCATCGGTCACTGGCATTTGAACTCCAGCCATAGTTCACCTCTTATGATAGTTATTGTTTCTGCATCATCGCGTCGAGCGCACCGGCCTGCGGTGTTCTCTTCAGGAAATACTGTTCAGGTTTAAGACGTACCGGCTGCGCCATTCCGCTCCCACAGGCGCGGATTCATCGGGCGGATACACCGGTGCACACTAACGAACGGAGGCTATCACGGGCCCGGGAAGTGCGGCGTTGCCACTTTAGGAAGTGCCGTCCCACTTTAGGGAAATGGGATGATAGATGGACTTAGTAGTTGGCGAGAGAGCTGGTGTCATGCAGGCTCCGCAAGAACGGGAACCCAGTTCACCAATCAAGTGTGGTGGCGGTACCGCTACCGGGTACAGTCTTGTGAGACACGAGCTAGGCGCCCCCCCTCAACCCATCCCTGGGGGCTCTGCACCGCCATCCATGGCGGTGAAGGTCTCACAAGACTGTACCCGGTATC
>Ga0207814_100768_pt1 | contig 13703 bp, 9 predicted proteins | sample TtaePargueraPR_7_FD_187755 | JGI IMG/M metagenome (GOLD analysis project Ga0207814, IMG submission 187755) | Aerobic enrichment media microbial communities from Bioluminiscent Bay, La Parguera, Puerto Rico - Tt and P1 (2) (SPAdes) | ecosystem: Environmental > Aquatic > Marine > Unclassified ... | reverse complement strand
GGCGGCCCTGCTGCCGGTATTCGTTTCCGGGACACGCTACAAGCACATCCCTGTGCGCTCGGACGCGGCCATCCATGGCCGCGTACGGTCCCGGAAACGAATCCCGGCATCAGGGCCTTAGATTTAAAGTTCGGAGTAATACCTGACCTATTCGTTGATCGACCATTGCCAGGCTTAATGCGAAGGTTCTGATACCGATCCCTCTTTGCGAGACCTTCGAAAAAAGGGACTTTTTCGAAGAGCCCCCAGGGATGGGTTCACGGCGTGTCTCGCAAAGAGGGATCGGTAGCAGGACCGCCACCGGGCCCTCAAGTAGTTGCCCCGAAACTCGAGTGTTAGCCAAGCGGCCCATCCAGTTCGGAAGCGACGAGGGTGCCGCGCAGGGAGTTCGGCAGTGCTTCTTCAATCAATACATCCGCAAACTTGCCGATCAGCGCCATGTCGTCAAAGCGGAAGTTGACCACTCGGTTGTTTTCGGTCCGTCCCTGCAGCTGTCCAGGGTCTTTCTTGGACACGCCGGTCACCAGCACACGCTCTACATTGCCCACCATGCGGCGGGCGATTTCCGCCGCCTGCTGGTTGATGCGGTGCTGCAGTAGTTGCAGGCGCTGCTTTTTGATCTCTTCCGGAGTGTCGTCCGGCAGGTCCGCGGCCGGGGTACCAGGACGCGGGGAATAAATGAAGCTGAAGGAAATATCGAAACCCACATCCTGGATCAGCTTCATGGTGGCTTCGAAGTCACGCTCCGTCTCACCGGGGAAACCGATGATAAAGTCCGAGGACAGGCAGATGTCCGGGCGGATCGCCTTCAGGCGGCGGATCTTGGACTTGTACTCCAGCGCCGTGTGGCCGCGCTTCATCGCCATCAGGATGCGGTCGGAACCGCTCTGAACCGGCAGGTGCAGGTGGTTCACCAGCTCCGGGACTTCCGCGTACACATCGATCAGCGCATCGGAGAACTCCACCGGGTGGGAAGTGGTGTAGCGGATGCGGTCGATACCGTCGATGGCGGCAACATAGGTGATCAGCTCGGCGAAATCGACGATCTGGCCGTCTTCACCGGGGGCCCGGTAGGCGTTCACGTTCTGGCCCAGCAGGTTCACCTCGCGCACCTCCTGGTCCGCCAGGTGGGCGACTTCCTCCAGCACATCCGCCACCGGGCGACTGACCTCCTCACCGCGGGTATAGGGCACCACGCAGAAGGTACAGTACTTGGAGCAGCCCTCCATAATGGAGACAAACGCGCTTACGCCGTCCGCTTCCGGCTGCGGCAGGCGGTCGAACTTTTCGATTTCCGGAAAGGACACGTCCACCACGATAGCGCCGTTCTGCTGCTTCTTGGTTTCCATCATTTCCGGCAGGCGGTGCAGGGTCTGGGGACCGAATACCAGGTCCACGTAAGGCGCGCGCTTGGCGATGGCCTCACCTTCCTGGCTCGCCACGCAGCCGCCGACGCCAATCACCAGCTCGGGATTCTTTTCCTTCAGGTGCTTCCAGCGGCCCAGCTGGTGGAACAATTTTTCCTGTGCCTTCTCGCGGATAGAACAGGTGTTCACCAGCAGCACGTCCGCATCCTCAGGGTCATCCGTGGGGACCATCTGGTGGGATTCACCCAACAGGTCCCGCATACGGGCGGAGTCGTACTCGTTCATCTGACAGCCGTGGGTCTTGATGAAAAGCTTTTTCACCGGTTTTTCGGACAGTTCGGGAGACTTCTCGGAGGACATGGTGCGCCTGGTTAAAAACTGGTCAATTTCAAGGGTGGGGCATTATACCGGCCACTTCTGGGGCTGCATAGACGGGGAAGGCCAGGCGAGGGAATGGCCCTAGTGCAATTTTCGGGCACCGGTGCTACTCTTCCGCGCTTTTCGCGGCCGGGCCCGCGGAATCACTACTGCGACGCTAGAATTCACGGGCATTCCAGTTCAGGCCTGTTCGTTTTGCCCCTTTCCAGAGAGATCTATGGCTAACCCGATCTACAAAGTGATTTTCCACAACCAGAACCAGGTGTACGAGCTGTATGCCCGCGCCATCTACCAGAGCGAGATGTACGGCTTTATCGAGGTAGAGGAATTCGTGTTCGGTGAAAAATCGCAGCTGGTTGTGGACCCCAGCGAAGAGAAGCTGAAGACCGAGTTCGCCTCGGTGAAGCGCTCCTATATTCCCATGCACAGTATCGTGCGCATCGACGAAGTGGAGAAAGAAGGCACCGGCAAGATTGTCGAGGTGAAAGGAGACAAGGTGGCGCAGTTTCCATTTCCTGCCCCCATGCGCCACCCCAGTGACAGCGATTAATTGCAAGCCGGAAAATTCTGCACAGATTCAAAACGGGCCCAATGGCCCGTTTTTTATTGCCCGCAATTCGGCACAAACGCGGTGCTGCATCCCGACCGGGCGGCAAATACGTCGTGAATTGTCGCCAGAACCTACAAATTGGCAACGGTTTGTCGCATCGGCGTCACGGTCGTAGTTGGCGGGCTATTCTGAAAAAAGGGAATGCATGTTACCGCGGTTGTTGCGGTCGCGTTTCCCGAAAATGTCGCTCAGACAGCAAACCTAAAATGTAGTGGAAGTTTTTAGGTGAAGTCATGACCACAATACCGGCCACCAAAGTCGCCATTTCTGCCCTCAAGATTGAACAGCGCGTGGAGCGCGACGTCAAAGCGGGTATCCCGGAGCTCGATCGCCGCAGCCATACCGAGAGCGAGGAAAGCCTGCGCTCATACGTGGTGCGGGAAATCATCGGCAAGGTCCACGAAAACCGCCAGGCGGAACTGGACGAAGAGGTAGAGGCCCGGGGCGAGGTGGATATCCGCCAGCTCTACCACGAAGTCAGGTACGCCGAGCCGCTGATCGAGAAAAGGGTCGGCAGCCGGCTGGCCAACCTGGTCAGTGGCCTGAAACGCGACGCGCAGGATTATTCTGCGCTGCGCATGGATCTCGAAATTTTCAAACACCGCAACGGCATCACCCGCGAGGCGGTGTACCGGGAATCGAAGATCCTGCACTACTCCGTGGTGTTCTTTATCGTCATTCTGGAAACCCTGCTCAATGCCTTTTTCCTGTCCAAGGGCAGCGACCTGGGCCTGATCGGCGGCTTTTTCCAGGCCTTTATCATTTCCCTGGTGAACCTCGGCTTTGCTGCCTTTATGGCCTTTTTCCTGCGCAACTGCTTTCACAGCAATTATCTGCGCAAGGGGCTGTCGATGGTGTTGTTGCTGGGGGTGATGGCGACGGCGGTGACCTTTGTGCTCGGCGTGGGGCACTACCGGGAAGCGCTGGAGCAGGACCCGTTTACCGCGTCCCGGCTGGCGATGGCGAGTCTGCAGGCGGAGCCGCTGGGAATCCGCGACTTCAATTCCTGGATCATGGTGGTGGTGAGCGGCATTGCGCTGATTCTGCTCGCCGCGAAGTTTTTCGTGGTGGAAGATCGCTACCCGGGATTTACCGCGATTACCCGGCGGGTGCGCGCGCTGCAGGACGCCTGGAGCGCGGGCCACGAGCAGGCGATCGACAGCATCAACGAGGTGGCGGAAGAAATTCAGGAAGAGCTGGCGGACAAGGTCAAGACCATTCGCAGCCAGTTTATCCAGTTCAAGGCCAGTATCGAGCGCAGCGAGGAAATCGATCGCCAGTACCAGGAAGACATCATCAAGGCGCAGGGGCTGCTGGACGAACTGATCCGCTATTACCAGTCTTACTCCGCGCGGATGATGAACCGGCGCGCAGCCTATTTTGGCGAGCTGCTGCGCTTCGAGCTGGATAAGCTGCCGAGTCTCAACACCGTCGGCCTGGAGCAGCACAAGCGCGACTTGGAGATTTACGAATCGCTGATGGCGGAGCTGGATCGGGCCTACGACGAGGGGATAACCCTGGTCAACGATCGCTGTGAAACGGTGAAAGAGTCGCTGGCGGCACTGGTGGACAAGCTGGAAATCGATCACGGCCTGCGACGGGTATAACGCGGGAGCGCAAGGGAATATGTCAGGGAGGTAAACTGATGCGCAGGGTGCGTAAGAGCCTGTCGTCGGAAGACAAGAAGGGAATCGCGATCTTCGCCGTGGGTGTCGTCGTGCTGATCGCGCTGGTGATCATCGCGGTGCACGTGATGCGCGCGCCGGAGCGCGGCTACGATGAAGTCACCCTGTGCAACCCACAGCTGCCCAGATTTGCCCATCACCTGGTGGTCATTGACGCCTCCGATACCCTGTCTGCGCACCAGAGCCACTTCCTGAAAACCCACCTCTCCGGGCTGCTGGAATCGGCGGCGGTGAACGACCGCTTCTCGATCTTTGTACTGGACGATCACTACAACGGCCTCTCTGACCCGGTGATCGACCTGTGCAAGCCCCGCTCCGGAGAACAGGTGAATGCACTGACCGCAAACCGGCAGTTCGTGCAGGCACTGTACCGGGAGCGCTTTGAGCAGCCGCTGGATCAGGCCATAGCGTCAGCGGTTGCCTCCGGCGAGCAGCCGGTGTCACCGATCTATGAGGCGCTGTCCGATGTGGCAGCGCTCAACCGCATCGACCCGGTGGCGGAAAATGTAAACCTCACCATCGTCAGCGACATGATCCAGAATTCCCGCGCGGGCTCGGTGTTCAACAGCGGTGCGGCGGCGATCGACGGCCTGCCGCTGATCGACCTGCGCCGCGCACGCACCACCGTGTACTGGCTGGACCGGGAGAAGTACCGCAAATACCAGACCGCGGACCTGGAAAACAGCTGGCAGGACTACCTGGGCAGTGTTTCGCGCTTCGAGCAGATCCAGCGGGTCAGGCACTAGCCTGTGGTACCAACACGTTTTCGGGAATTCTGTTTCCCTACCTCGCTGCCTTTCGCAATTTCTTACCCTTACTTTTCCCATTCCCGGCGCGTCCTGCGCCCGTGAAACATAACTTTCAACAAACAGCCGCGGACCTGTAAAAAAACTCAAGCAAAGTTTCCCAAACCAATGACGGGACTTGCCAAATGAGTAATCGATATCGCGCACTGTGGATTTCCGATGTTCACCTCGGCAGCCGGGACAGCGAGCCGCAGAGGCTGGCGGACTTCCTGGCGCAGAATTCCGCCGATACCGTATATCTGGTTGGCGATATCTTCGATATGAAGGCACTGTCTCAGGGCAAGGGCAGCTGGTGTCAGGCGTCCACCCTGCTGCTGGGAATGCTGTCGGAACTGAGCAGTCGCACCCCCGAGGTCATCTATGTACCGGGCAACCACGATGCGCCCATGCGCAGCTGGGCCGGCAAGCGCCTCGGCAATATCCGCGTGGAGCGCGAGTGGACCCACACCGCCGCTGACGGCAAGCGCTACTGGGTGACTCACGGCGACCAGTTTGAACACCACATCGAGATCAACCCCGTCAGCTACCACATCGGTGATCAGAGCTACTACCTGATGCTGCGCTTCAATCGCTGGATCAACTACTGGCGCAGCCGTTTCGACAAGCCCTGGTGGTCCCTGGCCAATCATGTGAAAAACCGCGTGAACGCCGCGCGCAGGATGATGAACAGGTTTGAAGAGGTGGCGATCCGCGAGACCGGGCGCCGCGGCTTTGACGGTGTCATCTGCGGACATATTCACCGCGCCGGCATTCGCCACAGCGCCGCGGCCGACAGTGCGGTCACCTACGCCAACTGCGGCGACTGGGTGGATTCCATGACCGCGGTGGTGGAGGACCACAGCGGCGCCATGGACATACTGCACTGGCACCGGACCCCGAAAATTGCACGCATCATGACGGAGGCGGTGGCAGCATGATTCAGCTGGAAAATCTCCTGCAGAAAAACCCCTGGTACAGTGCCGCGCCCACCAGCCCAACCCGCAGGCTGGTATCGGCGACAGTGAAAAAAATCTGCTGCGAACAGCAGCTCCAGCAGTTCGGGCGCGATTTCCCCCACCTGGGCGGGCTGGATTTTATTCGCCAGGTATTTCGCTCGTTTGATTTTCACTACGACATCAACCCCGCCGAGCTGGAGCGCATTCCCGCCAGCGGTCCGTTGGTGATTGTGTCCAATCATCCGCTGGGTAGCCTGGATGGCCTGGCACTGATCGACATGGTGGCGCGGGTGCGCCGGGATGTAAAAGCGGTGGCCAGCCAGTTGTTGTGGAATATCGAACCCCTGCGCGGCTATCTGCTGCCGGTGGACAACTTCAACGGCCGCACCAAGCGCAGTGATGTGGAAGGTATCTACAGCCACCTGGGCGCAGGCGGTGCGATTATCGTATTCCCCGCGGGGGAAGTTTCCCGCCTGACACCCCAGGGTGTGCGCGACGGGCGCTGGAACCCGGGCTTTATCCGCTTTGCCGACAAGACCGGCGCGCCGATCCTGCCGGTACAGGTGCGCGGTCGCAACTCCCTCTGGTGGTATGGCCTGTCGATGGTCAACAAGCCGCTGTCGACCCTGTGGCTGATCCGGGAAATGTTCAAACAGGTACGCCGGGGTATCGATATCCGCATCGGCACTCCGGTGGCACCGGAACATTTCCGCGATTGGCCGATGGCGCCGCGGGCGCAGGCAAAACTGTGGAAAAAACAGGTTTACCGCCTGCACAGGAACCCGACCCCGCTGGCACCGGAGCCCATCGCCGCAGCAGAGCCCGCTGCAGACGTGGCGGCCGTGCTGGCAGGCTGTGAAACCCTGGTGGAGCAGGGCGAGTTCAGCGTGAAGCTGTACCGGCAGCAGGCGGATTGCCCGGTAATGCGCGAGCTCTCGCGCCTGCGGGAAATTGCCTTTCGCGCAGTGGGCGAGGGCACCGGCAACAGCCGCGACTGGGATGCCTTCGATGCCTACTACGATCACCTGTTGCTGTGGGATCGGGAGCGCCAGCAGGTGGCGGGGGCCTATCGCCTGGTGAATACCGACGGGCTCACTGCGGACAAAATCTACAGCACCACCCTGTTCAATTACTCCCGCTCCCCGGAGCAGTGCCTGCCGGGCTCCGCGGAACTCGGGCGCAGCTTCCTGTTGCCCGACTACTGGCGCAGCCGTGGCCTCGACCTGCTGTGGTGTGGTATCGGCCAGTGGATTCTGCGCAACAATCGCCGCTACCTGTTCGGCCCGGTATCCATGCCGGGTAATTTCTCCCGCCGCGCCAAGTCCGTGATCGTGCGCTACTTCCTGCACCATTTCGCCACCGACAACCCCATGGGCAACGCGCGCCTGCCGTTTGTTGAAGAGCGCGCGGACCTGCCGGCCCTGACCGGCGATGCCCACGGGGATATGTTGCAGCTGAAGCAGGTGCTGAAAGAAGAGGGTGCAGTGCTGCCACCGCTTTTCAAAAAGTACACCGCGGTAACCGTACCCGGCGGCACCAGCTTCCACGCCTTCAATATCGACCCGGATTTCTGCGACTCGGTAGATGGCCTGGTGGTGGTGGACCTGGAGCAAATGGATCCGAAATTTGCGCGGCGCTACCTGGCCGCCAGCTGACGCAAACGCAAGGGCTGTATCCCCCAGAACTTATCTGACGAAGTACACCGGCGCCGCGATGCGATGACGCATACATCGGGCGCCGGATTCCCTCCGCCCGTGGTCTATTCTGTTACGCTGATGTTTCCATTCTCCAGCTTTCGCGCCCGGGATAACCATCATGATCAAGCGGTTGTCGAAAGGAGTTCTCGCCTGCCTGCTGCTGATGCTGGCGTATTTTATTTCCTCGGTGGCTGTCGCCCAGGATTCCGATCTTGCCGCCAGTGAGCCGCATATCGCCGAACTCACCATTTCCGGTGCCATTGGCCCGGCGACCACCGATTACCTGATCCGTACCAGTGAGGAAGCCCGGGAAAAGGGCGCGCAACTGTTTATCGTGCGTATGGATACTCCGGGCGGACTGGATGCGGCGACGCGGGATATCATCCAGCACATACTCGGGTCCGATATCCCCTATATCACCTATGTGACCCCGGCCGGTGCGCGCGCCGCCAGTGCCGGTACCTACATCCTTTATGCCAGCCACATTGCCGCCATGACCCCGTCCACCACCCTGGGGGCGGCTACGCCGGTGCAGATTGGCGGCATGCCGGGACAGCAGCCTCCACCGGGCAATTCACCCGCAGACAATTCACCTGCAGACCAGCCGTCAACGGAAAAGCCGCAGTCAGAGCAAAACGGCGAACCAGGTGACGGGAAAAAGGACGGTGAGGACAGTGCCGCACCCGCCCCCAAAACCACCATGGAACGCAAGGTGATTAACGATTCCGTGGCCTACATTCGCGGCCTGGCCAAACGCCATCACCGCAATGCCGACTGGGCAGAGAAAGCGGTGCGCGAAGCCGCCACCCTCACCGCCTCGGAAGCGTTGGAACAAAACGTGATTGATATCGTCGCGGACAATCGCGAATCCCTGTTGCAGCAGGTGGCTGGCCGCGAAGTTGTGCTGGTATCCGGCAGCGAGAAAATCGCCGAGGCAACCGCTACCCTCCCGGTCGTGGAGTACAGCCCGGACTGGCGCAACGAACTGCTGTCCATCATCACCAATCCCCAAGTCGCCTACATCCTGCTGCTGATCGGCATTTACGGGCTTATTTTTGAAGGCTACAGCCCCGGCGCTATGGTGCCCGGCATTGTTGGTGTTATCTGCCTGCTGCTGGGGCTCTACGCGCTGCAGGTGCTGCCGATCAATTATGCCGGGCTGGCGCTGATTGTGGTCGGTGCGCTGTTGATCGCAGCGGAGTTTTTTGTACCCAGTTTCGGTGCGCTGGGTATCGGCGGGGTTGTCGCACTGGTGATCGGTTCGGTAATGTTGATCGACAGCGATGTGCCGGGCATGCAGGTTTCCCGGGGCCTGATCGGTTCCATTGCGGCTGTGAGTGGCCTGGGCCTGCTGGGATTGCTGTATGCGGTAGGCCACAGCCTGCGCAAGCCAAAGATTGCCAGCGACAAGGCCCTGATCGGGCGCACTGCGGTGGTAATGGATGTGACGCCGGAACTGTTGGTAAAAATCGACGGTGAAATCTGGCGGAGCAGTTGCGACACGGCTCTGTCGGAGGGGCAGGTTGTGCGGGTGATTGCCGAGGAAGGCTTGCAGCTGAAAGTGGAGCCGGACTAGACGGCCCTCGCCGCAAGGTTCGAATTCAAGGAGCGGAGAAAAACGATGATCAGTTATTTCGGGAGTTTGCTGTTACTGGCGGTGGTCCTGCTGGTGATGTATGCCATCCGGGTACTGCGGGAATACGAGCGCGCGGTGGTGTTTTTTCTGGGGCGCTTCCAGGCGGTCAAGGGGCCGGGGTTGATCATCATCATTCCGGTGATCCAGACGATGGAGCGGGTAGACCTGCGCACGGTGGTGATGGATGTCCCCACCCAGGATGTGATCAGCCGGGACAATGTGTCGGTGAAGGTGAATGCGGTGGTCTACTACCGGGTGGTCGATCCGCAGTCCGCGATTATCAATGTGGAAAATTACAACGAGGCGGTGAGCCAGCTTTCGCAGACGACGTTGCGTTCGGTTTTGGGCAAGCACGAGCTGGATGAGATGCTGTCGGAGCGCGACAAGCTGAATGTGGATATCCAGAAGATTCTCGACGAGCAGACCGACCGCTGGGGTGTAAAGGTTACCAATGTGGAGATCAAACACATTGACCTGGACGAGAGCATGATCCGCGCGATTGCGCGGCAGGCGGAAGCGGAACGCTCGCGGCGGGCGAAGGTGATTCACGCGGAGGGCGAGGCCCAGGCGGCGATGAAACTCACCGAGGCGGCGGACCAGCTTTCCAAAAACTCCAATGCGATTACCCTGCGGTATATGCAGACGCTGATCGATATTGCGGGAGAGCAGAATTCCACGATTGTGTTCCCGCTGCCGATGGATTTAATAAAACCTTTACTCGATCAGCAAGTGAAGCAGGGGGGATAAAGCACGAGGTCTCGCTAAGAAAGTTTTGTGGCGGCAGAGCACCGGGTGCGGGTTTTCAGGACCGCTGTGAACCCATCCCTGGGCGCTGCGGCGCAAACATCCTGTTTGCGACGCTCCTGAAAACCCGCCCCCGGCACTCTGCCTTCAATTCGAAGTGTGTGGCGCTGCCCAAATGAAAGGGTAATTCCATGCAGATCAAAGCGCTGAACGAGACGAGAAGGCAAAGTGCCGGGTATCAGTTTTCAAAAGCGTCGGCGCCATGGACGGCGCCGACGCAGCTTACAGGGATGTATTCACAGCGGTTTTGAAAACTGATACCCGGTGCTTTGCCGCCAGCGGGGCATCTCAACGGTTACCACTGAATTAAAAGTTACTTAAGCAGTAATTTCAGAAGATTGGCGGTAGACCCATCCCAGTTTGAAGGGATCTCCCCTTCAATCGCATCGTAAACCGCGTTACCCAGCACCTTGCCCAGCTCCACGCCCCACTGGTCAAACGGATTGATGTCCAGCAGGGTGCCAAAGGTAAATACCTTGTGCTCATACAGCGCCAGCAGGCTGCCCAGGTGGTAAGGGTCGAGTTTTTCCACAATCAGAGTATTGCTCGGGCGGTTGCCCGGGATCACCTTGTGCGGGGCCAGGTGGTGTACTTCCTTGTGGGTGTGGCCGGATGCCTCCAGCTCCTTGCGCGCCTCGGCCAGGGACTTGCCCTGCAGTAGCGCCTGGCTCTGGCTCAGGCAGCAGGACAGTAGCCACCTGTGCTGTTCAGTGAGTTCGGAAGTGGGCTGCTTGATCGCGACAAAATCCGCCGGGATCATGTCGGTGCCCTGGTGCAGCAACTGGTGGAACGAGTGCTGTCCGTTACTGCCCTCCGCACCCCAGATCACGCTGCCGCTGGGATAATTCAGCGGTTGCCCCTCGCGGTCCACGCTCTTGCCCAGGCTCTCCATATCCAGCTGCTGCAGCCACGCCGGGAACTTGGCCAGGCGCTGTGCGTAAGGGAGGACCGCCAGGCTGCCGGCGCCCCAGCACTGGCGGTACCAGAAGTGGATCAGTGCCATCAGCACCGGCAGGTTTTGCTCGAAGGGGGCCTCGGCGAAGTGGGTGTCCATGGCGTTGGCACCGCGCAGCAGTTCACTGTACGCGTCGAAGCCGCAGGCCAGGGCAATGGGCAGGCCGATGGCGGACCACAGGGAATAGCGCCCGCCCACCCAGTCCCACATCGGGAAGATGTTCTGGGCGGCGATACCGAAGTCCTGTGCGGCGACGATATTGCTGCTCACCGCCACGAAGTGTTTTTCCAGCTCGGATTCTGCGCAGCCTGCGTCCAGCACCCACTGGCGGGCGGAGAGCGCGTTCTGGCGGGTTTCCAGGGTGGAGAAGGACTTGGAGGCGACGATAAACAGCGTCTCCTCTGCAGGCAGCCGGGCGAGGGTGTCGCTCAGGTCGGCGCCGTCGATATTGGCGACAAAATGCACCTGGATGTCGGGGTTGTGCCAGGGGCGCAGGGCTTCGCAGACCATGCGCGGGCCCAGGTCCGATCCGCCGATACCGATATTGACCACATGGCGGATGGGCTTGCCGGTGAAGCCGGTCCATGCACCGCTGTGGACGCGCTCGACGAACTGCTGCATCTGTGCGCGGCAATCCGCCACCGCCTGTTCGTGCTCGGTTTCCGGCGCGCCCTGGAAGCGCAGCGCGGTGTGCAGCGCGGGGCGGTGCTCGGTGTTGTTGATATTGGCCCCGGAAAAGAGCGCCTGGATAGCGTCTTTCAGGGCGGCGGTGTCGGTATAGTCCAGCAGCAGGCTGAGGGTGTCCTCGCGCAGCAGGTTCTTGCTGTAGTCGAGATAGATACCGGCAGCGGAAGTGCTGAAGGTGTTTGCGCGGTCCGGGTTCTGGGTAAACAGCTCGCGCAGGGACCAGGTGTGCTGGTCTTTGTGCTGTTTGAGATGGGCAATGGCGGCGGAAAGGGGTAGAGCATCCATGGTCTTACTGTGTGTTGTTTTTACTATTTCGGGAACTGTGAGAATGGCGCAAATGTTAGCGCTAAAAGCCGTGTGCAGCCAGTCGCAGTGAGTATTTAATCTGGAAGCCGAAGGCGGCGGGAGGGGCGCGGACACCGGGTGCCGGTGTGACGGTGAATACGGATGACGAAGAAACCGTTGTTCAGATTCCTTCAGGACCTGTCAAAGAAGTAAAACAAAATGCCGCTCCGGGGAGCGGCATTTCGCATGTGCCTGAAAGAATGTGGTTATTTAACCACCTTCATGCAGCGAACGTTATCGGATGCCATCCAGCAATCCGCGTCCGCAGGACAGGCCATGGAAGTCGGAATCTGTTCAGAGCCCGGAGGGCAAGCGGCCGGCATCGGAGCCGGCGCACAGCAACCTGCGAGGACCAGTGCACAAATAATTCCGGTTAAGTACTTTGCTGGAGTGAAATTCATCCCCTAACTCCTTTCCGTTGATGTCAGTCAATAGCATAGACAATAAAACGTCACCTGTTTGGTGTGCTTTGTAAAAATATTTTCTACAAACATACCGCCCAATGGAGTGTAATAGGCACACGGTTAAAATAGCTGCCAAGGGTCAATTCAGGATAAAACGTCCGCCAGTTTGTCATGGCAAAATACCTTGTTTTAGAGGGTTTTACGCCAAATTTTCATTTTCGCTATTGCGCGGCGGACAACTATTTTTTTATGAAATAAGAAGAAAATATTTTTTTCGCGTGGGGAAAAATATTTCTGAAAATTCTGGCGCCAAAACCGGTGTGCAGTTGTGATTGCGATGACTCAGAATAGGTTGTCGGCAGGTGTGTGCGAGGCGGGCTGCGCCGGACTTTCGTGTGGAAAGCTCGGAAGCGGGCGGCGGTGATTGCCGCCCGAATTGTCACTGTTCCCCGGGGTTGAGGAAGCTGCCAAAGGCGCGCGCAACGCTATCGGGGCGCTCCGGGTTGCGCAACAGGTCCAGCAGGATGCTGCGGATCTCTGGCAGGAACAGCAGGTCGGTGAGCAGCAGGTTAAAGGTTTCCTGGGGCTGGCTGCCGGCGAGGTTTTTCAGCCACAGGTCCGCCAGCTCCACATCCTGCAGATCATCGCAGCAGCGACTGGCAATGGCCGCGAGGATTTCGCCGCTGCTGCCGGTGTCCGACTCCAGCAACTGCAGTAGAAAATCCCGGCGCATACCGGTCGCCTGACTGTAGGAGATACCGCGCACCGCGGCGGTGAGCTGCGCCAGATCCGGTTCTTGCCCGTGCAACTGTTGCTGGGCCCGGGCACAGATGGCCTGGGTGAGCCGGTGGTCGATGGTTTCGCTTTCCAGGCACTGGCACAGGGTGTTGAACACCGGAGCCGCATACACCGGCATATGTCGCTCCAGTGCCGGCTGCACCTCCTGCCAGCGCACGCACAGATCCGCAATCCCCTGCATCGCCAGTTGCTCCCAGGGCCGGGAGGCCGGGTCTGCTGCGTAAGCCCGTGCCGCCGCAAGGTGTTCTGACGCCGGCCGCTGCAGTATTTTCGCCGCTTTGGCGTGAAACACGGCGCGTCGCTCCGGCGGCGGGGTATAGGTGAGTTCGCTGCCCTCCAGGGCCTGTTGCAACTGTTTTGCCGGATCATGGCCATTGGTGGTACCGGCCTGCTGTGGGGTCAGGGCGGCGGTCACCTGGTGCAGGAAGCGATCGCGGATGGGGAGCAGCAGTTTGCCCTGTTCATCCAGCGGCAGGCGCAGGAACCACACTGCCGGCTCGCCCTGGCTCTTGTCGCTCGGCCACATCAACAGGCCACACCAGGCCTGGCGCAGATAGGGGTAGGGCCAGGGAGCGGTGCCGGCCTCGAACTTGTCG
>Ga0207814_100767_pt1 | contig 13703 bp, 10 predicted proteins | sample TtaePargueraPR_7_FD_187755 | JGI IMG/M metagenome (GOLD analysis project Ga0207814, IMG submission 187755) | Aerobic enrichment media microbial communities from Bioluminiscent Bay, La Parguera, Puerto Rico - Tt and P1 (2) (SPAdes) | ecosystem: Environmental > Aquatic > Marine > Unclassified ... | reverse complement strand
TTCCGGCCAGAAGAAGACGGGACGCGCGGCTTTTTCCTTGGCATCGCCCCCCATGCCGGTGTTTGCTGGACCATGGCTGACATCGGAGTCATGGCATGGCGATCGCGCATCCGGAATTCACCATCGGCGTCGAGGAGGAATACCTCCTCGTCGACCGCCAGACGCGCAATCTCGCAGTCGACCCGCCGAAGGCGCTGCAGGAGGATCTCGCTGAGGTTCTCGGGTCGCAGGTCACGGCCGAGTTCCTGCGCTGTCAGGTCGAAGTCGGCAGCACCGTCTGCAACGCGCTGGCCGATGCCCGCGCCGATCTCGCCCGGCTGCGCCGTGGTGTCGCCGATTGTGCCGGCCGCTACGGCCTGGCCCCGATCGCCGCCTCCACGCATCCCTTTGCGACCTGGGCGAGCCAGCAGCACACCGACCGGGACCGGTACAATGAGCTTGCCCGCGACATGCAGGTCGTCATCCGCCGGATGCTGATCTGCGGCATGCACGTGCACGTGGCGATCGAGGACGACGCGCTGCGCATCGATCTGTTCAACCAGCTCTCCTATTTCCTGCCGCACCTGTTGGCGCTGACGACATCGTCGCCGTTCTGGCAGGGGCTCGAGACGGGGCTGAAATCCTACCGGCTGTCGGTGTTCAACGAGATGCCGCGCACCGGCCTGCCGGAATCCTTTTCCAGCGAGGACGAGTACCGCCGCACCATCGACGTGCTGGTCAAGGCCGGCGTCATCGAGGACGGCACCAAAGTGTGGTGGGACCTGAGGCCGTCCGCGCGTTTTCCGACGCTGGAAATGCGCGTCGCCGACGTGTGTACGCGTCTCGACGACGCCATCGCGGTCGCCGCCATCTTTCGCAGCCTCGCCCGCATGCTCTGGCGGCTGAGGCGCGAGAACCAGCGCTGGCGGCACTATTCGCGCTTCCTGATCGACGAGAATCGCTGGCTGGCGCAGAAACACGGCGCCTCCGGCCGCATGATCGATTTCGGCAAGAGCACCACGGTGCCCTATGCCGAGCTTCTCGAGGAAATGCTGGATCTGATCCGGGAGGACGCTGCCCATTTCGGATGCCTTGCCGCCGTCGAGCACGCCCGCGCCATCGTCGCGGACGGCACCTCCGCCGATCGCCAGCTCGCCACTTACAAGGAGGCCACTGCGGAGGGCCTCGATCCCCAGCAGGCCCTGCAACGGGTCGTCGACAATCTGATCGCGGAAACGGTGGAAGGTATTCCCGAGGCGCATACGCAGTCTGCCACGGCCTGACCTGTTCGCCGGCGGAAGCCGTCGCTAGAGTGGCGCCTCCTGTCTCCTCCGGCTTTTGCCCATGACGAGCGCCGCAACAGCCTCCCCGCCCGCCCTGACCCTGCCGCGCATCGTCGGCCTTTGCGTCGCCCGGGTGTTCCTGTTCGCAACCTTCATGACGGTCGCTGCCGCGATTCCGCTGCTGACCATCGAGTGGGGCCTTAGCGCGGCGGCAGCCGGGGCCATCGTCACCAGCTTCACGGTCGGCTACGCGGTCTCGCTGTTCGTCTTCGCCTGGGCGACGGATCATTTCGGCGCCAAGCGGATGGCGATCCTTTCGGCTATCGCGGCGGCGGCAACAAGCCTCATATTCGGGTTCCTGGCCCGCGACTGGTGGAGCGCCTTCCTGCTCTACGGGCTGGTCGGGCTGGCGCAGGGTGGCGTCTATACGCCGCTGATCGTGCTGTTCGCCGACGAGGCGCCGGCACACGCGCGCGGCAACGCGATGGGCTGGCTGATCGCCTCGACGTCGGTCGGCTACGCCACGTCGCTCGCCGTCGTCGGGATCGGGATCGCGCTTGGCGGCTGGACGACCGGGTTCATCCTGTCCGGCCTGCTGCCGCTGATCGGCGCTGTCCTGCTGATCGCCTATCTGCGCCCGATGGAAAACCGGGTCCACGAACGGGCCACTGACATGCGTGTCAGCGACCAGCTGTTGCGCAACCGGGAGGCCGGGCTCCTCGTCGCCGGCTATACCGCGCATTCCTGGGAACTGCTCGGCATGTGGGCCTGGATTCCGGCATTCCTGGCCGCCAGCTTCGGGCTGGCCGGCGCGGCGGCGGCGAGTGCGACGGTCTCCGGCGCCTATCTGGCGGGCGCCCTGCACATATTCGGCGCCACCGCCGCGTTCTCGATGGGCCGGCTGTCGGACCGCACGGGCCGCAAACCCGTCCTGATCGCCGTGGCGCTCGCGGGAACCGTCATCTCGTTCTTCATCGGCTGGCTGGTGACCGCGCCGGTCGCGGTCCTGATCCCGGTCGCGCTGATCTATGCCTTCGTGTGCCTCGGAGACTCGCCCGTCCTGTCGATCGCCGTCGCCGAAGCCGTGCGGCCGGGCTATCTCGGCGCGGTGCTGGGCTGGCGGTCGCTGCTCGGGTTTGGGGCCGGCGCGATCGCGCCGATTGCCTTCGGCGCGGTGATCGACGCGACCAATTCGGGAGCGGGCATCCCGACCTCCTGGGGGCCGGCCTTCGCCATGCTCGGGATCGGCGGCGCGCTCGCGACGGTCTGCGCCATCGCCCTCAGGGGCCGGGCGGACGCCTAGCGCCTGTTCGGCAGCCCCTACGTGCCTACTCGGCCGCCACAGCCACCCATTGCGAGGTCGGCGTGCGCATCGTGACGAGTTCTTCAGCCGCGCTAGGATGCACGGCGACAGTTGAGTCGAACTGGGCCTTGGTCGCGCCCATCTTCACCAGAATGCCGAGCACCTGGATGAGTTCGCCCGAATCCGGCCCAAGCAGATGGCAGCCGACAACCCGGTCGGTGTCCGCGTCGACGATCAGCTTCATCAGCATCTTTTCGGCGCGATCCGTGAGCGTCAGCTTCATCGGCCGGAAGCTCGACATGTAGATGTCGACGGCCCGGCAGTGCTCGCGCGCCTCCGCCTCGGTCAGCCCGACCGTGCCGATCTCCGGCGTCGAAAACACCGCCGTCGGGATCGCCTCGTGGTCGACGGGCGTCGGATTGTCGTTGAACACGGTCTCGGCGAAGGCATGCCCCTCGCGGATCGCGACCGGGGTGAGCTGAACGCGGTCGGTGACATCGCCGACAGCGTAGATCGAATCGACAGAGGTCTTGCCGTAGCCGTCGACGACGATATTGCCGTTCCAGCCCTGCTCGACGCCCGCCTCTGCGAGCCCGAGACCCTCGACATTCGGTGTGCGGCCAATGGCGAACATGATCTGGTCGGCCTCGAGTGTCCGGCCTTCCTTCGTGTGGCCGATCAGCCGGTCGCCGGTCTTCTCGATCTTCGTGAAGACGTCGCCGCAGATCACGTCGATGCCGCGCGCGACCATTTCCTTGTGCAGGGTCGTGCGCAGGTCGTCGTCGAAACCGCGCAGGATTTCTTCGCCGCGATAGATCAGCGTCGTTTCTGCACCCAGGCCATTGAAAATGCCGGCGAACTCGACCGAAATGTAGCCGCCGCCTGCGATGACGACGCGTTTCGGCATCTCGTCGAGATGAAATGCCTCATTCGAGGTGATGACGTGCTCGATGCCCGGCAGGCGGCGGTCGTAGTTCGGATGGCCGCCGGTCGCGATCAGGATGTAGCGGGCGGAAACGTCGCGGCCGAGATTGGCCAGATGCACGGTATTGGGGCCGCGCAACTCGGCGCGGGTGTCGATGATCTCGACGTTGGCATTCTTGAGATTGCGCCGGTAGATGCCTTCCAGCCGTTCAATCTCCGTGTCCTTGTTGGCGATCAGCGTCGCCCAGTCGAAGCCGGGTTCGGGCACGGTCCAGCCGAAGCCCGCCGCGTCCTCGAATTCCTCGCGGAAACGGCTGGCATAGACGAGCAGCTTCTTCGGCACGCACCCGCGGATCACGCAGGTCCCGCCGACCCGGTATTCCTCGGCGATCGCCACTTTGGCGCCGTGCCCGGCGGCGATCCGCGCGGCGCGTACGCCACCCGATCCCGCGCCGATGACGAACAGGTCGTAGTCGTAGGTGGTCATGAAGCGCTCACTCGTCCTGCTTTGGTCCAGTGGAGAGATGTACGGTTCCGGCTGAGCATTTCAATCGACAGCGGTTTCGGTTCCAGGTCCGGCCAGGGACAGCCCCAGGTCAGTCCAGGACACGCACGCCGTCCGCACCTGCGATCACGGCGGCCTTGCACAGGCCGATGAAAAGTCCGTGCTCGACGACACCGGGCAGGTCGGCAAGCGCCGATCCCAGTGCATCGGGATCGGGAATAGCGCCCAGGTCGCAGTCGTAGATCAGATTGGCGTTGTCGGTCCGGAAGGGCGAGTCGGCCGAGCCCATTCGCAGATTCAGAACGGGATCGAGCCCGAGCCGCTTCAGGACCCGTTCGATCGCAATCGCGGTCGAACGGTGGCCGAACGGCACCACCTCGACGGGCAGCGGAAAGCGGCCGAGGCGGTCGACCAGCTTGGTCTCGTCGGCGATGACGACCATGCGCTCGGACGAATAGGCGACGATCTTCTCGCGCAGCAGCGCGCCGCCGCCGCCCTTGATGAGGCGCCGGTCGTGATCGAGTTCGTCGGCGCCGTCGACGGTCAGGTCGAGCTGCGGCGTGTCGTCCAGCGTCGTCAGCGGCACGCCATGCTTGACGGCCAACCGATGGGTCGCCTCGGAGGTCGGCACGCCGATGACGTCGAGATGCCCGGCCCGGACGCGCTCGCCGAGAAGCTCGACAAAATGCGCTGCCGTCGACCCGGTCCCCAGTCCGAGCCGCATGCCGGAGGTTACGAAGGTCAGCGCCCGCTCGGCGGCCCGGCGCTTGAGATCGTCGGAGGACATGGTTCGCCCCTTCGTCAGCAGGATGCCGTATTTGGCCGCGTGCGTGCCGTCAGCGGTCGACGCCACCCATCAGCATGTACTTGATGTCGATGAATTCATCGACGCCGTAGTGCGAGCCCTCGCGGCCGATGCCGGATTCCTTGACGCCGCCGAAGGGTGCGACCTCGGTGGAGATCAGCCCCTCGTTGATGCCGACAATGCCGTATTCCAGCGCCTCCGCGACCCGCCAGACACGGCCGATATCGCGGCTGTAGAAATAGGCGGCAAGGCCGAACTCGGTGTCGTTGGCCATGCGGATCACGTCTTCTTCCGTCTCGAACCTGTAGAGCGGCGCTAGCGGACCGAAGGTCTCCTCGCGGGTGACGATCATGTCGGACGTGACGTTCTTCAGGATCGTCGGCTCGAAGAAGGTGCCGCCGAGCGGGTGGCGCTTGCCGCCAAGGATCACCTCGGCGCCCTTGTCGACGGCGTCCTTGATGTGCTCCTCGACCTTCTCGACCGCCGCCGCGTTGATGAGCGGGCCCTGCGCCACGCCCTGCTCCGTGCCCGGGCCGACCTTCATCTTCGATACGGCCTCGGCGAGTTTCTCGGCGAAGGCGTCGTAGACGCCGGACTGGACGTAGAGCCGGTTGGCGCAGACGCAGGTCTGACCGGCGTTGCGGTACTTCGAGGCGATCGCCCCTTCTACCGCCTTGTCGAGATGGGCGTCGTCGAAGACGATGAACGGCGCGTTGCCGCCGAGCTCCATGCCGACGCGCTTCACCGTGGAGGCGCACTGCTCCATCAGCAGCTTGCCGATCTCGGTGGAGCCGGTGAAGGTGACGACCTTGACGGCCGGGTTGGAGGTCATCTCGCCACCGATCGCCGACGACTTGCCCGTCACCATGTTCAACACGCCGGCGGGGATGCCGGCGCGGGCGCCAAGTTCGGCCAGCGCCAGCGCGGTCAGCGGCGTCTCGCCGGCCGGCTTGCACACCGCCGTGCAGCCGGCCGCAAGCGCGGGACCGAGCTTGCGGGTGATCATGGCGGCGGGGAAGTTCCACGGCGTGATCGCGGCGATGACGCCGACCGGCTGCTTGACGACCACGATGCGGCCATCGGCGCGGTGGCTCGGGATAACGTCGCCGTAGATGCGCTTGGCCTCCTCGGCGAAGAACTCGACGAAGCCCGCCGCATATTCGACCTCGCCCGCCGCCTCGGCCAAAGGCTTGCCCTGCTCGCTGGTCATGATCAGGGCGAGATCGTCCTTGTTCTCGATCATCAGATCGAACCAGCGGCGCAGGATTTTCGCGCGTTCCTTCGCCGTCTTCGCCGCCCACGGCTTGAACGCGGCCTGGGCATGGGCGATTGCCTGACGGGTCTCGTCGGCGCCGAAGTAGGGAACCTTGGTGATCTCCTCGCCGGTCGCCGGGTTCGTGACGGGGATCGTGCCGGTGCCGACCCATTCGCCGTTCACGTAGCATTGGCTCTTCAGAAGCGAGGAATCCTTAAGCTGCATAAATGCCTCCCGTAGGCGGTGCTTTGTTGCTGAGATAGGCGCTTGGTAGCACGGCAAGGCCGGCCCTGCCATGCGGATTCAGCAGCGCAACAATGGGGATTCCGGGAGGCTGGATGATGGTAGCAAGGGCTTGAGTTGCCATAAAGGCGATCGGCGCAGCCGGGGAGCCGAAACAGATCGCCCTGGTCTTCAGGCCGATCTTCGACACCGGATCAAGTCGTCGAGCGGACCCTCGTCAGAGTGAGTATTTTCTCGGCGGTTTCCAGATCGAGAGCCTTCCATGCCTCGACCATCTTGTCCTGCATGCTCGTGGGCAGATTGAGCCGGCGACACCGCATCTGGGCGACTGCCACGACGGCGCTCTCGGATGCTTCGAGGGCACAAAGAAGGACCGCGATCGCGCCATGATCGATCTTGAACAACGTGCTCAGCACCGCGCCTTCTTTCAGGCGCGCGAATTCGGCCAGAACCAGTGCCAGATTCTGATAGCGATCCTCACGCGCGAGCAGAACGATGACCGAATCCAGATCGATGTGGCCATCGCGGATCTGCACGATCAGCCCCTTGGTCTGGAGTCGCCGCTTGGATTGCTTCAGCCGTAATTGCTTGGTTTTCTCGTCCGCCTTCTCGAACAGCAGCATCGCTTCGCCGGGATCTTCGGCCATCAGCGCTGTGAGCCGGTCGCGATGTTCCTGCGGCAGGATCTTCATAACGCGTTCCGCCACCGACCCCGGCATGTCGGCACGATACGAGACCGCGCACTGCAGTGCCGGATCGTCCTTGGCCTGGTCCACGATACGGTCATAGGACTTGTCCGAGATTTCAGCGCCCAGATTCCCCGTGACCGACCGGACGACGATCAACTCGCCGCGCTCGACCAGCACGTCGGTTACCGTGGTGGACAGGCTCGAGCGCTTCGAAATAGCGAGCAGATGTCCCTGCGACTTGCGGCTGGCGATATCGGCGAGCGTGTCGTCGTCGAACAGCGGGCAGCGCTCGAGAACGGGCTGCGCGACGGCCACCTCGTCATCCTCGGCCAGACGAAGGTGCAGGTCCCCTGTGGACCGGTCGCAATCGGCAATCTTGCGTGAAAGCTCAAGCCGGCCTTCCATGTCGACCTGATCGAGAAGGCTGCCGATGACCTCTCCGAACAGAACCAGCTCGCGGTCGGAATAGTCCTGCTCGCGATCGACGAACAGGTCCGCCATCGAACGAAGCAGTTCACGGCGCTTGTCGCCGGACGACTCCTTGGCCAGCACCAGAAGAGAGGCCATCATTTCCACGGTTACTCCACCACGACGTTTTTTCTCACCATTAGCAGTTGCGAATTAAGGGTCAGTAACCAGCCCCCGAAACTGCGGAGAGAAACTTGGCTGCGCACTTCCGGGTCGGAGCCTCACCGGTGTCCTTCAGGCATGGAAGAACTGGGCGGGCCGGAAGTCGTCCGGAGCACGGTCGGGATCCGGTTCGGGCGGGACACGATCACAGCCGTCTGCGCCAGAGGGCTGGGGTACGTGGTGCCGATGTCCTTGGTTCCGGCACGACGCTGCTTTCAACGTCACGCGGCTGACTGGCGAAGCGCCTGACTTTCCATGGTGAAACGCATGGCGCGCTTGGCGGAGGGTGCATCAAGTTCGTTCCAGCGTTCGAGCAGGTGTTCGCGCATCGAGTTGGGAAGGTTGAGCCGGCGGCATCGCAGATTCGCGACCGCGCGGACGGCTTCCTCGTTCAGCTCCAGCGCCCGCAGCAGCACCACGACGGGCGCGGCGTTGACCTTCAGGATCGCACCGGTGACGAGCGCCTCTTCGATCTTGGCGAAGTCCGACAACGCGAGCGCGAGGTCGAGAATGCGGTTCTTGTCGGCAAGCACGCAGACAACCTGATCCAGCGAAACGTCCCCCTTGCGGACCTGTTGTATCAGCCCCTTTGTCTCGAGCCGTTCAAGCGACCTGCCAAGCTTCTTCTGCTTGGTCAGTGCAGCGGCCTTGCGGAACAGCGGCCGAATGGCCGTGGGATCTGCCGCAAGGAGCGCGGACAGCCGCATCCGGGCATCATTCGGCAACAGTTTCAGAATGGTGTCGGCGATCTTGCGCGGGATGTCCGGGCGGAACGACATGGCGTTGAGCAGTTCGGAGTCCGCTGTCGCCTTCTCCGCCAGCGTTTCGAATGATGCCTGCGAAAACTCGGCGCCGAAGTTGCCGGTGACGATCCGCAGAACCGGGTTATCGCCGTATGCGACGAGGGCATCAGTCACGGCGGCACTTAACCGGTCGCGCGTTGCAATCGCCTCGAGGTGCCCCTGGCCCCGATGCGAGGCGATTTCCACCAGATTCTCGTCGTCGAGCAGCGTGGACCGGCTTAAAACCGGCGTCGCGACATCGAGGTTGTCATTGGCAAGAGCGTAATGGAGTGCGTGGCCGGCTTGCGGTGCTTCCGACACCCGCTCGGCAAACTCGGTTCGCGCGCGCGTGTCGACCTGCTTCAGCAGGATGGTCAGAACGTCCGTGAACTGAACCAGCAGACGGTCGTTGTACGGCTCGGCCTCGTCCAGGAACATATCGGCGATCGAACGGAGAAGTTCGCGGCGGCGGGCCGGACTCGGATCGCGAGATAGCTGTACCAGGTTCTCGATCATGTTCTGCCGTCGACGTTCCTATGGGACCGAATTGCCAAAAGAAATTCGCCTGTCCGACAGATGTTGCTCCACACCGATAAAAGATGGTTTTTCGAAAATGCCCGCTTTTGCTTAAAATTTGCGTCAAATGATACGGACGGGCCCCGGCGGGATAGAGCGCCGACCGGCGAGGAGAATACTTCGGCAGATGTCCAAAGGACCGGCAGAAATCGACGGTGCGACAGCAGCCGTGTCTTCAAACAGGCACTCTCTAAAGCGACTTCTTTAATCTCCCGCTCCGAATGAGTACCCCTGCGCAGATCTACGAATGAGAATGCAGGGGAGAACACCCACAATACTTTAGTCTGAAATGACGCCGCGTCATTCGACGCGCATTTTTACTCGTGATTAACACCGATTAAGTAACTCTTCCGCTGCTAACTGGCGCGATGAGCAAAGCACCTACCTTGGGGGGAAACCGAATAAATGATGGGGATTGTCGCACGCCTGCGTGAACCGCAGTCGGAAGAGACGCGTGAGCCGCAACTTAAGGTCGTTTCCGAAGACCCGGGCGACCACACGCAAGATCTTGCCGATGGCGCGAAAGCCGATACGGCGATGGACATCAGCGAGACGTCGGCGCTGATCGAGACCGAAATTGCGGCAACGCTCAGGGACGCGGTGGAATGCGCGGCCACCCTGCACGGCCAGGTGTCCCAGAAGATCGGACTGGCCAACGATGTGCGGCAACAGACCTCGGTCCTGTCAGACATGGCGGAAACGGCGCGCTCCCAGGGCGAATCCCTTGCCGCAGCCGTCGAGGAACTGTCGGCCTCGAACCGGGAGATCGGGCGTCAGATCCACGAAACGTCCGAGATGACCGCGCGCGCCACAGGTCTGGCCGAAGAGGCCAGCACGAGCGTCAGCGACCTGAAACAATCCTCCAACGAGATTCAGGAAGTCGTCCAGCTCATCGCAGCTATCGCCAAGCAGACCAACCTGCTTGCGCTCAATGCCACGATCGAGGCGGCACGGGCGGGCGAAGCTGGACGCGGATTTGCCGTGGTCGCGGGAGAAGTGAAATCGCTGTCGGTCGAAACGCACAAGGCGACCGAGGAAATCGCCACCAAAATCGCCAACCTTCAGCGGACCGCGGAAGCCAGCATCCAGGCCGTCGGCCGGATCGCCGAAATCATCGAACAGTTCGGGCCGGTGTTCCAGTCGGTTTCCTCAGCCGTCGATGAACAGGTCTCAACCTCGGCCGAGCTCGGCGGGATCGCGAACGGTACGGCCGAATTCGTCTCGACGGTTGCCGAGCGCGCCGGCGAAATCGATGGATCGACAGGAAAGGTTGTGGAGGCAGGCTCAGTTGCGCATTCGGCGTGTGACAAGCTGAGCGGCCTGATCGATACGCTCGACCACCGCGTCGTGATGCTCCTGCGGCAGACCCAGACCGGCGACGGTGCGGCGCTCGAACGGCTTCCGGCGGAAATGCCGGCGGAAATTCACAGTGGCTCCGAGAAGAAAAAGACGAAGACCGTCGACATCTCCGACAGCGCCGCGACACTGGCGCCGATCGATGGCTGGACCCCGGCGCCCGGTGCCGATTTCGAACTCGATATCACCGGCATCGGACGAATTCCCGCCAAACTCACGAGTGCCAGCCGGTTCGGACTGAACTTCGCCCTGCAGGCAAAAGGGCACAGTACCGAGAGCAGACTGATCAAGTGCGTCGAGGATATCCGGCAACAGCACACCGTCTATATCGAGCGTGCGATCGCGACGTCCAAAGCGATCACCGCGGCGATCGAGAACGCCGTCCATTCGGGCGCCCTGAAGCTCGAAGACGTTTTCGACCTGGACTACAAGCCGATCCAGGGAACCGATCCGCAGCAGTTCTCAACCCGCTATCTCGACACGTTCGACCGCATCCTGCCGGAAATCCAGGAACCGGCGCTCGCCTCCGATCCGCAAATGGTGTTCTGCGCGACAATCGACCGGAACGGGTATCTTCCGGTCCACAACGCCGTCTTCGCAAAGCCGCAGCGCGCCGGCGACCCGGTCTGGAATGCGGCGAACTGCCGGAACCGGCGGATTTTCGACGACCGGGCGGGCCTGAACGCGGCACGCAACACCCGCCCCTTCCTCGTCCAGTCCTATGCCCGCGACATGGGCAACGGACAAGTCGTCATGATGAAGGAAGTCGATGCCGCGATTGCCGTGTTCGGCCGGCATTGGGGCGGCGTACGGATGGCCTACCGCTTCTAATCTTCGTGATCGCCGTTGACCCCAGGCTTCCGGGGCCTGGTCTGAACCGGCTTTTCCGGATCGTCCGCAGGCGGCAGAGGAGCCCGGACAGGCTGAGGCCAGACCGATCCGCCCCGCTGCGGCAGCTCCGTCTCGCTCGAGGCAGCTTCTCCGGATACGGACTTGTCATCGGCCGCTTCCGGCGACGCAGGCAGGTTCCGGACCTTGAGAAACGGCGGCGGCTCCTGTGACGACGCTGCCTCTTCCTGCGATGTGGCGTGCGCCGGCGCTCCCTGCGGCTTGCCCGGCGGCTGTGGCGCAGACGGCAGAGGCGGCCGTTCCGCCCCCGACTGGCCGCTCGCCGGCTTCCCGGACTCGGTCCCGAGCGCCACGCTGATATCCTCGGCAATCGCGGCCGTCTCCCGGTCGACATCGGGCAAATCCGGCTGCGGCATCGCTCGGGTATCGGATGGAGAAGCCGTAGCCTGGCCAGAGGTCGGAGCTGGCTGAGGCTGCGGCGGCTCGGCGCCAGGGCGCTTACGGCCACCGCCAAGTTTCAGAAACGGAACGGCTGCAGATACACCCCTGGAGTCGCCCGCCGGCGGCTCGTCCGGCGTGATTTCCATCGGCAGGGGAACGTCTGGTGCCGCCTTCGCGGGCTTGCGGTCCGTCCGCCGCCAGCGCAACGGGGCGAACAGATCGGGACGGGTCCGCGCCTTGGGCTTTATGGCCTCCTGCTCGGGTTCCGCTGCCTGGCGCACGCCCAGCGGTACCGAAAGGCGACCGGTCGCCGAGGCCCACAAGGCGGCACCGGCGAAGATCAACAGGATCGTACCGCTGCCGAACAGGCGAAGCACCTCGAAGACCTGCTGGGGCGTCGTGACCCCCGAGCGGCCAAGCCGCGCGCCGACGTCGGGGATGCCTGCGATCACCCAGACCTGAACCACCAGGGCGATGAGAAGCGGCAGACCGATCGGCAGGACGATCGCCGCTAGGCCGGCATATCGGGCAAGTTTCCGGTCCGGGCGGCCGACGAACTCACGCCAAATGGTGAGCGCGGCAAGGATCGGCACAAGATAAAGCGCAAGCAGCAGGACAAGCAGGATCCGGGCGACACCTGCGCCAAGCCGCGGGGCGGGATCCGTACCGGATGCGGCAATCAGCGAATCGAGCGACTCCGACATGCGCGCGATGAGATCGGGCACCTGGAAAAGCGAGATACGCATATCTCCGATCGAATAGGCACCGGCGAAACAAGCGAGCAGCACCAGGATCGCGCAGGACAACACCGGGCGGATCAGGAAGAAACGCGCCGGCGCCCAGCCGGCCACGACCGACATCGGCGAAACGGCGGCGGTGTCGACGGGTTGCCGCGGCGCGGCAGCGTACACCTCCCGGGCACGTTTGCCGTCCGGCTCGAAATCGATCTCGTCGCCCTTGCGGGGCGACTGACGGTCGCGCCAGTCTGACAGGGCGAAACGATACCGCGTACCGTCCTCCGCACGCAGGACGACTGCCTCATTCTCCGTGTCGTATCCGAGCACGGTGCCTTTCATCGGATGGATCTCCCCGAATCCGCCCCCCGTCGATGCGTAACACAGTCTCGCTGTGTCGCTCCATATGCTATAGGCGGCCGCGAACCCCTTCGCCTGCATCAATTTTCACCGGAGACTGCCGATGCCGCGCCCCGTTGCCGTGTTCGATCTCGACGGCACCCTGATCGATACGGCCCCCGACCTGTTCGCCACCCTCGACGCGGTTCTCACAGAGGCCGGCTACACGTCCCTGCCCCGCTCGGAGCTGTTCGGCTCGGTCGGGCATGGTTCCAAGGTCATGATTGAATACGCCCTGAATTTTCAGGGCGTCGAGCCGACGCCGGAACGCGTCCAGCCGATGCACCTGCATTTCCTCGAATATTACGAAGCCAACATCGCGGTCGGGTCGCGCCCCTTTCCGGGTGTCATCGAGACGCTCGACCGGCTGGCTGCCTCCGGCGCGCTCCTCGCCGTCTGCACCAACAAATTCGAGGCTCTGTCGCTGGAACTGCTTGCCGCGCTCGGGTTGTCGGCGCGGTTCGCAGCGATCGTCGGCCCCGACACCCTTGGCGTCCGAAAGCCCGACCCGGCGCATATCCTGGGGACGATCGAGCGAGCCGGCGGCGATCCGGCACGGGCGGTGATGGTCGGCGACAGCCGGGCCGACATCGATGCGGCCAAGGCGGCGGGCATTCCCGTCATCGCGGTCGACTTCGGCTATACGGACGTTCCCGTGCGCGACCTCACGCCGGACTACGTCATTTCCCACTACGACGCGCTCTTCGACCTTGCCGCGCCGCATCTGGGCTTCGGACGCGATTGACGGCACGGCCGCGCTTGACTTGGCGGGGCCGGGCTCCTTATATCCGCCGCGTCGGGCGATTAGCTCAGTTGGTAGAGCACAGTGTTCACATCGCTGGGGTCACTGGTTCAAGTCCAGTATCGCCCACCATTCTCCCTCCGACCGCAATCCGTATCAGCCGATCAAGGGTTTCTTGGCCCTAGTCGTCGCCCTGTCCTGTCGGCTC
>Ga0207814_100766_pt1 | contig 13714 bp, 10 predicted proteins | sample TtaePargueraPR_7_FD_187755 | JGI IMG/M metagenome (GOLD analysis project Ga0207814, IMG submission 187755) | Aerobic enrichment media microbial communities from Bioluminiscent Bay, La Parguera, Puerto Rico - Tt and P1 (2) (SPAdes) | ecosystem: Environmental > Aquatic > Marine > Unclassified ... | reverse complement strand
TCCCGCCTGCCTCTACACCCTGCTGTTCCACGTCGGAGTCGGCCTGATCGCCGCATGGATCGGCGCCCGACGGCACCAGTGGACCTGATCCCGTCCCCCCACGCCGTGAAATCCCGCCTCGATTCCGCCCGTTGAGGGAGCCAGAATCCCGGCCTATACTCTTCACCCATGCCACGCAGAGCCAGCTCAGGTATCAGCCCCGGAATCCTCGTCGCCATCGCGGCGGCGGCCGCCATCCTCTTCTTCGGAGGCAAGGCCTTTCTCGGAAGCGCCAAGGGCAAGACCCTCGACGGGTCCCCGCTCAACATGAACACGGTGGCCGAGAACGCCAACTCGCTGCGCGGCAACGAGTACGTCGTCGAGGGCCGGGTCGACGAGAAGCTCCGGTGGACACCCGACCGCGGCCAGCTGGTCTCGCTGCGGGTGGGCGAGGGCGAGGACGCCCGCTTCCTCTCGATCCTGATCCCCGACGAGCTGGCCGACAAGAACATCGAGCGGGACCAGCCCTATGCCTTCCGGGTCAGCTTCGACCGGGGCGGCATCGCCATCGCCGAGGAAATCGCGCCCCGCTGAACCTTCGACCGCCGACGACCATGAGACTGATCCCGTTTGCCCTGCTCCTCGCCGCCGCGCCGGTGTGGTCCCAAGTCTACACGCCCCCACCGGGTGGAAACGCCCCGGCGAACGACAACAGCGGCGACACCGTGATCCAGCGCCAGCCGCAGGAGAAGAACAACGCACCGGTGCTGGGCTCCGAGCTGCCGTTCCTCGATCCCTCGAGCGAGCTGGTCATGTGGAACGGCCACACCTGGGCCGCCACCGACAACCGCCTGCTGGCCGCCCGCTTCGAGCGCTACCTCAACGAGCCGGAGGACAAGTCCGAGGAGGCCGTCGCCTACCGCGAGACCATCGGACAGATCCTCGAGCTGGTGTCGCCCCACCACCCGGGCGGTCCCGACTTCCCGGCCGCGGTGAAACTGCTGCCGCGGGCCTCGAGCTTCCCGGGCGACGCCAAGCTGTGCGACTCGCTGTCCCAGGCGATCTACGCCGCGGTGCTCGCCAAGAAGGACGTCAGTGCTACCCGCGCCCTCAACCAGGCGATGGAGGAGGAGAAGAAGCGGCTGATCGACAAGACCGACTGGATGACCCGCCACGAGTCCGACCCCTCGCTCAACCAGACCTCGAACGTCGGGGGCGGCGGCAACCGCCAGGGCGGAGGAGGCGGCGGCAACGCCCCCGGCAACGCCCGCCAGCCGGCCCGCAACCCGGGCGCCGGCACCGAGTCGCTGCGCTACAAGGAGGCGATCCGCCGGGTCGCCGAGATCGAGGCCCTCAAGAAGACCAACACCGCCAAGAACGAGGTCCAGCTGGTGCAGGCCAAGATCCAGTACCAGGCGCTGATGATCCAGTTCTTCGTCCAGCGCCGCTTCCAGCACGTGATGATGGCCTCGCGGTTCTACCACCAGATCTTCACCGACGGCGACAACCGCCTCCGCATCAACAAGAACTCCGACGTCTCCAAGCTGATCAGCGAGACCTTCGGCACCAGCCCGACGGTGGCCGCGCTCGACTCGCTCGCCAGCGAGGCGATCCGCGACGTCAACAAGGGCGTCGAGGCCTTCAAGTTCCTCTCCGAGCGCGGCGAACTCGAGAGCGCGGCCAAGCGCCTGAGCGAGTCGTACATGGTCGGCGAGTTCATGCCCTCGGTCCAGACCCTGCCCCGCGAGGAGAAGCGCCGCGTGCTGCTCTACGTGCGCGATTCCTACAAGCTCATCGCCGCCCTCGACGCCAAGGACTACGCCACCGCCCAGGAGCTGGTCGACCAGCTCAAGTCCGAGGTCGGCGACTTCGACGCGACCAAGGCCCAGGCGGCGATCGCCACCTACACCCGGGTCAGCGACATGCACATCGACTCCGCCAAGCTCGCCGCCGCCAATGGCGACAACGACAAGGCCGCGGCCGAGATCAAGAAGGCGATGGAGGTCTGGCCGCAGAACCCGAAGCTCGCCGAGTTCGACCAACTCGTCGCCCAGGGGGGGAGCCTCGCCCAGGCCCGCAACGACTTCGACCGCCTCTTCAGCGAGAACAACTACCGCGAGATCCATCGCCGGCAGTACGAGTTCGCCCCGGCGATCAAGGGCGACCCGGCGCGGGAGGACCAGTTCAAGCAGATCGTGACCAACATCTTCCGCATCGACGGGGCGCTCGAGAAGGCCTCCGAGTTCGCCAAGATGGGCCAGAACGCCGCCGCCTGGGAGCAACTCGCCAAGCTCCGCGAGGAGTTTCCGGACGATCCCAAGCTCGGCCGCGAGATCGAACTGCTCGTCACGTCGACCGAAGAGGTGGCCGAATTCGTCAGCGCCCTCAACAAGGCGCGGGGCCTCGAGCAGGGGAGCGACAAGCAGATCGGCTCGTCGATTTCCTGGTACCTCAAGGCCCGGTCGCTCTACCCGCGCAGCGAGCTCGCCCAGGAAGGCATCGACCGGCTGGTCGAGGAGATCCTCCCGGAGAGCGATCCGTCCACCCGCCGGACGAGCGCCTCGTCGGCGGACGAGGACTTCTGAGGCTGACCCGCCCGAGAACCCCGCGGGGTTCCGCTCAGGCCAGCGAGCGAAGGTAGTCGTAGCTGTAGATCCCGGTCGAGTGACCGTCGGCCCAGAACAACTGCAGCGCGTAACCCCCGACGACCTCCATGCGCAGCAGCTCGAAGCCGCGCGGGCCGATCGGGGCCTCGGGGCGAATCACCCGACCCATGGCATCGGGCTCGCCCTGGCAGGCGGCACAGGGACAGGCCCTGCGCAGTCGCTCAAGCGGAAGGTAGCACTCGGTCGAGTCGGCGAAGGCCAGCGCCAGTTCGCCGCCGACGACGGCGGATTGGATGAGTGGGTTCATGTCGAGTCGTCCCTGGTTCCGAAGATCGCCGATCCGACCCGCACGATGGTCGAGCCTTCCTCCGCCGCCACCTCAAAGTCGCCACTCATCCCCATGCTGAGGCCCGGCAGCGGCACTCCGGTCTCGCTCTCCAGCCGGTCCCTGAGCTCCCTCAGCCCGACGAACCAGCGCCGGGCCGCCTCGGCGTCGCCCTCGTCGGGAGGAATGGCCATGAGGCCTTCGAGATCCAGGTGCGCCAGCCCGGCGACCTTTGGCAGCGAATCGAGCAGGCCCTCCGCGGTGAAGCCGCCCTTGCTCTCCTCGGCCGCGAGATTCACCTCGAGGTAGACCTTCGGGCAGCGGCCCAGCTCACCGGAGATCCGGTCGACATGCTCGGCGAGCCGCAGCGAGTCGACACTGTGGATCACGCCGAAGTCACCGAGCACCTTGCGGACCTTGTTGCGCTGGAGCTTGCCGATGAAGTGCCAGCGGATGTCCTCCGGCAGCTCGGCCACCTTGGGCGCCGCCTCCTGCTGCCGGCTCTCGCCGAAGTCCCGCTGGCCTGCTTGCCAGGCCTCGCGGACCGCGGCGGCGGGAAAGGTCTTCGAGACCGCCAGCAAACGGACCTCGGCGGGATCCCGGCCCCCGCGCACGCAGGCGGCGGCGATGCGCTCGCGGATGCTCCCGAGCCGCTCGGCGAGTGAATCCATCCGTCAGCGGATCTCGGGCTGCCGCAGCAGGCCCGCCATGCGCGCGTTGCGCGTCATGTGCACCAGATCGGCAAGGACGTGCAGCGCCTCCCGCTTGTACGGGTCCAGCCGGCTCGGCCACTCGGGCGTGTTGTCCAGCTCGGCCGTCTTGTCGGTGGCCCGACGCATGTAGTCGTCGCCCTCCTCGGCCGGGTCGACCTGCTTCAGCTGCGCCTCGTCCCTGAGGTCGTCGAGCGTCAGCCGGTAGAAGCTCAGCTCGTCCGCATCGTGCTTCTCGATCTCGGCGAAGCGGCGGCGACGCTCGGCGTTGCGGCTCCGCTGGAGGGCGTCGGCCTCGTCCAGCTCCGTCCGGCGCTGCTCGAGGTTGAGCGACACCGAGTTCTCGCGCTGGCGGGTCCGCGCCTTCGCCACATCCTCGATGATGTAGGCGAAATCCTTCGACTCCGCGACCCGCTCGCTGCTGCTCTCCTGCAGGGGCTTGAGGAACAGGTTCGCCTTCGGCAAGGGATCGAAGCCCGGCGCCGGGCGGATGATGTCGTGGTCCAGCGCGTGATCGAGATACTTCTCCCCGACCTCCATCGCGTCCATCAGGCTCGGCAGGATCAGGTCGGAAACCACCCCCTGGTTCTGGGTCGAGGAGCCGGACGGGCGGTAGAACTTCTGGATCGTCACCTTGAGCGTGCCGGCGCGGTTGCGAAGCGCGGCGAAGAACGGCATCTGGCGACCGATGTCCATCGGCTGCTGGACCGTCCCCTTGCCGAAGGTCGAGGCCTCGCCGACGACCACGGCCCGGTTCAGGTCCTGCAGGGCCCCGGCGAGGATCTCGCTGGCCGAGGCGCTGCTGCGGTCGGTGATGACCACCATCGGCCCGTCGTAGAGTGGGCGCCGGTGCTCCGACTCCTTGACCTGGATCTGGCCGAGCGTGTTCTTCACCTGAACCACCGGCTGGCGCTTGGTGAAGAAGCCGGTCATCCGCCGCACCTCCTCGAGCGCGCCGCCCCCGTTGTTGCGAAGGTCCAGGATCAGGCCGTCGATCCGCTCCTGCTTCAGGCGTTCGAGCAGCAGCTCGACGTCGACCGAGCAGCGGGTCTCCCCGTTCTCGAAGTCGGCATAGAACGAGGGCAGCGTGATCACCCCGAGGCGCTGGGGCTCCCCGTCGGCGGTCTTCCGCTCGATCAGCTCGGCGGAGGCCTGCTCGTCCTTCAACTCGACCTTCCCCCGCTTGATGACGATCATCTTCGTCTCGCCGGGCAGGCCGCCGGCCGGCTCGACCTTGAGGCGGACCTCGGTGTCCTCCTCGCCGCGGATCAGGTCGACCACCTTGTCGATCTTCATGAACATGATGTCGACCATGTCCTCGGGCCGGCCGCTGTTGACGCGGTCGACTCCCACGACGCGGTCGTTGAGCTTGAGTTCGCCCTCACGATCCGCCGGACCGCCGATCACGATGCCCATGATCTTGGTGGCCCCGTCCTCCTCGGCCTGGAGCAGCGCGCCGATCCCGACCAGCTGGTTGCGCATCCCGTCGCGAAAACGCTGCATCTCCTTGAAGCTCAGGTAATCCGTGTGCGGGTCGAAGGTCTCCGCCACGGCACTCAGGAAGTACGCGGCGATGTCCTCGTCGTCGACATCCTTCACGCTGTGGAGAAAGCGCTCGTAGCGCAGGAGAATCCGGTCCTTCGGGTCCCGTTCGTCCTCGAAAAGATCCTGCTTGCCCTGCTCGGCGGCCAGTTTCTCCACCATTTCGCGCCGGAGCATCTCGGAAAGCAGGGCCTCCTTGATCTGCTTGCGCCAGATGTCCATCGCATCGGCCTCGTCCTTCGGCCAGGGGGCGTCCTTGCGCGTTCGCATCATCGTCTCGTCCTTGGTGAAGTCGAACTGGTCTTCCTTCAGCATCCGCTGTGCCTCGGCCACGCGGGCCTCGACCCGCTTGACGAAGGTCCCGTAGATATCGACCGCGGCGCGCATGCTGTCCTCCTGAAGCAGGAGCTCGGCGAGGCTGTCGGCATACTCGTCCTCGAACCGGTCGATGTCCCCCTTGGTGAAGTAGACCCGGCCGTAGTCGAGCTGGCGAAGGTAGGTGGCGAGGAAGTCGTCGCTCAGCTCCTTGAACGGCTGCCGGGAGCGGTCGAAATGGCTGTTCTGCAGCATGATCGCCATCTGTCGGCCCACCTGGTTGAAGTCGGCCTGCTGGGCACAGGCAACCAGGGTCGTGACCGAGAGGACGGCGGCGGTGGCGGCGGAACGGAGGCGGAATCGTTTCATGAAAGAGCCTTGCGAAACAGGGACGGGGATCAGCCCGAAGAGCGTCGCACAACCCTCCGGAATGTCGATTTTTTAAAAGCTTGCGGCGCCCCCGCAATGACGGGGGGGACGGCTAGCGACCGGGGTTCGGACGATCCCGGTGCTCCTCGAACCACTGCCGGAAGATGGCCTCGCGTGCCTGGTCCTCGTTGAGGTAGGTCGGTCCCTCCCGGAGCAGACGGCCGGCCTCCTCGCGGTACTCGCCGGCCGACCAGGGTCGGGGAGCCAGCTCGAGTTCGACCTGATGAATGGTCCCCTTCCGCCAGACCGAGAACCGCACCTTGGCTCCCGGGCCGAGCCGTCCCACCCGTCGCGCGAACTCGTGGTGGGGATCCGGAGCCTTCCAGGACTCCCCCTCCAGATCGAGGAGCACGTCGTCGACCTTCAGGCCTGCCCTGGACGCGGGGCTGTTCTCGACCGTCTCGAGGATCTCGACGCCCTGCAGTACCCGGTCCCCGTCAACCACCCGGGCGCTGGCCATCTGCACGCCGACGAAGCCCGGGCGTTTCCGGGCGAGATCGTCCATGACCGCCTTCCGGAGGGCGGAGAACACCCGTTGCCGCACCTCGGGGTCCTTCAGGGTGTCGAGCTGGCCTGCCATCCAGACCATCGCCGCCTGACCCTCCGCGACGGCCCAGTCGGCCAACTCGCGCTCGGCCTCGATCCGCTCCGGATAGGCCTCGGCGGCCAGCCGGTCCATCAGGCCGCCGGGAGGCCTTGGCTCCGCGTCCGCCCGTCCCGCCAGCAGCAGCGCCACCAGCGGAAGGAAACGGAAGCGGGAGCGGCGCATCGCCGGGGCCGGTCAGGACACCAGACGCCGGAACTCAGCGCCCCCAGATGTTCTTCTGGGGGACCTCGATGGTGTCGTTCGGACGCACCAGCACCCCCTTGAACTGGGTCTTGGTCAGGTCGTACTCCCGCAGCTTCCCGTTCCGGATCAGCTTCACGCGATACATGCTGCCGAACGGGGTCGCGCCCCGGGCCGCCTGAACCGCCTGGTAGAGCGTCATCCCCGGCTGGAACTTCACCGGCCCCGGGGCGGTGACCTGCCCGCCGACCGTCACCACGTTCTCCATCACCGTGTCGTCGCTCGAGACGATCACCTGGATCGTCGGACTGGTGTAGATCTCGGCCGACTTGTAGGCCGACTCGATCCGCGATGCCAGGTTGGTGGAGCTGAGTCCGGCGGCATGCACGTTGCCGATGAACGGCATCCGGATGTAGCCGGACTGGGAAACCGGATAGGTGTTGTTCACCCGAACCATCTCCTCGTTCGGAACCCCCTGGATCCGGATCTCGATCGCCCGGCCCGGGCGGATCGTCGACTGGGCATTGGCCGCCGACACGAGGCCCAGCAGGGCCGTGAGTAGCAAGAGAATCGATTTCATGGGATAATCACTCGCGTCTCGCGACGGCGATGTCAATAGAGGTCCTCCGAGTTGCCCTTCCGCTCGGGCGCCGGGGAGGGCGCCGGTTCGGGGGCCGACTTGGCCGTCGGCGTCGCGCCGCCGGGATGCTCCGCCGGCGAGTAGTAGGTGTAGTAGCTGGTGTAGTACTGGTACTGGCTGTCGCTGCGGACGTCCACGTTGTTGAGCACCACGCCGATGACGTGACCGCCGACGTTCTCCACCGCGGTCTTCACGCGCATCAGCATGTTGCGCGGGAGCTTGCGGTGCTGGACCACGATCATGGTCAGGTCGACCTCGCTCGCCAGCACCGACGCGTCGCTGACGCCCAGGATCGGCGGGGAGTCGATCAGCACCAGGTCGAAGCGCTGCTTCACGTCCTGGATGAGCTCGGACATGCGGCGCGAGTTGAGGATCCCGGCGGCGTCCGCCGGAAGGATCCCCGAGGGCATGAAGTAGAGGTTGTCGACCGGGGTCTGGAGAATCACGTCCTCGAGCATCAGCTCCGTCGTCAGGTAGTTGGTCAGGCCGACGGAGTTGTTGATGTCGAAGAAGGTGTGCAGACGCGGGCGCCGAAGGTCGGCGTCGATCATCAGGGTCGTGTAGCCCCCCTGGGCGCAGATGTAGGCCAGGTTGACCAGCGTCGTCGACTTGCCCTCGCCCGCACCACCGGAGACCACCGTGATGGCGTTGTCCTCGGGGTTCTTGCGGTTGAACTCGATGTTGGTCCGCAGGATCCGGTAGGCCTCCGCATCGGGGCTCATCCCGCTCTGGTTGTAGAGCACGCCGACATCCTTCGGGATCACCGCCAGCACCGGCACCTGAAGGTAGCGCTCGACGTCCTCGAGGGTCTTCACCGAGGTGTCCAAGTACTCGAGGAAGAAGGCGATGCCCACGCCGAAGACCAGCCCGACCACCGCCCCGAGGGCGAGGTTCAGCGTCACGTTCGGACTGACCGGGGCGTCGATCTGCACCGGTTCCTCGTGAACGATGATCGGATCCTCGAAGATCCGCATCTGCATTTCCTCGGTGATCTCCTTGATCTTGAGCGTCTCCAGAAGGCTCTGGGCGGCCTCGAAGTCGGCACGGGCATCCTCGAAGGTCTGGCGGGCGATGCTGCTGACCACCGCCTCGCCTTCCTCTTCCTCGACCTTCTCCTCGAGTCGATCCTGCTGCTCCTTCGCCATCTCCAGCTTCGCGCTCAGCGTGTCGCGCAGGGCCACGACGCCCTCCTGGAGGTCCTCCCACATGCCATCGACGATCTCCTGCTGTTGCCGGACGTTCGGGTGGTTGCGGCCAAGGCCCCCGAGCTTCAGCGCCTCGAGCTGACGCGTGGCGTCAAGGAACTGGGGGTGAAGGGTGCGGATGATGTTCTCGGGAAGGTTGAGACCGGCGGCATAAGCCATCAGCTGCTCGCCATCATAGCGCAGCAGGGTCTGGATCTGGCTCTCGAGCATGATCCGCTCCGCCTCGACATCGGCGAAGCGCATCGCGGCATCCCGGGCCCGGTCCACCGGGGTGTAGCCCTCGCGGATCATGCCGCCGTGGTTGAGGGTATTGTAGTAGAGCTTGTCCTGCCGGATGATCTGGGTGAGCGCCTTGCGCTTGTCCTCGACGAGGTCGCGCTGCTTCTGAACCTCGTCCCGGAGCTCGGCGATCGCCTGCTGGGCGCGGTTGTTCTCCAACTCCGTCCGGCGGGACCGGTAGGCGGCGGACACCTGCTCGGCGATCGCCTTGGCATCCTGGGCGCTCGATGCCCGCACCCGGATCTCGATGAGGTCGGTGCCGCGGATGTTCTCCGCATCGATCATCCTCTCCAGCTGCTTTCGCACCTGCTCGGTCTCAAGTCCCCAGCGGGTCTCGAGGTCGAGATTCCGGATCACCAGGTCGAGGGTCTTCTGCGCCTTGATCACCTCGAACTCGGTCGGGAAGAAGGTCGGCCCGAGCCCGGTCGGGTCGCGCGTCACCATCCCCGGCAGGACCTCCATCGAGGGAAGCCGCGGCCGCACCTGCAGGGTGGAGGTCGACTCGTACTTCTTGGGCATCACGTAGGTGATGACCAGGGCGGTCATGAAGACCAGAAGGAAGGTGAGCAAGATGATGCCGTAGCGATTCTTGATGACCTGCCAGTAATCGACGGCATGGAGGGCGGCCTCCGAGGGATTCGTGTTGGGTTCCTTCATCGACGGAAATGGTGCGCGGGGTTATCTGCCGGAGTGGTGGGGTTTTCAAACGAAAACTCCCGCAATGGCGTGCCATTGCGGGAGTTCGACGTTTCGATTCTGTGACGCTAGGAAACTAGGAAAAACAGGGTCGTTTCGTTCAGACGGCTTCTACCGATCAGAATTCGGCACGAATGCCGAGATTCACGCGATTGCGGTCGTAGCTGTAGCCGACGAAGTCCGAATCGCTGTCGGTGTAATTGTAGGACAGCGTCCCGTAAATTGCTTCGGCAAACCGAACCGAAATACCGATGTAGGCATTCCACAGGTCCTCATCAAACGAACCCGGAGCGGCGAACGAAGTGCCCGCGAAGCGGCCTTCATCGAACTCGGCCATGATGAAGTCAATGCCACCGAACAGGCTCAGCATCTGCGAGAGTTCGTATTCGCCCGAAACCCCGATGCGCAGCGTGTTGCGCTCGTCGAAGTCGACCAGACCGGTGAGCGGAACGAAGCGCGTGGTGTCGTAGACTTCCATCCCGTAGCGGGTGAAGGCACGCAGCGAGAACTGCTCGTTGATCCGCGAACGAAGCGCCAGTTCGACGTAGGGAGCGGTCGAGTCACCACCCGCATCCGTCTCGCGGAACTGAGCGCCGGCGCGAGCCACCAAGATGGTGTTCGGGCTGAAGCGGTGTTCGATACCGAGCAGCGCGTAGTGCGACTCGGAATCCGAGGCGAGACCGTCGGCATCCGTGCTGGCGTAGCGATAGTCGAAGGTCAGCACCGACTGCGGCGTCAGCTGGTAGCGGAACTGGTTGTAGATCGACCAGGTGAAGCGGTCGTTGTTGGCGACGTTGCTGTCGTAGTCGAGACCGTCGAGGCGGAAGCCGGTGTAGGTCGCGAAACGCTCGGTCCAGCGATAGCCGACCGAGTTGTCGGTCTTCCAGTAGAGGTACTCACCCACCTGGCGGTTGGTGGCGAAGCCGTAGGCGTAGTCGGGCTCGAGCTCGTAGGCAATGTGGTTGCGGCTGCTGAAGCGCAGGCGCTCACTCACCCGGTAGGTGTAGTTGAGACCGGCGCGAGCCTGGTAGTAGAAGTCGTCCGAACCAAGGGCTGCCGGCTCGTCGAAGTAGTAGATCAGCCCGAGGCGCACGTAGACGTCCAGGGTGGACTGCGGCGTCATGTTGACGAACGACAGACCCACGTAGGGATTGATACTGAACACTTCGTCGTTCGCGCCAGGGCCGATCGCGGTCGGGGTGACGTTGTCATCCCAGGTGAAGTTGGCTCCGACCACCCAGGTGAGCGGAAGGCTCTCCTGAGCCTCGGACCCGATGTAGTAGAGACCTTCTTCCGCCGAAGCGGTCGAAGCACCGGCGGCAACGGCGAGAAGGGCAATGAGGTTACGTTTCATGAATTTTGAGAAGATTCAGGGCTTGGGCACTCCCGGGTTCAGTCGAGGTAGTAGTCGTATGGAACCGCGTACACGTAGTCGACCAAGGTGCTGGAAGGAGGATTGATCACCGGCGGCACCGTGGGAGGCAGACCCGGATCCAGGATCGGATAACCACCCGGTCCACCCGGGTTCGGACCCACCGGACCCACGCCCGGGAAGTTGAGCGGGTTCCACGCGGGCTTCACCTCGACCGGAGCCTTGGGGCTCTTCGCGTCGTCCATGGCGACCTCACCCATGCCGGGATCGAGCCGGGCCATCACCATCTGGACTTCCGAGAGGGCATCGGGCGCCACCGCCACCGCGCACTGGGCGACCAGGCGCATCTGCTCGGGGGCCACCGAAGAGGCGGTCTCGACGATCGCCGCAACGGTCTTCGCATCGGCACTCGAGGCCTCAATCGCGGCCTTCACCACCTCGCACGCGCAGGTCGGGTTGGCGGCCACCGCCTTTTCAACCAGCTGCAGGACGTCGCCGGGCTTGGCGGCAACCTCGTGCTTCACGGAGACTGCCACTTTGAGGCAGTCCTCGGCCGCCAGCGCGGCGGTCGCGGACGCGCCGAAAAGGGCGGCGATCAGGGCAAATCGAAACGTCGTTTTCATGAATCGTGGAAACTGTCGGGATTGGTTTTCCTAGTCGAATAAGCGGGTAGCGGGAATCGAACCCGCCTAGCTAGCTTGGAAGGCTAGAGCTTTACCACTAAGCTATACCCGCGGCTTCGAGGCCCTTACTAACAGGGCTCGAGAGCCCCCGGCAAGGTCTTTTTCTTGAATCATCGGGGAAAAATTGGCCTCCAGAAAGACGATTTCGATTGCCGGAACGGGCCCGCTGGGCTAAGCGCCACAGCCATCCACTCCGGGCGGGTGTAGTTCAATGGTAGAACGCGAGCTTCCCAAGCTCGATACGTGAGTTCGATTCTCATCACCCGTACCAATTTCTCTTTTTTCAGGACTTTTACTGAGGGCACGGGATGGGTGTTCCGAAGACCTGAAAACCCGGCCCCCTGGGAGGGAGGCCGGGCTCAGGCAAGCGCGGGACCCTTCGGGTTACTGGCGCTTGAGGATGAGGAGGTCGGGGGTGGTCACCCGGTAGAAGCGACGCGGGAGGAAGCCCTTCTTGGCGGAGAGGGTCATCGTCTTGCCGGTGCCCTCGACGCTGGTCAGGGCCGCCCAGCCTTGGGCGTCATCGCTGGCCTCGAGGGTGTAGACCTTGCCGATCTGGGTCGGGAACTCGACCTTCACCAGGCCGCCCTCGATCCGGACCGCGGTGACGCGGAACTCGCCGCCACCGGCATCGATCTTCGACACGGGCTCCCGCGTCGGATCCGAGCCGCCGCCGTCGGGATCGGTCCCGCCACCGCTCAGGTCGCCCGGACCGGTGATGCCGCCGCCGCCGTCGCCCGGGTTGAGGACCAGGGTCGGCGAGCTGATCGTCAGGCCGGGCAGCACCATCACCACCTTGTTGTTGTGGGTCAGCTCGATCTTCTCGTCCTGGCTGCCGCCGCCCTGGCCGACCAGCACCATGCCCTGGTTCTGGGTCGCGGTTCCGTAGGGGTCGATGACCCAGCCGATGGTGTAGCTGCCCGCCGCCAGCGACATCGGGAGCTGCACGCTGTGGTCGAGCGCGTCGTGCTCGCCCTTGAACAAGCCCGGCATCGACTTCTCGCCGAGCTTGAGGTCCACCCCGGGCTCGATCTCGTCGTCGGCCGAGAGGTAGAACGCCACCTTGTAGGGGCCGCTGCCGAGGTTGCCGCCGTTGTAGACGTCGCCGTAGATCGTCAGCGACTCGCCCGGCTTGCGGGTGGTGGCCGACAGTCCCTGGTAGAGCGGGCCGCGGTCGCGCAGGTCGATGGTCGAGTTCACCTGGACCAGCACCGACTGCATCTGCACCACGTTGTTGGCCTCGTCGGTCTCGGCGATGCTGTTGTCGGCGTCGATCGCCCACTTCACCCGGTAGCTGCCCTTCTGGAAGTTGCTGGGCAGCACGAAGGCGAAGGCGAAGTCCTTGTTCTCGTCCTCGCCGACGCTGAAGTTGCGGGTGCCGATGTAGCGGTCTCCAGGTTCGATGCTCGGGGCCGCCGGCTCGCCGCCGTCGGTGAAGCCGAAGCCACCCTCGAAGCCCTCATGGGGCGAGAGGAAGAACTTCATCGGGAAGGTTCCGCTGGGGGCGTTGCCGACGTTCTGGACCTTGCCCTTGAAGTGCACCGCATGGCCCGGGAAGACGTCGTTGTAGAGGCTCACGTGCGAGCCGCCATCGCGCAGGTCGACCCGCTTGACGAAGATCGGCTCCTCCATGACCACGGTGTTGTTGCCCTCGTCGACCTCGCCGACGGCGTTGAGCGCGTCGATCTTCCAGCCGATGTAGTAGTGGCCGCCGAGGTTCGAGGGAATCGTGACCGTCTTGTCGATCGCGGCCCACTCGCCGTTGTCGAGCGCGCCCATCGTGCGCTGGCCGAGATAGATGTCGGCGGTGGTGACCACGGCGTTGGTGGAGGCATAGTAGCGCACCTTGTAGCCCGTCCCGCTGGGCGAGTTGCCGCCGTTGTAGACGTCGGCGTGGATGGTCAGGTTCTGCCCCGGGGCACGCTCCTCGTGCGAGAGCGAGCGCCAGCTCGAGCCGCGGTCGCGGAGGTCGACGGTCTCCTCGCCGAGCTGGTGGATGGTGAAGACCTTTCCGGCGATCGTGATCTTGCCGGTCCGGGTGGTCGCCAGCGGATTCGGCTCCAGGTCGTAGGTGATCGTACCGTCGCCCTTGCCGGTGATCGAACCGGTCGGATGGATCCACTGGAGGTCCTGGAACGAGAGGCTC
>Ga0207814_100765_pt1 | contig 13720 bp, 13 predicted proteins | sample TtaePargueraPR_7_FD_187755 | JGI IMG/M metagenome (GOLD analysis project Ga0207814, IMG submission 187755) | Aerobic enrichment media microbial communities from Bioluminiscent Bay, La Parguera, Puerto Rico - Tt and P1 (2) (SPAdes) | ecosystem: Environmental > Aquatic > Marine > Unclassified ... | reverse complement strand
GTGAAGGGCTTGTGGTGGCGTTGCGCCGCCGAGGTGAAGACCAGCCGCAGGCGCTTGCGCAGAACGGTCTTGAGAGCGAGGCCGACGATCATTTCGATATTGCGGCGCGCGTGCCAGACACGAACGCTGGACGGGCCCTTGCGCGACATCGCCACGACATCGAGAAGCGAAACCTGCGGGATATCCTCGGGGATAGCCGGGCCGACAGCGGCTATGCGCATGGACCGGGCCTGGACCGGGACCAGCCGGAAGACGGTGGAGGTCACGCCCGACATGCGCTTCTTCAGATTGGGCGCAAGGATGTCGATCCTGCCGATATCCACCGAATTGCGCTTACCCGCGCGCTCCATGCCGATCCAAACCCGCTCAATCAGTAAGCCGCATCCGCCCGCCGGGTAATCCGGCGGACCGCGATATCGAAACGCGACAGGCAGATGCGCGAGGAAAAGAATGGTCGGAGCGGCGGGATTCGAACCCACGACCCCTTGACCCCCAGTCAAGTGCGCTACCGGGCTGCGCTACGCTCCGAACCGCGGAAAGCCCTAGTTTATCGTCGGTATCGAGGCAAGCGGTAATTCGACGGAAGACTGCAATTCGACATTCGCGCTACTGCAATGCGCGGATTTCGTCGTTGGCGAGCCGCAGGCGGTCCGACATGATCCGCACCAGGTTGCCGAGGATCGTCGTCATGATCATCGGCGATTCCACGCTCAGTTCGCGAATGCGGTCGACCGAGAAGCCATAGCAGATGACCGGAACGTCGGCGATCACGTCGGCCGAGCGCTTGCCGCCGTCGAGAAGCGCCATTTCCCCGAAGGGACCGCCCTGCCCGACCGAGCCAATACGACGCGGCCTGCGCCCGTCGACATTGACGGTGACGCTGACCGAGCCGCGCCCGACGACAAAGAAGATGCGCGCATCGTCGCCCTCGTTGATGATCTTGTCGCCGGCATTGAACTGGAACGTCGTCACTTCCGCCGACAGCCGGCGCAGATCGGCCGTCGAGAGCCCTTCGAAGATCTCAATCTCGTGCAGCGGAATGATGCGGTCGTCGCGGCGCAGGTCCGACTGCAGGAGGATCGCTTCCTCGAACTGCTCGACCGCCGCGTCGGTGTCGTCCATGAGGGTAACGCTGGAGCTTCGGTGAAACCGCGCTTCCAACGCCTTGCGCAGCCCTTCCAGGTCGGTCTTCTCAGACAGTTCGGTGAAGACGATGTTGCAGCCCTTCGCCGCCAGGACTTCCGCCGTCTGGCAGATCAGCTCGATGGCGGTGCGGTCGGCATAAGCGGCCCGTTTCATGTCGACGATCACGGTCGCTTCGGGCTTCGCGATTTCCGACAGCCGCCGCAGGAAATTTTCTGCCGAACCGAAGAACAGGGCGCCCTGGATTTCCAGCACGATCAGCCGGTCGCTCTGGGCGGCGAGGAATTCCCGCTCTGTCTTCGAGCGGACGCGTTTCGACGGAACGGCGGCGGCCGAATATTGGCGGCGGATGACCGAGTGGACATCGGTGCGGCCGTCGAAGACGTGCAGGCTGAAATCATGCGAGAGCTTCTTGCAGGCCTCGACGCCGCGAACGCTGTTGCCGACACGGTCGAGCGGCGGCGAATAGACGGCAACGCCCAGCTGGCCGGGAATGACCGCGATGATTCCGCCGGAGACGCCGCTTTTCGCCGGCACGCCGACATCGAACGCCCACTGGCCGGCATAATCGTACATGCCGCAGGTGCTCATGACGGTGAGCACGTCGCGCACATTTTCCGGCGACAGGACGCGGTCGCCGGTCAGGGGATTGACCCCTTGCGTGGCGAGCGTCGCCGCCATGACCGCCATGTCGCGGCAATCGACGCTGATCGAGCATTGCCTGAAATAGAGATCGAGCACGTCTTCGGGATCGCGCTCCAGCATGCCGGTGTTCAGCATCATGTAGGCAATGGCGCGGTTGCGATGGCCGGTCGCGTGCTCCGAGCGGAAAACCGCTTCGTCGATATCGAGTTCGCGCCCGGCGAACCGGCTGAACCAGTCCATCATGCCGGCCAGCCGGTCTTCCGGGGTATCCCCGTCGACGAGTTCGGCAATGGCGATGGCGCCGGCATTGACCATCGGGTTGTAGGGACGGTTGGTGAGCTCGTCGAGAACGATCGAATTGAAGGATTCGCCGGTCGGCTCGACGCCGACCTTTTTCATGACCCGGTCCTTGCCGTGGCGCTGCAGGGCATAGCCGTAATTGAACGGCTTCGACATGGACTGGATGGTGAATCGGTTATCCACATTGCCGGCGGTGTAGACCTGTCCGTCCACGGTCGCGATGCAAATGCCGAACGTCTCCGGATCGGCCTGCCCAAGTTCCGGAATGTAGGTCGCGACGTCGCCATCGGTGTTGGATTGGAGAAGCTTGTGCAGGGCATCCAGGTAATCGCTGATTGGCGAAACCGTTGATTTCATTCACTTATACCCCAAACCACTCCGGCAGCGCCCTGATCCCGAAACCGGGATGCTGCATCGCAAACAAGTTAATAAAGACGGGAAACGGTTGATCTTGCAAGGAAAAGCGGCCCCAACGGAAAGTCGGGGCCGATAAATTGTGAAGAACGGATGGTCCTTTCCGGCCGGATGCGCCGGGGGCGGCTACCGGGACTGATCGAGAAGCCGCTTGCACTCCAGGAGGTCGAACAGCGCTTCCTGGAGAAGTGCCCGGTTTTCCTTGTCGAGTTGGGACGTGCCGGACGATTCCGCTTCCTCGCCGGTCTTGCCGCCGAGGCCGAAGATACCCTTGCCGCGCGCCCGGGGCTCGCCGACCAGCATGTTGGTGTCACTGTCGCCGCCGGCAGCCGCCGGTTGACGCTCGCGTTTTTCCTCCTGCTCGGAGGCCCGCGACGCTTCGGCGTTCTTGCGTGTCATCTCCTCGAAGGCGGACATGTCGCCAGTGCCGATCGCCACGGCAAAATGAACGCCGTTTTCGCGCAGCAGTTTCTGGACGCCCTTGATCGTATAGCCCTCTTCGTAAAGGAGGTGCTTGATACCACGCAGCATGTCGACATCGTTGGGGCGATAATAGCGCCGGCCGCCGCCGCGTTTCATCGGCTTAATCTGGGAGAAGCGGGTTTCCCAGAAGCGCAGGACGTGCTGGGGAAGATCCAGTTCGTCGGCGACTTCGCTGATCGTGCGAAAGGCGTCGGGGCTTTTTTCCATCGGCTACAATCTTCCCTGCGAATCCCCGCAATACTAACGTCTGGCAGGGCATGCGCAAAGCCGCGCGAACGAATACTACAAGATTTCGGTATAAATTTTCACAGGGCCAAGACTGGGCCCGATCTCAGGAGTCGGAACCGCCGGTCGAGTGCGCGTCGGCAATCTTCTGCTTCAGAACGTTGGATGCCTTGAAGGTAAGAACGCGGCGCGGAGAGATCGGAACCTCTTCGCCGGTCTTCGGATTGCGCCCGATGCGCTCGGCCTTCGCGCGCACCTGAAAGGTCGCGAAGGATGAAAGCTTCACGGTTTCGCCGCGCACGACCGCATCGCAAATCTCGTCAAGGATCATCTCGACCAGCGAAGCAGATTCGCTGCGAGACAGCCCGACCTTGCGATAGACCGCCTCGGCCAGATCCGCACGCGTTAGCGTTTTGCCTCCCATCTGACTGGGCTTCCCCTCAACACACTGAAAAGTCAAAAGAAAGGCTACCTTGTGACCGGTCGGTGGTCAAGCAAGGTAACCGGGACTGCCGGAAATAATTACCAGCGCACCAGAATCGCGCCCCATGTAAAGCCGCCGCCCATCGCTTCGAGGAGGACCATGTCGCCCTTCTTGATGCGCCCGTCGGCGACCGCCACCGACAGGGCGAGCGGCACGGACGCCGCCGAGGTGTTGCCGTGCAGATCGACGGTGATGACGGTTTTTTCGTCAGCGATTCCAAGCTTTTTCGCCGAAGCCTCGATAATTCGCCGGTTCGCCTGATGGGGCACGAACCAGTCGATATCGTCCGCCGAAATGCCGGCGACGGAGAAGGAATCCTCGATCACGTCGGTGATCATTCCGACCGCGTGGCGGAAAACCTCGCGACCCTGCATGCGCAGATGGCCGACCGTCTTCGTTGTGGACGGACCGCCGTCCACATAGAGCTTCGACTTGTGACAGCCGTCGGAACGCAGCTTCGCGGCGATGATGCCCGTATCGGATGTCAGGCCGACGCCTTCGGAAGCCTCGACCACGACAGCCCCTGCCCCATCGCCGAACAGCACGCAGGTGGTACGGTCTTCCCAGTCGAGCAATCGGGAAAAGGTCTCCGAACCGATGACCAGCGCGCGCCTCGCCATGCCGCCACGGATGTAAAGATCGGCGGTGGTCAGCGCATAGATGAAGCCGGAGCAGACCGCCTGCACGTCGAACGCTGCGCCATGGTGGATGCCAAGCCGGTTCTGGATGTCGACGGCTGTGGCCGGAAAGGTGTTGTCGGGTGTCGACGTCGCCAGGACAATCAGATCGATATCGTTCGGCTCAAGGCCGGCGTTGGCAATGGCATTGCGGGCCGCCTCCTCGCCAAGCGAGGCCGTCGTCTCGTCGTCGCCAGCTATGTGGCGTTGCCGGATCCCGGTGCGCTGGATGATCCACTCATCGGACGTTTCGACGATATGCTCGAAATCCCGGTTGGTCATGATGCGCTTCGGCAAAGCGCTTCCGATCCCGGTTACCGCTGTTCTTATCATTGCCTGGACTGTCACTCCGGATTACCGCTCGCGGCCGCCTTTTCGGATAAGTCTTCCGGATGCTTGCCGTGGAAATTTTTCAGGTCGGTTTCGATTTTTTGCAGCAGCGCGTTGCGAACCATGTCGTAGCCGACATCGATCGCCGCCGCGAAACCTTCGTCATCTGTGCCGCCATGGCTCTTGATGACGATGCCGTTCAGACCGAGAAAGACGCCGCCATTGACCTTGCGCGGATCCATCTTGTCGCGCAGGCGGCGAAAGGCGCCCCGCGCAAGGAGATAGCCGATCCTCGCCATCACGGTGCGGCTCATCGCGGCCCGCAAATATTCTGCGATCTGCTTGGCGGTGCCTTCGGCCGTCTTCAGCGCGATATTGCCAGAAAAGCCTTCGGTCACCACCACGTCGACCGTGCCCTTGCCGAGATCGTCGCCCTCGACGAAGCCGTGATAGTCGAGCGTCGGCAAGTCGGCTTCGCGCAACATGCGCCCGGCTTCCTTGACCTGTTCCTGGCCCTTGATCTCCTCGACGCCGACATTGAGCAGGCCGACGGTCGGGCGCTTCACCTCGATCAGGGCACGCGCCATTGCCGCGCCCATCACGGAAAAATCGACGAGCTGCCGAGCATCGGCGCCGATGGTGGCACCGACGTCGAGCACGATGCTCTCGCCGCGCAAGGTCGGCCATATGGCAGCGATGGCGGGGCGCTCAATAGCGGCCATGGTGCGCAGGCAGAATTTCGACATCGCCATCAACGCACCGGTATTGCCCGCCGAGACGCAAACATCCGCCTCGCCGTTCTTCACGGCCTCGATGGACTTCCACATGGAGGATTTCCAGCGGCCGTTGCGTAGCGCCTGGCTCGGCCTGTCGTCCATGCGCACCGCGACTTCGCAATGTTCGAAGCGCGAGGCCGCCTTGAGCTTCTCATGGCGGTCGAGCACGGGCAGGACCTGGTCTTGCTGACCGAAGAACACGAAACGCAATTCGGGGTGGCGCTCGAGCGATTTCGCCGCACCCGGGATCACGACCGCCGGCCCGTAATCTCCGCCCATCGCGTCAATCGAGACTGTTATCAAACCATCCGATCCCGTCTTTTCGTCTGCCTTTGGCAGTTGGCCGGGCCTCCCGGCGACCGGCGCGCAGACCATAGCTATTCTGCCGGAGGTCTCAACACCTTATTTCCGGTTTGTTTCGTTTCACAGCTTATCGCGAAGCGCCGCCAGCCGGGCGAACGGATTGTCGCCGTCATCCTCGCCGCCTTCGTCATCCGTCGACGACGCCTCGTCGAGTTCGGCGCCCGGCGCACGCGGATAGGGATCGATCGCCAGCTCGAAGAATTCCTCGACAATCGCGCCGACATCTATCGAGCCGCCCTCGAAGGTTTCCGGAATATCGGGCCCTTCCGGGTCGACGATCAGGGCGCCGTCATCGTCGAGCGGGCGCTTCAACGGCGAATCTTCCGGCAGGAAAACGGAATCGACGGGGATATCGAGGTCGGAAACGACCGGTTCCAGGGTGACGATGCATTCCTGCACGATCTTCGCTTGGACCGTACCGCGCAGCCGGACGCCGTCCTTGCGCCAACGCTTCAGCTCCAGGTCGGCGTGAAAGGTGTCGACGGACGAAAGGCCGTGCGCCGCCGCGAGTTCGCCGCGCTCCTCCCCGGTCGCGTCGATGCGCACGGGAAAACCGGTCGTCGGCAAGGTCGAAACAGTGACGATCCGGGAAATCGGGCTTTTGGAGAATTCTGCGCGCGGCTCCACCATGTTCAGCTCTCCATCCGGGCGACCGGTTCGGGAAAACGCACCGTGCCGGCCAGCAGTTCCACGTCGGGGACCTGTTTCAACTGTTCGGCCGCGTGCATCATGTAGCCTGCCATGCTGGCGCGATCGATCGCATCCGGCGTTTCCGGCGCGATGTTGCGGGCAACGGCGTCACCCAGGGCATCGGCATCGCCCTCGTCCAGCGCCTTCCAGTAATTGCCCATGCGCCCGTAAAACATGCGGGCAAGCTTCTTCATGCGTTTCGGCACCGACGGATCGCCGACGCCCAGCTCGCGGATGGAATGATCCACATCCTTGAAAAACTCGTCGAGCATGTCCTGCGACAGCCCCTCGGCGGCGCCGGCCATGCCGCGCGTCCGATAAAGAAAGAGAATCATGTGCAGGCCGATGCTTTCGTAGCGCCCGAGCGGCGTGTCTGGAACGCCCCAGTCCGCATAGAACACCGGATTGCGCGCCGCCGTCACGATGGAGGCATAGGCCGTGTCGACAATTCTTCGGTTCAGGTTCGACCTTCGCCGAAACAGTGACATAATCATTGTGCAAACGCACCTTTCATCGTGCCGGCCGATCCGCGTCGGCGACCTTGAAACCGAACGGGACTCGGTTTACCGAACCTGACCCAAGGCGGGCATACGGCCTTTAAGATTGACGGAGATGATGGTGACGCCACAAAAAATCAAGTCGAGAATGCGATTGGCGTCTGCCCTTCCCGTATTGCTTGCATCCGGGGCGATCGCGCTCAGCGGCTGCACGACCGCCAAGGTCCTGTCGCCCAGCTCGTTTTCGCCGAGCGAAACCTACAAGCAGGGTTTCGTCGTCGACGAGCAGACGCTGCAGCTCGTGCCGCCGGGTTCCAGCCGCGAGCAGGTGCTTTTGACGCTCGGCACGCCGACGACGAAGGAAGTCTTCGACAACGAGGTTTTCTACTACATCTCGCAGACGCGCAGACGTCCGGTCGCCTTCATGAAGGCGAGACTGATCGACCAGCGCATCCTGGCCGTCTATTTTACCGAAGACGGCACGGTCGACCATATCGCCAATTACGGGCTGCAGGACGGCCGGGTGTTCGACTTCATCACGCGCACGACGCCGACGCGCGGCAAGGACGAGACATTCCTCGTGCAGGTCTTGTCCGGCGGCCTGGCGCCAAGTGCGGAAGGCGCGCTCAAGAGGTAATTCGGAACGGCAATCCGGAAACAAAAAACCGGCGGTGGTCTCCCACCGCCGGTTTTGTTTTGAGCTTTATCGGCGTCAGTGCGCCAGGATCGCCAGCAGCAGCAAGGCCACGATGTTGGTGATCTTGATGGCCGGGTTGACGGCCGGACCGGCGGTGTCCTTGTAGGGATCGCCGACCGTGTCGCCGGTGACCGACGCCTTGTGGGCTTCCGAGCCCTTCTCGTGCTTGACGCCGTCCTTGTCGACAAAGCCGTCCTCGAAGGACTTCTTGGCATTGTCCCATGCGCCGCCGCCCGAGGTCATCGAGATGGCGACGAAGAGGCCGTTGACGATCACGCCGAGCAGCATGGCGCCGAGCGCCGCGAAGGCCGAGGCCTTGGAGCCGGAGATCAGCAGCACGCCGAAATAGACGACCAGCGGCGCAAGCACCGGCAGCAGCGACGGGATGATCATTTCCTTGATCGCCGCCTTGGTCAGCATGTCCACCGCGCGGGCATAGTCCGGACGGTCCTTGCCTTCCATGATGCCGGGCTTTTCCTTGAACTGCCTGCGCACTTCCTCGACAACCGCGCCGCCCGCACGGCCAACGGCCGTCATGGCGATGCCGCCGAAGAGATAGGGGATCAGGCCGCCGAAGATCAGGCCGGCCACCACATAGGGGTTGGACAGCGAGAAGGAGATGTCGCCCATGCCCTGGAAGTAGGGGAAGCGATCGGCGTTCTCGGCAAAGAACGTCAGGTCGTTCGAGTAGGCGGCAAACAGCACAAGAGCGCCAAGACCGGCGGAACCGATCGCGTAGCCCTTGGTGACGGCCTTGGTCGTGTTGCCGACGGCGTCGAGCGCGTCGGTCGATTTGCGCACTTCCGGATCGAGACCCGACATTTCGGCGATGCCGCCGGCATTGTCGGTAACCGGGCCGAAGGCGTCGAGCGCGACGATCATGCCGGCGATACCGAGCATGGCCGTGACCGCGATGCCGGTGCCGAACAGGCCGGCCATCTGGTAGGTCACGATGATGCCGCCGACGATGACGATCGCCGGAAGCGCGGTCGCCTCGAGCGAAACGGCCAGACCCTGGATCACGTTGGTGCCGTGACCGGTCACGGACGCCTGCGAGATCGAGTTGACCGGGCGCTTGTTGGTGCCGGTGTAGTACTCCGTGATCACGACGATGAGACCGGTGACGATCAGACCGACGATACCGCAGATGAACAGGTTCGTGCCCGTGACGGCCATGCCGTTGACGGTGCCGATTTCACCCCAGCCGATGGTCAGCGAGGTGGCGCCGCCGAGGCCGAGGATCGACAGGACGCCGGTGACGATGAGGCCTTTGTAGAGGGCGCCCATGATCGAGCCGTTGGTGCCGAGCTTGACGAAGAACGTGCCAATGATCGAGGTCAGGATCGACGCGCCGCAAATCAGCAGCGGGTAGAGCATGACCGAGTCGAGCACGCCCGATCCGGCGAAGAAGATCGCGCCGAGAACCATGGTGGCGACGACCGTCACCGCATAGGTCTCGAACAGGTCGGCAGCCATGCCGGCGCAATCGCCGACATTGTCGCCGACGTTGTCGGCGATGGTGGCCGGGTTACGCGGATCGTCCTCGGGGATGCCCGCTTCCACCTTGCCGACGAGGTCGCCGCCGACATCCGCACCCTTGGTGAAGATACCGCCGCCGAGACGGGCGAAGATAGAGATCAGCGAGGCGCCGAAGCCGAGCGCGACCAGCGAGTCGATGACTACGCGGTCCTCGGAGGACATGCCCATGATCTGGGTCAGGACATAATAATAGATCGACACGCCAAGCAGCGCGAGGCCGGCGACGAGCATGCCGGTGATGGCACCCGACTTGAAAGCGATCTCGAGGCCTGCGGCGAGGCTGTGCGACGCGGCCTGGGCCGTGCGCACATTGGCGCGCACCGAGACGTGCATGCCGATATAGCCGGCAAGACCGGACAGTATCGCGCCGATCAGGAAGCCGAAGGCGGCCTCCGCCGTCAGCAAGAACCAGGTGACGATGAACACCACGACGCCGACGATGGCGATCGTCGTGTATTGGCGATTGAGATATGCCTGCGCGCCTTCGCGGATCGCACCGGCGATTTCCTGCATGCGCGCATTTCCCTGGTCTGCGGCCAGGACCGATTGCGTCGCCCAGATCGCGTAAACGATCGAAAGCAGTCCGCAAGCGATGACAGCTAGAAGTACCATTCCCGTTTCCCTTGATTATCCCGGACCAGAATTCCCCTCCCTGGTCCTCAAAGATATCTCCATTGGCGCTAAGAACACTGCCAAGGTCGGGGCATTGGTAGTTGAAGGCGCAAGTGGAGGTCAAGCGGCGTCGGGCCGCGATACCCCGGAATAGTTACTCGCCGGCTTGTGCTATCGTCTTCTTGCGCGCGCCGAAGGCGAGAAGACCGAGGAGAACCAGGCAGAACGCCGCCACCGGGAAGACGATCCAGTTGAGCATCTCCCAGCCGAACGCGTTCAGCGTGAAGCCCGACATCAGCGATGCGAAGGCGACCGTCGAGAACAGCAGGAAATCGTGCAAGCCCTGCACCTTGTTGCGCTCGCCGGCATGGTAGGATTCGGTCAGCATCGTGGTCGAGCCGATGAAGGCGAAGTTCCAGCCGACGCCGAGCAGGACCAGCGCGGACCAGAATTGCCAGAGCGCGATGCCCGACAGGGCGACGATGGCGCAACCGACGAGCAGGACCATGCCGATGGCGATGATGCGTTCCTTGCCGAAACGGGCAATCAGGCGGCCGGTCACGAAGCTCGGCGCGAACATTGCCATGACATGGAAGGAGATGCCGAGCGCCGCATCGTCGGGTGTGAAGCCGCAGCCGACCATGGCGAGCGGCGCGCCGGTCATGACGAAGCTCATCAGCGCGTAGGATCCGACGCCGCAGGCAAATGCCACGAGAAAGCGCGGCTGCATCAGGATTTGGGCAAGCGGACGCACCGGCTCGTCGGAGACGACGGTATGTCCCTTCTTGTCGCGCGCGATATTGAGCGTCGAGAGGATCGCAACGCCCAGCAGACCGAGGCCGATCATGGCCACGAAAGCGCCCGCAAACAGGACCGGCTCGAACAGGTCGCGCGTCCAGACGACCGTCTGCGGCCCGACCACGGCGGCAAAAACGCCACCGCCGAGCACCCAGGAAATCGCGCGCGGGCGAAAATGCGCCGGCGAGTTGTCGGCGGCCGCGAAGCGGTATTGCTGAACGAAAGAGCCGCCAAGCCCGGTCACGACCAGACCGAAGGCAAACAGCAGGAACGAGTTGCGGAAAAGGGCAATCGCGGCGATCGCGCCGCCAAGCGCCGTAATCGCCGCGCCGGTCATGAAGCCCGGCCTGCGGCCCAGTGCGCGCATCAGCATCGCAGCCGGGAGAGCGCCAAGCGCAACGCCAACATTGAAGCCGGTCACCGGCGCCGTCGCCAGCGAGGTGTCCATGCCGTTCAGTTGCAGGAGATAAAATCCGGCCAGGCCTCCGAGCGAAATGGATATCGGCGCCGCCGACCCGACGATGGACTGCGCCGCCGCCAGGGTCAGCGCGGTCCGTTTCGCGCTCGCTTCGGAGATTTCGACCGTTTTGTGCATGACGGGCCCGTTATGATCCCGCCTTGCGATCCTTTGCAATGCGGTCAAGCACCGCATTGACGAGCCGCGGCTCCTCGCCGTCCTCGTAGAAGGCACGGGCGATGTCGACATATTCCGAAATCGCCACGGCCGGCGGCAGGTCCTTGATCGTGGTCAGTTCGAAGACCCCTGCCCTGAGGATCGCCCGCAGGGTCGAGTCCAGCCGCGACAGCGGCCAGTCGTCGGTGAGCGCGTTTCGGATCATCGGATCCAGCTGCTTTTGCCGGCCGACGACGCCGGACAGGATCGAGCGGAACCATGCGGCATCCGCTTCGCGATACTGCGCGCCGTCGATCTCCTTGCCGAGCCGAAACGTCTCGTATTCGGCGGCCGTTTCGAGCACGCCGCCGCCGGATACGTCCATCTGGTAGAGAGCCTGCACTGCCGCGAGGCGCGCAGCGCCGCGCTTGTTGGCCGGCTTCGGGGTCGCATCGCGGCCCACCGGTCTTTTCTTGTCTTCCAATTTAGTCATTTGCACCCAGTTTTTCGCGCAGCGCGATCATGGTCAGCGCGGCGCGGGCGGCAAAACCGCCCTTGTCCTTCTCGGTCCGCCGGGCGCGGGCCCATGCCTGGGCCTCGTTCTCGACGGTCAAAATCCCGTTTCCGATCGCCGCGGACTCCTCGACGGCCAGATCGACCAGAGCGCGGCTCGATTCATTGGCGACGATGTCGAAATGGTGGGTCTCGCCGCGGATCACGACGCCCAAGGCGACGAAGCCGCTATAGTCCTCGTCGCCCTCCAGGGCGAAAGCGATCGCTGCCGGAATCTCCAGCGCACCGGGCACGGTGACGACGTCCCACGTCGCACCGGCCTCTTCCAGAGCCGCCGTCGCGCCTTCGAGAAGCGCCTCGGACAGGCCTTCGTAAAAGCGTGCCTCGACGATCAGCAGATGCGGTTTTTCAGTGGCCATGGAAGGGGGTTCTCCGGCGGAAATCGGTTCGGGCGTGGCCTACGCCTCTTTAGCGGTCTCCGCAAGGCGTTTCACGTAGCGCTCGACATAGCGCGCGATCTGGTCGATTTCGAGGTTGACCGCGTCGCCGACTTGCCTGTCGCCCCAGGTCGTGACCTCCTGCGAATGGCGGATCAGAAGCACGTCGAAAACGTCTCCCTCTACGCCGTTGACCGTCAGCGACGTACCATCCAATGCCACCGATCCTTTCGGCGCCACATAGCGCGAAAGCTGCGCGGGCGCCTCGATGTGAAAGCGGATGGCTTCGCCCTCCTCGTCGCGGCCGACAACGGTCGCCATGCCGTCGACATGGCCGGAAACCATGTGCCCGCCATACTCGTCGCCGACCTTCATGGCGCGTTCCAGATTTATCTTCGTCCCGACCTGCCAGTCCGAAATCGTGGTCAGGCGCAGCGCCTCTTCCCAGGCTTCGACCTCGAACCACCGCGAATTGCTGCCCGCTTCCGCCTTGTCGACCACCGTCAGGCAGACGCCCGCGCAGGCAATCGATGCACCGATGTCGATCGTTTCGGGATCGTAGGCGGTTTCGATGCGCAGGCGGCGGCCCTTGTCGCGCTCGGTGATCGCGGCCAGTTGGCCGATATCGGTGACAATCCCCGTGAACATCAGCCTCTCCGCTTGAACTCGTAACACCGGTCCGCGCCGAAGACCCATTCCCCGCCCGGTTCGTAATCCGCCGGCAGCGTGGCGCGTGTAAACGGCGCGGCGATGCCGTTGGCGCCGACGACGACATCGCTTTCGAACAGGACGATGCGATCGGCCAAACCCTCGTCGAGGAAGGATCTCGCCACAGCGGCTCCGCCCTCGACCAAGACGCTGGACAGTCCGAGCGCGGCGATATCCTCCAAGAGTTCTGGCAGCGCGACACGGCCTTCGTGTTCCTCGCACGCAATCAGCCGCGCGCCGGCACCCTCAAGGACCTGCGCGGCCTCCGACTCCGGTTCGACCGTGGCGACGGCCAGCGGCGCGGACGAGACCGACCGGACCAGCCGCGACGCGATCGGAAGCCGGGCCATGCGGTCGAGCACGATGCGCATCGGCGAGCGCTGTTCGAGACCCGGCAGGCGGCAGGTCAATTCCGGATTGTCCTCAAGCGCGGTTCCGATGCCGACGAGAATCGCGTCATGCTCGGCGCGAAGGAGGTGGCTCTGGGCGCGCGCCGCATCGCCGGTGATCGGCACCTGCCCGGCCGCCGCACGCCCGATCATGCCGTCGGCGGAAACCGCAAGCTTGAGAGTCACTTCGGCGCGTTTCTTCGAAGATCGAGTCAAGTAGCTCGACAGGACAGACCGCGCCTCCACGGCAAGGACGCCGGGCAGGACATCGATGCCCCCTGCCCGAAGGATCTCGTAGCCCCGACCGGACACGCGGTCGTCAGGATCGGTTGCAGCGGCGACGACGCGGGCGATGCCGGCGGCGACCAGCGCATTGGCGCAGGGCGG
>Ga0207814_100764_pt1 | contig 13723 bp, 11 predicted proteins | sample TtaePargueraPR_7_FD_187755 | JGI IMG/M metagenome (GOLD analysis project Ga0207814, IMG submission 187755) | Aerobic enrichment media microbial communities from Bioluminiscent Bay, La Parguera, Puerto Rico - Tt and P1 (2) (SPAdes) | ecosystem: Environmental > Aquatic > Marine > Unclassified ... | reverse complement strand
TATCCGGCGTTCCTGTCCCGGTTTCGCGCACTTGACGAGCACGCCAGAACGCCGCCTTCCTGCCGTCTTGCCCCACTTGTTGAGGTTCCCGCACCGGGCCAGCATCATGTCTGTGCCCTCGGCCGCCTCGACCGCCAGGACATATTTATGGGAAACGACAGCCGCCTGCCCCACGTCCAGCGCACCGAGTGCGTTGATGACGCGCAATCCTATTGCAATATCGGCGTAATCGGTTTTTCCCGGTTTCTTTTTGGTGAAAACGGCTTTCCCGGCAATGAGGTCCGGCGCGACTTCGTGTGCTCCTATCACTCGTAACCCCTTGCTCTCGAAGAAACCGATAATGCCTGTAAGGACCGAATTATCGCCGCCTACAGTCCAGCCGAACAGGCGCGGCAGGTTGAGGATCCCTCCAAAGTCGAAGCGCAGGTCCTTCAACTGCGGCCTTCGCACGGCACCCACTATAACAACATCGGTGCAATTCTTCGTTTTTGCTACCGACAGGATTTTCCCGATATGGCCAAAATTGATCCAGTCGTGCGGAAATTTTTCAATTCCGGGATCAGCAGCGCCTGTCAGTCCGAAAATGTGCAAAGGACGGCCCCGTGCCCGGGCCGCCTCGGCTACGCTCAGGGGAATGACTCCGCCTCCGGCGATGATGCTCAAACCTGTTGGTGAAGGCTGGTCGTTCATGGCGCGGGCCCTGTGGCGTTTGCCCGGAGCGGTTTACCGTTCGTCCGGTTTCGGGACCGAAAGGGACCTGCTTGTATCCGACCTGACAAAATCAACAATCTGCCTGACCGAACCCAGTCCAGGAAAATTTTGTTCTACCTTGTCGACGCGCTCGGCCAAGGTACCCTGCCCTGTAAACAAGAGGTCATATGCCTCGCGCAACTGTTTCAGTTCGGAGCGTTCGAAACCGCTTCTCTTGATCCCCACGATGTTCAGGCCTTTGAGCGATGCGCGTGGCCCGACAACCATACCGAACGGGATGACGTCATTCTCAACGCCGGACATCCCGCCAATGAAGGCATGGCGGCCGATCCTGACGAACTGGTGTACTGCGGAAAGGCCGCCAAGGATGGCGTGGTCTCCAACGACACAGTGACCTGCGAGGGTAGCACCGTTGGCCAGTATGACGTGATCACCGATCTGGCAATCATGTGCAACATGAGCCTGGGCCATGAACAGGCAGTCCGAGCCGACGTGCGTGACGCCGCCGCCGCCTTCCGTACCCGGGTTCATGGTGACGTATTCCCGAATCCGGTTCCTGTCGCCGATAACCAGCCGGGTTTCCTCTCCACGATATTTCAGGTCTTGCGGAATGTGTCCGAGCGATGCGAACGGGAAAATTTCGCACTCTTCACCGAGCGTGGTGTTGCCCTCGATGACGACATGCGAATGCAGCCTGCATCCGTCGCCGAGCGACACATTCGGGCCGATAACGCAAAAGGGCCCTATCTGGACGTCCTTACCCAGCTTCGCCTTTGGATCGACGACGGATGACGCGTGAACCTGTGACATCGAGCGTGTTTCCGGGTTCACGTTTCGACGATCATGGCGCTGATTTCAGCTTCAGCAACAATCTGGCCCCCGACCTTCGCTTCGCCCTTGAAGCGCCAGACCCGGCCGCGGTTGCGCACTTTTTCCATGTGGTATTCGAGAGTGTCACCGGGCATCACCGGGCGGCGGAAGCGGGCGCGGTCAATAGCCATGAAGTAAACGAGACTGGGCTCGTAATTTTCTTCAAGGTTATGAACGCACAAGGCGCCGGCCGTCTGTGCCATGCCTTCGATAATCAGAACGCCAGGCATGACAGGATGGTTCGGGAAGTGCCCCTGGAAAAACTGTTCGTTGTAGGTGACGTTCTTGATCCCGATCGCAGACCTGTCACCGTCCATGTCCACGATCCGGTCGACCAGCAGGAACGGGTACCGGTGCGGCAGGAGCTTCATGATCCGCGCGATATCAATGCTGTTTTCTTTTTTTGAACCGCTGGCGTCGTTCATCTCCGCGCGCTCCATAGCCTTAAAAATCCAACTCGGTGATCCAAGTATACGGTATCAATCGTCATTTTTGGCGTGCTTCGCGCCACGTTGTTCGACAAGTTTCCGCAGCAGTGCGACTTCCTTGAGCCAGATCGCCATGGGTTTGATTGGCGTTCCGCCCCACCGCTCACCCGACGGCACATCGCAGTGTATGCCGCTCTGGGCCGCGATCTGGGCGCCTGAGCCGATCTGCACGTGTCCGCTGATACCAGCCTGGCCGCCGATTACGACGCCGTCTCCCAATGTCACCGATCCGGCGATCCCGACTTGGGAAACAATGATGCAATGACGGCCCATGACAACGTTGTGCCCGATCTGTACCAGATTATCAATTTTTGTGCCCTCGCCGATGACCGTATCCTTAAGAGCGCCGCGGTCGATGGTGGAATTGGCTCCAATTTCGACATCGTCCTGAATGATGACCCGTCCGATTTGCGGCACCTTGAGGTGGCCCTGCGGGCCCATTGCGTAGCCGAAGCCGTCCTGTCCGATACAAATGCCGGGATGAAGGATTACCCGATTGCCGATCAATGCATTTGATATGGTTACATTGGGGCCGATGTAACAATCGCGCCCGATATGGGTGCGGTAAGCAATGCGGGCGCCTGACGCGACCGTCGTGCCTTTGCCTATCCGGACTTCGGGGCCGATTACCGCGCCGGGTTGTACAAGCACGCCGTCTTCCAGCTTGGCCGTCTCGTGAATGCCGTTCGTGCTTTTGCCGGTATCGTATGCGGTTATCAAGGCATTTCGTGAGGCGTCGGGATAAAAAAGAGCTAGCGCCAAGGCAAAGGATCTGTATGGCTGAGAACTGGTGAGAGGTATTGTACCGGCAGGTGCTTTCCCAGCATGCTTTTCCGCCACGAAACATGCCGCTGCGCGGGTTTTCTGGAAGGCGTCGAGGTATTTCGGATTATCGAAGAATGAAACCTGTCCGGCGCTCGCCTGGTCAAGCGGGAGTACATCGACGATTTCAATATCATGATCGGTGCCGGCCGGCGCCTGCGCTTCGCTCACCTCAAGTATCCGGGCAAGCTTGAAGGGCCCTGAGCGGTCAAAAAATCCCGGATGTTCCATCGCATGCTGTCTCCACCGGTCATCCCGTAGTGTGTAGCAACCGGGAATGTTGGGAACAAACGGTTCTTTTTAACAGGATTCAGAAGCGGGCTGCTGCGCCAAAGGTAAAAAACTTCTCGTCGTCATAAGGTTCCGAGGTGATGGGAAATCCGAAGTCCGCCCGCAACGGTCCGAGCGGCGATTCCCAGACTATTCCGATACCTGCCGAGGTGCGTATCGTCTTGTCGTCGCCCACCTTGGGGGCCGGCGTCAGGGTGCCGAGGTCACCAGTTTCATACAGGGTTGCGGCATCAAGAAACGTTGCCAGCGAAATGCCGTAGCGCTCCGGAACCATCGGTACTGGAAAACGCAGTTCGAGGGAGGCAGCTCCAAAAATCTTGCCGCCGAGAGCGTCACCGGTATCGAGGTCACGCGGCCCGATGCCAGCGGCGTCGAAACCGCGAATCGTTTCCGACCCCTTGAAGAAGAGATCGAGAATGCGGACATCCTGTCCGCCCCAGCCAGTAATGTAGCCACCCTGGACACGTGCAGCTGCAATGACTTTTTTGCGCACCGGATAAAACGCGCGCAGGTCCGATGTCGTCCGGACATAATTGACATCACCACCGAGGCCGGCAACCTCTTGATTCAGCTTGTAATAGATGCCGCGGCTAGGGTTTTTCGGATGATTGCGCGAGTCATAGGCAATGCCGTAATGAATTGCCGAGACGATTGCCTCTCCTTCCGCGGCCTTAATTGCCAGCGATGCATCGGGTTCGACGTCGAAGATTTCCTCTTGTGACAGGCGGTAGCCGAAGCTGGTGCTCCATTCGTCATTAAGGGGAACACCAAACCGGAAACCGCCGCCGACGCGCTTAGAACTGAAGGACGATTCGGAGGACAGGTCGCTCTCGGTCAGGAAGGCGTCTATTCCGGCGGACATGTTGCGGCCGAGGAACCGGGGCTCGGTGAACGCAAACGTGGCATTGAAATCTTCCCAGTTTCCCTGGAATCTCAGCCGGACATACTGGCCCTTGCCGAGCAGGTTGCGCTCCGTGAGGCTGATGTCCGCAATCGGGCCCGTATTGCTCGACCAGCCGCCGCCAAGCGACAGTTCGCCGGTTGCCTGTTCCTCCACCCTGACGGTGATGATGACGCGGTCCGGAGCGCTGCCGGGTTCCGTGGACATGTCGACTTTCTTGAAGAACTGCAGTCGCGTGAGCCTGCGCCGGGCTGCGTTGACGAGAAGCTTGTTGTAGGCGTCGCCTTCAGCGAGTCTGAATTCGCGTCTAATGACGCGATCGAGGGTTCTGACATTGCCGACGATATCGATTCGCTCGATATAGACGCGCGGTCCTTCCTCGATGACATAGGTAATCGAAATGACACGCGAGACGGGGTCGCGGTCAACGCGGGGCCGCACGCGCGCGAAGGCGTAACCGTAGGCGGCGGCTTCCTCGGTTATCAGCTCGAGCGAATTGTCGATCTTCGAGGCATCGTAGATCTTGCCGGGTTTCGTGGTGATTTTCTGGCCCACGGCCTGCTGGTCGATCGACTGCAAGCTGGTCTCGATATCGATTGTCCCGAACTTGTAAAGCTCGCCTTCCTCGATGGTGAAGCTGATAAAAAAGCCCTGGCCGTTGGGGTCCAGGTCGGCGGTTGCCGAGACGACACGAGCATCGGCATACCCGTTCTTCAGGTAGTATTGCCGGAGCAGTTCACGGTCGAGATTGAGGCGGTCCGGATCGTAAATATTGGTTGGCCGCAGGAAGCTGAGGAGTCCGGTTTCCGTGGTCGTTATGACCTCGCGCAGTTGGGAGTCGCTGAACGAGTAGTTCCCAACGAAACTGATATTGCGCACGGTCGTTTTCGGGCCTTCGTAGATCTCGTAAACCAAGTCTACGCGATTCTGTTCTTTCTCGATGATCTTTGGTTCGACGCGCGTCGCGTAGCGTCCGCCCTGGCGGTAGACCGAGAGGATGCGCTGAACGTCCGCCTGTACCTTCGCCCGTGTGTAGATGGCCCGGGACTTGAGCTGCACTTCAGGCTGTAGCGTCTTGTCTTCGACTTCCTTGTTACCCTCGAAGGCGAGTTGGTGAACGATCGGGTTCTCGACGACCTTGACCGTCACGGTGTTTCCGGATGCCCCGATACGGACGTCCGTAAACAGGCCGGTTGCGAACAGCGATTTGATGGACTCGTTGATCTTGACGGGGTTGTACCGGTCACCAACGGAAAACTGCAGATAGGAGCGTACCGTCTCCGGTTCGACGCGACGGTTGCCCTCGACCTTGATGGAGCGGATGACCGGAGCCTGCGCGTAAGCGGGATTGCTTCCAGCAGCCGTCCCCAGTAACGCGACAAACGATACCGAGACGCACAGCAGAAGAAGAGATAGAAGCCCCCTCACTCCCAACTTCATAACGCGCATTTTCGTGATGCGTCCCCTGCCACGCCAATCCCCTCAAACGCAATACAAAACAGGCTCAGAAGGACATTCTAATGTGGCCGTTTTTTGTTCGTTTTTCTCTGTAAAGACAAGCAGTTGAGGCTTGCCCTCACCGAGGCCGCCGCCTCTTGGAAGCTACATCGAACCGATATGAATCAGATCGTTCCAAGTGGCAAAGATCATTAACATAAGAACAAGAGCCAAGCCAATCTTAAAGCCGATATCCTGGGTGCGATCGCTGAGTGGTTTTCCCCGAATTGCTTCAATGGCATAGAACAACAAGTGGCCTCCGTCCAACATGGGAATGGGGAAGAGGTTAATGAGGCCAATGCTGATCGAGAGAATCGCGGAAAGGTTTATCAGGGCGAGAAAGCCCACGGTCGCCACCTGACCCGAAACCTGGGCGATTCGTATTGGTCCGCCCAATTGGTCGGCTTTCTCGCGTCCCGTGACGATGTCGTAGAGGTAAATCATGGTTCGCGAGATGACGAACCACGTTTCCTGCGTTCCCATCCATGCTGCCGTGAGCGGATCGTGCTTTTGCAGGACCCAGTCGTCGGGAGATGCGCTGCGCCTTACACCCAGCAGCCCGCGCCGGATGACGTTCCCGAACATATCCTTGGTTTCGCTGCGCCTGGGGGTTGCCTTGAGGGTGACATCCTGGTTGGAACGACGCACGACTATCGTTAGCTCCGTGTCGGCGCTGACCGAGACGATGCGCTGCATTTCAGCGAAAGAATCGATGGTCGTACCATCAATGCTTACGACCCGGTCCCCGGCCTGAAAGCCCGCTTCGGCCGCGGCGCTTCCTTGCTGCACAGAGTCGATCACCGGAAGGGTCTGCCGCTGTCCCACGAAGGTGAACATGCAGGTGAAAATCAGGATCGCCAGGATGAAATTGGCAATTGGCCCGGCGGCAACGACCGCTGCCCGCTGGCCAACCGTCTTGTTGTGAAAGCTGCCTTCGAGTTCCTCGGCGGACATGTTGTCGATTTGATTGCGGTCCGGGGTGCTCGCGGCATCTTCGTCGCCGAGGAACTTCACGTAGCCGCCGAGCGGTATCCAAGACAGCCGCCAACGGGTGCCGTGCCGGTCATTGAAACCGACAATCTCGCGGCCGAATCCCACGGAAAAGACCTTGACGGTGACATTACACCAGCGGGCAACCAGGAAATGGCCGAGTTCGTGAAAAAACACGACCACGGTCAACACGAACAGGAATGGCAATATGTAGGAAACGACAGTGTCTCCAAGGCCAGCCAATATAGCGGTCAGTTCCATTCTTCGGTTTGCCCTTCCAACTGTCCGACGGCCTACCTGGAAGCTACGCGTCCAGGCTGCCCCTGCAATATAGCCCGGGCAAGATCCCGGGCGTGGCGGTCAAGTTCAAGGGCATCATCGAGTGATTGCGGTTTTGCGAACCCTTCGCCCGATACCTTGTTCATGGTTTCCGCCACGAGCTTGGGGATGCCGGGCAGTCCTATCCTTCGAGCAAGGAAACTGTCAACGGCCACTTCGTTGGCAGCATTGAGCACCGTGGTCAGCCCGTTGTGGGCTTCCAGCGCTTCTCTTGCGAGCCGCAATGCCGGAAACCGTTCCAGGTCGGGCGATTCGAACGTCAGCGTCCCGATGGCTGCGAGGTCGAGGCGTTGTGTCGGCGCCCACATCCTTTGCGGCCACGAGAGGGAATAGGCGATGGGCGTACGCATGTCCGGCTCGCTCAGCTGGGCGATAACGGAACCGTCGGAGTATTCGACCAGGCAGTGGACAATCGATTGCGGGTGGATGACCACGTCGAGCTGACGCGGTTCGACCGGAAACAGGTAATACGCCTCGACCAGCTCCAAGCCCTTGTTCATCAGCGTTGCAGAATCGATGGTGAGCTTCTTTCCCATCGACCATGTCGGGTGGCACAGGGCGTCTTCCGGGCTGGCTGTGGCGATCTTCTCGGCAGGCCATTCCCGGAACGGTCCGCCCGACGCGGTCAGCGTGATCTTTTCTATGCTGTCTGTTGCATCGGAACTGATCGCCTGGAAGCCGGCGGAATGTTCGGAGTCCACGGGCAGAAGACGTGTGCCGGAGCGGGCAACCTCGGCCATGAAGATTTCGCCGGCCGTCACGAGGCACTCCTTGTTGGCCAGGGCCAGGTTGCGGCCTCGCCTGACAGCTTCAAGGGTGGGTTCCAGACCAGCCGAACCCATGATCGCGGCCATGGTCCAGTCGGCCGGGCGAGCCGCAGCCTCGACCAGAGCCGTCTGGCCGGCCGCCGCTTCCACTTGTGAACCGGACAAGGCCCGTTTCAGGTCTTCATACAGACCGGGATCGCCTATCACAGCAAGGTCGGCATCAAGTGTCACGGCCTGTTCGGCCAGTCGCGCGACGTTATTCTGTGCTGTCAGGGCAATGACGTTGTACGACCCGGGATCCCTTGAAACCAGGTCGAGCGTCGAGCAACCGATCGAGCCGGTCGACCCGAGCACCGTTATGTCGCGCGGACCTGAAGCGCCGGGTTTGCGGGCCAATGCCGTAGCCGTTTCCAATGTCAATCTCCCGTGCGTGACGGTAGCGCCAGTTTCTTACCAGATCAGCAGGGCGCGCGGCGAAACCGTTCCACTGCGACACCATACAATAAACCCGGCTGCAAGGGTGGCCCCGATCAAGCCGTCGACGCGGTCGAAAAGGCCACCATGGCCGGGCAGGATGGAACCGGAATCCTTTACTCCGAAACGCCGTTTGATGGCCGATTCGGCAAGATCGCCTGCCTGGCTCGCCAGCGCCAGCACGAAGCCTACAAAACCCAGCATCATTGGCGACCCTTCGCCCAGCCATGCCGCGTATGCAGCAGCCAGCACGGCGGGCGCTAGCAAGCCGGCGACGCAGCCCGACCAGGTCTTACCCGGTGAAATGGCTGGAGCGAGCTTGGGCCCTCCGATGGCGCGGCCTGCAAAATAGGCTGCGGTATCCGCACTCCAGACGACCAGGAACAGCAGCAGGATAGCCAACAACCCGTCGTTGCTATTTGCGCGAAGCGCGATGAGCAAAACCGGTGCCAACCCGAGATAGAAGATACCCAGGCCGCTCCACAGGCGGTCTGAACCGGACTGAGGCACGAGGAAGACGGCGAGTGTGGCGGCGAGTAAAATCGCCGAAGCTGCATTCAGGCTCAGAGCGAGAACAGCAATACAGGCAGCAACCGCGCCGGCGCCGTGAATCCACATGGGCAGCCCGATGGCCTCTCCCCGCAAGAGCCGGTTCCATTCCCAGCAGAGTATTGCGGCGCCGAGGCAGCAAAGAATGGTGAAAGGCACAGAGCCAGCCCATGTGAGCGTAATTGCCGCACAGGCCAGAACCGCTGCGGACGCGGCACGCCGGGCCAAGTCCCTGAACGACCCTCCCCCGCCATTGCTGTTGTCGTGCCGGGACGGACTCAAACCGAGGACCTTGCAGACAGTCCGCCGAAGCGCCGGTCACGATTTCGGAACTCGGTGATTGCACGCTCGAGTTCCTCCTTGCCGAAGTCCGGCCAATAGGTATCGGAGAAGAGGAATTCGGAATAGGCGCATTGCCAGAGCAGGAAGTTTGACAGGCGCACTTCACCGCTTGTGCGAATCAGAAGGTCGGGATCGGGCAAGCCCGCTGTATCGAGCTCCTGGCTAATCGTTTCCGGGGTGACGTCTTCCGGTTGCATCTTGCCATCCGCCACCTTCTGGGCAAGTTTCCTGGCGGCGCGGGCTATCTCATCGCGCGACCCGTAGTTGAACGCCACCGTAAGCTGCAGTCCGTCATTCCGCGATGTTAGGGCGACAGCGTCTTCAATCAAGCGGATGATGTCGCCTTCCACGCCGTCGCGCGCGCCGATAACGCGAATGCGCACACCATGCTTGTGCAAATCGGCAAGGTCGGTCCGGATGAAGCGCCGGAGGAGATTCATAAGGTCGCGGATTTCCGATTGCGGCCGGGACCAGTTTTCTGACGAAAAACTGAATAATGTCAGATGCTTGAGATTTAATTCTATGGCGCCGCGGACGACGCGGCGGACACTCTCCACGCCCTGCTTGTGTCCTTCCGATCGGCTCAGGCCTCTCTCCGTGGCCCAGCGGCCGTTACCATCCATGATGATGGCGATATGCTGCGGCATGGGGCGGTCGTCAGCGGGATCGTTCGTGTTTCGCTCCGAAATGCTCAATGTTCGCGTGCCCACCGTTTGAAGCAGCCTGGCTGAATTGTGCCCCGTTCAGACTTGCATGATTTCGGTTTCCTTTGACGACAGGGTTTCGTCAATTTCCGATATCATGGCGTCGGTCAGTTTCTGAACCTCAGCGCTGTGGGCATGATGCTCATCCTGACCGATGTCGCCATCTTTTTCCTGCCGTTTGAGCAATTCCATGCCGTCGCGGCGAACGTTGCGAACCGCGACGCGCGCTTGTTCGGCATATTTGGCGGCAAGCTTTGCAAGCTCCTGGCGGCGCTCTTCATTAAGCTCCGGAATCGGGATGCGAAGCACCTGGCCCTCGCCAATGGGGTTGAGGCCGAGACCGGACTCGCGGATCGCCTTGTCCACGGCGTCAACCTGTGAGCGGTCCCACACCTGGACGGTCAGCATGCGCGGCTCGGGAACAGAGATCGTGGCCAACTGGTTCAAAGGCATTGGCGTGCCGTATGCGTCGACCGTAATCGGGTCAAGCAGGGCGGCGCTCGCGCGGCCGGTTCGCAACCCGGCATATTCCTGTTTCAGGACGGAGACCGCACCTTTCATGCGCCGCTCGATATCCTTGAGGTCGAAGTCTGGCATCCCTTCCCTCCCTGTTAGGCGCGGCCCCGGGTGCTTTCCGTCGCAGCTACATGCCCTGCCGAAGCCGGCAGCTGTCAATTATGGGGATTACGCCGCTGCGAGCAAGGCCGATTGCCCGACCTTGCGCGCCCAGGTGCGCAGCCCCTTCGCCGCTAGTTTCCCGATGCCGCCGCTGCAACTTCGGCAGCGAAGTCTTCTTCTTCTTTTTCGATGCCTTCACCCAGTGCAAACCGGACAAAGCCCATGACCTTGATTGGTGCTCCGGCATCGCCTTCGGCAGCCTTTACCGCCGCCTCGACCTTGCTCTCGCCATCAATCACGAAAGTCTGGGACATAAGGGCCACTTCCTCGTAGAACTTGCGGATCCGGCCCTCCACCATTTTCTCGGCGATTTCCGCCGACTTCCCGGATTCCTTGGCCTGCTCGATGAGGACGGTGCGTTCACGTTCGATGATTGCAGGATCAATATCGTCCTGGGTTACGGCAAGCGGGTTGGCAGCCGCCACATGCATGGCAAGCTTGCGGCCGAATTCGTCGAGCTTGCTCTTGTCGCCGTCCGACTCCAGTCCGACGATGACGCCGATCTTGCCCAGCCCGTCGGCCACGGCATTGTGTATGTACGAGCTGACGACACCCTCGGACACCAGCACCCTGTCGCAGCGGCGAAGAACCATGTTCTCGCCGATGGTGCCGATCATCTCCTTGATCTGGTCGGCTACGTTTCGTCCCGTAGAGCCATAGGGGAGACCGGAAAGGGCATCGATATCTTCCGCGTCGAGAGCGGTTTGGGCGATGGTTGAAACCATCTCCTGGAACTGGTCGTTGCGGGCGACGAAGTCCGTTTCCGAATTGACCTCGACCAGCGCACCAGAGGTGCCCTTCGTGGCGATGCCGACAAGGCCTTCGGCCGCCACTCGCCCGGATTTCTTGGCCGCCGATGCCAGGCCTTTCGTGCGCAGCCAGTCGACTGCCGCTTCCATATCCCCATCGTTCTCGTTGAGGGCTGTCTTGCAGTCCATCATGCCCGCGCCGGTCTTCTCGCGCAGTTCCTTCACCATCGCTGCTGTAATGGTTGCCATGTCAATCTTCCTCTCGTTCGAGGTCCGGTCGTAGAGTTCTAGTCGAGCGGTCACTTCATTTTCGTGACCGGCTACTACTTCTTGCCGAGTTCCTTGGCCTGCTTGACCCAGTCGTCGCGTTCCATGCGGCCCTTGAGGTTCAGCGCCTCGTCTATTTCGGCGATTTCGGCTTTCTTCAGGCCAGCGATCTGGCGGTAATGGAAGATGCCGTATTCATTGAGCGATTTTTCAAGCACTGGCCCAACACCGGTGATGGCCTTGAGGTCATCGGCTTCTCCGTCGGGCTTCTTGAGCGGCTGAAATCCGCTTGCCGCCGCTTTCTTGGCCGGTTTTTCTGCCGCTTCCTTTTTCTTGGTTTCCTTGTCGCCTTTGTCTTCAGCTTTTGGTGCGTCGTCGGGCTTTGTCTTGGCTGCGGGTTTCGGCTTTTCCTTCGACTTGTCTTCGGCTTTAGGCGCTTCCTTGGCTTCGGCTGCCGGCTTCGCCTCTTCTTCTTTTGGCTCTTCGGCCAAGGCCGGTTCCACGGCAGGAGCCTCCGATTCGCCTATATCGATACCGGCCGAGCCTTGCCCGCGCTCGATACCGTCGATAGCCGCGCGGGCGATAAGATCGCAATAAAGAGCGATCGCACGCCCGGCGTCGTCGTTGCCGGGCACGGGGTGATCGACGAGATCGGGATCGCAATTGGTGTCGACCACCGCAATCACCGGGATCTTCAGTTTCCGTGCCTCGGCGATGGCAATCGCCTCCTTGTTGGTGTCGATCACGAACAGAATATCGGGCAATCCCCCGATGTCCTTGATGCCGCCAAGCGCGCGTTCGATCTTCTCCTGTTCCCGGGTCAGCTGCAGCAGCTCCTTCTTGGTAAGGCCCTGCCCGCCCTCGCCCAGGATGTCCTCGAGCTGACGCAAACGCTTGATCGAATGGGAAACGGTTTGCCAGTTGGTCAGCGTTCCGCCCAGCCATCGGTGGTTGATGTAATATTGCGCGCACTGCTTGGCGCTTTCGGCAATGGCGTCGGATGCCTGGCGTTTGGTTCCGACGAAGAGCAGGCGGCCACCGCGCGCAACGGTATCGGAAACCGCGACCAGCGCCTGGTGCAGAAGCGGCACGGTCTGGGCCAGGTCGATAATATGAATATTGTTCCGCGAGCCGAAGATGTAGGTGTCCATCTTCGGATTCCAGCGGTGTGTTTGATGGCCGAAATGCACGCCAGCTTCAAGCAATTGGCGCATGTTGAACGTGGGCAGTGCCATGACTGCGCTCCTTTCTTCCGGTTCGTCCTCCGCGGATGATTGAGACACGTTCCCTTGCATCAGGGACGCGCACCGGAAAGTGGCAGCACGAACAGCGTCCCCGTCAGGGACCCGTTTTTCGCCTGCCGCTTGGCATCCGCGTGTGAGATGGGCGCCTTATAGGGCTGAAATCAGGACTTTGCAAGTGCAAGAGAAGGTGTGTGGGCCCGGCCCGGGGAGCCTGCCAGGGGCTCCACCGCATTGACGCCGCCAATGATCTGAATGGCGCCTTTGGTCCTAGGAGAAACGTCATATCTGTCAGGCAGCGTGACTTCGACTTCCTGGCCCGCATCTGCCAGCTGAAGAACGATATGAACCTCGCCGTCACCGGAACTGGGCATCCGGTCCTTCAGCTTTTCGACCTGCGTTTCGGGGCCGATGACCACGCGCAAGCCATTCGACCCGCGTTGCGCGACATCGTCCAGGTGCTGGACACCTATGAGGCGCGCGCGCAAGGCGTCGGTCTCCGACTCGACCTCGAGTTCGACAAGCAGGGGCGTTCCGGGTGTCAGCATGTCGCCGTGTGAAGAGAGGAGTTCGGAAAAGACGATGGCTTCGAACTGCCCGCTCTGGTCCGACAGGCCGAGGAATGCGAAACGGTTTCCCTTGGCGGATACACGCTCCTGACGGTAGGACACGACCGCCGCGATGCGCCCCGCGAAACTGCCACGCGATGCCCTGGCTGTGAATTCGGTCCAGTTGAGAAGGTTTTCCGATTTGACGAACTCGCCGTATTCGTCGAGCGGGTGGCCGGATACGAAAAATCCAATTGCATCCTTTTCGCGTGTCAGCCTGTCCATCGGCAGCCACGGTTCGTCGGTGTCTTTCAGGACAAGCTCGCGCGATGCTTCAGATCCGAACAGGTCGACCTGGTTGCCATCGTCGTTTGACGACGCGGCCCTGAGAATGCGGTCGCAATTCTCGAACAACCGCGCACGGTCGGGGTCGAGCGCGTCGAGTGCCCCGGCGGCGATGAGCGTTTCCAGCCCGCGCTTGTTGATGTTCCTGGC
>Ga0207814_100762_pt1 | contig 13751 bp, 11 predicted proteins | sample TtaePargueraPR_7_FD_187755 | JGI IMG/M metagenome (GOLD analysis project Ga0207814, IMG submission 187755) | Aerobic enrichment media microbial communities from Bioluminiscent Bay, La Parguera, Puerto Rico - Tt and P1 (2) (SPAdes) | ecosystem: Environmental > Aquatic > Marine > Unclassified ... | reverse complement strand
GGCGCGGGTCGACGGCATCTCGGTGTGGAAGACCTACGTTTTCATCATCATCCCGATGATGCGCCCGGTGTTCATCACCGCTCTGGTGATCATCACGTCGGGCATCGTCAAGGTTTACGACCTGGTGGTCGCGCAGACCTCCGGCGGCCCCGGCATCGCCTCGGAAGTGCCGGCAAAATATGTCTATGACCGGATGTTTTCGAGCCAGAACCTGGGGCAAGGCTTCGCCGCCTCGACGATGATGCTGCTTGCCGTAGCGATCGTCATCATTCCGTGGGCCTATCTCGAGTTCGGGGGCAAGCGCCGTGTCTAACCCCGCCAGCCTCAACATGATGGCCGCAGGCGCCGACGCGGTTCAATCCAGGCTCGGCGACGGGCCGCGCGGGGCCCGTCCGCGCCGTGCGCTGTCGCGCCGCAACATTCTCCTCTATGGCACGCTGATCCTGATCTCGGCCTATTACTTGCTGCCGCTTTACGTGATGGTCGTCACCTCGCTGAAGGGCATGCCGGAGATCCGTGTCGGCAATATCTTCGCACCGCCCGTCGAAGTGACCTTCCAGCCATGGGTGAAGGCGTGGTCGCAGGCCTGTACGGGCCTTAATTGCGACGGGCTGAGCCGCGGTTTCTGGAACTCGGTGCGGATCCTGATTCCCTCGGTGATCGCTTCGATCGCGATCGCTTCCGTCAACGGCTATGCGCTTGCCAATTGGCGCTTCCGCGGCTCGGAGGTGTTCTTCACGATCCTGATCATCGGGGCCTTCATTCCCTATCAGGTGATGCTCTACCCGATCGTCATCCTGCTGCGCGAGATGGGGCTCTACGGCACGCTTTGGGGGCTGGTAATCGTCCACACCATTTTCGGCATGCCGATCAATACGCTGCTGTTTCGCAACTACTTCACTTCGGTGCCGGAAGACCTATTCAAGGCGGCGCGTGTCGACGGCGCGGGCTTCTGGGGCATCTTCTTCAGGATCATGCTGCCAATGTCCCTGCCGATCTTCGTCGTGGCGATGATCATCCAGGTGACCGGCATCTGGAACGACTTCCTGTTCGGCGTCGTCTACACCAAGCCGGAGATCTATCCGATGACGGTCCAGCTCAACAATATCGTCAACGCGGTCCAGGGCGTGAAGGAATACAATGTGAACATGGCGGCGACGCTGCTGACCGGCCTCGTTCCGCTCGTCATCTACTTCATTTCCGGAAAACTCTTCGTGCGCGGCATTGCGGCCGGCGCCGTGAAAGGCTGACAGCAATGGAAAGCGTTTCCGTTCGCGACGTATCCCTCAATTTCGGGGCCGTGCGCGTGCTCGAGAAACTCAATCTCGACATCATGGAAGGAGAGTTCCTCGTCCTGCTCGGGCCCTCGGGATGCGGCAAGTCGACCCTCCTGAATTGCATTGCGGGTCTTCTGGACGTGTCCGACGGGCAGATCTTCATCAAGGGGCGCAACGTGACCTGGGAGCAGCCGAAGGATCGCGGCATCGGCATGGTGTTCCAGTCCTACGCGCTCTACCCGCAGATGTCCGTGGAGGGCAATCTGAGCTTTGGGCTGAAGAACCAGGGCATGGCGCGCGCCGAAATCCGCGAGCGTGTCGACCGTGCCGCCAAGATGCTGCAGATCGAAAGCCTGCTCGGGCGCAAGCCCGCACAATTATCGGGGGGGCAGCGCCAGCGTGTGGCCATCGGCCGCGCGCTGGTGCGCGACGCCGACGTCTTCCTGTTCGACGAGCCGCTTTCCAATCTCGATGCCAAGCTGCGTTCGGAGTTGCGCGTCGAGATCAAGCGCCTGCACCAGAAGCTCAGCGACAACACGATGATCTATGTTACCCATGACCAGATCGAGGCGCTGACGCTGGCGGACCGGATCGCGGTGATGAAGGGCGGCGTCATCCAACAGCTGGACGAGCCGCACACGATCTACAACCGCCCGCGCAATCTGTACGTTGCGGGTTTCATCGGCTCGCCGTCCATGAGTTTTCTCGACGGGGAGGTTATTGCGCAGGACGACCAGCATCTGTTCAGGCTCGACGGACACGAGATTCCGCTTGCGGGCTATGTCGCCGACGGCTCCCTGGAAGCTTCGGCAAAGGCGGTGTTCGGCGTGCGTCCGGAGCATGTCGAAATCCGCCATGAGGGCGAGGAATCGGAAACGGCGCTCTATGAGGCCAAGGTCGAGCTGGAAGAGCCGATGGGCGCCGACGCCCTTGTGTGGGTATCGTTCGACGGGCAGACATTGTCGGCACGAGTCGATTCCTCGAGGCGTTTCCGGCCGGGCGATACGGTCCGGCTGGGCTTCAACCTGCCGATGGCCTCGGTCTTCGACAGGCAAACCGAAAATCGTATGTGAGGCATCTTGCCGGACATGAATCTGCAGGTTCCATCATCCGTTTCGGCGGTGCCAGACCGAGCGGGGATCATCGATCTCGCCGGACAATGGTCGCTCGCCGACAGCGATGGTGACCACGCGACGACGATAGTCCTGCCGGGAGACGTGCACTCGGCGCTGTTCGGGGCCGGCATCATCCCGGATCCCTATTTCGGTCGTAACGAATACGAGGTCCGCTGGGTCGCCGAGCGCGACTGGCTCTTGGCGCGCGACGTCGAAATCGCCGATCCTGCGATGGAACTGGTGATCGAAGCGATCGATACGGTCGCGGAAGTGCGCATCAACGGGCAGATGGTGCTGAAGGCGGCGAATGCCTTTCGCGGCTGGCGCGTCGACCTGTCCGGTGTCGCGACAGCCGGAACGAACCGGATCGAAATCCTGGTCCGGTCGAGCCTTCGCGAGGGCGAAAGGCGGCAAGCCGCCCAGCCATTCTACGTCCCTTGGCACAAGGGCAATTGTCCGCTGCCCAACGGCAACATGCTGCGCAAGCCGCAATGCGATTTCGGCTGGGACTGGAACATCGCGCTGGCGCCGCTCGGCATTTACGGGGCTATCCGGCTGGAACCGAAACGCGCGGTTCGGATTGCCGGCATCTCCGTCGTTCAGCGGCATGAGGCGGGCAGCGTAACCTTGATGTTGAGCGCGAAGGTCGACGGCGATGCGGCTGGAAAACGAGTCGAATTCGCGATCGACGGCCAGGCCTGTTCCGCGACTGTCATGGCCGGCCGGGCGGATGCCGAAATCACGATCGACAACCCCGAGCTTTGGTGGCCGGCGGGCCTCGGTGCCCAGACGCTCCACGATCTCGAACTGCGCCTCGACGACCAGGTCGTGCGCCGTCGGATCGGCTTGCGCTCTCTGGATCTCGTGGTCGAGGACGATGGCGGTTTCAAGTTCCGGGTCAATGGGCGCGATGTCTTCGCGCGCGGCGCCAACTGGATCCCCGCCGATGCCTTGCCGGGCCGGATCACGCCGGACAAAACGCGCGGCCTGCTGCAATCGGCGGTCGATGCGAACATGAACATGATCCGGGTCTGGGGCGGCGGACGATACGAGCCGGACTGGTTCTACGATCTTTGCGACGAGCTGGGCCTGATGGTCTGGCAGGATTTCATGTTCGCCTGCAATCTCTATCCCTCGACGCCGGACTTCCTGGCCGAGATCGACGCCGAGGTGCGGGAGGTCGTCTCGCGCATCGGGCACCATGCCTGCATGGCGCTGTGGTGCGGCGACAACGAACTGCTGGGCGCGCTCACCTGGTTCGAGGAAAGCCGCGACAACCGCGACCGCTATCTCGTCGCCTATGACCGGCTGAACCGGACCGTCGAGACGGCGCTGAAGGAAACGGCGCCGGAAGCGAACTGGTGGCCGTCCTCGCCGTCGCCGGGCTACATGAATTTCGGCGATGCGTGGCACGACGATTCATCGGGCGACATGCATTTCTGGTCGGTCTGGCACGAGGGGCGCGACTTCGAGCACTACCGCGACGTCTCTCCGCGCTTCTGCTCGGAATTCGGCTTCCAGTCCTATCCGTCAATGGATGTTGTCCGGACTTTCGCCGACGCGGAGGACTTCAATATCGCCGCGCCGGTTCTGGAAAGCCACCAGAAGAATGCCGGCGGCAATGCGCGGATCGCCGAAACGATGTTCCGCTATTTCCGCTTTCCCGAGGGCTTTGAAAATTTCGTCTATCTGTCGCAGGTCCAGCAGGGGCTGGCGATCAAGACGGCCGTTACGCATTGGCGCAGCCTCAAGCCGCACTGCATGGGCACGCTCTACTGGCAGCTCAACGATACGTGGCCGGTGGCAAGCTGGTCATCGCTCGACTATGGCGGCGGCTGGAAACTGCTGCATCACATGGCGCGGCACTTCTTTGCGCCGGTCGCTGTTTTCGTCGTTCCGGCGGACAACGGTTTTGCGTTCAAGGCCGTGAACGACACACGCGCCGACGTTTCGATCTCGCTTGAAGTCTTTGCCGTAACGCCAACGGGCGCCGCACGTCCGCTGGCTTCCGGCGAGAAGCAGGTTACGACCGATACGGCCGTGCCGGTGCTTTCGGTTTCCGGTCTCGCGGAAAACGAGTTCCTCGCCTGGAAGTGGTCCGCCACCGACGGCAGCGCGGGAGGCGATATCTTCGCGCCGAAACCGTTCAAGACCTACGACCTGCTCGCGCCGAAGATTTCGCTCGAAACCCGGCGCGACGGCTCGGTCTGGCGGCTCACGCTGCGCTCGGAGGCCCCGGCCTTTTTCGTCGCGCTGGAAGCCGGTATAGCCGGGCGGTTTTCGGACAACGCGTTCACGCTCTTTCCGGGCTTCGCAGCCGAAATCACTTTCACACCGCGCGACGAAGACGGCGGCTCGCCGGCCTTCACGGTCCGCGACCTGCACTCGGCTACCTACGGTTCATCATGAAACGCTCCACCATCAATGAAATCATCCGCGAAAGCGACGCCTTCATTCGCTCCTTCGGCTATGTCATGCCGCCCTTCGCCTACTGGTCTCCGGAAGAGATGAAACGCCGCACCGCCGGCGACAGCGCGCGCATCCGCGATCACCGGCTCGGCTGGGACATCACCGATTACGGCCAGGGGAAGTTCGACGATCTCGGCCTGTTCCTGTTCACCGTGCGCAATGGCAACAATGCCAATGTCGGCATGGGCAAAGGCATGCTCTACGCCGAGAAGATCATGATCTCCGGCGAGAATCAGATCTCGCCGATGCACCGCCACAACCTCAAGACCGAGGACATCATCAACAAGGGCGGCGGCACGTTGGTGCTCGAACTGTTCAAGGCGAAACCGGACGGCACGATCGACGAGACCGCCGACGTGAACACATTCACCGACGGCACCGCGCGGACGCTTCCGGCGGGCAGTCTGCTGAAACTCGCGCCCGGCGAGAGCGTCACGCTGGAACCGGATACCTGGCACGCCTTCTGGGGCGAGGGCGGCAAGGTGCTGATCGGCGAGGTCTCCAACGTCAATGACGACCTCACCGACAATATCTTCCGCGATCCGATCGGGCGGTTTTCGACGGTCGAGGAAGATGTGCCGCCGCTCCATCTGCTTGTTTCCGATTACGACAACTGGCTCGCCTGAGCCGCTTTCGAGGGTGTTTCGATGACCGCGTTTTCCTATCAGCTCTACAGTTCGCGCAATTTTCCGCCGCTTGCGGCCACTTTGAAGATGCTCGGCGAACTCGGTTACACCCAGGTCGAAGGCTATGGCGGGCTGTTTGCGAACCTGGATGCGCTTGACGAATTGAAGGCCGATCTGGCCGCCAATGGTCTTGCCATGCCGACCGGGCATTTCGGCCTCGACATGGTGCGCGAACAGCCGGACCGGGTGCTGCAGATCGCCGAGACGATCGGTGTCGAGGCGGTCTTCGTGCCGGCCATCCCGGCCGAGGAACGCGTGAAGGACGCTGCCGGCTGGAAAGCCCTCGGCGAAACGCTCGCGCGGGCGGGCGAACCCTTCTGGAAAGCGGGCCTGACCTTCGGTTGGCACAATCACGCCTTCGAATTCGTCCAGACCGAGACAGGCGAAATGCCGCTCGACCTGATCATGGCGGGCGACCCGAAGCTTGCGCTTGAACTCGACGTCGCCTGGGTTGTCAGGGGCGGCCAGGACCCGCTGGCCTGGATCGATAGATATGCCGGCCGCATCGTCGCCGCGCATATCAAGGATATCGCGCCGGAAGGCAAATGCGTGGACGAAGATGGCTGGGCCGATGTCGGCCATGGCGTCATGGATTGGCCGGCCATCATGGCGGCGCTGCGCAAGACGGATGCGCGATGGTTCGTCATGGAACACGACAACCCCGAAGATCATGCCCGTTTCGCCCGCCGCTCGATCGAGACGGCGCGCGACCTCTGAGGATCCAAAGAAGATGAACAAGCTCGGCGTCGGCATCATCGGATGCGGCAACATCTCGACCGCCTATCTGCGGCTCGCGCCGCTTTTCAAGGCGCTGGAAATGCGCGCGGTGGCGGATATCAATTCAAGCGTCGCGGAGGCCCGGGCCGCGGAGTTCGGCGTCAAGGCGCTGGGTGTGGACGATCTGCTGGCCGCGCCGGATATCGACGTGATCGTCAATCTGACGATCCCGGACGCGCACTACTCCGTGACGAAGGCAATCCTCGAAGCGGGCAAGCATGCCTATTCGGAAAAGCCGCTGGTCTTGAGCCTCGATGAAGGCGAAAAACTGAGAGCGCTTGCCGAAGCCAGGGGGCTGCGCGTCGGGTCGGCGCCGGACACGTTCCTCGGCGGGTCGCACCAGCTTGCGCGCGCCAGGATCGACGAAGGGCTTGTCGGCGATATCGTCGCCGGCACCTGCCATGTCATGTCGCACGGCATGGAGCACTGGCATCCGAACCCGGACTTCTTCTTCCTGCCGGGCGCCGGACCGGTGCTCGATGTCGGGCCTTACTACGTCACCAACCTGATCCAGCTGATCGGGCCGGTTAGGAAGGTGGCGGCCCTGACCTCCGCGGCGACGCCGACACGCACGATCCTGACCGAGGGACCGCGCCAGGGCGAGGAAATCCCGGTCAAGACGCCGACCAACATCCATGCGCTGCTGGAGTTCGAGAACGGCGCGACGATCACGCTATCGGCGAGTTGGGATGTCTGGGCGCACCGGCACGCCAGCATGGAACTGTACGGCACCGAGGGCTCCCTGTTCCTGCCCGATCCGAATTTCTTTGGCGGAGAGGTCGGGCATGCCGGCCACGACGGCGTCATCGCGCCGCTGCCGGTATGGGATCATCCCTTCGGCGTTCCCAATCAGGAGCATGCCAAGCACGGTGCTCTGGCGAATTACCGCACGGCGGGGCTTGCCGACATGGCGCAGGCGATCGTCGAAGGCCGGCCGCATCGCTGTTCGCTCGACCTTGCCATTCACGCCGTCGACGTGATGACATCGATCCTGAAGTCGGGGGAGACCGGCAATTTCATCGCGACGACGACCACCTGCGAACGGCCGGCGGCCCTGTCGCCCGATGATGCCGTCAGGCTGATGGGCTGATCTGCGGTACAGGCGCTCTCCCGGCGTTATCGCACAGAAGGAAAGGAAGTGAGACTCATGGCCTATGTGCCTGCCGAAAACCGATACGAGAAAATGGTCTATCGCCGCTGCGGACGCTCCGGTCTCGACCTGCCGGCGATCTCGCTCGGCCTGTGGCATAATTTCGGTCACGACACGCCGCATGAGACCAAGCGCGCGATCGTCCAGGCCGCGTTCGACAACGGTATTACCCATTTCGATCTCGCCAACAATTACGGTCCGCCGCCCGGCAGTGCGGAAGAAGCCTTCGGCGAAATCCTCCGCACCGATCTCAACGGGTATCGCGACGAGCTGATCATCTCCTCGAAGGCCGGCTATCTGATGTGGCCGGGGCCTTATGGCGAGTGGGGCAGCCGGAAATACCTGATCTCGTCCTGCGACCAGTCGCTGAAGCGGATGGGCCTCGACTATGTCGACATCTTCTATTCCCATCGCTTCGACCCCGATACGCCGCTCGAGGAGACGATGGGCGCGCTCGACCAGATCGTGCGTTCCGGCAAGGCGCTCTATGCGGGCATTTCCTCCTACAATTCGGAGCGGACGCGGGAGGCGGTGAAGATCCTGCAGGATCTCGGCACGCCCTGTCTCATCCACCAACCGTCCTACAACATGCTCAATCGCTGGGTGGAGCGTGACGGGCTGAAGGACACGCTGAAGGATCTGGGCATCGGGTCCATCGCCTTCACGCCGCTCGCCCAAGGCATGCTGACGAATAAATATCTGAAGGGCATCCCGCAGGACAGCCGCGCGGCGCAGGGCAAATCGCTGAAACAGGAGTTTCTCAGTGATCAGGCCATCGAGCACATCGCCAAGCTGAACGAGATCGCATCGCGGCGCGGTCAGACGCTGGCGCAGATGGCGCTTGCCTGGGTGCTGCGCGACGGCGGCATCACCACCGCGCTGATCGGCGCGTCCCGACCGAGCCAGGTGATCGATTGCGCCGGGGCCGTTGGCAATCTGGAGTTCACGGCCGAGGAGCTGGCCGAGATCGACAAATATGCCGACGAGGAAAACATCAATCTGTGGGCGCAGTCAGCCGAACAAAAGAAAGGCGCCGCGCAGAGATGATCCGAAATCCGATCCTGCCCGGCTTCAATCCCGATCCCTCGATCTGCCGGGTCGGAGAGGATTATTATATCGCGACGTCGACCTTCGAATGGTATCCGGGGGTGCAGATCCATCATTCGCGCGATCTGGTGAACTGGGCGCTGGTCGCGCGGCCGCTCGACCGCGCGGCGCTGCTCGACATGCGCGGAAATCCGGACAGTTGCGGCATCTGGGCGCCGTGTCTCAGCCATGCGGACGGGAAGTTCTGGCTCGTCTACACGGACGTCAAGCGCTACGACGGCAATTTCAAGGATGCGCCCAACTTCATCACGACTTGCGAGACCATCGACGGCGAGTGGTCGGATCCGTGGTTCGTGAACTCGTCCGGCTTCGACCCGTCGCTGTTCCATGACGAGGACGGGCGAAAATACTTCCTGAACATGCAGTGGAATTACCGGGGCGAGGGTACGGGCGGCAATCCGAGGCACGCCTCCTTCGACGGCATCCTGCTGCAGGAATGGTCGCCCGAAAAAGGGCTCTTCGGTCCCGTGAAGAACATCTACGCCGGCACCGGGCGAGGCCTCACCGAGGCGCCGCATCTCTTCAGGCGAAACGGCTGGTATTACCTGACCACCGCGGAAGGCGGCACCGTTTACGAGCACGCGGTAACCATGGCCCGCTCGCGCTCGATCTGGGGGCCTTACGAGGACCACCCGGACAAATATCTGATGTGCGCGGAGCACGCGCCCGACCACCCGATCCAGAAGACCGGGCACGGCCAATATGTCGAGACGCATGACGGGCATTTCTATCACACCTTCCTGATGGGGCGGCCGATTCCCGGGCCGGACGGGACCGGACGGTTCTGCCCGCTCGGCCGCGAGACCGGCATCGAACGGGTCGTCTGGAAGGAAGATGACTGGCTCTATCTCGAAGACGGCGGTCAACTGGTCCGCGCGGAACTGCCGGGCTTGGCGAATGTCGAGCCGGTCCCGCCGGTCGCTTCCTTCACCGATTTCTCGAATGGAAGACTGCCCCCGGAATTCCAGTGGCTGCGCTCGCCGGATACCGGCAGGCTTTTCGAGCTTCGTAATGGAGCGCTCAGCCTCCATGGCCGCGAAAGCATGGGAAGCTGGTTCGAGCAGGCGCTGGTGGCGCGCCGGCAGGAGCACTTCGTCTATGCAGCGGAAACCGAGGTCGCGTTCGATCCGGTGACCTATCAGCAGACGGCGGGGCTGACGACCTATTACAACCGCTTCAAGTTCCACATGCTGCTGGTGACGGACGAGCCGGGGCAGGGGCGCTCGCTGACCATCGTCTCCTGCCTCGGCGATTTCCCGGACGGGAAACTGTCATTCGCCCTGCAGAAGCCAGTTCGATGCCCGGATGGCCCGATCCAGATGAAGGTGGAGGTTGATCGCGCTCTGCAGCAATTCTCCTGGCGGCGGCCCGGCGATGAGTGGCAGGCCATCGGCCCGAAGCTCGACGCGGCGGTCATCTCGGACGAGGGCGGACGTGGCGGCCATGGCTCCTTCACGGGCGCCTTTGTCGGCATGTTCGCGATGGACATGACCGGACAGGGCAAGGAAGCCCGCTTCTCGCATTTCGCCTACCGGCCGGAAGGAACGTGACAAGCGAGCTCTGCATTTTCGATGTGGCGAGCGGAGACGTCCGGACGCTGCTCGAAACCGACCGTCTCATCGAGGCACCGAACTGGACGCCGGACAGCGGCGCGCTGATCGTGAATGGCGACGGCAGGCTGTTTCGCGTCGCGCTGGATGGCAACCCGGATCTCGCCGAAATCGATACCGGTTTTGCCGTCAGGCTGAACAACGACCACGGTATCTCTCCGGACGGCAAGACACTGGTCATCTCGGATTCGACCGAGGAAGGCGCCAGTTGCATCTACACCCTGCCTTTTGGCGGCGGAATGCCGAAGCGCATCACCGGGCATGTCCCGTCCTACTGGCATGGGTGGTCGCCGGACGGGACGATGCTCGCCTATGTCGGCAAGCGCGATGCCGGTTTCGACATCTTTACCTGTCCCGCCGATGGCGGTGCTGAGACCTGCCTGACGGCGGGGTTCGAGCATTGCGACGGGCCGGATTACACGCCGGACGGAAAGTGGATCTGGTTCAACGGCGAGAGGAACGGCCGCATGCAGCTCTGGCGGATGCGGCCGGATGGCGGCGCGCTCGAACAGATGACCGACGACGAGCGGGTCAACTGGTTCCCGCATCCTTCTCCCGATGGCGAGAGCATCCTCTATCTGGCCTATGAAAACGGCGTCGAAGGCCATCCGCGCGATCACGATGTCGAGCTCAGGGTGATGCCGGCTTCGGGCGGAAAGCCGCGCACGTTGCTGTCCCTGTTCGGTGGGCAGGGGACGATCAACGTGCCCTGCTGGGCACCGCATTCGAGCCGCTTCGCTTTTGTCCGATATCGGGCCTGAAGGTCTGCGTCTCGATTGCCTCGACAATCCCGGTAATTTGCGGAATCCGGTTGCGAAAATGATTCATCGCGGTCAGGCAAGGGTGCGGTGCAGCAACGAATTCCGGTTGACGGGCCGGGAGCGGTGTCGCATTTTGCCGAGACACATAGGGAAATCGCTATGCATTTTGAAGAGTTCTTCGCGGACCGTCTTGGTGCCTTGCACGATGACGGCAATTACCGTGTGTTTGCCGATTTGGAGCGCCATGCGGGCCAGTTCCCGCGGGCGACGCGCTATCGCGCCGACGGCTCGACGCAGGACGTCACGGTGTGGTGCTCCAACGACTATCTGGGCATGGGCCAGAACGACAAGGTCGTCGCCGCGATGCACGAGGCGATCGACAAATGCGGCACCGGCGCGGGCGGCACCCGCAACATCTCCGGCACCAACCACTACCATGTCATGCTGGAGCGCGAGCTGGCCGACCTGCACGGCAAGCAGTCGGCGCTGATCTTCACGAGCGGCTATGTCTCCAACTGGGCGGCACTCGGCACGCTGGCCTCGAAGATCCCAGGCCTGATCGTCTATTCCGACGCCTTGAACCATGCCTCGATGATCGAGGGCATCCGGCATGCGCGCTGCGAGAAGCGCATCTTCAAGCACAATGACTGGCGCGACCTCGACCGGCTGATGAGCCAGGACGACCCGGCGGCGCCGAAGCTGGTGGCCTTCGAGAGCGTCTATTCGATGGATGGCGACATCGCACCGGTCAAGGAGATCTGCGACATCGCCGACAAGCACAATGCGATGACCTATCTCGACGAGGTGCATGCGGTGGGCATGTACGGTCCGCGCGGCGGCGGCGTCGCCGAGCGGGAAGGGCTGATGGACCGTCTGACGGTGATCGAGGGCACGCTCGGCAAGGCCTTCGGCGTGATGGGCGGCTACATCACCGGCTCGTCGAACCTGATCGACTTCGTGCGCTCCTTCGCGTCGGGCTTCATCTTCACCACGGCGCTGCCGCCTGCCTTGGCGGCCGGCGCGACGGCCTCGATCCGGCATCTGAAGGAAAGCCAGGCCGAGCGGCGCATGCACCAGGCCAATGTGGCGAAGGTCCGTGCCGCGCTCGATGCCCGCGGCATCCCGCACATGCCGAACCCGTCGCATATCGTCCCGGTGATGGTGGGTGATGCGAAGAAGTGCAAATGGATCTCCGACATCCTGCTGGACGACTACGGCATCTATGTGCAGCCGATCAACTACCCGACGGTGCCGGTGAAGACGGAGCGGCTGCGCATCACGCCGAACCCGTCGCACACCCAGGCCGACATCGACCATCTCGCATCCGCGCTCTGCGACCTGTGGTCCCAGTGCGCCCTCGCGAGAGCCGTGGCATAAACCGCCCGATTGCCTTACCCTTGGGGAAGGGACGAAGGCGCAAAATGAGTGGGAGATCTATCTTGAAATTCGCAACCGCAATTCTCGCCGGCGCCATGGTTTTTGCCGGTACCGCAGCTTTCGCGCAGGACGTCACCGGTGATCCGGTCGCCGGCGAAAAGGTCTTCAAGAAATGCAAGGCCTGCCACGATATCGAAGGCAAGAACAAGGTCGGACCGCATCTCGACGGCGTCTTCGGCCGCACCGCCGGTTCGGTCGAGGACTTCCAGAAGAAATATTCCGACGGTCTGAAGGAAGCGGGCGCGAACGGCCTCGTCTGGAATGCCGAGACGCTTGCCGAGTACCTGCCGTCGCCGAAGGACATGATCGACGGATCCAAGATGACCTTCAAGCTGAAGAAGCCCGACGAGATCGAGAACGTCATCGCCTATCTGGCCGAGCACAGCGACACCGAATAGTCGTCAGCACTATCGCACAGAACGAACCCCGCCCACCGGCGGGGTTTTTCTTTGCCGCGACCAGATGGCTTGCGAATTTCACCCGGACAGGAAATCGCCGGGCGTTTCAATCCGATGCTCCAGTCGCTAGATGAACAGGGATATGCCGCGGCGAAGCGAAATGGAGAACAGGACATGAGCGGTCTTCTGGCCCTTCTCGACGACGTGGCGGCGATTGCCAAGATCGCGGCTTCCTCCGTGGACGATGTCGTCGGACAGGCGGTCAAGGCCAGCGCCAAGGCCTCCGGAGCGCTCATCGACGACGCGGCCGTCACGCCGAAATATCTTCACGGCTTTTCGCCGGCGCGCGAACTGCCGATCGTCTGGCAGATCACCCGGGGCTCGCTGCGCAACAAGCTGCTTATCCTGCTGCCGGCGGCGCTGCTGCTGTCCACCTTCGCCCCTTGGGGGATCACGCCGCTCCTGATGGTCGGCGGCGCCTACCTGTGCTTCGAGGGCGCCGAGAAGGTCGCACATGTCTTCATGCCGCATCACGGTCCCGATGCGAAGGCGGCCGCCGCGACGCCGGAAGACCCGCTGCATCTGGAAAAGGAAAAGGTGGAAGGCGCCATCAAGACGGATTTCATCCTCTCGGCCGAGATCATGACAATCGTCCTCGCCGAGATCCCCGACAGCAACTTCTGGCTCGAGGCCGCGACGCTGGCGGCCGCTGGCGCCGGCATCACTATCCTGGTCTATGGCAGCGTCGCGCTGATCGTGAAGGCCGACGATCTAGGCTTGCTCATGGCCGAGAACGGACGGTTTTCGCTGACCCGCGCTTTGGGTCGCGCCATCGTCAAGGGCATGCCTGGCTTCCTGAAGACGCTGACCATTGTCGGCACCGCGGCGATGCTGTGGGTCGGCGGCTCCATCGTCGTTCACGGGCTGGAGGTGCTGGGCTTTTCCTGGCTCGGCCACCATATCC
>Ga0207814_100761_pt1 | contig 13771 bp, 11 predicted proteins | sample TtaePargueraPR_7_FD_187755 | JGI IMG/M metagenome (GOLD analysis project Ga0207814, IMG submission 187755) | Aerobic enrichment media microbial communities from Bioluminiscent Bay, La Parguera, Puerto Rico - Tt and P1 (2) (SPAdes) | ecosystem: Environmental > Aquatic > Marine > Unclassified ... | reverse complement strand
GCATACTTGAGGTCCTGGGTCCGGCCGCCGATCGCGGCGAAGGGGAAGAACTCGTTGTCCCGGCCGATCGTGCAGGGCCCGGTGACGACGACGTGGGAGTGGAGCGTGCACCCGTCGCCGAGCACCACGTCGTCACCGACGATCGAGTAGGGCCCGATGCGGACGTTCTCGCCGAGCCGTGCCTTGGGGGAAACGAGGGCCGTGGGGTGGATCACGGCGGAGAGTGTGGAACGGCAGGGCGGGACGCTCCAAGCCCGAACGACGGCCTACGGCTTCCGGACCACCCGGATCCGCAGGAACTCCCGGTCGCGGGAGCCGAAGGGCAGGGAGGAACGGGCGCCGATCCACGGGGCGGGAAGGCCCAGCGGGACCAGCCCGGCATTCGACCATGGATCGGACTGGCCGAGGTCGAGCGACTGCTGGGGGCCGACGTTCACGAAGGCCTGCGCGGTGGGCCGGACGGTGGTGCGGATCGACAGGTAGTCGGTGCCGCCGTCGTCGACCCGGTCCCACTCGATCGCCGCCGAGAGCGGATCCGGCCGGTCCGGACTGAGACCGAGGCCGAACTCCTCGAGGGCGCTGAAGGGGTCGCCGTCGTGGTTGGCCACCGGGTCGAGCGCGGTCGCGGAGGGGGGATCGGTGAAGGCGAGCTCGAAGGGATCGGCGAGGCCGTCGCCATCGGTATCGGCCGGCGCCACGCCGCCCTCGAAGGCGCCGAGGTCGATCGCCGGGCCGGCGATCCTCGGGCTGCCACCCAGGTCGGCCGGCTCGGTGTTGGCGGTGTCGTCGCCGGCGTGGAGCACCGGCGAGCCGAGCGCGGGCCGCAGGTCGCCGGCGCCGGTGGGGGCGTCGGAGGGCGGCACCGGACCGGCGAACAGCGGGTTGTTCAGGTCACCGGTGCCATCGAGGTTGGTGCCACCGGGGTCGAGGTGGTGCGCGAGCGAGTGCTCGAAGCTCGCGGAGCTGCTGCCGGCGGCGAACAGCGAGGCGAGCGCCGAGTTCCGGGTGCCGGCCGACTGGTTGTTCCAGATCAGGGTGTTGGTGATCGTGAAGTTCGCCCCGAAGCCGTAGAGCGCCCCGCCCTCGAGCTGCGAGCGGTTGCCGGTGAGGGTGCAGTTGACGAGGGTGACCGCGGAGGACTGGCGCACGTTGATCGCGCCGCCGTAGCTGTCGGTGGCGTTGCCGGTGAGGGCGCAGTTGAGGAAGGTCGGGGAGGCTCCGTTGATGATCTCCACCCCGCCCCCGAAGCGGGCCGAGTTGCCGCGGATCCAGCAGTTGCGGAACAGCGGCGAGGCGTCGTCGAGGTGGATCGCCCCGCCGGAGAAGCCGGGTTCGAAGTCCCCGTCGCCCGCCTGGTCGGCCAGCCCGCCGGTGAGGATGAAGCCATCGAGGATTGCCGAGGGATCGACGTTCGAGCCCCGCACCAGGGTATGGCTGTTGCCGCCGGCCGGGGCGCCGGCGTCGTCGCGGTCGAGGTCGCCGCTGAGGATCGTCGGGTTCGCCGCGAGCTCGCGCGGGCCGCCGCCGCTCGGGTGGCCGCCGAGGATCTCGATCCCGTTCTTCAGGACGAAGGAGGCGTGGCGGTCGCCGGCGCTCCCGGATCCGCCCTCGTCGGGGTAGTAGGTGCCGGCGGCGACGAGGATCCGCTGGTCGCCGACCGCGGCCTCGAGCGCGTCCTGCAGCGTGGCGAAGGCGTCCGGCCACGAGCTCCCGTCGCCGGGGCTGGCCACCGCCTGGTCGACGTGGAGCACCTCGGGGATGACCGGCTCGAACTCGCCCTCGTAGGCGCCGAGGTCGATGATTCCGTCCTGGATGCGGGCGGCGCCGGCCCGGTCGGTCGGCTGGCTGTTGGCGGCGTTGTCGCCGGCATCCAGCGCCGGTGAGTCGGTGGTCAGCCGCAGGTCGCCCAGCAGGTGGGGGGCCTGGTCGGGGGGCGAGGGCTGGAGGAAGCGCGGGGCGTGGTCCGGCGCGGTGCCGTCGAGATTGGTGCCGCCGGGATCGAGGTTCTGGACCAGCGAGGAGTGGTAGCTCGTGCTGGTCGAGCCGCCGTCGTTGACCGAGGCCTGCGGGGTGGTGGAGGTCCCGTTCTCGCGGTTGTTCCAGAGCACGCAGTTGGTCAGGCTCGGGTTGGACGCGGCGAAGTTGGTGATCGCCCCGCCGCCGCTCGAGCTGTCCGCCGAGTTGCCGCTGAAGCTGCAGTTGACCAGCGTCGGGGACGAGTTGTTGCGGTTGTTGAGCCCGCCGCCGAAGAAGCCCGCGTGGTTGCCGGAGAAGACGCAGTTGATGAAGGCCGGCGAGGAGCCGTCGATGCAGAACACCCCGCCGCCGAAGCCGGCGTCGTTGCCCGCGAAGGTGACGTTGCGCAGCGTCGGGCTCGAGTCGGTGAAGTAGGCCCCGCCCCCGGCGCGGGTGGGCCCGTCGAAGGGGTCGCTGCCGGGCCCGTTGGCGAGACCGCCGCGGATCAGCAGGCCGTCGAGCACGGTGGCCGCCGAGAGTCCGTCGCCGTGGAGCACACTCTGGCTGTTCGACCCGGACGGGGTGCCGTCGTCGTTGCCGTCGAGGTCGCCGCTGAGGACCGTCAGGTGGGCGCTCAGGTCACGGCCGCCGCCGCCGTTCGGGTAGCCGCCCTCGAGGGTGACGCCCTCGACCAGGTCGAAGCGGGCTCCGGGCTCGTTGTCGGCATAGCCCCCACCCTCGTCGGGGTGGTAGCTGCCGGCGGCGATCCGGATGACGTCGCTGGCCGACGAGGCGGCGAGGGCCTCCTGGAGGGTGGCGAAGGCGCTCGCCCAGGAGCTGCCGTCACCGGATGCCGGAACCGTGTGATCGACATGCCGGATGGCGGCGGCGAGGGGCAGGGGGAGAAGCCCGAGCAGGGCGAGGATTCGGAGGGTCATGGGGGGGAAACCCGGCGACCCTAGCCGAAGCGGGGGCGATTCCAAGGGCGCAGTGGCGAGGCCGCCCCGCCGGGGCGGGATCCGCGGCCGCTCACTCGACGGCCTCGCCCTCGTCGTCAACCAGTTCGACCTGGATCTCGAGGTGCTCTTTTTTCCGGCCCTTGTGGGCGACCAGCAGCTTCTTGGTGCCGCCGGGGCGGAGGCTGCACTTGAAGAAGGTCTTTTCCCGGACGAAGCCGGGCGGCGGGCCGATGTCGGTCCGGTTCCCCGAGCGGAGCAGGGTGACCTGCCCGACCAGGGTGATGTCGTCTTTGCCGAGCGTGGGCGTCACCTGGACCACGATGCCGCAGGCCGCCGGGACCGCGCGACCGGCGACGGGTCGGAGGCGCACCACCTCGAGCTCGCCGGGGGTCCCGAGCCGGGCGACGAGCTCGGGGAGCTCGGTCTTGCCCTCCTTGAGGATCAGCTCGCGATTGTCGGCGGTGAGGTCCTTGAACCACGCCGGGTCGAGGTCGGAGGAGCGGATGTTGAGCAGGACCCCGGTGGCCTCGCCGGCCCGGACGACCGGTGAGAGCATGAGCAGCAGGATGGCCAGGCACCGGGTCATGACTTTCCGAAAGGGGAGGATCGCCGGCCGCTTGTCAAGGGGGCTCAGTGCGCGTGCCCGTGCTCGGCGGCTCCGAGGTTGAGCACGAACTGCAGCCAGACGCTGTGGTCGTGGCCGTAGCCGCCGAGGTCGTCGTAGGTGTACTGCAGGCGGCTGTGGAGGTCGGCCTTCGAGCCGAGGTGGCAGACCTTGCCGATGTTCGCGGAGGCCCGCCAGCGGCGCTCGAGGCCGGCCATGCGGTTGCCCGAGGCCCACTCCACGCGGGCGGCGGCGGTCCAGTCCTCGACGAACTCGCAACCGCAGGAGGCGTAGATGCCACTCTCGTCGAAGTGACCGGGGCGGCCGCTGTCGTCGTAGGCGTCGACCGAGCGGTAGTAGGCCTCGCTCCGCCACCAGCAGGGCCGGTCGCCGGCGGCGAAGGTGCCGTAGAGGTCGGCGCCGGCGATCCAGGTGGTGCGCCCGAAGCCGTTCTGCCCGCCGGCGAAGGAGAGGCCGGCCTTCCTCAGGCCGTGGCCCTCGCAGACGTCGGTCTCGAGCCGGGCGAAGAAGAAGCCGTCGTCGAGGTAGGCCTCGTCGACGTCGTAGACGCCGCCGTCTCCGGCGAGGCCGTGGCCGTGCTCCTCCTCCTCGTGGTCATGGTCGTCGTCGTCGTCATGGTCCTCCTCGCCGGCGTGCTCGAGGGCCTCGCGGTAGAGGTCGCGCCGGTACTCGCGGGCGCCGCCGTGGCTGTGGCTGCGCGACTGGCCGTAGCCGAGGCGGAAGATCGTGCGCTCGCCCGGTCCGGGCAGGTGGAAGGCGAGGTCGCCGCCCTGGACGATGAGGCCCTCCTCGCCGAGCAGGCGGATCACCGAGATCGGCGGCCCGACGAAGTCGCGGTCGTGGAGGTGGAGCTGGTTCTCGTAGCCGAAGGGGGCGAAGAACTGGCCGCCGCGGAGCGACAGGTCGCCGGGCAGGGCGAGCGCCAGGTAGGCGTCCTCCCATTCGCCGTCCCAGTGGTCGTAGCGATCCCAGAAGACGTTGTAGTTGGTGTGCAGCGAGAGGGCCGAGCCGAACTCCATCACCGCCCCGAGCTCGATGCCCTGCAGGTTGAAGCCGTCGTCGATCGGCGCGTGCCCCCCCGGGACCAGGCTGAGGTTCTTCTCCGAGGTCGAGCCACCGAGCGCGATCGCCACCGAGAGGTGCGGATGAAAGCGGAACCAGGCGTCGTCGTGGGCGTCGAGGTCGAGATGCGGGTGGTGCGGGCTGCCCGTGGTCTCGGCCGGGTGGCCGTCGTGCTGGTGCTCCTCGGCGTGGTCGTGCGGGCAATCGCAGTCCTCGCCGAACAACAGGCCGGGGAGGGCAAGGAAGAGAAACGTGGGGCGCATAATAGTTAAGAGAACTGAAATTTCTAAACTTCCTGCATTCCCTTGGCAACCAAGAAACAAATGCAAAGTAATTGCAAAGGCTCTCGGATTGCATTAGGAGCTCCCCCGTTCATCCACACACCTATGAAAACGAAGGGAACACAGAAGCCGGGCTTCACCGTGGTGGAGCTGATGGTGGCGGTGTCGATTGTCGGGGTCCTGGCGGCATCGGCGCTGGTGGTCGTGCGGGGCGCCCGCTCGAAGGCGGCGCAGGTGGCCTGCGCCAACAACATGCGCCAGATCGGCATCGCGCTGCAGACTTACGCCGACGACCACGGGCACTACCCCGAGACCGCCCACACGGCATCGCTGGAGGGTGCATGGATCTACGAGCTGGAGGACTACCTCGGCGACTTCGAGGAGGTGCGGGTGTGTCCGGCCGACCCGAAGGCGGATGAGCGGCTCGAGGAGAAGGGGACCAGCTACGTGCTGAACAGCTACGTGTTCGTGCCGAGGACGGATCCCTTCGGCAATCCGATCGGACGGGCGATGAACCGTCCGGTGGCGCTCCGCGAACCGTCGCGGACGATCCTCGCCTTCTGCTGCTCCGACCATGTCCCCGCCGGGCCGGGCAACGACCACACCCACTCCGAGCGGTGGACCAGCTGGTCGGCAGTGACCCGCGACATCGCGCCGGACCGCCACGGGGGAAAGCGGGCGAACTACCTCTTTGCCGATGGCCGGGTCGAGGCCTGGACCGAAACGGAAGTGCGGGAGAAGATCGAGAGCGGCCGCAACATCGCCGAACCGCCGGGCTACGACCGATGAGGATCGCGCGACATCTTGGCCTGATCGCCTGCGTGGCGGGCGGGACCGCGTCGGGAGTCGAGCCCGAGGCGGGCCTGGAACCCCTTTCCGTGCACCTCGACCTGGTGCCGGAATGGCTCGGCGGGAGCTGGACCTGGCGGGTCGCGACCGACAGCGGTTCCGAGGACCTCTCCGGGGTGTTCCTGCCGCTGCGCGATCTCGACTTCGCCGACGGCGAGCGCTACCTGCGCCCCGGAGGATCCCAGTGGGACTTCCTCGGCGTCGACGAGGCCGAGCCGGTGTGGATCCTTCCGCAGAGCGACAACGGCTCGACCTGGCCGGGCTTCGAGAACGGCCAGAGCGGGGTGTTCGGTGCCTACGTCGAGTCCGACCCGCGGGTTGCGGGCGTGGCGCAGCCGTGGATCCGGATCGCGCTGGCCGGCGCGGAGGGCCCCGGCGAGTTCTCGATGTTCCAGTTCCAGAGCGGCGCACCGGTGGTGTGGATGGCGACCTCGGACGGCGTCGGCCCGGAGGACGTGTTCTTCCTCGCCTCGCCGGGCCACAGCCACATGAACTGGACCTTCTCGGCGAAGGGCGTCTACCGGATCGAACTACGAGCGCAGGCGTACTTGGGACCGGGCGCGACCAACCCGACGCCCGCGGGGGAGCCGGTGGCGGTCCACTTCGCCGTCGGAGCCCGGGCGGCCTGGAGGGCGGAGCACTTCGCCGCGGCGACGGTGATGGAGGAGTCGGTGGCCGGCGACGGCGCCGATCCGGACGGCGACCTCCGCCCGAACCTGGTCGAGTATGCCTTCGGCGGCGACCCGCTTGACCCCTCCCCCGCGAAGCCGGGTGCGGGTGTGCCGACCGGGCCCGAGCTGCTCCTGGTGGAGGACGGCGGCGAGCGCTTCCCGGCGCTGAGGTTCTGCCGCAGGATCCACGAGGACGCCGACCTCAGCTATGCCGTGGAGTGGAGCGACTCGGTGTCCGGGGAGTGGATGGCCGGCGGCGTGGAGATGGTGGCGGAGGCCCTCGACGACCGCTGGGAACGGGTGACGGTTCGCGACACGCGGCCCTTGTCCGGCCGGCGCTTCGGACGCGTGGCGGTCGAGGCCTTGCCGTGACCGCCGCCGTGCCGCGTCGCGCCCCGCGGCGCCTCGGGAGCTGCTGCCGTCGGCACACAGAAACCCCCGCGTCCGCCGGGCGGCGCGGGGGCTCGGTGTCAGGGGGCCCGGCGGCGCGTCAGCGGCGGCGGCGCAGCAGCGCCACGCCGGCGACCAGCCCGAGCATCGCGGTCGAGGGCTCGGGCACCACCTGGAACTGGTAGGTGGCGCTGGCTTCCTTGAAGCCGTCGAGCGCGTGGGTGCCCGAGACGGTGACCGTCACGTCGTAGACGCCCGGCGCGGTGAAGCCCCAGTTGTAATGCTCGTGGCCGCCCGCGGCGACGCTGAAGGCGTCGGAGCCGTCGATGCCATCGGCGGCGGCGAACACGAAGCTCGGAGAGAAGCCGTCCAGCCACATCGAGAACTCGCCCGGCCCGCTGACCGCGTCGAGGGCGATCGTGATCGGGCTGCTCCAGTCGCCGGGGGTGAGTTCCTCGGTGCCGACCCCGGCGAAGGGTGCTCCGAGGGTCGCCGCACCGGCCGGGCCGCTGTTGCTCTGCGGCAGGAACCAGTAGCCGGCGCCCGCGCCCACGCCGATCGGGTCCCATGCCGCGCCCGCCGGCCGGCCGCCATTGGTCGAGACGAAGTCGAAGGTGCTCTGGGGCACCACCACGGTGATCTCGCCCGGTTCGAACTCGGCGTCCGCGACCGGCGAGCCGTCGATCACCGCGCCCTCGGCGTGGACGTGCGGCTCGAGCTCGAAGGTGCCCGGCGAGTCCTCATCGACGTATCCGATGGCGAACACATCGGCATGCCCGCTGGTGAACAGGGCGGCGGAAGACGTCCCGGCGAGAAGCCCGGACCAAAGGAGGGTGTGTGCTGCATTCATGCGGGCGCAACAAAATAACTATTGTAATCCAACTGCAAGAACAAAACGCAAAACAAGTGCGTTAGTGAATCCGGCTGGGCGCACCGTGCTTTTCCGGTTTGCATGCCGGCGTCCCGGCCTACTCTGGCCCCGATGCTGAGGGAGGTGCTGGCAGCCGGGGGCTCGACGATCACGCCGTTTTTCGGGCTGCTGGCGATGGTGCTGGTGCTCGCGGTGCTGATGTCGCTGCTGCTGGTCAAGGCCCGGCAGAGCCTGCTGGTGGGCTATTTCCTGGTGGGCGTGATCATCGCCAACAGCGGGCTGCTGCGGCTGGTGGGCGCGGACACCGACGACCCGGTGATCGGCAACCTCGGCGAGCTGGGGGTGATCCTGCTGATGTTCACGCTGGGCATCGAGTTCTCGCTCGGCGAGCTGCGGCACCTGTGGCGGCTGGCGCTGTTCGGCGGCGGCCTGCAGGTCGCCTTGTGCGGCGGGCTGGCGGCGCTGGGGGCGCACTGGGCCGGCCTGCCGGGGCCGGAGTGCGCGGTGATGGCGGTGGCGGTGGCGCTGAGCTCGACGGCGGTGGCGATGAAGTCCTTCCAGGACATGGGGCAGCCCCAGAACCCCGGGGCGCGCGCGGCGCTGGGCATCGCCCTGTTCCAGGACATCCTGGTGATCCTCTTCATCCTGATCCTGCCGGCGATCTACGGTTCCGGTAGTAGCAGCCCCGCCGTCGGCGTGGCGCTGGCCCTCGGCAAGGGGGTGCTGTTCCTCGGTGCGGCGCTGCTGATCGGGAAGTACGGCGTCAACCCGGTGCTCCACGCGGTGGCGAGGACGCGCAGCCGCGAGCTGTTCACGCTGACGGTGATCGCCCTCTGCGCGGCGGTCGCGCTGGGGGGCGAGGCGCTCGACCTCTCGCTCTCGCTGGGCGCCTTCGCCGCCGGGCTGGTGGTCAGCGAGTCGATCTACGCCCACCGCATCATGGCCGACGTGCTGCCCTTCAAGGACCTGTTCCTGACGATCTTCTTCGTCTCGGTGGGGCTGATGATCGACGTCGGCGCGCTGCTCGAGGAGTGGATCTTCGTGCTGCTCGGCACGGTGGTGCTGCTGGCGCTGAAGGGCGGGATCGTGGTCGGCGTGACCCGGCTGATGAAGCTGCCGATGCGACCTGCGCTGCTGGCCGGGGCGAGCCTGGCGAGCACCGGGGAGTTCTCGCTGGTGCTGCTGGGCAAGGCCGGCGAGCTCCGCGCCTTCGACCCGGCGGTCGAGCAGCTGCTGCTGGCCTGCACGGCGGTCTCGATGGGCCTGGTGCCAAGCCTGATGAAGGGGGCCGGCCCCTTCGGCAAGTGGCTCGAGCTCAAGGGCTGGGTGAAGGCCCACCAGCGGCCGCCGGCGGGGATGGAGCCGGGCAAGGTGGTCGGTGGCATGGCGGACCACGCGGTGATCTGCGGCTACGGCCCGGTCGGGCGCTCGCTCAACGAGGCGCTCCGGCGCTGCGGGGTCGAGACGCTGGTCCTCGAGCTGAACGCCGACACCGTCCGCGAGCTGAAGCGCGACGGGCAGCCGGTGCTGTTCGCCGACGCGACCCATCCCGAGGCACTCGACCTGGCGCACATCGAGCGGTCGCGCATGGTTGCCTTCACCTTTCCGGCGGTCGAGCTGACGGTCGCCGCGCTGCCGCTGGTGCGGGAGCGAAACGCGGAGGTCTGCGTGTTCGCCCGGGCGAAGTTCCCCAGCGAGGTCGCCCGGCTCGAGACGCTGGGCGTGAACGTGATCCACGACGAGGCCGAGAGCGCCGGGGCGATGATCCGCGCCGCGATGGGCGTCTACCAGCGGGCCGACCTCGAGGACGAGGAAGTCGAGGAGATCGTCGCCGAGGAGAGCGAGAAGGAAAGCGTGCTCCCGACCTGACCGGACGACGCGGCCGCAGACAGGGAGCCGGGTCGACGACGCTTTGCTCGATGGACCTTTTCTCCCATCCCGATGAAGACCTTCGCACTCTGGCTGCTCGTTGCCTCGGGCGCCCTCGCCACGCCCGACCACCAGGCCTGGACGACCGAACGCTACCTCGGCTCGAATGACACCGGTTACGCCGTGATCCGGGTCCACCACGACAACACCTGCAACTACTACCGCGACCAGCGGATCACCTACCTCGACGAGTACCGCAAGGACGAGCAGCAGGGCGACGAGCGGGTGAAGTCGACGCTGCTCGTCGACGTGCTCCACCACGTCGACGCCAACCACCAGGACCCCAACCGGCCCGCCCCGGTGCGCGCCGAGGTCCGGGCGCGGGACGAGTCGGTCGGTCTGGCCGAGATCCTGGTCCGATACGACGTCGACCTCGGGGAGCGGAAGCGTCCCGAGTGGAGCGAGCGGCTCAGCTGCAGCCCCTACGGCCAGGTCCTCTTCGACCAGCGGACGAGGGTGATCGACCGCCACCTGCTCGAGAAGCGCTGGGGTTGGAGCTTCGACCCCCGCGTCGAGCCGGGGCTCGTGGCCGAGCTGGCTGTGGTCGACGTGGCGTTCGACAAGGGAAGCCTGTTCCTGACCCTCGAGCGCCGGGAACCGGACCGCCCCGCGGAGCGCCGGGTGTGCCGGGTCGACGAGCGGCTGAGCGAACAACTCCGCGATCTCTCGGGCCTCGAGGACTACTACTTCCTGCTCGGAACCTATCCCTCGCGCCAGGCGGCCAACCAGGGGGCGCTGGAGATGATCGCCCGCTGCCGCGAGGGCGGGCGCCGCGGGTTCCGTCCCGAGATCTGGGAGGTGCTGCCCGCCACCGACCGGCTCGAGTACCGGGTGGTCATGGACTTCGCCCACAACCTCGCCGGGACCCGGCTCGTGGCCCTGGAGGAGCTCCTCGGTCGCCGGATCCGGCCGATCGGCAGCCGGGGTTTCCGCGAACGCTGGGCGGTCGACCCCGGGCCCGCGGCCGCGCCGCAGCGTTGAGACCCGCGCCCGCAGCTCCGGCTTGCAGTTTTCCCTTCCCGGATCGAGCCTGCGGCGTGTTTCCCAAGGAGTTTGAAACGGAGCGGGGCCCGGTTCTGGTGCGCAACCCCCGGGTGGTCGACATCCCCTCGATGATCGCCCTGCACCGGCGCTGCTTCCCCCACATGGTGGCGGCCGACGGCGCCTGGGAGGAAAACGAACTGCGCTCGCACCTGAACGTCTTCGAGGAGGGCCAGCTGGTGGCGGTGGTCGACGGCGCGATCGTCGGCGTGGCCTCGTCGCTGATCGTCAACATGGGCCGCAACCCGCTGCGCAAGCACACCTACTACGGCATCACCGACGACGGCTACTTCTACAACCACGACCCGCAGGGCGACACGCTCTACGGGGCGGAGGTCTACGTCGACCCGGAGATGCAGGGGCGCGGGCTCGGCAAGGTGCTCTACGAGGCCCGTCGCGAGCTGTGCCGGCGGCTGAACCTGCGGCGGATCCTCGCCGGCGGGAGGCTCTCGAACTACGCCGACCACCACGAGCGGCTGACCCCCGAGGAATACGTCTGGCAGGTGCAGGACGGGAAGATCAAGGACCCGGTGCTGGGATTCCAGATCTCGCAGGGCTTCGCGGTGCGCGGGGTGATGCCGAACTACATCCGCGACCCCCGCTCGAAGGACTACGCCAGCCTGATCGAGTGGCTCAACCCGGACTACCAGGCCAACGACGAGGAGGAGGCGACCAAGGTCCGGGTGGCCTGCGTGCAGTACTCGATGCGCAAGGTGGCGGGCTTCGAGGACTTCGCCAAGCAGGTGCGCTATTTCGTCGAGACGGCCGGCGAGGACTATGGCGCGGAGTTCGTGGTGTTCCCGGAGTTCCTCACCGTGCAACTGCTCAGCGGCCTCGAGCAAATGGGTTCCCGGGAGGGCATCCGCAAGCTCGCCGAGTTCACCCCGCAGTTCGTCGAGCTGATGGCCACGCTGGCGCGCGAGCAGGGGCTCTACCTCATCGCCGGCTCCCATCCGGTGGCCCAGCAGGACGGCCGGCTGGAGAACACGGCGATGATCTTCAAGCCCGACGGCACCCACGTCCGCCAGTCGAAGCTCCACATCACGCCCTCCGAGAAGACCTGGTGGGGGATCTCGGGCGGCGACTCGCTGGTCGTCGTGCAGACGCCCAAGGCGAGGGTCGGGGTGCTGATCTGCTACGACGTCGAGTTCCCCGAGGCCGCGCGCTACCTCGCCGACCGGGGAATCGAGATCCTGTTCGTCCCGTACTGCACCGACAACCGCCAGGGCTACCTGCGGGTGAGCACCTGCGCGGCGGCGCGGGCGATCGAGAACCAGATCTACGTCGTCACCGCGGGCGTGGTGGGCAACCTGCCGGACGTGCCGGCGATGGACATCCACTACGGCCGCGCGGCGGTGTTCACGCCGAGCGACTTCGAGTTCGCCCGCGACGGCATCCAGGGCCAGGCCGACGCCAACGTCGAGACGATGCTGGTGACCGACCTCGACATCTCCGACCTCTACCGCTCGCGCCTGAGCGGGGCGGTGACCCCGGTCAGCGACCGCCGCCGCGACCTCTTCGAGTTCCACAACAAGCTCTCCAACGAGATCATCGCGCTGGGCGTGGAGGAAGGGCACCTGTGAGCGCGGTCCCGAGAATCGGGGCCGTGGGCAGAGATTATTTGACAACCCATACTGCTTGCATCGATTGATAATGTGAGATGAGGGAATGGGAGGGCGAGTCGGTGTCTGCGAGGTCCGGGAGTCGGCTGGAACCGGACCGGGGCGACGGCCCGGCCCGCCAGGAGTGGGCGGACGGGCGGGCCCTGCGAATCCTCATCTTCGTGATCACCCTGGCGATCGCCGTGGTGGTGACCCTTTTCTGAGCCAGCCGTAGAGCACGTTGCGCAAGGCCCCCGTCCGGAAGGGCGGGGGCCGCTGCTTTCCGGGGGCGGACGGGAGTGCCACCGGCGGCGGCCGCGCTTCGGGAACATGCCTCGCGTCGTCGCCTGGTGTTCCCGGGGGCCTGCGAGCTTGTCGCGAAGCAAGAAACGGTTAGAGAGATGAAGGAGATGAAACGATGGACGATTCCCGCGCTGGGCGCGACGGCCTGCGCTCTGGCGCTGCTGGCCGAGGAGGACGTCCCGGCACCCTTCGACCCCGGTGACGTGGTCGCGCAGCCGGGCGAGGATCCCTTCGACCCGGATGTCGAGCGGCCGAAGTTCGTGCAGGTGCAGGTCGAGTTCGTGGAAATGGCCCACGAGACCCTCACCGAGTTGCTGTTCCTGGCGGACCCGCCGAGCGCGGATGCCACGCCGCTGCGCCGGCAGGTGGCGGGGCTGGTCGAGGCGGACAAGGCGAAGGTGCTGGAAACGATGATGGTGGTGGCGCGCAGCGGCGACAAGGCGACGGGCGAGTCGATCCGGGAGTTCATCTACCCGCTCGAGTACGAGCCGCCCGGGGCCAGTCTTCCGGACAAGGCCGGCGACCTGACGCCGGAGAAGGTGAAGGCGCTGTCGATGCTCGCCAGCCCGGCCACGCCGACGAGCTTCGAGAAGCGGAACCTCGGGAGCGCCCTCGAGGTGGCGCCGAACCTCGGGGCGTCGGGTCGGGTCATCGACCTCCAGATCTCGCCGGAGATCGTTTGGCACACCGGCAACACGGTGTGGGCCGAGCGCAAGGACGGCCTGGGCAACGTGTCGAGCTGTCAGATGCCGAACATCTACAAGCTGTCGCTGGACACGGCGATCACCTGCCTCGACGGCCAGTACACGCTGGTGGCGGTGCTGTCGCCGAAGGACGGGCAGGGGGCGGCCGACTTCACCCGCAAGGTGATGGTCTTCGTGAGGTGCGACCTGCGGGTGGTGAGGGAATGAAGCCGGGAGGGGTCAGGCGGCGCGGGCTCGGGGTCCTGCTGGGGCTGGCATGCGTCGCGGCCTTGCGGGCCGAGGTGAGGGGCGTGAGCCATCCCGAGGAGGAGTTCCCCGGGGACGCGACGGTGGTGTGGACGCCGGTGTTCCAGGCGGGATGGGATGCGATGAACCGGCAGCTGGGCGGCACGCCGCGGAAGTGCTCGAACCGGCTGGCGGCGAAGCTGGATCGCTTCGAGTGGCAGGCCGCCGAGGTGCTGCCCGAGGGCCGCTGGCGGGCCTGGTCCGGTCCGGCCACCGCCGAGTTCTTCGGCAGGGTCGATCGCGA
>Ga0207814_100760_pt1 | contig 13784 bp, 10 predicted proteins | sample TtaePargueraPR_7_FD_187755 | JGI IMG/M metagenome (GOLD analysis project Ga0207814, IMG submission 187755) | Aerobic enrichment media microbial communities from Bioluminiscent Bay, La Parguera, Puerto Rico - Tt and P1 (2) (SPAdes) | ecosystem: Environmental > Aquatic > Marine > Unclassified ... | reverse complement strand
CGATACGGGCGCGAGCCGGTGGCGATGACAAATTTGTCTGCGGTGATGATTTCCTTGGCGCCGTCGGCCAGCTGTACTTCGACGCTGCTGGCATCGCGGAACTTGGCATCGCCGACGATCAGGTCCACGCGGTTGCGCGAATAGAAACTGGTGTGCATTTCCACCTGGTAGGAAATGACCTTGTTCACGGTCTGCATGACTTCCGGGAAGGTCAGGCGACGCGGCTCGCCCAGTGCCCGAAACACCGGCTGGGTGTTGTAACGCATCAGCTGCTTTACCGAGTGACGCAGCGCCTTGGAGGGGATGGTCCCTTTGTGCGTGCAGTTGCCGCCCACGGACGCACTGCGCTCGATGACCGCAGCGCGCAGGCCTTTTTTCGCCGCGCTCATGGCCGCGGCTTCCCCCGCCGGGCCGGAACCAATTACTACCAGATCGTACTTGGAATCTGCCATTGATTTACTGTCTTTGCTTTTTTAATTGAATCCGTTTTGCTCGAGCCAAGACTATGAGTCTTGCTTGCGGGTCGCGTCGTACGCGAGATCAGATCCCGCAGTGACTTTCGCCAATGCCGCCTGACGCTGACGCTCCTGCTCTTTTTCGCATTCGTCGTCGTCGCCACCGCAAACTTCGCAGTCCTTCTTCATGCCGAGTGTGTTCAAACCACCGCAAGTGCCTTTGATCGGCTTGTTCTGAAGGATGGCACCTATGGCCATACCAGCGACCAACAGCAGCATGATAAAGAATGCAAAAATATAAATAGTCACGGTTACCTCCCCTGACTCTCTAGATAGGGCAGAAATGCGCTACTGCTGCGCTCTTCAAACCCGGAATCGGTTTTTACCAGCAAGAAGACCGCAAGATTCTGCTCTTCTGCCAATTTTAACGCTGCATCCGCGCCGATCACATTCAGTGCCGTGGCGTAGCCATCGGCTTCTGCACAGGTTTCGGCAATTACGGTAACGGAAGCCAGACGATGTTCGACCGGTCGGCCGCTGCGCGGATCAATGGTATGGGCGTAACGTTTGCCATCGCGCTCGTAGTAATTGCGGTAGTCACCGGAGGTGGCCACTGCTTTCCCACTCACTGCGATTGGCTTCTGCACTACCTGCCCGCCGGATGGACGCTCAACGCCAATGCGCCAGGGCTTACCTTGCGGATTAACGCCGGCGGTACGCAGCTCTCCGCCCACTTCGACCAGGTAGTTCTCAATACCTTTGGCCTCCAGCAACTCGGCCACTCGGTCAACTCCGTGCCCCTTGGCGATAGCGGACAGATCAATTTCGACCGGGCGTTTTTTGGACAATATGGCACCTTGCAGGTTCAGCGCGTCAGAGCCCAATACCGCCCGTAACGCCGCAATTTCGTCGTCACTGGGGATGGTCTCAGGCTCAGGACTGGGCCCAAAACCCCATAAATTTACAAGCGGCCCAACAGTCACATCGAAGGCACCATCACTTTGGCGATATATATCCAGTGCCCGTGCCACCACCTCTGCGAGATGCGGTGACACCGTTACCTCTTCCCCCACTGCTGCGCGGTTGAATCGCATCAGTTCCGAATCCGGGATGTAGGTGGACATCTCCTGATTGACCGCCGCTAGCTCCGCATCCACGAGACCCTTCAATTCGCCCCGAGTCAATTCTCCCCGAGTACCCCCTGCGGACACATCCACCACCGTGATGTGGTAGGAGGTCCCCATGGTGGGGCCGGTAAGCTTCCAGGTCTCTTTGTCCGGTGCGCAGGCAGCGAGGCCGAGCGCCACCAGCAGTAAAGCGGACAGCTGGGCAACAAGGGCGCGTGCGGAAAAGCGGTTCTGCACAAACAAAAACAGGGCCGAAACCATCGGCCCTGTTTTTGTGGATGTGTTGTCACGTCCAATCATCGATGATCAGCCACCGAAGTCGTCGAGCAGGATGTTCTCATCCTCAACGCCCAGGTTCTTCAGCATGTTGATCACCGCCGCGTTCATCATGGGCGGCCCACACATGTAGTACTCACAATCTTCCGGCGCCGGGTGGTCCTTCAGATAGTTCTCGTACACCACGTTGTGGATGAAACCGGTGTAGCCTTCCCAGTTATCTTCCGGCTGCGGATCAGACAGTGCAATGTGCCACTGGAAGTTGTCGAACTCGTCCTGCAGGCCATTGTAGTCATCTTCGTAGAACATCTCGCGCAGGGAGCGTGCACCGTACCAGAAGCTGATCTTGCGCGTGGAGTGCAGACGCTTCAGCTGGTCGAAGATGTGCGAACGCATCGGCGCCATACCGGCACCACCACCGATGAAGACCATCTCGTTGTCGGTGTCCTTGGCGAAGAACTCACCGAAGGGTCCGTAAACGCGCATCTTGTCGCCCGGCTTCAGGTTGAAGACGTAGGAAGACATCTGGCCCGGGGGAATACCCTCGGTGCGCGGCGGCGGGGTTGCGATACGGATGTTGAACTTAACAACGCCCTTCTCTTCCGGGTAGTTGGCCATTGAATAGGCGCGCACCACCGGTTCGGTAACCTTGGACTCCAGCTTGAAGAAGCCGAAGTGCTCCCAGTCGCCGCGGTACTCTTCTTCGATGTCGAAATCGGAGAATTTCACGTGGTGGGGCGGCGCTTCCAGCTGTACGTAACCACCCGCACGGAAGTCGACGTTCTCGCCTTCCGGCAGCTTCAGGGTCAGCTCTTTAATGAAAGTGGCCACGTTGGGGTTGGATTCCACAGTGCATTCCCACTGCTTCACACCAAACACCTCTTCAGGCACTTCAATCTTCATGTCCTGCTTTACCGCAACCTGACAGGACAGACGCTTGCCCTCTTTGGCTTCACGCGGGGTGAAGTGCGCTGCTTCGGTCGGCAGCATGTCGCCACCGCCCTCTTCAATCACACATACACACTGTGCGCAGGAGCCACCGCCACCACAGGCGGATGCCAGGAACAGGTTGTTGGCCGCCAGGGTCTGCAGCAGTTTGCCGCCAGCCGGCACGGTGAGGGTTTTCTCACCGTTGACCACGATATTGACGTCACCGGTGTTTACCAGGCGAGAACGGGCAACGAGGATAACCGCCACCAGTGCCAGCACGATAACGGTAAACATCGCAACGCCGAGAATAATTTCCAGATTCATCGTATTGCGCTCCCCCGATTAGATATCGATACCACCGAAGGACATGAAGCCAAGCGACATCAGACCAACGGTGATAAAGGTGATACCCAGACCTTTCAGGCCATCGGGTACATCACTGTACTTAAGTTTTTCGCGGATACCGGCCAGTGCGGTAATCGCCAGTGCCCAGCCGATGCCGGCACCAAAGCCGTAGGCAACACTCTCGCCGAAGTTGTATTCGCGCTCGACCATGAACAGTGATGCACCCAGGATGGCACAGTTCACGGTAATCAGAGGCAGGAATACACCCAGGGCGTTGTAGAGCGCCGGTACATATTTATCCAGGAACATCTCCAGGATCTGCACCAGAGCCGCGATTACGCCGATGTAAGACAGCAGCCCGAGGAAGCTGAGGTCAACGTCAGGGTAACCCGCCCAGGCAAGCGCACCGTCTTTCAGCAGGTAGGCGTAAATCAGGTTGTTAACCGGTACCGTAATGGTCAGTACCACAACAACGGCAACACCCAGACCGATCGCCGCATCTACCTTCTTGGATACCGCGAGGAAGGTACACATCCCGAGGAAGAAGGCCAGCGCCATGTTTTCAACGAAAATGGCGCGGATAATCAGAGAAATATAATGTTCCATCTATCAGACCTCCTGCTGCGCCAGCGGCAATTTGGAATTGGACGTAATCTTGAATTCGTCCTCTTCCACCTGTGCAGGCTTCCAGGTGCGGATTGCCCAGATGAACAGACCGATCAGGAAGAATGCGCTCGGCGGCAACAGCAGCATGCCATTGGGGACATACCAGCCACCGTTATTGATGGTTTCGAGAATCGGGTAGCCAAACAGGGTGCCGGCACCGAACAGCTCACGAATAATCGCGAGACCGATCAGGATCACACTGTAACCCAGTCCGTTTCCAAGCCCGTCAAAGAAGCTCTCTTTCGGGCCATGCTTCATGGCGAAAGCTTCCGCGCGGCCCATCACGATACAGTTGGTAATAATCAGACCAACGAATACCGACAGCTGCTTGGAAATATCATAGGCCAGCGCCTTGATCACCTGGTCCACCAGAATTACCAGCGAGGCAATCACGGTCATCTGTACGATGATACGGATGCTGTTTGGGATCTGGGTACGGATCAGAGAGACCAGCACGTTGGAGCAGCAGACCACAACAGTCAGCGCCACACACATTACCAGCGTCACCTTCAGTGAGCTGGTTACCGCCAGTGCGGAACAGATACCCAGGATCTGCAGCGCGATGGGGTTGTTGTTAAAGATTGGCTCAAGCAGAGTATCTTTAAGTTTCATCTTGTTACGCCTCCCCTGCTTTCAGGTTTTTCAGGAAGGGACCATAACCTTCGCTGCCGAGCCAGAACTCGATCAGGTTATCGACACCCTTGCTGGTCAGGGTTGCGCCGGACAGGCCATCGACCTTGTGCTCGGCATTCGGAGTGTTTTGATCAACACTGCCCTTGATCACGCTCAACGCCACATCGCCGTCCTCGGCATAGGCTTTCTTACCTTCCCAGATGGCTTTCCAGTTGGGGTTGTCAACTTCGCCACCCAGTCCCGGTGTTTCCTTGTGCTCGTAAAAGCCCAGGCCGGCAACGGTGTTGAGGTCATTTTGCAGCGCGAGGAAGCCGTACAGCTGGCCCCACAGGCCGTAACCGCGAACCGGCAGAATGATCTTCTGCAGCTCGCCGCTTTCCTCTACCAGATACACCTCTTTGATGTGCTCGCGACGGATGATCTTGGCAACGTCCTGCTCCGGAGTCAGCTTTTCACTGGCGGAGGGGATTTTGGCTGCGGCGCGACCGCTGCCGCCAGCCGGCGCCTCATCAGTGAACTTGCCCGTGCGAAGGTCCACATACTTGATGGTCACATTGGCAAAAGCGGACTCGACCGCAGCCTTACCGGCCTGATCCGGATCGATCAGGTCGCCGGCCAGCAGCACGTTGCGCTTGAGGTCCAGTGCAGCATTGGCCTGCTGCATGGGCTTCAGCATCACCGCGGCGGTGGAAACAATGACGGAACAGACGATACACAGCACCAGGGCTACGATCAGTGTTCCCTTGACGGAATCTTTATTAGCCACGTGCCAACCTCCGTTTGATATTGGACTGCACCACAAAGTGGTCAAACAGCGGCGCGAACAGGTTGGCGAACAGAATCGCCAGCATGATGCCTTCCGGGAAGGCCGGGTTCACGACACGAATCAGGACGGTCATAACACCAATCAGAATGCCGTAGTACCAGCGACCCATGTTGGTCATGGCGGCAGACACGGGATCGGTGGTCATGAAAATCAGACCAAACGCGAAACCGCCCACTACCAGGTGCCAGTACCAGGGCACATTGAAGAACACATTGGTCTCGGAGCCGATAAAGTTGAACAGCGTGGCGGTCGCCATCATACCCAGCAGGGTACCGGCGACGATGCGCCAGCTGGCAATCTTCATGCCCATCAGGATGACGCCGGCGATCAGGATCACAAAGGTGGAAGTCTCACCGATGGAGCCGTGCATGTTGCCGAAGAACGCATCCCACCAGGTCAGCGGGCCCGATGCAGCATTCACCACACCGTTCACTACACCTTCGCTCGCCAGCACAGACAGCGCGGTAGCGCCGGTGTAGCCGTCAACCGCGGTCCACACCATGTCACCGGACATGGACGCCGGATAGGCAAAGTACAGGAAGGCACGACCAGTCAGCGCCGGGTTGAGGAAGTTTTTACCGGTACCACCGAACACTTCCTTACCGATCACGACACCAAAGCTGATGCCCATACCTACCAGCCAAAGCGGCAGGTCCGGCGGACAGGCCAGAGCGAACAGGATTGAGGTCACGAAGAAACCTTCGTTGACTTCGTGGCCACGTACGGCGGCGAACAGCACTTCCCAGATACCACCGACGATGAATGTCGTCAGGTAAATGGGCAGGAAGTACATGGCCCCGTATACGAGGTTATCCCACACGCTACCGGCGTTGTAGCTGGTGAGCGCACCAATAATGGCGTGGCGCCAGCCGTCAAACTCGGTGGTGCCCATATCGGCAATGATCAGGTTGGACTGATAACCGATATTGTACATACCCCAGAATGCAGCCAGCATCGCGCAGGCCCAAACGGTGATCATGATGCGCTTGAGGTCGATACCGTCACGGACGTGAGCGGTGGTCTTGGTGCGATCGGCAGGCTGGAACAAGCCAGTGTCAACCGCTTCATACAGCGCGTAAAACTTTTCGTATTTGCCGCCTTTGTGGAAATGCGGCTCGATGGAATCGAGGAATTTGCGCAACATCCTTAACCCTCCTTCTCAATACGGGTCAGGTTATCCCGCAAAATGGGACCGTACTCGTACTTGCCCGGACAAATGAAGGTGCACAGCGCCAGATCTTCTTCGTCCAGCTCCAGCGCACCCAGCTGTTGCGCGGTGGCCGTGTCACCAACGATCAGGGATCGCAGCAACTGAGTCGGCAGTACATCCAGCGGTACCACACGCTCGTAAGCGCCGATCGGCACCATGGCACGCTCGGAACCATTGGTACTGGTCGTGAAGTCGTACAGGCGGTTTTTGAACAGCCGCGACAGGTAGATCGGCAGCGCAGAGAAACGCTTGTTACCAGCGCGCAGGTAGTGCAGGAACGGGCGCTCGTGGCCTTCCTGCAGCACACTCACCTGGTTGTGGTAGCGGCCGAGGTACGCCAGCGGGCCGCTGGCAGTGCGACCGCCGAATACGGAACCGGAGATCACACGGTTGTCGTCGCCAGTGGTTTCACCAGCAGTCAGCGCTGTCAGATCGGCACCGAGACGGGTGCGCAGCAGACGCGGCTTGGACACCTGCGGGCCGCCCAGGGCAACCACGCGGTCGGTGAACAGCTTGCCGGTTTCGAACAGCTTGCCGACGGCGATCACGTCCTGGTAGCCGATGGTCCATACCTGACGACCGGGCTTGACCGGATGCAGGAAGTGGATATGGGTACCAGAGAGACCGGCCGGGTGCGGGCCAGCGAAGGCTTCACGCTGCACGGAGGCGACGCTGGGCACCGGGATATCGGCGTCCGGCGCGGTGCAGACGAAGGTCTTGTCCGCCAGTTTGGACAGGATCTCAACGCCCTGGCTGAACGCGTCGCGCTGCTCGGCGATGACCACGACCGGGTCTGCCGCCAGCGGGTTGGTGTCCATGGCATTGATGAAGAGCGCGGACGGCTGGGCATCGAGTGCCGGCACCTTGCTGAACGGGCGGGTTCGCAGGGCGGTCCACAGACCGGACTCCACCAGGTTCACGCGAACCTGCTCATTAGTCAGGTCGGCCAGCTGGTCGGCACTGTAGCTGGCGAACTGCTCAGCTTCATCGCCTTCCACCTCGATCACCACCGACTGCAGCACCCGGCGGGCACCGCGGTTGACGGCAACCACACGGCCAGCGGCCGGCGCGGTGTAGCGAACGCCTTCGGTTTTCTTATCGGTGAACAGCAGCTGTCCGAGTTTGACGCTATCCCCTTCCGCAACCGCCATGGTGGGCTTCATCCCGTTGTAATCGGGACCAATCACCGCAACAGTCTTGGCAGCAGGGCCATCGTGGATGTCCTGCTCGGGCGCGCCGGATATGGGTAAATCCAATCCCCGACGGATCTTTCTCATACGCCTATGCCTAAGTTCTAAGTTGATAGGTTAAGTAGGTTAAAAGTTTCTAGGTTAAAAACGCTAAAAATAGAGGAACCCATAGCGGGGGCTTAGGCCGTGGCGAGCCCGGAACAAGCCTGGAAGTGAGCCGATGAAATAGCAGTCACTGCAGGATGGCACCACGGAGGTAGAAGATATCGCTCAGCGGCCGGGACGCAGAGACCCGCCGTTGCCCAAGCAACCCGCAGTCTTTGCGTAAAATTTCCCGGCACACGGCTGCCCCGCAAAATCGCGCGCATTATAAGGATGGGGCCGAGGCTTTACCAGAGCAGATAGAGCCAAATAGGCTCAAGATGAGGAAATTTTTGCTGAAAAAACAACGACTTTAGTTGGAGCCGCCGCCTCAGCATCCATCTCGGCAAGGGGAGATGGTGTGGCGCGGGATTGATCTGCCTGACCAATCGACCGCGCCGGGGCTACAGCGGGGGCGGGACCAGGCCCCTCCCCCGCCGCTACGCGCGGATCAGTCCTTCTTCGGGAACAGTTCGTAGCGCACGCCGGCCATGTCTTCCAGGCACCGAACGACCTGACAGCTATAGCCGAACTCGTTGTCGTACCAGCAGTAGAGGACCGCATTGTCGCCATCGACGATGGTGGCGATGGAGTCAAACACGCAGGCGCGACGGGAGCCGACGAAGTCGCTCGAGACCACTTCCGGCGAATTGGTAAAGTCGATCTGCTGGCGCAGCGGTGAGTGCAGCGCCACATCGCGCATGTACTCATTCAGCTCTTCTTTGTTGGTCTCCTGGCCCAGACGCAGGTTCAGGATCGCCATGGAGACGTTCGGGGTCGGAACGCGGATGGCGTTACCGGTCAGCTTGCCCTTGAGCTCGGGCAGCGCCTTGGCCACCGCCTTGGCGGCACCGGTCTCGGTCAACACCATGTTCAGGGCGGCGGAGCGACCACGACGTTCACCCTTGTGGTAGTTGTCGATCAGGTTCTGGTCGTTGGTGTAGGCGTGTACGGTTTCCACGTGACCGTGCAGTACACCGTATTTGTCCATCATCGCCTTCAGCACCGGCACGATGGCGTTGGTGGTACAGGACGCCGCGGACAGGATCTTGTCGTCCGGGGTGATGTCACCGTTGTTGATGCCGTACACGATGTTTTTCAGGTCGCCCTTGCCCGGCGCGGTCAGCAGCACCTTGGCGGCACCCTTGCTTTCCAGGTGCTGGGCCAGGCCTTCTTCATCGCGCCACACGCCGGTACTGTCGACGATCAACGCGTTGTTGATGCCGTGCTGGGTGTAATCCACTTCCTGAGGGGAGTTGGCGTAGATCACCTTCACTTCGTTGCCGTTGCAGATCAGGGTGCTGGTCTCTTCATCTACGCGGATGGTGCCGTTGAAGGCGCCATGTACGGAGTCGCGACGCAGCAGAGAGGCGCGCTTGACCAGGTCGTTGTCGGCCTTGCCCTTGCGCAGCACGATGGCGCGCAGGCGCAGCACGTCGCCACTGCCCGCCTTCTCGATCAGCAAGCGCGCCACCAGGCGCCCGATGCGGCCGAAACCGTAGATCACCACGTCCTGGGGCTGCGGCAGCGGCGTGCCCGCACCACTGGCATCAGACAGTTCTTCGCGGACGAACTCATCAATGGAGAGGCCGCGCTGGTCGCGCATGTATTTGTTGGTCAGGGTGCCCAGGTCGATGTGCACAGGACCGAGGTCCAGCTTGCAGATGGCTTCGAGAACCGGATAGGTTTCAAACTCGGACAGCTCGTTCTCTTCGACCTGACGCACGAAGCGGTGGGCCTTCATAATGCTGAGCACGGAGCGGTTAACCAGGTTTTGGCCGTACATGTAAATGCCGACGTTGCTTTCCCGGTTGAGCTTGCCAATCATGGGAATCATGGATTCCGCCAGCGCTTCACGCGCCTTCCAGTCCTTGAAAAAGTCCGCGGGCTTCGGTCGCTTCTGAGTCACAGTCAGACACCTCTGCAAAGTAAAATTTGGGTCTTGCCGGGGCCAGAGAAATTCGGCGAGCGCTGGGTTAAGAATGGCTCAAAATACCGCCTCTGGCCGTAAGGCGGGCGAATTATGTGTATTCGCCATAGGCCGCGCAACCGCGTAAAAAATGGCCTGAAAACTGTAGTTAAACTACATTTTTTCAACCCGGCGGCGCCCCCGGATTTCCCCGCTCCCGACACGACCTGAGCGTCAGATTCAGCCATCGCTGCCGCACAAACCTGCACCGGTCACGTTTCGCCGTTACAATAGCTGCCCCCCGGGCCGCCAGCGGTCAGAAAGCACGGAATTATAAGGAAACATGAGTCATTTCCCCCCTTTGTCCCCACCCGCTTTTCGCTCACCTACTGACCGCCAGTTCTGGGGCCAGCTGCACGGCGCCAGCGCGGCACTGGCGATCCTCAATGCCGCCAGGAACAGCAGTGCGCCCACACTGCTGATTGCGCGCAACAGCCAGGAAGCGCACCAACTCGAGCTGCAGCTGAAATTTTTTAACAAACCGATCCGAGATAAGGGCGCTGACGAGGCGGCCGGCGAACTGGAAATTTTCCAGTTCCCGGACTGGGAAATCCTGCCCTACGACACCTTCTCACCCCACCAGGACATCATCTCGGACCGCCTGGCCACCCTCTACCGCCTGCCGCAAATGCAGCGCGGTATCGTGATCGCCCCGGTGAGTACCCTGCTGCACCGGCTGGCGCCGAAGGACTATGTCGCGGGTAATGCGCTGATCCTGAGCGAAGGCCAGAAGTTCGACCTGGACAATCAGCGGCGGCTGCTGGAACAGGCCGGCTATCACTGTGTTGACACCGTCTACGAGCACGGCGAGTTCGCGGTGCGCGGCTCGCTGATGGATATCTTCCCCATGGGCAGTAACCTGCCCTACCGCATCGACCTGTTCGACGACGAGATTGAGTCTCTGCGCACCTTCGACCCGGAAGACCAGCGCACCGTCGACAAGGTCGAGCAGGTGCACCTGCTGCCCGCGCGGGAATTCCCGATGCACAAACCGGGGCTGGCAAAATTCCTCGAGCGCTGGCACGAGCGCTTCGATGTAGACCCGGGTCCGGTGTCCATCTATCAGGACATCAGTGCCGGCATCGCGCCGGCGGGGATCGAGTATTACCTGCCGCTGTTTTTCGACAAGTGCGCGAGCCTGTTTGACTACCTGCCCGATGGCAGCCAGATTTTCGTGCAGGGTGACCTGCAACTGCCGGTGGAATCCTTCTGGCGCGAGACCGACAACCGCTACCAGAGCCGCCGCGGTGATCTCACCCGGCCGATTCTGGAGCCCCGCCAGGTGCTGCTGGACGTGGACGAGTTCTTCGGCGCGCTCAAATCCCTGCCACGCGCCTTCTTTTCTGCGGAGACGCTCCCCGAGGCCGCCGGCAACTACAACTTTGCCTGCGCGGCACCCCCGAGCCTGCCGGTGGACGGCAAATCGGAGCAGCCACTGAAGGCCCTCGAAGCCTACCTGATGGAATACCAGGGCCGGGTATTGTTCTGTGCGGAGAGCGGCGGCCGCCGCGAGGCTCTGCTGGAATTGCTGGGCGGCATTCGCCTCGCCCCGAAAACCTTCGACAGCTGGCAGAGCTTCCTCGGCAGTAACGAGCAATTCGGCATTACCGTGGCCCCGATCGATACCGGGCTGCTGTTACAGGAGCCGGCCCTGAACCTGATCGCGGAACCGCAACTGTTTGGCGACCGCGTACTGCAACAGCGCCGCCGTCGCAAAGCCAAGGAAGATGCAGACAATGCGGTCAAGAACCTGGCGGAACTGCGCATCGGGGCGCCGGTGGTGCATATCGACCACGGTGTCGGGCGCTATAAAGGCCTGCAGAGCCTGGACATCGACGGCCAGCAGGCAGAATTTCTGACCCTCGAATACGGCGACGGCGCCAAGCTATACGTGCCCGTTGCCAGCCTGCACCTGATCAGCCGCTATTCCGGGGCTGATGAAGAACTCGCGCCACTGCACAAGCTCGGCAGCGAGACCTGGCAGAAGGCCAAGCGCAAGGCCGCGGAGAAAGTCCGCGACGCCGCCGCCGAGCTGCTGGATATCTACGCCCGCCGCGAGGCCCGGGTCGGCCACGCCTTCGGCGACCCGGGTATGGCCTACCGCGAGTTTACCGCCGGCTTCCCGTTCGAAGAGACCCCGGACCAGCAACTCGCCATTGAATCGGTGGTGGGCGACATGCTCTCGGACAAACCCATGGATCGTCTCGTGTGCGGCGATGTGGGCTTCGGCAAAACCGAAGTGGCGATGCGCGCGGCCTTTGTGGCCGCCCACGGCGGCAAGCAGGTGGCCATGCTGGTACCCACCACCCTGCTCGCACAGCAGCACTTCCAGTCGCTGCAGGACCGTTTCGCGGACTGGCCGATCAGCATCGAGGTCATTTCCCGCTTCCGCAGCAACAAGGAAGTCGAGGCGATCAAGGAGCGCGTGGCCGAGGGCCGGGTCGACATCCTGGTCGGCACCCACAAATTATTGCAGAGCGACCTCAAGTTTAAAAACCTTGGGCTGCTGATCATCGATGAGGAGCACCGCTTTGGCGTGCGCCAGAAGGAGAAGCTGAAGAGCCTGCGCTCGGAGGTGGATATCCTCAACCTCACCGCCACCCCGATTCCCCGCACACTGAACATGGCAATGGCCGGGATCCGCGATCTTTCGGTCATCGCTACGCCGCCGGCGCGACGCCTGTCGGTAAAAACCTTTGTGCGCGAACGGGACGATGCCCTGATCAAGGAGGCGATCCTGCGGGAGATCCTGCGCGGTGGTCAGGTGTACTTCCTGCACAACGAGGTAAAAAGCATCGAGCGCATCGCGCGGGAACTCCAGGAACTGGTACCGGAGGCACGCATCGGCATCGGCCACGGCCAGATGCGCGAGCGCGAACTGGAACAGGTAATGAGCGACTTCTACCACAAGCGCTTCAATGTGCTCGTGTGCACCACCATTATCGAAACCGGGATCGACATCCCCAGCGCCAACACCATCCTGATCGAGCGCGCCGACAAATTCGGCCTGGCCCAGCTGCACCAGTTGCGCGGGCGGGTCGGCCGCTCGCACCACCAGGCCTACGCCTACCTGCTCACTCCGAACAAGCGCGCCATGACAGCGGACGCGGTAAAACGCCTGGAAGCCATCAGCGAAGCTCAGGATCTGGGCGCGGGCTTTACCCTGGCCACCCACGACCTGGAGATCCGCGGCGCGGGGGAATTGCTGGGCGAGGAACAGAGCGGCCAGATCCAGAGTGTGGGCTTCAACCTTTATATGGAGATGCTCGATCACGCGGTGAAAGCCATCCGCGAGGGGCGCACGCCCAATATCGACGAACCGCTGGAGTCCCCGGCGGTGGACGTGAACCTGAGGGTACCGGCGCTGATTCCCGAAGACTACCTGCCGGACGTACACAGCCGCCTGATCATGTACAAGCGCATCGCCAACGCCGAAGACAAGGACGCGCTCAAGGAGCTGCAGGTAGAAATGATCGATCGCTTCGGCCTGCTGCCGGAACCGGTCAAGCACCTGTTCCGGATCACCGAGATCAAGCTCAACGCCAACCAGATGGGCATCCGCAAGCTGGAGGCATCGGCCACCGGCGGCCGCATCGAGTTCGCGGACAACGCCAAGGTGGACCCGCTGACCCTGGTAAAACTGGTGCAGACCCGCCCCACCACCTACCGCCTGCAGGGGGCCAACCAGCTGAACTTCACCCTCGATGAGAGCGGCCCGGAGCAGCGTCTGCAGCAAGTGAGCGAGGTGTTGCAACAGCTGTCCCAGTAAGGCGCAACGGCGCCCGGGGCAGCGAGCAAGAGTCCACACAATCGCCGATCAATCAGTGCTAAGATGGGCAAATTCGTCGCCAACAAAGGCGCGGAAGCCACGGATTTGGGCGAGACATTTACACAGGCATAGACAACAAGCGGTATCAGAATGACCCCGATCAACAAGCAGGTCACTGCTCGCCTGAAACAACTGACCGCAGCGGCCCTGCTCACACTCTGTGCGGCGGGCGCCGAAGCGGCCGGCT